>Ga0194119_10000063_pt1 | contig 187997 bp, 201 predicted proteins | sample TA2MahC100mmetaG_FD_148620 | JGI IMG/M metagenome (GOLD analysis project Ga0194119, IMG submission 148620) | Freshwater microbial communities from Lake Tanganyika, Tanzania - TA2015018 Mahale Deep Cast 100m | ecosystem: Environmental > Aquatic > Freshwater > Lake | place: Tanzania: Lake...
TGCTCGAACTCGGTACGCCGACGGCCTGGATGCTGTTTGCCCTGCTGCTGCTGTCGGGCTTGTGCGGCGCCGTCGGCCTGATGCGTATCGGCGTGCGCCACTTCTGGATTACGCAAGATCGACCGTCGCCCCACTTGAGCATCATCGAGACCCTGCCGATCGCCGCGCTGCTCGCCGGCATCATGCTGATGGTCGGATTTGCCGAGCCGCTGATGCGCGAAGCCCAAGCCACCGCCGAGTCGCTGCAGACACCGCGACTTTATATTGACGCCGTGATGAGTACGCGTCCGGTGGGCGCCGAGGAGGCCGCGCCTTGAAACGTCTGCTGCCATCGCCGTGGCTCTCGATCGGCCTGCTGGCAGGGTGGTTGCTGCTCAATCGCAGCCTCGGCGTGGGCACGCTGCTGCTCGGCATTCTGGTCGCGATCGTCATGCCGCTGCTCATGGCGCCGCTGCGACCTCGCCCGGGTCCGCTACGACGCTGGGGTTTGCTGCTGCGCCTGATCATGCGGGTCGGACTCGACGTACTGCGCTCGGCCGTCGAGGTTTCCCTCGGCGTTTGGCGCTCCGACAATAAGCCGCCGCGCGGCCGCTTTGTCCACGTGCCACTTGAGCTGCGCGATCCGCACGCACTCGCGGCACTGGCCATGATTTGTTCGGTGGTGCCGGGCACGGTCTGGTCGGAGCTCGCCGCAGATCGTAGCGCGGTGCTGATCCACGTTTTCGATGTAGAGGATGACGCTGCCTTTGTTCATCACTTCAAAACCGATTATGAGCAGCCTTTGAAGGAGATTTTCGAATGACCGCGATGCTCTCCCTCGCCATTACGGCGACGCTCTTGTTGTACGTGCTCGCGATCGGTGTCGCCATGGCACGGTTGTTTCGCGGCCCGAGCGCGCAGGATCGTGTACTCGCGCTGGATTTCGTCTACGTGGTCGGCATGCTGATGATGCTGGTGCTCGCCATTCGCTACGAGAGCGAGGTGTACTTCGAGGGCGCGCTGCTGATGGTGCTGTTCGGTTTCGTGGGCTCAATCGCCCTTGCCAAGTTCCTGTTGCGCGGTGAGGTCGTCTGAACATGCCACTGTTCGCGGAAATCGTGGTCGCACTGCTGCTGTTGGCAAGCGGTGTGGTCGCGCTTGTTGCAGCACTCGGACTGTGGCGGTTGGCGGATTTCTTTCAGCGCATGCACGCGCCGGCGTTGGCCTCGACACTCGCGGCTTGGCTGGTGACTTTTGCCTCCATCATCCACTTCAGCACCCGCGGCGAAGGCCTCGCCCTGCATGTGTGGCTCATCATCATCGTGCTGTCGATCACGGCACCCGTCACCACCATCATGCTCGCGCGCGCGGCGTTATTCCGCCGCCGACTTGCAGGCGATGCGCTGCCGCCGCCGTTGCAGCCCGAGGATCGCGCGTAAAGATCCCGGGTCTCAGAAGTGGTCCCGACTGATCAATATCAGTGGTTGCGGTGGACCCAATCGAGCACGACGTCCTGCAATTGTTCGCCAAGGCCGCGGTGGGCATCTCGCGCATTGATCAAGACAACTGCAATGAACCGCTGACCGGAGGCTGCCGTCACGTAGCCTGCCACCGAAGAGACATCGTCCAAGCGGCCCGTCTTGACGTGCATGCGACCTGCCGCCGACGAGTTGCGCAAGCGCGTGCGCATGGTGCCGTCGAGTCCGGCGATGGCGAGCGAGGACGCGTATTCGGGCATATAAGGACTGCTCCAGCCCGCCTCGAGAATCGCTGCCAACTGCCGCGCGCTGATTCGTCCGTCACGCGAGAGTCCAGCGCTGTTGGCAATCACGAGTCCCCGGGTGTCGATCCCGCGTTCGGTGAGGACATCAAGGATCGCCTGCTGTCCTTTGGCCGGCGTCGCCGGACTGCCGTAGCGCTCGGCGCCGAGTGCAAGCTCCAAATGTCGAGTCATGACATTGTTGCTGGATTTGTTGACCGAGCGAATGATGTCGCCGAGCGGGCGCGAACGGTGCACATAAAATGGCGTGACGTTGCCCTCCGGCAGCACGCCGTGGCGCCAGCCACCCTTGAGCTCACCGCCCAGCTGCCGCCACTGAAGATCGAATACGCCCCAAGCATAGCTCTCCGGCTGCAGCACGGAGCGCGACAGCTCGTACTCACGGCAGGCGATCGGAAAGCGCCCATCCAGCACGGCTTGATTGCGCTGCGCTGCATCACGAATGGCGATCGACACGCCATTCTGAAAACCTCCGCAAGCGCCTAAGCCCGTCTGCAAACGGTTATCCAGTCTGAGGTTTGCCAGGGCAGGCACGGCAGCCACACCGATCCCGCCCTCTGCGCGGGTTTGGATGCGAAATCTCACCGCGTTGAAATTGACCAGCAGCGGATGCGGCGGCACGTTGTAGACGCGATCCGGCTGACCGTCGAACGCACTGCGATCCTCGGCGGGCAGATCGAAACGTGACACGTCGAACACGAGACCCGATTCGATGCGCGACAGCCCACGGTCACGCAACGCACCCACGAGCTTCCAGTGCTCTTCGAGCACCAGGAACGGATCACCGTTGCCGCGCAGCCAAAGCTCACTAATCACACCGCCCGGCTTCAATGGCTCGCCGAGAAAAACCTCGGTTTTCCATGTATACGCGGGTCCCAAGGCCTCGAGCGCAGCAAAGGTGGTGACGAGCTTCATGGTCGAGGCGGGATTGCGTGGCGTATCGACGTTGAAGGCAACTGTTGGCGAGGTCTCGCCGACACGCTGGACCCAGACGCTGATCGCCGACTCGGGGAGCTTCAGTGAGCGGGCGGCCTGGGCCAGCGGCGACGGTAGCGGTGTCGCGGTGACGCGCGGCTGCGCACTCACCGCAAGCGACGTGATGACAAATAACAGCGTACACAGCACCTGAACTTTGAGCGGCTTTGAGGACGGCGTCATGAATCAATCCGGCAGTGGCGTGCGATGCGTTTCGCGCAGGAATAGGCCACCGATGATCAGCGTCATGAGCGCAATCACGATGGGATACCAAAGCCCCGCGTAGATGTCGCCCGTCGCAGCCACGATCGCAAACGAGGTCACGGGCAAAAAGCCGCCGAACCACCCGTTGCCGAGATGGTAGGGCAACGACATCGAGGTGTAGCGGATTCGCGTCGGAAAGAGCTCCACCAACCACGCGGCGATCGGACCGTAGACGAGCGTGACCAGAATCACAAGCCAGGCGCAGAGCGCGATCACCATCGGGTAGTTCACCTGCGACATATCAGCGCGAGGTGGGTAACCCGCCGCATCGAGCGCCGTCCGCAGCCGTTGGCCGAAGTCTGACGCACTCGACTTGAAGCCTTCGTTATCAAGGCTCGCGCCCTCGAAGGCCTGCACCATCACCGCATCGACCCCAGTGCCGATACGCACTGCCGCGACGGCGACCGCAACACCGTGCGGTGGCGCCTCGTTGGAATACGGTACGCCGGTGCGCGTCAGCGCTGCCTTGGCGATATCGCAGGACTCGCGAAAGCTTGCCCTGCCCACGGGATCGAACTGCAGCGTGCAACGCGCAGGATCGGCAATCACGGTCACTGGCGCGCTCGCCACCGCCCGCTCCAATGCGGGGTTGGCGTAATGCGTGATGGCCTTGAAGGTCGGAAAGTAAGTGAGCACCGCGAGCAAGCAGCCGCTCATCACCAAAGTTTTTCGCCCGATACGATCAGAGAGCGCGCCGAACACGACGAAGAACGGCGTACCAATCAGCAGTGCGGCGATGATGATGAGATTGGCGGCGGCGGGTTCCACCAACAGCGTGCGCTCAAGGAAAAAGAGCGCGTAGAACTGCCCCGCGTACCAGACCACCGCTTGCCCCGCCGTGGCGCCGAACAGCGCCAGCAAAACGATCTTCAGGTTGCGGCGATCGGCAAAGGCTTCGGTGAGCGGCTTCTTGGCGAGCTTGCCTTCGCTGCGAATCTGCTCGAAGGCAGGCGACTCTTCAAGCTGAAGGCGTATATAGACCGAAATCGCGAGCAGCAGCACCGATAACAGAAACGGAATACGCCAGCCCCAATCCTCGAAAGCCTCGCCGGTAAGCCAACGGCAAACAAGAATTACGAGCAATGAAAGAAAGAGACCTAGAGTTGCCGTAGTCTGAATCCAACTCGTGTAGAGACCCCGCCGACCGTCGGGTGCATGTTCGGCAACATAGGTCGCCGCGCCACCGTACTCGCCTCCGAGTGCGAGACCCTGCACCAAGCGCAGGATCACGAGCATGATCGGCGCCGCAACACCGAGGGTTGCATAGTTCGGCAGCAGACCGACCAGCGCCGTCGACACGCCCATCAGCACGATGGTGATGAGGAAGGTGCGCTTGCGACCAACCAGATCGCCGAGCCGCCCAAACACCAGCGCACCAAACGGCCGTACGAAGAAACCCGCAGCGAAGGCGAGCAGCGCAAAAATGAAGCCAGTCGTTTCGTTCACTCCCGAGAAGAACTGTCGGGAGATGACGACTGACAGCGCGCCGTAGAGATAGAAGTCGTACCACTCGAACACCGTGCCGAGCGATGAGGCAAAGATCACTCGGCGGTGAGCAGGATCCACCCCGCCGGGACCGGGGGGATCATCACTCGGGGCGGCGCTCCGCGATTCAGCTCGGATCATGCCGCAGAGTGTGCCTACAATTTTCGATGCTTTCGAGAGCGGGCGCTAAACTTCCACCTACCGCAAAATCTCTATCGCCCATCGTACCTAGCGGGTCGAGGGCTTAAGGATCGTCTGCATTCGCAGCGTCACTCGCCCCGACTGCGCGACGGAAGCGCGTGGTGAAAGCCCAATCGGTCGTCTTGGCCATCATGTCACGGTGTAGCGTTGACAGCGCCAGCTCAAACCCATCCACGATGCCACTGCGTCGCGTCCTGAAGTTCCCGCCAAGCGATGACGCGTGCGCGCCTGGAATGCACCGCCTCGATCTCGATCGACACCACCGGCGACCCGAGCGGCACGGGCTCGATGACTTTGGTCACGAGAAAATGTTTTTCCTTGTTGCGCGGCACGACCGCCGTCCACTTGGTATGCAACAGCTTCTTCGGACTGAGTGCGTTGACGGTAGCGCGTGTCATGTCGGATCGCCGTGCCTCAAGGCCCGCAGTCCCTCCGGACCCAGCTTCGCTAGCGTTACGAGGTTGGCGGTCGAGATGCTGCGGGTATCACCGAACGAGTCAACCGCACGTGCGATGCTCTCCTCGCGTAACAGATGGAGCGTCGGGTACGGCGAGCGATTGGTTTCGTTGCCGATGTCATCCGGCTCGGTCCCGGCGAACTGGTAATGCGGGTGAAAGCTTGCGATCTGAATCTCGCCCTCGAGCCCCAACACGCGCAGCAGCTCATCCGCGACCGTCAGAAAATCATTGAAGTCGTGGAAATCCTGCAGGACCCGCCGATGGATCAACAAGGTCGTCTCGAGCTCTTCAGGCGGCGAAGCAACGAGGCGCTGCAACTCGGTCGCGAGATCCTCCAGCAAGGCTTCCGGCGTCTCGGCATCGCTCGTCGCGTAGCGGATCAAGCCGTTGAGCGCAGGAGCTGGCGCGAAAGGACAGAGTTTGAGGCCGATGACGACTCGCTCGACCCAGGTGCGCGTGTCGTCGATGACCGGGCCAACTGTACTCATTTCCACACGATCGCAGCATCAGATCAAATCGAGGTGTCCGTGGCTAGAAAATGTAGATGAATCCGACGCCGACTTCAGCTTCATATTTCTCGCGGGCAATTGGACTACGCCTGATATCGCTGCCGAAACGTTCGTGGAGCGCCTCGCCAAAAATCTGCCAGTTCTGATTGATAAACTTCCGATAGGTGTAGTTGACGCCAATCGAGCGAAAGCCGCCGCTCAAACGGGTCTCTTTCAATCCAGAGGCAGCGGACTGCCCGGCGCTGATACCGAAATCTTTGTTGGCACGATCACCATCGTGATAAACCACAGCGACCGCTAACTCGGAGCCCGTTCCATCGCTGCGATCACCGAAGCGGCGCCCCACGCCGAATAGACCCAGCGCTCCGCCATCACCGGTTACGACCCGACTATCGTACCAGTAGCGCCAATCGGCATCGAAGGCACGACGCACTTGCAGCACGACTTCGGTACCCTCGCCAGAATCTCCGAGGCCGTTCAACCGGCCCTCATCAGAGTCACTTTCTTCGCGGCCTTCGTCAAAGGCGACAGCGATATCGAAAAACCAGGTGTTAGCACGCAGACCGCGCCAACCCAAGGCCTCGCCAGCCCAATAAAAAATGTTGTCGCCGCGACGCCACTGTACGGCACCAGCGGGATTGATTTCGAAACCAAACTCATCAGAGCCCTCGTAGGCTGATTCGTACTCGATACCCAAGCCCACTCCGAAGCTGAAGCCGTCCTTGCCCCTCGTGAAGTCGTCGACGGAGGGGAGAGGCACCAAAGCGGTTTTTGCATCTTGCGCCGATGCTGTTTGCAATAAGAGCACCTGCACGAGAGCCGCCACAAGCAAACCAATAAATTTTTTCATTCGAACTCGACTACCTTTCAACACTGAAAATCCGACACAGCAGGATATCACCCGCTGAAACCTCGGCGATGACATCAAGCAGCCACCGCGAGTGCCGTGACGGGCAGGCGCGGTGCCGATGATGCGACAGCTAAACGCCATTGCAGATAACTGTCGCTTTATGGCCTGTCACTGGCGTTTTCGCGGCCGAGGCCATGGCCTGTAATCGGTGCCACGCACTTGGGCGTAACACCATAGGTATCCACGATGAATCAGAATACGCAAGGTCAGACGGGGACAGCCCAAACCGGGAACGCAGCGCACGGAGGAACCCGCATTAAAATCAACATCAAAAACGGCATTGAGGCCTGGTTCGACGTCGATGACGTCACCCTACACGTTTGGGGTTCAACCTGGACCGGCCGCGAAGTCATCACGGTTTGCCAAGGCGAGCAGAAGCGCGTTGTTTCCAGCAAGCGCAGTTGGCGCTTGAAGACACCTCACGCCTTCGAGCATAACGGCCAGCACTACCTCGTGGCGCTGAGCGTTGGGCCCGGCGGGGCGGGCGTCGAGCTGTACCGTAACGGGGTGCTGATCGACTCAGACCAGATCAATACGAGCGGCATCCACATTGATCCGGCGACCGGCAAGCTGGACTGGAAACACGCGCTCAAGAGTCTGGCGCTGCCTTTGGTTATCGGCCTCGTGGTCGGTGTCGGCTTCGGTTACTTGGCGGGACTGGCGTTCAAATGACCCTCCAAATCGAATCGCTTGCGGAGAGCGGCTGATGGATATTTCGAGCGAGAAGGTTCGCGAGGCACGCATGGCACGCGGCTGGACCCAACAGCAGCTCGCTGAAATCGCCAACTTGAGCTTGCGCACCGTGCAGCGGGTGGAAAAAGAGTCAGTCGCCTCCAACGAGACGGTTTCGGCGCTGAGTGCGGTGCTGGAAATTCCGCGCACGGAACTCATGACCCTGAACCCAAATCAGTCGGGGCATGCCGAGGCCGAGCGAAGCATAGGGCGGCTGCTGGCGGCGACCGCGCTGCTCGGTACCGCGCTCGGCTCCGGCATCACGGTCTTTCTCATGATGTGGTTTGGCAGCGGTTGAGGGCGGATGCGCCCCCATTCCCACTCTATCGTCGCCGGCGACTTGCTGGTGATGTCAGAGATCAGGCAGCGGACGCGCGATAAACCCTGATTCTCGGCGTCAGCTTTGGAGTAAGTTTTCGAGTCGCGACACGGATGTCGTACTCGGCCTGCAAATTCAGCCAGAACCGGGCCTCCATACCGAAAAAGAGCCCCAGTCGAAGCGCGGTGTCCGCGGTGATGGGACGCTGTCCATTCACCAACTCGCTGATACGACTCGGCGGAACATCGATATCGGCCGCCAGCTGACGCGCGGTGAGTCCCATCGGCTTCATGAAGTCTTCCAGCAGAATTTCGCCGGGATGAATTTCGTCCAACAGCTTTGCCATGCTTGTTACTCCTAGTGGTAGTCGACGATCTCGACGTCGTGAGCGCCGTCCGACTTCCATGAAAAACAGATGCGCCATTGATCGTTCACACGGACGCTGTACTGACCTTTGCGATTACCCTTCAACGCCTCAAGCCGGTTTCCTGGCGGAACGCGCAGGCTTGCCAGTTCGGTGGCTGCGTGAATCTGCAGCAACCTGCGCCTCGCAACTCGTTCGATATTCCGAAATCTAGCGACAGCCCGACTAGTGAACAGGGCTTCAGTGTCTGCACAGGATAACGAGCGGATCACGCCTGATAGTGACCTGTGATATAGAATCTGTCAAACAGAATCTTCAGCTCAGATGCTGCCGCGTTGCAGCGTCATCATCGTCTCAGGAGGGCCCCTAACTCACGTCGGTATTGTCCTCGCGAGAACTTGCCTGCTAAGGCTCTGAAGACTTAAGGCGCGGGACACGTCAAGGACGTTTCGGGGCTGGCCGCGCCAAGGCGCGGTCCCGACCAGAACTGGAACGGACCCATCAGCAGCGCGGCCGAGCCGCCGATGACGTGCGCGAGAACCCAGCCCGAGTTTGCCCAGAAGCGGCCGTAAGAGTCGGCGGTGAACTCGAAGTAAGGCAGGGCGTCGCTAAGCCAAAAGTGCAGGACCAATAGCAGACCGGTGGCTACAACCAGCAACACCGACAGCGTTCGCGCTGGGTGCGGGCCGGGCAGACCAGGGTGGTTCTGTCTGACGGTCGGACGCATCACACCGCAGACTCATCATCAAAAAAATCCGTAGTCCAGCCCGCCGCTCAGCGCGGAAGCGCTGCAGCCTAAATGCCAACGCTTAGGTCGACTGATATGGCACGGTAGCCGCCCGGAACTGAAACAGGCGGAGTTATTCCCACTCGATCGTCGCCGGCACACGCAAGTAACTGGCGCTGCTGACTTTCTCCCACGAGCAGCAGGACTTTACCGTCAGGATCGCCGTCAGAACGTGCCGCTTGGCAACGTGAGAAGTCGATAGATACTGAAAGCCAAGTACGCGACCCCTGCCGCAATGCGCGACTAGCGGGTAGACTCACCAGAGATTCCCGCCTTGTAGCCCGTATCCTACCAGGATACAATGTATCGTGATCAAGTCATTCCGCCATGACGGGCTTGAACGCTTCTACCGCACGGGCTCGAAGGCCGGCATTCAGCCGAAGCACGACAAGAAGCTGCGCTCACAACTGACCGCGCTCGATGCGGCGACGCAAGCGCAGGACCTTGCGGCGATCCCGAGTTGGCGCCTGCATGAGCTGCAGGGCAATCAGGTTGGTCGCTGGTCCATTACGGTCAACGGCAATTGGCGACTGACATTCGTCTTCGAGGGCACGAATGTTTTGCTGCTCGACTACGAGGACTATTACTAGGAGAGGCAACATGAGCCAGATGCACAACCCCTGCCACCCCGGCGAAGTACTCAAGGAAGCCTTGAGCGAAATCAGCGTGACCTACGCGGCGAAGCGCCTCGGCGTGGGTCGAGTGGCCCTCTCGCGCCTTCTGAACGGCGCCACCGGCATCAGCCCGGAGATGGCACTGCGCCTGTCCAAGGCGCTCGGCACGTCGCCGGAGTTCTGGTACGGCATGCAGGTCAACTACGACCTGTGGCAGGCGAAGAAGAAGTTCCGCGGCAAGGTACGGCCAATAGTCCAGCGCGAGAACGCAGCGGCCTGATGACCGAGGACAAGGCCATCGCGCCCGCCGGCACCGTGCCGGCGCAGGTGGTTGGCCGCTGGATCTTCTCGCGACTCGGCCATGCACTGGCCGCCACCGACCAGGCTTTGCCGACTACCGCTTCGACAACGCCTAGTCGGCGCTGTTCGATCTCACCTGGGCGGGTAGTTCAAACGGCCCGTTCCGAATAACCCACGTCGCCGAACGAGCCTGATAGTCAACCCGAACCGGTCGACCACCCTCTCGGGAGTTTCGACCGTTTCTTCCCGGAATGCCCGGGCTGCATCGATCCGCGCTCCCGCAAATAGTGAAACGCAGCCCCCTCACTCCCACTCGATCGTCGCGGGTGGCTTCCCCGTCACGTCATAGACGACGCGACTGATGCCTTTGACTTCATTGACGATGCGGCGCGAGCACACATCGAGCAATTCATAGGGCAGATGCGCCCAGTGCGCCGTCATGAAGTCGATGGTCTCGACGGCGCGCAGCGCGATTACGGGGTCATGCCGACGCCCATCGCCAGTGACGCCCACGCTTTTGACCGGCAGGAACACCGCGAACGCCTGGCTCGTCTTGTCGTACCAGCCGGCCTTGCGCAGCTCTTCGATGAAAATGTGATCAGCGAGTCGCAGCGTCTCGGCGGCAGCTTCGGTGACTTCGCCCAAGATGCGCACGCCAAGGCCTGGCCCCGGAAACGGATGGCGGTACACCATCTCGTGCGGCAAGCCAAGCTCTATGCCGATGCGACGCACTTCATCTTTGAAGAGCTCGCGCAGCGGTTCGACGAGCTTGAGCTTCATATGCGCGGGCAATCCACCCACGTTGTGATGGCTCTTGATGACATGCGCCTTGCCGGTCTTGCTGCCCGCGGATTCGATCACATCTGGGTAGATCGTGCCCTGCGCCAGAAAGTCGACGCCCTCGAGTTTCGCAGCTTCTTCATCAAACACTTCGACGAACAGACGTCCGATGATCTTGCGCTTGGCTTCGGGGTCGTTCACACCCTTGAGTTCCCCAAAGAATCGCTCGGCGGCATTCACGCGAATCACACGCACGCCGAGATTTCGGGCAAAGATATCCATCACTGCGTCACCCTCACGGTGACGCAGCAGGCCATGATCGACGAACACGCAGACGAGTTGATCACCGATAGCCTTGTGCAGCAGCGCCGCGACCACCGAAGAATCGACGCCGCCGGAGAGTCCGAGCAGCACCTGCGACTTGCCAACCTGCGCACACACGCGGGCGATGGCATCTTCGATGATGTTGCCGGCGTTCCAGCTCGCATCGCAGCCGCAGATCTCGTGCAGGAAGCGCTGGTAGATGCGAGTCCCCTGCCGCGTGTGCGTCACTTCGGGATGAAACTGCAGCGCGTAGAGCTTGCGCGCTTCATCGGCCATCCCGGCGATCGGCACATCTCCCGTGGAGGCAATCGCCTTGAAGCCCGACGGAAGCTCAACCACCCGATCGCCGTGGCTCATCCACACATCGAGCAGGCCATGACCCTCGGCATTCACGCGATCTTCGATGTCGCGAAGCAATGCCGAATGACCACGGGCGCGGATCTCGGCATAGCCGAACTCGTGCACCGCGCCGGGCTCGACCCGACCGCCCAGCTGCGCGGCCATGGTCTGCATGCCGTAGCAGATTCCGAGCACCGGCACGCCGAGCTCGAACACCGCCGCGGGCGCCACCGGCGAATTTCTTTGAGTGACGGACTCCGGCCCACCCGAGAGGATGATCCCCTTCGGAGCGAAGGCACGCACATCGGCATCGCCGGCGTCCCAAGGGTGGATCTCGCAATAGACACCGAGCTCGCGTACACGTCGCGCAATCAGCTGCGTGTACTGCGAGCCGAAATCGAGAATGAGAACGCGGTCGGCGTGAATGTCGCGTGTGGTCATGAGAATCCGAGTACCGCGTTGAGTCGTGACGGACGGCTCAGGAGATCCGATAGTTCGGCGCTTCTTTGGTGATGGTCACATCGTGCACATGCGACTCGCGCACGCCCGCCGTGGTGATACGGACGAACGCGGGACGGGTACGCATCTCGGTGATCGTCTGGCTGCCGGTGTAACCCATCGCCGCACGCAGTCCGCCAGCCAGTTGATGCAGAATGGCGACGATACTGCCCTTGTAGGGCACGCGGCCTTCGATGCCTTCGGGCACGAGTTTTTCTAGTTCGGTGGTGGTGTCCTGGAAGTATCGGTCACTCGAGCCGTGTCGCTCGGCCATGGCGCCGAGCGAGCCCATGCCGCGATAGCGCTTGAAGCTTGCGCCCTGAAATAGCTCGACCTCTCCCGGTGATTCTTCGGTGCCCGCAAAGAGCCCGCCGATCATTACCACATCGGCGCCCGCGGCGATCGCCTTGGCGATATCGCCCGAGTAACGGATGCCGCCATCGGCGATCAGCGGGACGTCGGTATCTTTGAGCACTGCCGCGACATTCGCAATCGCCGACACCTGCGGCACGCCGACGCCGGCGACGATGCGCGTGGTGCAGATCGAACCCGGACCGATGCCAACCTTGACCGCGTCGACGCCCGCCTTGACGAGCGCCTGCGCCGCCTCGGCGGTGACGATGTTGCCGGCGATGACCTGCAGGCGTGGCCAATGAGTCTTGATCCGCTCGACCATCTGGATGACACCGCGCGAATGGCCATGCGAGGTGTCGACCACCACGACATCGACCCCGGCCTCGCAGAGCGCCGCGACTCGATCGACGGTGTCGGGCGAGGTACCGACGGCGGCACCGACGCGCAGTCGTCCACTCTCGTCCTTGCAAGCGCGTGGCCGCTCAGTAGCTTTCTGGATATCTTTGACGGTGATCAGACCCTTGAGCTCATGATCGTCGCCGACCACGAGCACCTTTTCGATACGGTGCTTGTGAAAGAGATGCAGCACGTCTTCGCGGGCGGCGTTCTCGCGCACCGTGACGAGTCGCTCCTGCGGCGTCATGACGGTCGAGACCGGACTGTCGAGGGCGGTTTCGAAGCGCAGGTCGCGACTGGTGACGATACCGACTACCTGCTTGCCCTGCACCACGGGCATGCCGGAGATGCCGCGCGCCTTGGTGAGCTCGAGTACCTGACGGATCGTGGTATCGGGTGACACCGTGATCGGGTCGAGTACGACGCCACTCTCGAATTTTTTGACACGTGCGACTTCGAGCGCTTGGGCTTCGACGGTCATGCTCTTGTGGACGATGCCGATCCCGCCCTCCTGGGCGATGGCAATCGCGAGGCGGGCCTCGGTGACGGTGTCCATGGCGGCCGAGACCACCGGGAGGTTCAGACGGATGCCGCGGGTCAGGCGGGTCGAGAGGTCGACCTCGCGGGGCAGGACTTCGGAGTACGCCGGGACCAAAAGCACGTCATCGAAAGTGAGTGCTTCCTGAAGGATGCGCATGGGGGGCCGTCCAAGATTGTTCGGACGGCGCATTCTACGCACCCCCGCCGACCCGGTAAACTTGCCCTGACCCCAGCGCACACCAGCCTTGCTGCAGAGCACCCACCGACAGGTCAGTTGCCCCCTTGCCCAGCCCCAGCCGTCCATCCGCCGAGCGCGACGTCTACAGCATCGAGCGCCTGAATCGCGAGGCACGGCTGCTGCTCGAGCACGGCATTCCGGTACTGTGGATCGAGGGTGAGGTGTCGAATTTTTCGCGGCCCGCCTCCGGTCACTGGTATTTCTCGCTCAAGGACCGCGAGGCACAGGTTCGCTGCGCGATGTTCCGCAACCGTAATGCGGCGCTGCGCTTCACACCGACAAATGGTCAGCGGGTCCTCGCCCGGGTGCGGGTCACGCTCTATGAGGCGCGGGGCGAGTTTCAACTGGTGGTCGAGCACCTCGAGGACTCCGGGGTCGGCGCGCTGCGCCGCGAGTACGAGCAACTTAAGGCGCGGCTCGAAGCCGAGGGGCTTTTCGACCCGGCGCGGAAGCGCCCGTTGCCGCGGGTTCCGACCTGCATCGGCGTGGTCACCTCGCCGACCGGAGCGGCGATCCGCGACATCCTGCACATTTTGGCGCGGCGCTTTCCGGCTGCACGCGTGGTCATTCATCCGACTGCGGTCCAAGGCAAGGCTGCGGTACCGCAACTGCTTGCAGCGATCGGCCAGGCCGCGGGCCGCGCCGAATGCGAAGTGTTGATCGTCGCGCGCGGCGGCGGCTCGATCGAGGACCTCTGGGCCTTCAACGACGAAGCGGTGGCGCGCGCGATTTGCGCCGCACCGATGCCCGTGGTGACCGGTATCGGTCACGAGATCGATTTCACGATTGCCGATTTCGCTGCGGACGTGCGCGCGCCGACGCCTTCGGGTGCCGCCGAGCTCGTCGTGCCCGATGGTGATGAGTGGCGACGTTCGCTGACGCGTCTGGATGCGCGCTTCATGCAGGCGATGCGGCGACAACTGCGTGACGATGTCGAGCGTTCGCTCGCGCTACAACGCCGGCTCAATCTTGCGCATCCGGGCCAACGACTGCGTCAGCAGGCACAACGACTCGATGATCTCGAGCAGCGCCTCGGCAGCCGCCTGCAACTACTGCTCGCGCGACGCCGTCACACCTTGCAATCATGGGCCGCGCGGCTATCACGCGCCTCGCCGCAAGCCGCGTTGCAACATCGCGCACAGCAGCACGCGCTGCTCAAGGCGCGCTTGCGCGCGAGTCTGCCGCGCCAGCTCACGAGCTTGCAGCAACGACTCGCGCTCGCAGCACGTACGCTCGATGCGGTGAGTCCGCTCGGCACACTGCAGCGCGGTTTCGCCATCGTCACGCGCGTGAGCGATGGCGTCTCGCTGCAGGACGCCGCGGCGATCGCCGTCGATGATTTGATCGACACCCGTCTCGCTCGCGGACGACTGCAGGCGCGGGTGGTCAAGGTTGAGCGCGACGCTCCGCCGATTCAAACCCAAGTCCCCGGAGAAAAATCTTGAGTCGATGTCGCTGGTCGATGCGTTTCGCCACCACGGTATTGCTGCTCGCGACGGCGAGCCACAGCGCATACGGCACAAGCGAACTGCCGCGTCCGATGGCCGTGCCCGGAGGCGTCGTGATCCTCAATCTGCCGAGTAATCTCGAGCGCATGCCGGTCGTGACCTTCGAGGGCGATCGAGTGATGGTGTTGCCGCAGCAGCAAGGCTGGAAGGCCGTTATCGGCATCCCGCTCGCGCGCACACCCGGCGCTGCGGCTATCGAGATCCGCGCCGGCAACACGACGCTCACCCAAGGTTTCACCATCGAAGGCAAGGCCTACGCAACGCAGCGCCTCAAAGTGGCGCCGAAACACGTGGATCTCTCGCCGCCGGATGCTGCACGCGTAGAAAAGGAACAGCCGCATATTCGCCAGACCGTGGCGACGTTCAGCGACGCGCCGCCCGCGACGCTGAGATTCGAGTCACCGGTCAAGGGACCGCGCTCGAGCTCTTTTGGTCTGCGACGCGTGTTCAATAATCAAGCGCGCAACCCGCACTCCGGCATGGACATCGCCGCCCCCACAGGCACGCCGATCGTTGCGCCGGCGCCGGGTGTGGTGATCGACACCGGCGATTATTTTTTCAATGGCAAGTCGGTTTTCATTGACCACGGACAGGGTCTCGTGACGCTGTACTGCCACCTGCACAAGATCGATGTGAAGGCGGGCACGGTGGTCAAGACCGGCGACAAGCTGGGCGAAGTGGGCGCAACCGGGCGGGTCACCGGCCCGCATCTGCACTGGGGTGTCGCGCTCAACCGCGCTTTCGTGGACCCCGCGCTTTTCCTCGAGTCCCCGCGCGGTCCCGCCTCAAGCCCTCAGGCTTCGGCCGCCCCTTGAGGCGCACATACGGATTGGCGTCGGTGCGATACTCGATCGCCACCGGCGAAGCGAAGAGGTCAAACTCGCGCCGGAATACATTGGCGAGATAGCGCGTGTAGGCCTCGGGCACATGCACCGTCTGATTGCCGTGCACGATGATGCGCGGCGGATTGCGTCCGCCTTGGTGAGCATAACGTAGCTTGATGCGTCGTCCACGCACGAGCGGTGGCTGGTGCTGCACGATCGCCCGCTCGAGCGCCTTGCTGAGCTTCGGGGTAGGGATCTCGGTCATCGCCGCGTCGTAGGCTTGGATGGTTGCTGCGACGAGCTCGCCCACGCCCGTGCCATGTCGTGCCGAAATGAAATGCACCGGCGCATAAGGCACGAAGTCGAGCTTGAGCTCGAGCAGTCGGCGAATCTCTTCGCGCTGCTCCATCGGGATACCGTCCCATTTATTGACGGTGACGATCAGGGCGCGGCCACGTTGCAGCGCGAGGCCGAGTACGTTGGCGTCTTGATCGCCGATGCTGTCGTGCGCATCGACCACGAAGATGACGACGTGCGAGGTATCGATCGCCTGCAAGGTTTTGGCGACGCTCGCCTTCTCGACTGCATCTTCGACCTTGCCGCGGCGGCGCACACCCGCCGTGTCGATCAGCGTGAATTGCCGGCCATCACGCTCAAAGGGCACGAAGATGCTGTCTCGAGTGGTGCCCGGCATATCGCTCGCAATCACCCGCTCCTCGCCGATCAAGCGATTCACGAGCGTCGACTTCCCCACGTTCGGGCGACCGATAATGGCGATGCGAATGCGGCCATCATCGGGCGCAGACGCGGCAGCGATGGCTTCGGGATCGAACTCGGCGAGCACGCGATCCATGAGTTCGCGACAACCATCGCCATGCGCCGAGGCAATGGCCGACGGCTCCCCGAGTCCGAGCGAGTGAAAGTCCGCGGCTGCGGTGGCAGGGTCCAGTCCTTCGGCCTTGTTGACCGCGAGGACCACTCTTTTTCCAGAGCGGCGCAACTCGCGCGCCACCCAATGATCTTGTGGCGTGAGTCCGCTGCGCGCATCAGCCAAAAAAATCAGCACATCGGCTTCGGCGACAGCACGCTCGGTTTGTAGTCGCATCGGCGTTTCGATGCCCGAGGGCTGCTCGACGAGTCCGCCGGTGTCGACGATCACGTAGGGCACGGGGCCGAGTCGACCGTAGCCGTACTGCCGATCCCGCGTGACGCCGGGCAGATCCGCCACAATGGCGTCTCGCGTGCCGGTCAAACGATTGAACAGCGTCGACTTGCCGACGTTCGGACGACCGACGATGACGACGACCAGCAGCATGGCAGGCGGGCCGATCAGGCCCTGGGACGCAGTGCCGTCACCCGTCCCTCGTCGTCCTGAAAAATCACCAGGTCGCCGACGACGAGCGGCGCATTGCTGGTGCGACCACCGGTTTTGCTGCGCGCCACGAAAGCCCCGGTGGCGGCATCCAACCAGTGTACGTAACCCTCGAAATCGGCGACGGCAACGCGCCCGCCGATGAGCGCCGGCGCCGACAGACGACGCAGACGCAGACCGTCCTGTCGCCAAAGTTCTACCCCAGTACGCCGACGCAACGCGATCACTTCGCCCATCGCTCCCGAGACCACGACGACTTCGTCGTCGACGTCGAGTCCACGGTGACTGGAAATCTCGCGCGACCACCAGATCTGACCGGAGTCGAGCGCCAGCATCGCCACGCGGCCCTGGAATCCCGCCACGAACACCTCAGCGTCGCGAATCTTGATGGCCGCGTCGATATCGACGAGGCGCTCGAGCTCGGTGCGGCCGCGCGCTGGCGAAACCAACTGCTCCCAGAAGACCTCGCCCTTGGCAACATCCAGCGAGAGCACTCGACCATTGTCGAAACCGCAGATCGCCGCGTTGCCGGCGATCACTGGCGGCGAGATACCGCGCAGCGTGAGCCGCGGGATCTGCTGATCTTCACGCCATATTTCTTTGCCGTCCTCGAGTGCGAGACCCACCACGCGTCCCGCGACGGTGCGTACGATCACCGCGGTCGCGGACATCGCGGGCGCAGAGAGCACCTCGCCACCGACCTTGGCTGCCCAACGCCGGGTGCCGGTAGCGCCATCGAGCACAATGACTTCGCCATCCGCAGTGCCGACCGCGACCACGCCCTCGCCGGCGCCCGGTCCGCCGGTCAGCTCCGCCTTGGTCGTGCTGCGCCACAGGACTTTGCCGGTTGTGGCCTGCACGGCGATCACCTCGCCACCGCGACCGGCAAGATAGACGCGATCGCCTTCTGCAGTCGGGGCCAAGCCATCGCGCATCACCGCATCGCCGCCACCCAAAGAAATACTCCAGGCCTTCTGGATGCTGACGGATTCCTTGAAGTCGACGAGCTCCGCGGGCGGCTCGACATCCTTGTCCTTGTCGCAGGCTGCAAGCAGCGCGAATAGCGTGGCGACCGCGCAGAAGCGCAGGCAGACGGTAAGTTTGGAATCGCGTGGCATGCGCAGCTCCTCAGGGTTTGACGGCTGCGGGCGGTGGCGATGATGCGGCCGCAGGCACAGCAACACCGTCGGACTCGAGATCCCAGATCTTCAGTTGCAGACCCTCGAGGTCGACGGTCGGCGGCGTATCGCTGCCCTCACCTGCTGTGCTCGCGGCGCTCTTCCAGGCTGTCAGCGCACCGACTCGATCACCCTTGGCAAAGAGTGCATCGCCCCGCACCTCGGCGAAGCGTGCAGCAAAACCGCCAGGCTCGGCGCCACTCAGAGTCTTGAGCGCCGCATCGGCGTTGTTCTGCGCGATCTGCACGCGCGCGAGGCGCAAGCGCGCCACGAGCTGCAGTTGGGGATCAGCGGAGTCGTTCATGACCCGGCCGAGACGCTCGGCCGCCGGACCGAACTCGCCGGCATCGACGTGCACGCGCGCCGCCAGCAAGTCCGACTGGTCGGCGTAGGCTGAGGAAGCGTACTCGGCGCGTAGCTCGTCGACCGCCTTGAGCGCCGCGGCGCGATCGCCGCGCTCGAGGTTCTGCAGGATCTGTTGATACGCCTCGCTCGCCTCGACGTGGCGACGCTCGACTCGCGCCTCCCACCAACGCCAGCCGGCCAGCGCACCCAAACCGATGATGATGCCTGCGATGAGCCAGGGACCATTCTCGCGCAGCCAGCGCTTGACGCGCTCCCACTGCTCCTGCTCATTGTAAAAATCGTCGATCACGCTCGCCTCTCCTGCTTCAAGTTCCGTGGTTGGCGAACCAGCGGCCCACGGCCGCGGTCGCCTCGTCGATGCGAATCTCGGCCGTATCGCCAAGACCTTCACGCAAGGGCTTAAGTTGCAGCACGCCGCGCGCAAACTCGTCCTCACCGATCACCAGCGCGAGCGGCGCGCCGCTGCGATCGGCGCGACGGAACTGCGCCTTGAAATTGCCGCCGCCGAGATTGAGTTCGATACGCCGCGCCGGCATGGCTGCGCGCAGAGTCTCGGCGAGAGGCATCGCCGCGCGCAAGGCCGCTGCGCCCTGTGCGACGACAAAAATATCAGCGGCCGGCGCCGCGGGGGCGCTGCCCGCCTGTTCGATCAAGGCGACCACGCGTTCGACGCCCATGGCGAAGCCGATTGCCGGCGTCGGCTCGCCGCCAAGTTGCGTGATCAAGCCATCATAACGACCGCCCGAACAGACGGCATCCTGGGCGCCGAGTGCATCGGTGATCCATTCGAACACGGTACGCGAGTAGTAATCGAGACCGCGAACCAGGCGCGGATTGATCTCGTAGGGAATGCCGAGCGCATCCAGCATGGCGCACAGCTCCGCAAAATGCGCCTTGGACTCCTCGTCGAGAAAATCCGGCAGCAGCGGCGCCGCAGCGACCAGCGACTGCATCGCGGGGTTCTTGCTGTCGAGAATACGCAGCGGATTGCCTTCGAGACGTCGCAGACTGTCAGCATCGAGACGATCGTGATGCGCACGGAAGTATTCGGTCAGTCGAGCGCGATATTCGCGCCGCGACTCTGCAGTGCCCAAAGAATTGATCTGCAGCCGCACGCGATCGATGCGGAGGCGCCGCCAGAACGCCGCGGAGAGCGCGATCAGCTCGGCATCGATGTCGGGCCCTGCGAAGCCGATCGCCTCGACATCGATCTGGTGAAACTGTCGAAAGCGGCCCTTCTGCGGTTTTTCGTGGCGGAACATCGGCCCGATGCACCAGAGCTTATGGCGCGCGCCGCGCAGCATGCCGTTCGAAATATTGGCGCGCACGATGCCAGCGGTAGCCTCGGGGCGCAGTGTGAGTCGCTCACCGCCCTTGTCTTCGAAGCTGTACATCTCTTTTTCGACCACGTCGGTGTACTCACCGATGGCGCGCTTGAAGAGTTCAGTGTGCTCGACCACGGGTACGCGCATCTCGTCATAGCCGTAGGCATGCAGCAGCGACTGCGCGGTCGACTCGAGAAACTGCCAGCGGTGAATCTCCGCCGGCAACACGTCGTTCATGCCCTTGACGGGTTGGATGTTCTGCTCGCTCATTGATGCACGGTCATCGGATCAAGGTGCCGCCGCGGGTCGCGGCAGATCCTGCAGCTGCGCCGCCGCATCGACGGTGAAATAGGCGGTCGTGTTGCGGATCAGTGTGGTGGGGATGGTGACCGGCCGACCATCGATGGTGAGTGCGGCGCGATCCGCACGACCCAGCAACACGCGCAGCGGCGCGGCGCCGGTGACGGCGGCGCGATTGCCGGCGCGCAGGGTATCGAAGTACAGCTTGCGACCGTCGGCATCGTAAACCTCGGTCCAGCAGTTCTCGCGGGCCTCGATCGAGAGCGCAAGACGCGCGGCCGCGGCCGGCTCAGCGGCCGGGGTCAGCGACGCGGTCACCGACGTATCGGGCACGGCGGACGCAGGCGTCGTCGCAGGCGGTGCGGTGGCGGCGGCCGGCGACGCGATGACGGACACAGCGGCAGCCGGCGAAGCGATGACTGGCGACGCAACGACTGGCGCTGCGGGTGGCGTCCGTACCGCGCCGCCCTGCAAGATCCACCACGCTGCCACGGCGATGACCAAGGCACCCGCGAGTGCGCCCAAGCGGCGTCCCCAGACTTCGCGATCGAGCGCAGGGCTCGGCGCGCGCGGAATGCGCGTGAGGTCGGGCACGGCGACTCGCGCACCGCGTTGGGCCCATTCGGTGAGCAACTCGGCCACCGGCGCGCCAACGAGCTCTGCGTAACGCCGCAGATGACCCTGCGCAAACACCGGCGCACCAAGCTCATCGAAGCGCTCGGCTTCGAGTGCCGTGATGATCGACGCATCACAATACAGCTTGGCCGCGGCCGCTTCGATCGAAAGACCTGCGGCCTCGCGCCGCTCGCGCAAGCGCTGACCGATGGACGACTCGCCTGTGCGGGTCAGCTCGAGTTCGCCGTTCATGAGGCCATCGCTCCGGCGAGCTTGTCGCCGAGACGGATGCGCGTGCGATCGTTCACGCGACCGGCGAGCTGACCGCAGGCCGCATCGATGTCATCGCCGCGCGTACACCGGATCGTCGCGAGCACACCGCGCTGGATGAGCTCGTCGCGAAAACGCGTGATCACCGGCATGGGCGAACGACGGTAGGCCGTACCCGGAAACGGATTGAAGGGAATGAGATTGAGTTTGGCGGGCTTGCCTTTGAGCAGCCGTGCCAACGCCCGCGCGTGTTCGAGTTGATCGTTGACGCCGTCGAGCATGACGTATTCGAAGGTGATGCTGCGACCGTTCTGCTCGTCGATGTAATGCCAGCAAGCCTCGAGCAATTCGGCGATCGGATGCTTGCGATTGATCGGCACGAGTTCGCTGCGCAGCGCATCGTCCGGCGCATGCAGAGAGACGGCGAGCGCGCAGTTCACTTCCTCGGCAAGCTTGTACATCAGCGGCACGATACCGGAGGTCGAGAGCGTGACGCGCCGGCGCGAAAGATCGAAACCAAGATCATCGAGCAGAATGCGGATCGCGGGCACCACGTTGCGGAAATTGGCGAGCGGCTCGCCCATGCCCATGAAGACGACGTTGGTGATGCGTCGCTCGCCGCCAGGCTCGAAGCCGAGCTCGCGATTGGCGAGCCAAACCTGTCCGACGATCTCGGCGGTACTCAGGTTGCGATTGAAGCCCTGCTGCGCCGTCGAGCAAAACGCGCAATCGAGCGCACAACCGACCTGCGATGAGATGCACAGCGTGCCGCGATCGGTCTCGGGGATGAACACCATCTCGAACGCTTGCGTGCTGTCGGCACGCAACAACCACTTGCGCGTGCCATCGGCCGAGTCGTGACGCGAGACGATCTCGGGCGTGCGGACTTCGGCAACTGATGACAGCTGCGTGCGGAAATCTCGCGCGAGATCGGTCATCGACTCAAAACTCCCCTCCGCGCGCTTGTAGAGCCAGCTCATGAGCTGACGCGCGCGGAAGGGCTTGTTGCCGAGCGCAGTGACGAACGCCTCGAGCTCGGGCCGCTCGAGCCCGAGGAGGTTGGTTCGTGAGGTCACTGCGTCGGTCATGACTACCAAAGAAATGCCGGGATCAACCGCGCGGGCAGATCTCGATCCCGCGGAAGAAGTAAGCGATCTCCTGCGCGGCGGTCTCGGGACCGTCGGAGCCGTGCACGGTATTCGCCTCGATGCTCTCGGCAAGGTCGGCGCGAATCGTGCCAGGGGCTGCCTTCTTCGGGTCGGTGGCGCCCATGATCTCGCGGTTCTTGGCGATGGCGTTCTCGCCCTCGAGCACCTGCAACATCGCCGGGCCCGAGGTCATGTACTTGACGAGGTCCTTGAAGAACGGACGCTCGCGATGCACGGCATAAAAACCCTCGGCCTCGCTCTGCGAGAGGTGGACCATGCGGGCGGCCACGATCCGCAGCCCCGCCTGTTCGAAGCGGCGATAGACCTCGCCGATCAGATTGCGGGACACACCATCGGGTTTGACGATTGAGAAAGTGCGCTCGAGCGCCATGGGAAGTTTCCTTGGAGATTGGGTGGAAGGGACGGATAAACGCGTAGTGTACCCGCCCGCGGCCCTTCGGGGCAACGCGGAAAATCACGCAAGTGACTGGCTGAAAAGGGTTTTTTAGATGTTGAAGCTTTCGCCGCAACCGCATTCGCCCTTGACGTTGGGGTTGCGGAATTTGAAGGCCTCGTTGAGGCCTTGCTTCACGAAGTCGACCTCGGTGCCGTCGATGTAGGCGAGGCTGTCGCGATCGACGAACACCTTGACGCCGTGATCTTCGAAAACCACATCCTCGGGATGACTGTCATCGGCGTAGTTGATGACATAGGCAAAGCCCGAACAACCGGTCTTGCGCACACCGAGACGAAGTCCCAGCCCGCTGCCGCGCGAGTGCAAGAAGTTGCGCACCCGCTCTGCGGCTGCCGTGGTCAGGGAAATCGCCATCGACCGTTCACCTCGTTTCAGGTTGCCAGAGATTCTAATGCGCTTCGGCGAAACCGCCAGCGGCTTCGAGCGCACTTCGCATGGCGTCTTCGACCCGCAACAGGCGGCCAAGTTTCTCGGTGGGTACGGAATGTGTGTGTGCCCAATCGCGCGGACCACCAACCGGCCACGGGCGGGCTGCGCACCATGCGGCGACCGGCTGGCCAAGGGCTGCGGCGCGCAAGGCTTCGAGCACCCGCCACACCGCGGGGCAAGTGAAGGCACGAAATTCGAGTGCAGCGATGCGACCCTGCGCATCGACCTGCAGGTAGCAGCGAATACGCGCCGCTTCGCGAACCGCACCGGCCTCACCCGCAAACCAGCCCTGCCCTGCAGGAGACCCTGCGGTATCAAGCGCGCGCAAGCTGCGCGTCGCCGCCAAGACGGCCTTGGCCGCAAGCGCGGCGTCCGCGGGCGTATTGAAGCGGCCGAAGGCAATACGCAGCGTGGACTGCGCACGCTCTGCCGGCACGCCCTGTGCGCGCAACACGTAGGAGGGCTCACCCACCGAAGAATCACAGGCTGCACCCGTCGACACCGCAATCGACGGCAGCGCCTCGATCAGGCTCTCGCCCTCGACTCCGCCGATGCTGAGCGACACGAGACCGGGCAAGCGATGCTGCGGATGATCGTTCCAGCAGATGTCCTCGAGCTCATCGAGCGATGCACGAAAGGCCATCGCCAAAGATTCGACGTGCGCAGTGTCGGCGTCGCGGCACTGCCGCGCGAGTTCTGCGGCGCGACCGAAGCCAATGATTTGATGGGTCGCCGAGGTACCCGGACGCAAGCCGCGTTCCTGCCCACCACCCCACATCAACGGCTCGAGCCAAGGTCGCGCTCGCGGCGCGACCCACAAGGCACCGATGCCCTTCGGGCCGTAGAGCTTGTGCGCCGAGAACGACAGCAGATCGATGCCTAGCGCGGTGACATCGAGCGGCAAACGGCCCGCCGTCTGCGCCGCATCGCAGTGCATGAGCACGCCGTGTTCGCGGCAGAGCGCCGCGATCGCCGCGATGTCCTGCACCACGCCTGTCTCGTTGTTGGCGTGCATGATCGAGACGAGTTGCGTCTCGGCACGCAGTGCGCGCGCGATGCTTCCGGGATCGATACGGCCATCCGCTTGCGGTTCGATCCAGCTGATTTGCCAGCTACGCTTCTCGAGCTGCCGGCAAGGATCCAGCACCGCTTTGTGTTCGATGCGACTCGTGACGAGATGTCGGCCGCGATCCTCGCGGCCGCGGGCCACGCCGAGCACGGCGAGATTGTCGGACTCGGTCGCGCCCGAAGTGAAGAGCAGATCTTGCGGCGCGGCGCCGATGAGCGCCGCCACCTGCGCGCGCGCGGTCTCGATCGCCGCAGCGGCTTCGCGTCCATAGAGATGCGTGCTCGAGGACGGATTGCCGAGTCCGAGCGATCCGCGCAGCACCTCGTCCATCGCCGCGGCCACCGCCGGATCGATCGGCGTGGTCGAAGCGTGATCGAGAAAGATCGGCGTCATGACCCGGATTCGCCAGCGGGCGGCTCGGGTAGTGCGTTGTTCGAGCGCGCACCCGCCATGCGCCGCCGACCCTGCACGGCGGTAAGAATGCCGCGCATGATGTTCGCCTCGTTCTGATCGAGTTCGGCGCGATTGATGAAGCGACGAATGCGCTCCATCAAATGCGTGCCAGTCGTCGTGCGATCACGAAACCCGATCTGTTCGAGCACCTCCGCCAAATGCGCGTAGAGCCGTTCCATCTCGGCAGCCGTTGCAAGCGGCACGGTGTGTGGCGCCGCTTCGTGATGCGCGCCGCGCGCGCGCCATATCTCGTAACTCACGAGCTGCACCGCCATGGCCAAATTGAGCGAGGAATAGATCGGGTTCGCAGGAATCCGCAGCAACAGGTGCGCGAGCGACAGCTCGTCGTTGGTGAGTCCGGTGCGTTCGTTGCCAAAGAGCAGCGCCACAGGCCCGCGCGCACTCTCGAGGACGATGCGTGCCGCACCATCACGCACATCGAGCACGCGCACGTTTTGATCGCGATCCCGCGCGGTGGTGGCCGCCACGAGCCCGCAGTCCGCAACGCCCGCTTCGACGCTATCGACGATCCGCGCGCGTTCAAGCACATCGGTGGCGCCGGAGGCGCGCGCGCTGGCCTCGGCATGCGGGAAATCCTTGGGCCGAACCAGCACGAGCTGCTCGAGGCCCATATTCTTCATGGCGCGGGCCACGGCGCCGATGTTGCCCGGATGGGACGTTTCGACCAGGACCACGCGGATGTCGGCGGCGGCAGGAATCATGTGCGTGGTATTCTAGCGACCTTTTCCGCCGCTCTTTGCCAGCATGCAGCCACTTCTCAACATCGCCGTGCGTGCCGCGCGCCGCGCGGCAGACCTCATCGTTCGCAGTCTCAACCGCCTCGATTCACTCGAAGTGTCGAGCAAGGGTCGCAACGACTACGTTACCGACGTCGACCGGGCTGCCGAGGCCGAGATCATTGCCACCATCCGCCGCGCTTATCCCGACCACGCTTTTCTGGGTGAAGAGAGCGGGCAGCTCGGCAGCGGGCCGGTCGAATGGATCATCGACCCGCTCGATGGCACCACCAACTTCATTCACGGCCTGCCACATTTCTGTGTCTCGATCGGCGCACGCGTGCGCGGCCGCATCGATCACGCCGTCGTCTATGATCCGATGCGCCAAGAAATCTTCACGGCCTCGCGCGGCGATGGCGCGCATCTCGAGAACCGGCGTATCCGCGTCAGCGCACAACGCACGCTCGAGGGCGCACTCATCGGCACCGGGTTTCCGTATCGCGCGAACACGCAGTATCTCGAGACGTATCTCGCCATGCTCAAGGACGTGATGCTCAATACCGCGGGCGTTCGTCGACCGGGCTCTGCGGCGCTCGATCTTGCGTACGTCGCCGCAGGTCGCACGGATGGTTTCTTCGAGATCGGGCTCGGCCCTTGGGACACTGCGGCCGGTTCGTTGCTCGTCGAGGAAGCGGGCGGTCGCATCGGCACGCTCTCGGGGGGCGAGTTCAAGCAAGGCGGAAACATCGTTGCCGCCACCCCAAAAGTCTACGAGGCGCTGCTCGCCATGTTCGGACCGCACCTCACGCCGTCGCTGCGCGAGGGCTGAGCAAGCCCGCGGGCTACTCGCCCGCTGCCTTGCGCTCGAGTGCATCGACTACGGCTGTGGTCGCCATGTCGGCGCCGACATTCACCATGGTGCGTGTCATGTCGAGCAAACGATCCGCGCCGAGTACGATGCCGATGCCTTCGGCAGGAATGCCGAAGGTGATCAGCAGGCCGGCAATGATCGGCAAAGATCCACCGGGAATCCCCGCCGCCGCGACCGCACCGAGCACGGCCAACAGCAACAGCGTCAACTGTTCGCCCACGCCCAGCGAGATGCCGAACACCTGCGCGACGAACAGCACGACGCAACCCTCGTAGAGCGCCGTGCCGGCCATATTCATGGTGGTACCGAGCGGCAACACGAAGCCGGCCGTAGCCGGCTTGATGCCGAGGTCATCGCGTGCCGAGGCGAGCGCCGCAGGCAGCGTGGCGCTACTTGAGCTTGTCGAAAATGCCGTCACCAGCACCGGACGTATGGTGCGCCAGAACTCGAGCGGCCCATAACGCGAGAAGAGCTTGAGCCACAGCGACATGGTGCCAAAGAGATGCAGCATCATCACGATGAGACAGCCGATCACGAACAAGCCGAGGGCGATCAGGATGTCCCAACCGATCTTCACCACCACGCTGTAGATCATTGCTGGCACCGCGATCGGTGCGAGACGCAGCGCGAAGCGCACGATACCGGTCATGAGTTCGGTGATGAGCTCGAGTCCCGACAGCAACTGTTCGCGCCGTCGCACTTGCATCTGCAGCGCCGCGGCGCCCAACAAAATGGCAAAGAGGATCAGCGGCAACACCTCACCGAGCATCGCGCGGTCCGAGCCCGTGATCGCGCCGAGCAGATTACGCGGCATGAACATGTCGACCACGGTCTGAAAACTCATGTCGGGCTGGGCCGACTGTTTTTCGATGAGCTTGCCGGAGGCGCCGCCGTATTCTTCGAGCAGACGCTGTTTGGTGTCGTCCGCGACCGCACCGCCCGGATGCAACACGTTCATCATCACGAGCCCGAGTACACAGGCGACCGACATGTTGAGAAAAAACAGCGTAAAGGTGCGTACCGAGAGCGGCCCGAGCTTGGTGAGCTCGCCAAGTTGCGTGACACCGGCTGCCAGTGACGCGAACACCAGCGGCATCACCACAAAGAACAGCATGCGCAGGAATATTTGACCGAGCGGATCGAATACCTGCGTGGAAAACGCTCGCGCGCCCTCAAGCAGCGCCGGGAAAGGCGCGCCGAGCACCAGCGTCAACGCCCCCGCTGCGGCCCCGATCAGGAGGCCGAGCAGGATGCGATTGGCGAGTTTGATATCAGTCTCCGCCATGCTGCGCGCAGATCAACTGCGCGACTTCGCGAGCGGGCTCTTCCAGAAACCGTAAGCGAAGTAGATCACGAGACCCGCGAGTGACCAGTAGAGGAAGGTCAGCTGGGTCGAGGGCGGCAGCGAGAAGAACAGGAAGCCGCAGCCGAACAGTGACAACGGTCCGACCAACCACACCGCCGGCGTCTTGAAGGGCCGCGGTCGTTTGGGCTCGCGTACGCGCAGCACCAGCACACCGATCGAAACTGCGAGGAAGCCGAACAGCGTGCCGCTATTGGCGATGTCGGCCAGCACACCAACCGGGAAGAACGAAGCGAACACGGTGACCGCAGCACCCGTGATCAAAGTGACGACGTACGGCGTGTTGTACTTCGGATGAACCTTGGTGAGTGTATTGGCGGCGGGCAGCAAGCCGTCACGCGCCATGACAAAGAAAATACGCGTTTGCCCGAAGAGCATCATGAGGATGACCGAGGGCAAGGCGAGAAAGGCCGCAAGACCCATCAACTGCGAAACCTTGTCCCAGCCGAGCAGATCGAGCACGAAGGCAAGCGGCTCGCCGCTGCAGGCCACGGCCTCGGCGTTTTGCGCTTGCGCGCAAATCGCTGCGAACTCGGCGCTGCCCGGCGGCACGGCGACTCCCGCCGCATTGAGCACCGGTTGCGCGCCCACCGAACCGATCGCGCCGGCGGCGACGACAAGGTAGAAGATCGTGCACACCGCAAGGCTGCCGATGAGTCCGATGGGGATATTGCGCTGCGGATTGGTGGTTTCTTCGGCTGCCGTCGAGACGGCATCGAAGCCGACGTAAGCAAAGAAAATCGAGGCGGCGGCACCGGCGATGCCGAGACCGGTTGCATCCCAGAAGCCGTTGGGTGCGAACGGCTCGAAGTTGTCACCCGAAATCATGGGGATCGCGAGCGCCACGAAAACCGTGAGGGCCGCGACCTTGATCGCGACCAGAAACGCATTGACGGTCGCGCTCTCGCGCGTGCCGAGCATCAGCAGCGAAGTGACGAGTATCGCAATCACCGCCGCAGGCACATTCATGATGCCGCCGGCGTAGGGGCCCTTGGTGAAGGCGTCGGGGATGTCGATCCCGACACTGCGTTCCATGAGTCCGACAAAATAATTGGACCACCCGACCGACACCGCGCTCGCGGCGACCGCATATTCGAGCACGAGCGCCCAACCAACGACCCAGGCGATCGCCTCGCCCATCACGGCGTAGGAGTAGGTATAGGCAGACCCGGACACCGGGACCATCGAGGCGAGTTCTGCGTAGCAGAGCGCGGCGACGGCACAGACGAAACCGGCGATGACAAAGGAGAGCATCATTCCCGGGCCGGCTTTCTGCGCAGCCTCGGCCGTGAGCACGAAGATACCGGTGCCGATAATGGCGCCGACGCCCATCATGGTGAGTTGGAAGGCCCCGAGAGAGCGCTTAAGGCTCCTGCGCTCGGCGTTGGCCAGAATGTCGTCGAGCGGCTTGATACGCCAGTTCATTCGTCGGTCCCCCCTCGGGATGTTGCGCCCGATTGTAGGGGGGGGAGCGGCCCGGCCGCTACTGCCGCGTGCACCACTCGTCGTCGCGGTGCCTCGCGATCAGGGCATGTCGTCGATGGCGAGCTTCTTGCGAGTGGGGAACAGGCTCTCGGCAGTGAGACCGCAGTCAAGCGCCACCGCTGCAGCGATGTAGATCGATGAATAGGTACCGACCAGGATGCCGACCACCAGCGCGACCGAGAAACCTTGGAGCACGGGTCCACCCAGCAGCAGCAACACGGTGACCACGACCAGCGTTGTCATGCTGGTCATGATCGTACGCGACAGCGTCTGGTTGACCGATTGGTTGAGTACTTCGACCGGCGCCATGCGCTTGTTGGTCTCGAAACGCTCGCGGATGCGATCGAACACCACCACGGTGTCGTTGAGCGAATAGCCGATCACGGCGAGCAAAGCCGCGACCACCGAGAGATCGAGAGCTACGCCCGTAACGGCAAAGAAACCAAGCACGATGATCGGGTCGTGGATCGCCGCGATGATCGCGCCGGCCGACAACTGCCAAGCGTGAAAGCGGATGAAAACGTATATGAAGATCAGTACCAGCGTGGTCAGCAGCGAAACCACGGCCGCATTGCGCAACTCGGCGCCCACCTGCGGACCCACGACTTCGAGTCGACTGACGATGACGCCCGCATCAACCGACTGCAGCACAGCTTCGATTCTTTCGCGGATGGCATCGGGACTCTCGCCTTCCGGGGGCGGTAAACGAATGGCGACATCACGCGACGAACCGAAGTTCTGTACCTGCACGTCCTTGAATCCCACACGCTCGAGGTTGGTACGCAGAACGTCGGGCTTGGCCTCATCGGTGAATTTGGCCTCGACGGTGATACCACCGGTGAAATCGATTCCGAGGTTCAAGCCTTTGGTGAACAGCGCCACGAGCGATACCGAGAACAGCAGCAGCGTCACCACGTAGGACAGCTTGCGCGCCTGCATGAAGGCGATGCGGGTGTTGCTATTGAAGAATTCCATGACCGTGAACTCCTGATCGCCTCAGATGGCGAGCTTCGCGGGGCGGCGCGCACCGCCGTACATCAGCGTGAGCAGGGCGCGACTGCCGAGTAGCGAGGTGAACATCGAGGTGAGGATGCCGAGCGAAAGCACCACGGCGAAACCGCGGATCGGCCCGGTGCCGAAAGCCCAGAGCACGATACCGGCGATGAGCGTGGTGATGTTCGAATCGGCAATCGCCGAAAAAGCTTTCTCGAAACCTTTGGCGATGGCGGTCTGCGGCGTCACGCCATTGCGGATTTCTTCGCGGATACGCTCGTAGATCAGCACGTTGGCATCGACCGCCATGCCGACCGTGAGCACGATGCCGGCAATACCGGGCAACGACAACGCAGCCTTGAACACCGTGAGCAGCGCCGCGAGCAGCACCACGTTGGCAAGCAGCACGATGTTCGCGACGATGCCGAACACGCGGTAGTAAGCGAGCATGAACACGAACAGCAACGCCATGCCGAGCATGAGCGCGTTCACGCCTTTTTCGATGTTCTCTTTGCCCAGACCGGGACCGACTACGCGCTCTTCGATGACGAAGATCGGCGCCGCCAGCGCACCGGCGCGCAGCAGCAAGGCCAACTCGCGCGCCTCGTTGTTGCCGAGACCCGTGATCTGGAAGTTGTTGGAGAAGATGCCCTGTATGGTCGCCGTGTTGATGACTTTTTCTTCTTTGATGTCGCGCTGGACCTTTTGGCCGCCGATCTCGACTTCTTCGCGCCGCTGCTCGATGAATACCACCGCCATCGGCTTGCCGAGGTTGGCGCGCGTGGTGCGCAGCATCTCCTCACCGCCACTCGCATCGAGCTTGACCGAAACACCGGGCCCCTGCTCGGTCGCCGCAGTCGTCGCATCGACCAGCTGATCGCCGGTGACGATGATGTCGCGCTTCAGCAGCACCGGCTGGCCGTCGCGGGTGTCATAGAGCTTTGATCCGAACGGCGCGCGACCGCGCTGCACCGCCTCCGAGACGCTGTTCTGGATATCGACCAAGCGGAACTCGAGCGTCGCCACCTTGCCGAGAATATCTTTGACCTCCGCCGAGTTCTGCACGCCGGGCAGCTGCACGGCGATGCGATCGACGCCCTGACGCTGCACCACCGGCTCGGAGACGCCGAGCTCGTTGACGCGGTTGCGGATGGTGGTGAGGTTCTGCGAGATCGCGTAATCCTGGCGCTCTTTGACCTGTGCCGGGGTCAACACCACCTGCAGGGCGCGACCGGAAGCGGTCGCCACCGACGCGACGGTGAGGTCGGGCAGCACCTTGCGCACGGCTTCGCGCGCCGCATCCTCGGCCGTGCTGCCCTCGGGCAGCAGAATACGCAGCCCGTTGGGCTTGACCGAGTCCTCGGCGATACGCGCCACGTCGACGAACGCGACATTGGCTTGGCTCAGCGCCCGACGCAGATCCTGCTCATAGACCTCGAGCAGCTGCTCGACTGCGCCGTCCACATTGACCTGATAAAGCAGGTAGAGACCACCGCGCAGATCGAGACCGAGCGGCATCGGTCGCAAGCCGATGTTACGCAGCCAATCCGGCGCCCGCGAGGCGAAGGACAAGGCCGTCACATAGTCGCGTGCGAAGTTTTCATTGACGAGGTCGCGCGCCTTGAGCTGTTCGGGTACCTCGGCGAAATGCAGCATCAACCGCCCGCTGTCGACGTAACTGCGCGAAAAACTCACGCCCTTGCCGCGCAGGTAATCCTCGACGGCCCGTTGTCCTTCAGCCTCGACGGCCGCGCGATCCTTGCGCACCACCTGCAGAGCTGCGTCCTCGCCGAACACATTCGGCAAGGCGAACACCGCGGCGAGCACGAGGACCACCGCGACGAGGATGTATTTCCAACGGGCAAACTCGAGCATGGATCAGCCCTTCAGCGTGCCCTTCGGCACCAGTGAACTCACCTGAAACTTCTGCACCTTGATGCGGACGCCCTCGGCGATTTCAAGGGCGACGAAGCCTTCCTGCACCTCGACGACCTTGCCGACGATGCCACCCGCGGTGACTACTTCGTCACCGGAGGAGAGCTTGCCGAGCATGGCCGCATGCTCTTTGGCTTTCTTTTGCTGCGGGCGGATCAGCAGGAAATAAAAGATCACGATGAAAAGCACCATCATCAGGAGCGGTGCGAGCTGGCCGCCCGGCGCAGCGCCACCGGCCTGTGCATAGGCTTCGGGGATTAGTCCGTTCATGGATCGGTCCTCGAGGAAAAAGGCCGCGGATTATGCCACAGGCCCCGGTCCGGGCGCGGCCTGCCGCCGGGCCAGAAAATCGCGGGCGAAGGCCTGCAGCTGCCCAAGCTCGATGGCCGCCCGCAGACCCCGCATCAGCTCGAGGTAGAAATGCAGGTTGTGGATAGTGTTCAGGCGCGAGCCCAGAATCTCGTTGCAACGATCAAGGTGTCGCAAGTACGCCCGGGAATAATGCTGGCAGGTATAGCAAACGCACTCCGGGTCGATCGGTGCAGAATCGCTCTGGTGGACGGCGTTGCGAATGTTGATCACACCAGTCGAGGTGAACAGGTGCCCATTGCGCGCGTGGCGGGTCGGCATCACGCAATCGAACATGTCGATGCCGCGCAGCACGGCCGCGACGATGTCCTCCGGACGGCCGACCCCCATCAAATAGCGCGGCCGGTCTTTGGGCATGTGCGGCACGAGCTCCTCGAGCACCTGCAGCCGCTCGGGCTCGGGCTCGCCGACCGCGAGCCCGCCCACCGCGAGCCCCGGCAGATCGAGCTCAAGGAGTGACTCAAGCGAAGCTCGGCGCAGATCGCCGTACATGCCGCCCTGCACAATGCCAAACAAATCGCCGGGTGCCGCCGCGCGATCACCCTCGCGGTAGTAGTGCGCCACGCAGCGCCGCGCCCAGCGCATGGAGCGCTGCATCGAGGCCTCGGCCTGTGCGTGGGTCGCGGGCCAGGCGGTGCAATCATCGAACATCATGGCGATGTCGGAGCCGAGCGCGCGCTGCACATCCATCGAATCCTCGGGCCAGAGCCGCACCTCGCCGCCATCGATCGGTGAACGAAACTTCACGCCCTCCTCGCTGATCTTGCGCAGCTTGGCGAGACTGAACACCTGAAAGCCGCCCGAATCGGTGAGGATGGAGCGCGACCAGTGCATGAAGCGGTGCAGTCCCCCGAGGCTTCGCACGACCTCGGCACCCGGACGCAGCATCAAATGAAACGTGTTGCCGAGCACGATCTCGGCGCCGAGCCCTTCGAGTTCCTCGGGCGTCATGGCCTTGACCGTGCCGTAGGTGCCCACCGGCATGAACGCCGGCGTCTCGATGCTGCCGTGACGAGCATGCACTCGACCGCGCCTGGCGGCGCCATCGATGGCCAGACATTCGAATCGCAGCGTCATGCCGCCCTCGCCGTGATGAACATGGCATCACCGTAACTGAAAAAACGATAACGCGCGGCCACCGCATGCGCGTAGGCCGCGAGCATGGTTTCGCGCCCCGCGAATGCACTCACCAGCATCAGCAAGGTGGAGCGCGGCAAATGGAAGTTGGTGATGAGCGCATCGACTTCGCGCCAAAGAAATCCGGGACGGATGAAGATGCGCGTATCGCCGCTCCACGGCGCAAGGGGCGCGCTCCCCGCGGTCGCGAGCGCCGCGGATTCGAGGGCGCGAACAACGGTGGTACCCACCGCAATCACTCGCCCCCCGCGCGCCCGGGCTGCGGCGATGGCGGTGCAGGCTGCGGCTGACACTTCGGCCCATTCGGCATGCATCACGTGATCCTCGATGCGCTCGCTGCGCAGCGGCTGAAAGGTCCCGGCGCCCACGTGCAGGGTCAGCGTGGTGCGCGCCACGCCGCGCGCCTCGAGTGCCTGCAGCAGCGGCGCATCGAAATGCAGGCTCGCCGTCGGTGCAGCAACCGCACCCGGTACCCGCGCGAGCACGCTCTGATAACGCTCCGCGTCGGCGGCCTCCGCCGCGCGCTCGATGTAGGGCGGCAGCGGGATCGCGCCGTGCGCAGTGAAGAACTCGATGGCTGGCCGCGGCAGACGCACGCGAAAGAGATCCTCCTCGCGACCCTCGACCTCGATATCGCCACCTGCCGTGTGCACGATCTGACCCGGGCGCAACGGTTTGCTCGCACGCATGTGCAGCAGCGCGAGGCTGCCTGGCAACGCGCGCTCCAGCAGCATTTCGACTGCGCCACCACTCGGCTTGCGGCCGTGCAGCCTCGCGGGGATGACGCGGGTGTCGTTGAAAACCAGCAAATCACCCGGCACAAGCACCGTGAGCAGCAGAGGCATGCCAGCATCGCTGAACGCCGCTTGTCCGGCGCGTTGCGCCTCGGGTCGCGGATCGACGACGAGCAATCGGGAAGCGGTGCGGTCGGCCAGCGGCCGCTGCGCGATCAGTTCGGGAGGCAGGTTGAAATCGAAGTCGCAGGCTTGCACGGGGCGCATGGTAGGCAAGCTCGCGCCGCGTTTCACGTATACTGCCTTTCTTTTCCAATGCCGGGATGGCGGAACTGGTAGACGCGCCGGACTCAAAATCCGGTTCTGGCGACAGAGTGTGGGTTCGATTCCCTCTCCCGGCACCATCACGCTCCGCATGAACTATTGCAGCAACTGTGGCACCGCGGTCGTGGTGCGCGTCCCCGATGGCGAGCATCTGCCGCGCCACGTGTGCCCGTCCTGTCACACGGTGCACTACCAAAACCCGAAGCTCGTGGTCGGCTGCATTCCCGAGGATCCGACCGGCAAGATCCTGCTGTGTCGACGCGCCATCGAGCCGCGACTCGGCTACTGGACCTTCCCGGCGGGCTTCATGGAAAACAACGAGACGCTGCAGCAGGCTGCAGCGCGCGAGTCCTACGAGGAAGCCCTTGCCGATGTCGAGATCGGCTCCCTGCTCGCCGTCGTGCACATCCTGCACGCGCAACAAGTCCACGTCTTTTTTCGTGCCACCCTGCGCTCGCCAGAGTTCGGTGTCGGCACCGAAAGTCTCGAGTCGAAAATGGTCGAAGAGCAGTACGTTCCGTGGGACGACATCGCCTTTCCGAGTACGGAATTCGCGCTGCGGCGGTTTTTCGAGGATCGTCGCGCCGGCCTGCAGAACCACTACTTCACCGAATTCGATCGCCGCACCGCGGCACTCGGCATGTCAACGGGCGGTCAACCGCCGCCCTGACTCTGGCAGAGCCACGGCCTGCCGCCGTACACTTCCGGCCATCATTTTTTCGGGGTCGTTTCTCCGGGGTAGCGCATGACTTTTGTGGTCACCGAAAACTGCATCAAGTGCAAATACATGGACTGCGTCGAGGTCTGCCCCGTCGACTGTTTTCATGAGGGCCCGAACTTCCTCGTCATCGACCCGGACGAGTGCATCGACTGCACTTTGTGCGAGCCCGAATGTCCGGTCGAGGCGATTTATTCGGAGGACGAAGTCTCCGCCGATCAGCAGCAGTTCACGTCGCTGAACGCCGAACTCGCCCGCAAGTGGCCGGTGATCACCAAGAAAGGCGAGCCCCCCGCGGACGCCAAGGACTGGGAAGGCAAGCCGGGCAAGTTCAATCTGCTCGAGCGCTGAGCGCTGCCCACCGCAGCGCTGTGTGCCGAGCCGTCAGCTCTTGGTTTCGAGTCGCTTGAGCAGCATGTCGGGCGGCAGATAGCCCGACAGCAAATCGCCCGTCGAGGTGATGATCGCGGGTGTGCCGCGTAGCCCGACTTCCTGACCCAACTCGTAATCTTTGGCGACCGGCGTGGTGGCGCACTTCGGCGCCGTGATGTTTTCGCCTTTCTTGGCGCGCGTCATCGCCTCCTGACGATTCGCCGAACACCACACTGCCACGGCCTTGTCCCAACCGGCACTGTCCGGACCTTCGCGGGGATAGAAGAGATAGCGCACGCGAATGCCGAGCTGGTTGTAGCGGGTCATCTCGCCGTGCAATTTGCGGCAGTAGCCGCAATCGATGTCGGTGAAGACGGTGACCGTGTGCTTCGCGTCACGCGGTCCGAAACTCACCATCTGGTTCTCGGGAATTTTGTTGATGAGCTCGAGGCGCACATCGCGACGGCGCTTTTCGCTGAGGTTGGTTTCGCTGGCGATCTCGTAGAGATCACCGACGATGGCGAACTTGCCGTCGGCGCTGAGATAGAGGATGTCGGCGCCGCGCGCATATTCATAGATGCCAGGCAGCGGCGAGGCACGGAACTCTTCAGGCTTGCTGCCGGGTAGTTTTTTGGCGAGCTCGATGCGCGGGTCGACGGTCGAGACCGCCGCCGGCGCCGCCGCGGGACGCTGCTGCGCCGAACCGGCGAGCGGCAAGGCCACGAGCACGAGCAGCAGGGTGTGCAGCGAAAAACGTGTGAGTCGCGTCATGACCGCAGTTTAGCAGAGTGATCGGCGGCGACCGTGCTCGCCCGCGCGCACTCCATCACCCGCTCGCTCAGCCGCGCGGATGGTGGGTGGCGTGCAGACTCTTCAATCGTTCGCGGGCCACATGGGTGTAAATCTGCGTGGTCGACAAGTCACTGTGCCCGAGCAGCATCTGCACCACACGCAGATCCGCACCGTGGTTCAAGAGGTGTGTGGCAAAGGCATGCCGCAGCGTATGCGGTGAGAGCGGCTTGTCGATACCGGCCACGCGCGCATGCCGCTTGATGAGATTCCAGAACGCCTGGCGCGTCATGCCCTCGCCGCGCCGCGTCGGAAAGAGTTCGTCGGTCTGTCGCGCGCCGAGGATTTCGCGGCGCGCACCCGCCTCGAAACGCTGCAGCCAATCGAGCGCCTCGGCGCCTAGGGGCACCAGTCGCTCGCGCCCACCCTTGCCGGTCACGCGCAGCACGCCTTGATTGAGATTCACTTGAGTGTGGCGCAAGGCCACGAGTTCGGAGACGCGCAGGCCGGTCGCGTAGAGCAGCTCGAGCATCGCGCGATCACGAAAACCGAGCGGTTCGTCGATACGCGGCGCGGCGAGCAGACGCTCGACGTCGCTCTCGCTCAGCGACTTCGGCAAGGCACGACCGAGGCGCGGCATGACCACCTCGGCGGTTGGATCGTCGCGCCGCACACCATCGCGCAGTTGTTGCCGGAAAAAACGCCGAAACGCCGACAACTGCCGCGCGGTCGAGCGTGGCCGAGCTCCCGCGGCGACTCGTGCCGCCACGTACTCGAGAAGATCGGCGCGCGTCGCACCGGTCAGACTGCCGCCCCGCTCAGTCAGCCAGTGTTGCAAGGCTTCGAGGTCAGCGCGATAGGCGGCGAGCGTGTTGGCCGCAAGGCCGCGCTCCATCCAGATCACATCGAGAAACCGCAAAATCGCCGGGTCGAGCAAGTGGACCGCCTCCAGAACCTCGTCTGAATCTCGCGCATCAGCCGCGTTAGACTTCGCGGCTTAGTTCCGAAGGATACCGCGCCACAGACCGGTACTTGATGATGCAGAGCCCCCCATCACCCGCGCAGCCCGCAACTGACCTTGCGGCAGGCCGCGAATCCGCGCTCGCGCGCTGCGGCCGCGTGCTCTATGGCAGCTATGCCTGGCTGGTGTTCGTACTTATCGCGCTCGTCACGTTGCTGTTGCTGTTGATCATTCCGGGCATGGATGGGCGTCGTCATATCGCCGGCGTCGCCTCGCGCTGGATCCTCAAGATGACCTTCATCAGGCTGGTGGTCTCGGGCATCGAGCACCTGCCACCGGGGCAGTGCGTGGTCGCAGCCAATCACGCGAGTTACATCGATGCGATCATCATCAAGGCGATCTTGCCCGAGCACTACGCTTATGTGGTGAAGCGTGAGATGGCCGCCGTGCCGCTCGCGGGGCTGCTGCTGCGCCGGCTCGGGACCGAGTTCGTCGAACGCTTCAACCGACACAAGGGTTCGCTCGACGCGCGGCGCGTGCTGCGCACGGCAAGCAGCGGTCAATCGCTGTTGTTTTTTCCGGAGGGCACCTTCGTCGGCGAGCCTGGACTCCTGAAATTCCACAGCGGTGCGTTCAAGAGCGCCGCCTATGCTCGCTGTCCGGTCTTGCCCTGCGTGATTCGCGGCACGCGGGCAATTCTGCCGAGTCCACGATTCTTTCCGCGCCCCGGCGTCGTGGAAGTGGAGTTGCTTCCGACCATTTCACCGCCCACCGACGCCGAGGCTGAAGAGGCCGCAAGATGGCTGCGCGACACGACGCGTGAGGCGATTCTCGCGCGACTCGGCGAGCCTGACCGGGAGCATTGAGGGCGGGTCATCAGGGGCCGGTTTCGCATAGACTTATGGGCTTTGTCGAAGCCCGCGAAAACGGAATCCCCATGACCGATCAGCCCCTGTCAGATCAGATCGTCCTGCTCTCCGCCCGCCGTACGCCGATCGGCGCATTTCAAGGGGTGCTCTCCCCGGCCACGGCGCCACAGCTTGGCGCCGCAGCCCTCGCAGCGGCCATCGAGTCCGCGGGTGTCGCGGCGGCCGATGTGGAAGAAGTGATCATGGGTTGCGTGCTGCCCGCTGGCCTCGGGCAAGCACCGGCGCGTCAGGCGGCGCTGGCTGCCGGCATTCCGCAAGCGGTGCCGACCACCACGGTCAACAAGATGTGCGGCTCCGGCATGAAAGCCATCATGATGGCGATCGACCAGCTGCGCGCAGGCGAGGCGGCGCTGGTCGCTGCGGGCGGCCTCGAGTCCATGACCAACGCCCCCTATCTGTTGCCTAAGGCCCGCGGCGGCTATCGCATGGGCCATGGCGAAGTACTCGATCACATGTTCACCGACGGCCTGCAAAGCCCCTGGGATGGCCAGATGATGGGCGCGTTTGCCGAGAACACGGCGACGCGCTACGGTTTTACGCGGGCCGCGCAGGATGAGTTCGCCACGCTCTCGGTGCAGCGTTCGCTGGCGGCGATCGAGAACGGTGCCTTCGGCGCGGAGCTCACGCCGGTCACCGTCAAGGCACGCAAGGGCGAGACGCGCATCGAGCGTGACGAGACTCCGTTCAACTGCGATATCGCAAAGATTTCCCAACTGAAGCCCGCGTTTCGCAAAGATGGCACCGTGACCGCGGCGAGCTCCTCCTCGATCGCCGATGGCGCTGCGGCAGTCCTGCTCGCCACGCAGGCGCTCGCGACGAGTCGCGCACTCAAGCCGCTCGCGCGCATCGTCGCTCAAGCGAGTCACGCGCAGGAACCCGAATGGTTCACCACCGCGCCGGTCGGCGCGATCCGTAAAGTGCTGGCACGCGCGGGCTGGAGCGCGCACGACGTCGATTTGTTTGAAGTCAACGAAGCCTTTGCGGCCGTCGCCATGGCGGCAGCGCACGACATCGGTATCCCCGCCGACAAGCTGAACGTGAATGGCGGCGCTTGCGCACTCGGTCATCCGATCGGCGCAACCGGCGCGCGCATCATCGCCACCCTTGCCCACGCGCTTGTCGCGCGCAACCTCAAGCGTGGCGTGGCCGCGCTCTGCATCGGCGGCGGTGAAGCGACGGCGATTGCGATCGAGCGGGTTTGAGAGCGCGAGGACATCGAGATGACCGAGACAATCGAACGTGATGTCATGGAGTACGACGTGCTCGTGGTGGGCGGTGGCCCCGCGGGACTCGCCTGCGCCCTGCGCCTGAAACAACTCAAACCCGAACTCACGGTCTGTGTGCTCGAGAAAGCCTCGGCCATTGGTGCACAGGCGCTCTCGGGTGCCGTGCTGGAACCCGGTCCGCTCGATGCGCTGCTGCCCGGCTGGCGCGATGCGCCGCCCGGTATCTGCATCCCCGCCAAGCGCGACGAGTTCGCGCTACTCACTCCCAGAGGTCGCGTGCGTCTGCCGACACCGCCGCAACAGCACAACGCCGGCAATTTCATCGTCTCGCTGGGATTACTCACGCCGCTGCTTGCCGCCAAAGCCGAAGCGCTCGGCGTCGATGTCTTCGCGGGGTTCGCAGCGGCCAAACCGCTCTTCAACGGCGATGGCAGCGTGGCCGGTGTGCAAATCGGCGATATGGGCATCGAGAAGTCGGGCGAGCTCGGCCCGAACTTCGCCCCGGGTCCCGAGGTGCGCGCCCGCGTCACGGTGCTCGCCGAGGGCTGCCGCGGCAGCGTCAGCAAGCAACTGATCGAGCGCTACAAGCTCGATGCCGATTGCGATCCGCAGACCTACGGGCTCGGTTTCAAAGAATTGTGGCAGCTGCCCGAGGGTCGGGTGGAACCCGGTCTGATCCAGCACAGCGTAGGCTGGCCGCTCGACAACCACACTTATGGCGGCAGTTTTCTCTATCACCTCGACAACAACCGCATCTACATCGGCTATGTGGTCGGGCTCGACTATCGTGATCCGCGCCTCAAGCCGTTCGAGGCTTTCCAGCAGTTCAAGCACCACCCCTCGATCAAGCCGCTGCTCGAGGGTGGCGAGATCGTTGCTGCGGGTGCACGCACCATCGCCGCGGGCGGTTGGCAATCGTTACCAAAGATGGAGATGCCCGGCGCGCTGCTCGTGGGCGATGCTGCCGGCACACTCAATGTCGCCAAGATCAAGGGCATCCATCAGGCGATCCGCTGCGGGATGCTGGCCGCGGAACACCTTGCCGAGTACGACTGCGCGACCAGCGGCTTTGATGCGCGCTTTCGGCAATCAGAAGGTGGGCAGGAACTGCGTCGCGTGCGCAACATCAAGCCAGGTTTCAAGCGCGGACTCTGGTTCGCGATGGCCAACGGTGCGCTCGAAACGTTGACCGGCGGTCGTACCCCCTGGACGCTGCGCAATACGGCGGCCTACGCTGAAACGCAGCGCCTCGACGAGTTCGAATCGCCCGATCGCGGCTGGATCGATCGATCACTGCCGCCGCGCGACCGACTGGCGTCGGTTTTCTTTGCCAATAACTCGCACGAGGAAAACCAGCCGATCCACCTCAAGGTGCGCAACCCCGATATCTGTGCGACGCAATGCGCCACCGAGTACGGCAACCCCTGCCAGAACTTCTGCCCCGCCAACGTCTATGAAATGGTGGACGATGGCGCAGGCGGCAAGCGTCTGCAGATCAATGCGGCGAACTGTGTGCACTGCAAGGCCTGCGACATCAAGGACCCCTACCAGATCATCGACTGGACCACCCCCGAGGGCGGCTCGGGACCGATCTACCAGTCGCTCTGATCAGGCCCGGCCTCAACGGACATGTCCGCGCAGTCTGCAGTGCCCGCCTCGGTGTCTCCGCTCTGGAGTCCAAGCGACGTAAGGCGTGGCGCCTCGCAGCTCGCGCGCTTCATCGAGTGCCTCGCCGCGCGGCGCGACCTGCGTTTCGCCGATTACTTTGCCTTGCATCGCTGGTCCATCGAGCAGTCGGATGCGTTCTGGTTCGAACTCGCGCACTTTGCAGATGTCCGCGCCGACTGGGCTGACGCGCCGGTGCTGCGTCATGGCGAACGCATGCCGGGAGCCGAATGGTTTCCGGATGCAAGACTGAACTTCGCCGAAAACCTGCTGCACTGGCGCGATGATCATCCGGTGCTGATCGCCTATGACGAACGGGGCACGCGCCGCACGCTCTCCTATCGACAACTGGCCGGCGAAGTGGCGCGGGTCGCCGCAGGATTGCGCGAAGCCGGCGTGGTGAGCGGCGATCGCGTCGCAGGCTTCATGCCCAATATCCCGGAGACCGTGGTGGCGATGCTCGCGGCCACCAGCCTGGGTGCCATCTGGTCGTCCTGTTCGCCGGATTTCGGTATCGCCGGTGTGCTCGATCGCTTCGGACAAATCGCGCCCAAAGTACTGATCACCGCCGACGGCTATTTTTATGGGGGCAAGACGCTCGATTCGCTTGCGCCCATCAGCGGCGTACTCGCGCAGCTGCCTTCGGTGCACACGGTCATCGTCGTGCCGGTGGTCCATGCCGAACCGCCGATGGCGAGTCTGCAAAGCGCTGCATCAGACCCGCCGCGACGTATCAGCCTCTGGGAGCGTTTCGGCACGCCCGGCGCAAAACTCTCGTTCCCGCGCCTGCCTTTTGCGCATCCGCTCTTTGTCATGTACTCCTCCGGCACCACCGGCAAACCCAAGTGCATCGTGCACGGTGCCGGCGGTACGCTGCTGCAGCACTTGAAGGAACATCTGCTGCAGGTCGATTTGCGACGCAACGATCGACTGTTTTACTTCACCACCTGTGGCTGGATGATGTGGAACTGGCTGGTGAGTGGTCTCGCCGTGGGCGCCACGCTTGTGCTGTACGACGGCTCGCCCTTCCACCCCGATGAGGGCGTGCTGTGGCGCGTGGCCGAGAGCGAACACGTCAGTATTTTTGGCACGAGCCCAAAGTATCTCTCTGCGCTCGAAAAATCCGCTTGGCGCCCCCATGAGCATGTGCGACTGCCATCGTTGCGGACCGTGCTTTCCACCGGTTCGCCACTCGCGCCAGAGCAGTTCGATTTCGTCTATCGCAGCATCAAAGATGACATCCAGCTTGCCTCGATTTCCGGCGGCACCGACATCATCTCGAGCTTCTGCATCGGCAATCCGCTCTCGCCGGTGTATCGCGGCGAGTTGCAGGGTCCGGGACTCGGCATGGCCGTCGATGTCATCGACGATGCAGGCCGTTCGCTGCCGCCCGGCGAAAAAGGCGAGCTCGTCTGCCGTCGCAGCTTTCCCTCCATGCCGCTCGGCTTCTGGGGCGATGATGACGGATCGCGCTATCGCAAGGCGTATTTCGAACGCTTCCCGGGCCTGTGGCATCACGGCGACTATGCGCTGCGCACCGCGAGCGGTGGCTTCGTGATCCTCGGCCGCTCGGATGCCGTGCTCAACCCCGGGGGCGTGCGCATCGGGACCGCCGAGATCTATCGTCAAGTCGAAACGCTGCCCGAAGTGCTCGAGTCGCTGTGCATCGGTCAGGATTGGCAGGGCGACGTGCGGGTAGTGCTGTTCGTGCGCCTGCGCGAGGGCGTAGCGCTCGATGAAGCCCTGCAGCAACGCATCCGCCAGACCATCCGCGCCAACACCACGCCGCGTCACGTACCTGCGCGCATTGTCGCGGTACCCGAAATTCCGCGCACGATCAGCGGCAAGATCGTCGAGCTCGCAGTACGCAATGTGGTGCACGGCTTGCCGGTCAGCAACACGGATGCGCTCGCCAATCCACAGGCGCTCGAGCATTTCCGCGATCTGCCGGAGCTGCGCAAGTGAGCGACGGCGCGCTCGCGTATCGCTACGCGGCGTCTCTTGCCACCCACGGCTACGCCGAAGATGCCGCGCAACGCGGCGCAGTGCTCCGTCTCGACCGACTGCGCGAAGACCTGATCCGCGCGGAGAAGGTCTCGGTAGTCGCCCGCCTGATGCGCAGATTTTCGAGTACGCCGGGTCATGGCGAGGCCGTGCGGGGCGTCTACCTCTGGGGCGGCGTCGGTCGCGGCAAGACCTGGGTCATGGATCTTTTCTTTGATAGCCTGCCCTTCAAGAGCAAGCGCCGCAGTCACTTTCATCGGTTCATGCAGGGCGTGCACGAAGGGCTGAAAAATCATCGCAACCAAGTCGACCCGCTTGCCGCGGTCGCCACGGATCTCGCGCGCGATACGCGGATAATCTGTCTCGATGAGCTCTTCGTGAGCGATATCGCCGATGCGATGCTGCTTGGCGGCTTGTTCACGCATTTGATCGATCGCGGCGTCACGCTGGTGTTCACTTCCAACCTGCCGCCTGCGGAGCTGTATCGCAACGGGCTGCAGCGGCAGCGCTTCCTGCCGGCGATCGCGCTGATCGAGCGGCACTGTGAGGTGGTCTGCGTCGATGGCAGCACCGATTACCGACTGCGCCAGCTGACCCGCATGCCGATCTACCTGCAGAGCGACTCCGAACGTACGGCCGCCAATCTTGCCGAGATCTTCGAGGATCTGGCTGACGGGCTCGGCACTACCGGTGGCTCGATCGAAATCGAAGGGCGCCCGATCGAGGTCGTACGTGTCTGTGACAATGTCGTGTGGTTCGATTTTGCGGCGCTCTGCGAGGGCCCGCGCAGCCAGAACGATTACGTCAGCATCGCCCGCGAATTCCAGTCGGTGCTGATCTCCGGCGTTCCGCTGTTCGACAGGGACCGCGAAGATGCCGCAAGGCGCTTCATCGCCGTAGTCGATGAATTCTATGATCGCCGCGTCAATCTCGTGATGTCGGCGGCCGCCGCGCCGACCCAGCTCTATCGCGGCGAGCGACTACGATTCGAGTTCGAGCGCACCGCGAGCCGGCTGATCGAGATGCAAAGCGAGGAGTACCTCGCCAGCGAACACCGCAGCTGAGTCAGTTGACGGTACCGGATCCTGGTGCCTGATCGATCGCTGCACCGAACATGCGTGACACATCGACCGCATCGAACTGCCAAGGCTTGTGACAAAACTCGCAGGTCACCGTCACCGCACCCTGCTCGGTCAGAATAGAGCGCACCCCGGCCTCACCCAGCGAACGCAGCATGTCGCCCACGCGCTGCGCACTGCAGCGGCAGCGAAACTCGACCGCCTGGGTGTCATGCAGGCGAAGATCGAGCCCGCCAAAGGCCCGGCGCATCAGTTGCTCCGGAGGGCGCACGAGCAATTCATCGCTCGCGACTCCGGCGAGCGCCATCACTGCCGAGGCGAAGGTGCGATCGGCCTCGGTTTCTTCACCCCCGAGCCCCGGCATGCGCTGCACAAGCAAGCCGGCTGTCCCGAAATCATCGGCGGCGAGTACGAGACTCGTCGGCAGCTGCTCGGAATTGGCAAAGTAATGTTCGATCGATGCCGCCAGTGACCCGCCGCTGATCGGCACGATGCCCTGATAGCGTGAAGCACGTCGATCGGCCTCGATGGTGACTGCGATGCTGCCCTCGCCAGCAAGCGCAGCAAAATCTCCGTCGTCGCCCAACGCCGCGTAGCGCTCGCGATCGAAGCGCGCGACGGCGCGGACGCGAAAGTCGTGCGTACATTGCGCAACCAGCAATCGTGCGGCACCACTGCCCTGCAACTGCAGCGTGAGCTCACCTTCGAATTTCAGCGTGGACGCGAGCAGCACGACCGCAGAGACCGCCTCGCCCAGCAGACGGCGGACCGGCGGCGGATACTCACCGTGCTCGCGCAGCGCGAGCCACGCCGGCCCGAGACGCACCAGCTGACCGCGCACGGACTGTTGCTCGACCGCAAAGCGCTGCACGAAATCGATGACTCGGCGCGGCGATTGAGTGGACGACTGCGCTGGCGGCGGCTCGGGCGGCGGCATGGAATCGACTGCGCGTGACTCGCCGCTCAGCCGGCGAGTTTTTTCTTGAGCAGCTCGTTGAGCTGCGCCGGGTTCGCCTTGCCGCCAGTGGCCTTCATCACCTGGCCCACAAAGAAACCGAACAGCTTGTCCTTGCCGGAACGGTAGTCGGCGAGCTGCCCTGGGTTCTTTGCCATGACCTCTTCGATGGCCTGTTCGATTGCACCGGTGTCGGTGATTTGTCGCAGGCCTTCTTTCTCGATGATTTCGTCGGCACTGCCGCCCTCGGCCCACATCGCCTCGAACACGTCCTTGGCAATCTTGCCGGAGATGGTCGCATCGACGATACGCGTAACCAGTCCCGAGAGCGCTGCCGAGTCGACCTTGGACTCGGTGATCTCGAGATTGTCCTTGTTGAGGAAAGCGGCCAGATCGCCCATGACCCAGTTGGCGCAGAGTTTGGGGTCGCGACCGACGCGCTGGACCACATCCTCGTAGAACGCTCCGAGTTCGCGGCTGGCGGTGAGCACACCGGCGTCGTATTCCGAAAGCCCGTAGTCGCGCACGAACCGCGCTGCCTTCTCATCGGGCAACTCAGGCAATGCCGCCTTGATGCTCGCGATGAATGATTCTTCGAGCACCACGGGCAGCAGATCGGGGTCCGGGAAGTAACGGTAATCGTTGGCTTCTTCTTTGGAGCGCATGGAGCGCGTCTCGCCCTTGTCGGGATCGTAGAGACGCGTCTCTTGCACCACCTTGCCGCCGCTTTCGATGAGTTCGATCTGCCGCTCGATCTCGTAGTTGATCGCTTTTTCGACGAAGCGGAAGGAGTTGAGGTTTTTAATTTCGGCACGGGTGCCGAATTTTTCGCTGCCTTTGGGGCGCACCGACACGTTGGCGTCGCAGCGAAACGAGCCTTCTTGCATGTTGCCGTCGCAGATCTCGAGATAGCGCACCAGCGTGTGCACTTTTTTCATGTACGCGACGGCTTCTTTGGCCGAGCGCAGATCGGGCTCGCTGACGATTTCGATGAGCGGCGTGCCGGCGCGATTGAGATCGATACCAGTGAGTCCCGGCAGTCCTTCGTGCAACGACTTGCCGGCGTCCTCTTCGAGGTGCGCACGGGTGATGCCGACGCGCTTACGCGTACCGTCATCGAGCACGATATCGAGCACGCCCTTGGCGACGATCGGCAGCTCGTACTGGCTGATCTGATAGCCCTTCGGCAGGTCGGGGTAGAAATAGTTCTTGCGCGCAAACACCGAGTGCGGTGCGATTTGCGCGCCGATGGCGAGTCCGAAGCGCACCGCCATGCGCACGGCCTCGGCATTAAGCACCGGCAACACGCCGGGGTAGCCAAGATCAACGAGATTGGCCTGCGTGTTGGGCTCGGCGCCGTAGGCCGTGGCCGAGCCGGAAAAAATCTTCGAGCGCGTGGCGAGCTGCGCGTGGATCTCGAGACCGATGACGGTTTCCCATTCCATGGCGGGTCCTCAGGCGAACGCCGCCGGCACCCGTAGATGCCAGTCGGTTTCCTGCTGGTAACGGTGCGCCGCATTGAGCATGCGCGCCTCGGAGAAATGCGGACCGATGATCTGCAGACCGACCGGCAGACCCTCGACGAAACCGCAGGGGATGGACATCCCGGGCAAACCCGCAAGGTTGGCGCCGATGGTGTAGATGTCGTTGAGATACATGGTGATCGGATCGTCGCACTTGGCGCCGATGCGGAACGCGGGCGTCGGCGACGTCGGCCCGAGCAGCAGATCGCACTCGGTGAAGGCCTTCGCGAAATCCGCGCTGATCAGCTGCCGCACGCGCTGCGCCCTCAGATAATAGGCATCGTAATAGCCGGCAGAGAGCACATAGGTGCCGGTCATGATGCGGCGCTTGACCTCGGCACCAAAGCCTTCGCCGCGCGAGCGGCAATAGAGGTCGGTCAAATTCTTTGGTGAGTCGCAGCGATGACCGAAACGCACGCCATCGAAACGCGCGAGATTGGAAGAGCACTCGGCGGGCGCAACCACGTAATAGGTCGGCACGGAGAGCGGCAGATTCGGGCAGCTGACCTCGCGCACCTTGGCGCCGAGTTTTTCGTAGACCTCGATGGCATCGCGTATGCGCTGCTCGCAAGCCGCATCAAGACCTTTGTCAAAGAATTCGGTGACCAGCCCGATCGTGAGCCCCTGCAGCGAATCGCCGAGCGTGCGCGTGTAGTCGGGCACGGCCGACTCGACGCTGGTCGAATCGCGCGGATCGAACCCCGACATCGGCCCGAGCAGCAGCGCGGCGTCTTCGGCGCTCACGGTGATCAGGCCCGCCTGATCGAGGCTCGAGGCGAAGGCGATCATGCCGTAGCGACTGCAGCGCCCATAGGTGGGCTTGATGCCGGTCACGCCGCAAAGTGCGGCGGGCTGGCGAATCGATCCGCCGGTATCGGTGGCGGTGGCCGCCGGGGCGATGCGCGCGGCGACCGCGGCGGCAGACCCGCCGGAGGAACCACCGGGCACCATGTCAGTGCTCCAGGGATTGCGCACCGGACCGAAAAAGCTGGTCTCGTTGGAGGAGCCCATGGCGAATTCGTCCATGTTGAGCTTGCCAAGCATCACCGTGCCCGCGGCTCGCAGACCCGACACCACCGTGGCGTCGTACGGCGAGACAAAATCGGCGAGCATCTTGGAGCCGCAGGTGGTGCGTACGCCCTCGGTGCAGAAGATGTCTTTGTGGGCGATCGGTACGCCGGTCAGCGCGCCGGCCCGCCCGGCAGCTCGTGCGGCATCCGCCGCTGCCGCGGCGGCCAACGCCGACTCGGCCGTCTGGGTGATGAAGGCGTTGAGCAGTGGCTGCGCACTCGCCATGCGCTCGAGGTAGGCGCGGGTGAGTTCGACGCTGGAAAACTCGCGCTTGGCGAGGCCTGCGGAGAGTGCCGCGACGGTCGGGGCGGGAGCGCTCACTCGATCACCTTGGGCACGAGATAGAGGCCCGCTTCGACCTTGGGGGCGTTCTGCTGGTAGAGCGCACGTCGATCGCTTTCGCTGACTTCATCGGCGCGCAGGCGCTGTGCGAGCCCGGGCAGCGGATGTGCCATCGGCTCGATGCCGGCGGTCGGTGCGCGATCGAGTTCGCCCACGAAGGCGAAAATGCGCGAGAGGGAATCGACGTAGACCGGGATCTCGGCCTCCGTCAGTTCGAGGCGCGCAAGGCGCGCGATGTTTTCGATGTCTGCTCGGTTGAGGCTCATGGCGCGAGGCGGTGTCCGACTGGCTGGATTGACCTGAAAAACGGCTGCAAACCCGGCTTGAACCGGGCTGTGAATGATATCACCGTTGCCTTGTGGAAGGTCGCGCGGGTTGCTAAATTGCCCGTCGTTTCCCGGCCCTTTTCCCATCCCTTCCGAGCTCCGGCTAATTCACGATGTTCAAACGTCTGCGCGGCTATTTCTCTATCTATATTTCAATCGATCTCGGCACAGCCAACACCCTCATCTACGTGCGCGATCGCGGCATCGTGCTCAACGAACCTTCGGTCGTGGCGGTGCAGGACGACTACAGTCGCGGCGGCAAGGTCATCGTCGCCGTCGGCTCTGATGCGAAAAGCATGCTCGGTCGCACGCCGGGCAACATCACGGCGGTGCGGCCGATGAAAGACGGCGTGATCGCCGACTTCACCTACACCGAAAAGATGTTGCAGTACTTCATCGCCAAGGTGCACGACAACCGTCTGCTCAAGCCATCGCCGCGCGTGCTCGTATGCGTGCCGGTTGGTTCGACGCAGGTCGAGCGCCGGGCCATCCGCGAATCCGCCGAGGGCGCCGGTGCGCGCACGGTCGCGATCGTCAGCGAACCGATGGCTGCAGCGGTAGGCGCAGGACTGCCAGTGCAAGAGGCGCGCGGCTCGATGGTGCTCGACATCGGCGGCGGCACCTCCGAAGTCGCCGTGATCTCGCTCAACGGCATCGTCTACGCACAGTCGGCGCGCATCGGCGGTGATCGCTTCGACGAAGCGATCATTAGTTATGTGCGCCGCAATTACGGCATCCTCATCGGCGAAACCACCGCCGAACGCATCAAGATCGAAATCGGTTCGGCCTATCCGGGCCAGACGGTACGCGAAATCTCGGTCAAAGGCCGCAACCTCTCCGAAGGTGTGCCACGCAGCTTCACGCTCAACAGCAACGAGATTCTCGAGGCACTGCAAGAGCCGCTGCAGGGCATCGTCGGTGCGGTGAAGCAGGCGCTCGAGCAAACCCCACCTGAGCTTGGCTCGGACGTGGCTGATCGCGGCATCGTGGTCACCGGCGGCGGTGCGTTGCTGCGCGACATCGACAAGCTGATCACCGAAGAGACCGGTGTGCCCGTGGTGATCGCCGAAGATCCGCTCACCTGCGTGGCGCGCGGCGGAGGTCGCATCCTCGAATTGATGGACGAGCTCGGCCCCGGCAACTTCGGGCTTGAATAACCCGGCCACCAGCCGAAACATCCTGCAACGCGGCACCCCGGCGGGGCTGCGCTTCTTCGGCTACGCGCTGCTGGCGCTCGCACTGATGTGGATCGACCAACGCAGCGGTTGGTTGAACTCCACGCGCTTTGCCCTGCAGGCCATTGCCTATCCGCTGCAGATGGCGCTCGCCTCGCCCGCCAACGCCTGGCAGTGGACGCGCGAGACTTTCGAACAACGCGCCACCTTGCAGCAGCAAAATGCCGCACTGCGCGCGCGCATCCGCGAACTCGAATTGCTCGCCCTGCGTCGCGCCGATCTCGAGCGCGAGAACCGCGAATTGCGCGACCTGCGTCTTGCAGCCGCTGACGTCGCCGAACGCTGGTTGACCGCGCGCGTGATCGCCGAAGAAATCAACCTGCTGCGCCAGCGCTATACCGTCGATCGTGGCGCCATGCACGGCGTCTTCAAGGGACAAGCCGTGATCAGCGGCGGCGGCTTGGTGGGTCAGGCACTACGCGTTGGCCCGTGGAGCAGCGAGATAATTTTGATCGCCGACCCCGAACACGCCGTGCCCGTGCAGATTGCGCGCACCGGGCAACGCACCCTCGCGCTCGGCACCGGCCGCGCAGGAGAGTTGAACTTGCCGCTGCTGCCGTTGCAAACCGATATCCGCGAGGGCGATCTTCTGGTCACCTCGGGCTTGGGCGGCATATTTCCGGCAGGTTATCCGGTCGCGACCGTGCGCAGCGTACGGCGCGATGGTGGTTCGCCGCTCGCGCAGGTGCAGGCCACGAGTGTGGCCCGGCTCGATCGCGATCGCGTGGTCGCATTTCTTTGGTTCCGCGTAACCCACCCGGCGGCGCCGGCGGCGGCATCGAGCGCCGCCGAGTCGAGGGTCATGCCGTGATCGCCGCATCGATGCGCCGCCGCCTGCTGCTCAGCACCCTCATCGCGTTCGTGCTGCAGGTTGTACCACTGCCCGTTTGGGTGGCAGCAGCCCGCCCGCCATTCGCCGTGCTGGTCGTGCTCTTCTGGTCACTAATCGCGCCACGCATCGGTGGCGTTGGCCTCGGCTTCGCCGTCGGCCTCGCACTCGATGTCTATCGAGGCGTGGTGTTCGGTCAGCACGCGCTGGCGCTCGGCTTCGTCGCCTACGTGGCCATTCGCCAGCATCTCATCATCCGCAACAAGCCGATGTTCGAGCAGACTGTGTTCGTGGCGCTGCTGCTGTTGGCCTGCGAAGCAATCACCTGGGCGATAGACGGTTTCACGGGCAATACTACCGGCGGTTGGCTGCGCTGGCTGCCGGTGCTGACGGGCCCGCTGCTGTGGCCGCTCACCGCATCCTGGCAGGCGGCCGAAAACCGCGCGCGACGCTGAAGACGGGAGGCAGGCGCTTCACCCCATGGGTATCCGCGGACGCATCAAAGATTCATGGCGCGAGCAGCGGCTCTTCGAACAGCGCTCGCTCGCCGCCACGGTGATCATCGCCCTGCTGGCGTCGGTGATCCTCGGTCGCCTCGTCTGGCTGCAGATCATCCAGCACGATCGCTACACCGATCTCGCCCAGGGCAATCGCGTACGCATCGAACCGCAGCCCGCCCCGCGCGGCATCATCTACGACCGTCACGGGGTAATCCTCGCCGAAAACAAGCCGGCTTATCAGCTCGAACTCGTGCCCGAAGAAGTGGGCGATGTTGAAGCCACGCTGCGCGGCCTCGTGCGCATCGGCCTGCTCGAAGCCGACGAGCTCGACGATGCGCGACGCATCGTGCGCTCGCGGCGCCCGTTCGACAGTGTGCCAATCCGTCTGCGCCTCGATGAGACGGACATGGCACGCTTTGCCGTACACCGCTTCGATTTTCCGGGCGTCGATATCCGCACGCGCCTCGCACGGACCTACCCACACGGCGAGCTCGCCGTACACGCCTTGGGCTACGTCGGCACCATCTCCGAGAGCGACCTGAAACGCATCGATCGCGAGCAGTACGCGGGCACCTCGACCATCGGCAAGATCGGCGTCGAGTTGGCTTATGAAGACGCGCTGCGCGGCCGCAACGGTCGGCGCGAAATCATGGTCAATGCGCGCGGTCGCTCGGTGGACAAGGCGGGCGCTCTTGAGGCAGCACTGCAGACCGTACCGGGCGACCCGGGCACCGATCTTTTTCTGACCCTCGATCTTGAGGTGCAGCGGATCGCCGAGGAGGCGGTACGCGATCAACGCGCCGCGATCGTCGCGCTCGATCCGAACAACGGGGATGTGATCGCACTCGTGAGCCGTCCTGGTTTCGATCCAAACTTGTTCGCCCGCGGCCTCACGCGCACCGAATTCCGCGAACTCAATGAAAACCCGGATCGCCCGCTCTTCAACCGCGCGCTGCGCGGCACTTATCCGCCAGGCTCGACCATCAAGCCAGTGGTGGCGCTCGCGGGTCTGACCCATGGCGTGATCGATCCGATCACCCCGCATTATTGCGTCGGATTTTTTTCCTTGCCCGGCAGCAGTCATCGCTTTCGCGACTGGCAACCGCGCGGCCACGGCGCGACGGACCTGCGCACGGCGATCGCGCAGTCCTGCGACACCTACTTCTACGACATGGCGGCACAGCTCGGACCGCGCCGCCTGCACGAGTTTCTGGCCGAGTTTGGGCTCGGCGAAATTACCGGCATCGATATTGGCGGCGAGAAGGCCGGTATCCTGCCTTCGCCCGAGTGGAAGAAGCAGGCGTTTCGCAAGCGCAGCGATCAGGTTTGGTTTCCGGGCGAAACCGTGATCTTCGGCATCGGTCAGGGTTACATGACGAGTACGCCGCTGCAGTTGGCTCACATGACCGCAATTCTCTCTACACGCGGCCGCAATTTTCGTCCTCGCCTGGTGCGCGCGCTGCGTGATCCCGAGACGCAGAAGGTCACGAATCTCGCGCCGAAAGCGCTGCCAACGCCTGACGCGGGCAAGGCCGAGGATTGGGAACGCGTTGTCGATGGCATGCTGGCGGTGATGCAGGGCGGTACCGCGACACGCTCGGCGGCGGGCGCGCCCTACACCATCGCCGGCAAGACCGGTACCGCGCAGGTATTCACGGTCGCGCAGAATGCGCGATATAACGAGGCAGCGATCGACGAGCGGCTGCGTGATCACGCCTGGTTCGTCGCGTTTGCACCGGCGGATGCGCCAAAGATTGCCGTGGCGGTCATCGTCGAAAACGGCCGCAGCGGCAGCGGGACGGCCGCGCCAATCGCCCGCAGCATCATGGACGCCTATCTGCTGCGCAAATTTCCGCGTCAATCCGAGGTGCTGACAGCGATGACGATTGCGGCGGCAGGCAGCCCCGCGGGTGGCAGCCCCGCGGGTGGCAACGAGGAATAGCCGATGCTGCGCGAAGACGTCGAAGATGCCACCACCCGTACGCTGACGCGCACGACGCAAGTGCTCGGCAGATTACGGCTCGATGGGCCGCTGCTCGCCGGGATCGCGGCGATCGCGCTTTACGGGCAGTTCATCCTCTACAGTTCATCGGGCGGCGATTGGGACGCCGTGCTGCGCGGCAGTGTCCGACTCGCGCTCGGTGCCGCGCTGATGCTGGCGCTGGCGCAGCTCAGGCCGAGCGCGCTGCGACGCATGACCCCGCTGCTGTACGCGGTCGGCCTCTTGCTGCTAATCGTGGTCGATGCCGTGGGTTACATCGGCAAAGGCGCACAGCGCTGGCTCGATCTCGGCTTCATCCGCTTCCAACCTTCCGAAATCATGAAGATCGCCGTGCCCATGGCCTGCGCCCGGATACTGCGCGAGCGGCCGTTGCCGCCAGACGGACGCACGCTGCTGCTGCTCGCGCTCGTGATTCTGGTACCGACCGCGCTGACCATCGTGCAGCCCGATCTCGGCACCGGGCTGCTGATACTGATGGCAGGCTTGATCGTCGTGTTGCTCGCCGGGCTCGCCATCAAGATCATCGTCATGCTCGGCGTCGCGGCGGTGGGCGCGGCCTGGGGCGGCTGGTTCCTGCTGCACGATTACCAGCGCCAGCGCGTGCTGACCTTCCTCGATCCTCAAGCCGATCCACTCGGCTCCGGTTACCACATCATCCAATCGACCATCGCGATCGGCTCGGGCGGCGTGTTTGGTAAGGGTTACCTGCAAGGCTCGCAAGGTCAGCTCGAATTTCTTCCAGAGCGCACCACTGATTTCGTGTTTGCGGTGATCGGCGAGGAACTCGGACTGATCGGCGCGCTGATTTTGCTCGGCTTGTATCTCTTCGTGGTGTTGCGCGCGCTGTATCTCGCAACACAGATGCGCGACACCTTCGCGCGATTGCTCTCCGGCAGTCTCGCAGCAACTTTTTTTGTTTATGTGTTCATCAACGCCGGCATGGTCAGCGGACTTTTGCCGGTGGTCGGCGTGCCACTACCGCTCGTCAGTTACGGCGGCACGTCGATGGTGACCCTCCTCGCCGGCTTCGGTATGCTCATGGCGTTGTACGCAAACCGGAAGCTCGCTGCCTGATGACCCACCCGCACGACGCCCCGCGCTTGTCACCTTTGTTTGCGCTGCGCCACGCGATGGCGCCATTGCTGTCGTTGTTGCTGCTGTCACTCGTTGGCTGCGCATCGACGCCAAAGAAATCACCGGCCGCAGCAAGCCTCGCGCCCAGCGTCGCGGCTGCACCGACGTTGGCACCTGCCAATCCGGCACTGGCCAGCGCGGCACCGGCCGGTCCCGCAGGGGCCAATTCGACAGCCGTTGCCTTGCCTGCCGAGCCCGTCCCCTTCGATCTCGCGCGCGAAGACATCCGGCAATTCATCGACGAAGTGTCGGCGAAACATGGCGTGCCGCAGGACGAATTGCGCGCCCTGCTTGGCACTGGTCTATTCCAGCCGCGCATCATCGCGGCGATTTCCCGTCCCGCCGAAACCGTGCTGCAGTGGTGGGAATACAGCAACCGGCTGGTCACCGCGGAGCGCATCGCGCGCGGCGCGCAGTTCGCCCGCGAGCAGCACGCCCGACTCGAAGCGGTGCGCGTCGCAACCGGCGTGGCGCCCGAATACATCACGGCCATCATCGGTATCGAAACCAATTACGGGCGCAACAAGGGCTCATGGCGCGTGCTCGACGCACTCATGACGCTCGGTTTCGACTATCCACCACGCGCGCGCTTCTTCCGCTCGGAACTCGAGCAGTTCGTGTTGCTGGCGCGTGAGGAACAACTCGACCCGAGCAACACGCTCGGCTCCTACGCGGGCGCCATGGGCGCGCCGCAGTTCATGCCCTCAAGCTATCGGCGCTATGCCGTGAACGGGCTGCTTGATGGCGCGGGCAATACGCGGCGTGATTTATTCGCAGACTGGGATGACGTGATCGGCAGCGTCGCCAATTATTTTGTCGCCCATGGCTGGCAACGCGATACACCGGTGTTGCTCGATGTCGCAGCGCCCGTTGAAACGCTCGCCGCGGTGATGCCGACGCTCGACCGGCGCAATCTCGAACTGCGCGAGACGGTGGCTACGGTGCGTGCACGCGGCTTCGAACTGCCGCAATCTCTCGCGGATGACACGCGTGTGATTCTGCTCCCCGCGGAGCTCGCTGACCGACCCAACGTGCGTGTCGGCTTGCGCAATTTTCATGTCATCACCCGCTACAACCGCAGCATTCTCTACGCGATGGCGGTACACGATCTGGCAACCGCCATCGCCGCGCAACTCGAGCCGCCCGCAGCGATCGATGCGGCGGTGGCCGGACGCTGATGTCGCGCACTGCAGCAGGGGTGCTGCTGCTTCTGTGCGCGCTGTTATCCGCCTGCGGTACGCTGTGCCCTGCACCTGCCCCCCTGCCGCCACCGAAACCGGTCGCCGGCGCGCCCCAGCCGCCGCGCGACCTCGCGTCGATCCCCGACGCCGTACCACGCCGCGAACCCTTGAGTCGCTACGGCAACCCTGAGAAATACGAGGTGTTCGGCAAGACCTACCGCGTCCAACGCAGCTCTCGGGGGCATGTCGAGCGCGGTCTCGCCTCGTGGTATGGACCGGGTTTTCACGCCGAGCGCACCTCGAGCGGCGAGCCCTATGACATGTACGCCATGACGGCGGCGCACAAGACCTTGCCGATTCCGGTTTATGTGCGCGTGACCAACCTCAAGAACAATCGCTCCGTGATCGTGCGGGTCAATGATCGCGGCCCGTTCGTCGGCAATCGCATCATCGATCTGTCCTACACCGCGGCCTGGAAGCTCGACATGATTCGCGAGGGCACTGCGCCGGTCGAAATCCGCGTGCTCGAACCGGGCGACGACTGGCCGGAAGTTCGCACCGCGAGCACGAGTGCACCGGCCGCTCCGTCAGCGGTGGCGAGGGTTGCGGCAGCGGCCAGCGCCGCGCTCGTGCCCGCAGCGACCGCGGCAGCAAGCTCAGCCGGAATCGGGGTCGATGCACGGTATCTGCAAGCCGGCTCGTTCACACAACGCGCCAATGCCGAGGCGATGGTGAGCAGGCTTGCCGCCGCCGGCATCCGCAGCGCGCTGATTCGCGAAGCACGTCTCGGTGATCGAGCGGTCTTTCGCGTGCATGTGGGACCGATCGACAGCGCACTCGAAGCCGATGACATGGTCGAAAGGTTGCGACTCGCAGGCATCCCCGATGCCCGCCCTGCGCACGACTGAGGCGTTTACAATACGGCCGCTTTTTTCGCGCTGTTTTCCGGAGAGCCCAATCTTGTCGTCGAAGTCCCGTATCTCATCGAGTGCCTCGCGGATGATCGTTCTGCGTATGGCGACGCTGCTGCCCTTTTTGTTGATGTTCGGCGCGCTCGCCACAGTCGCTCTGGCGAATATCCCTGCAGTGCCGGCGCCGCCCACAGTCGCCGCAAAATCATGGATCCTGATCGATCACGCAACGGGCCAACGGCTCGCCGGACAAAACGAAGATCAACGCGTCGAACCGGCGAGCATCACCAAGGTCATGACCGCTTATGTCGCCTTCAAGGCGCTGGCGGAGGGTCGCCTGAAACTCGACGAACGGATCAACATCAGCGAGCGTGCGTGGCGTGCCGAAGGCTCGCGGACCTTCCTGCAAGTCGGCGACAAAGTGCCGGTCGAGGTGTTGCTGCAGGGCATGATCGTGCAGTCGGGCAACGACGCAGCGATTGCCATCGCCGAACGACTCGCCGGCTCCGAACAGACCTTCGGTCAACTGATGACCCAGCAGGCACTCGCACTCGGCATGAAGAACTCGAGCTTCGCCAACGCGACGGGCCTGCCCGATCCGGCCCTTTACACGACGGCGCGCGACATCGCGATTCTGGCGCGCGCCTTGATTCGTGATTTTCCGCAGTATTACCGCTGGTACTCGCAACGCGAATTCGTCTGGAACAACATCCGTCAAGGTAATCGCAACGGCCTGCTTTATCAGGATCCGAGTGTCGATGGCATCAAGACGGGTCACACCGACAGTGCGGGCTACTGCCTCGCGAGCTCTGCACAGCGTAATGGCACGCGCCTGATTTCCACCGTCTTTGGTTCGCAATCGCCGCGTATCCGCGAGCAAGCGAGCGCCGCCCTGCTCAACTACGGTTTTGCATTCTATGAGACGGTCACGTTGCGCAAGGCGCGCGAGATGGTCCTGCAGCCGCGCGTGTACAAGGGTGCCGAACAGTACGTGGCCATCGGTCCCCAAACGGATGTCACGGCGACCATCGTCCGCGGTGCAGCCTCCAAACTGCGCGTCTCGACCGTGCTCGATGAACCGCTGATCGCCCCGCTCAAAGCGGGTCAGCGTGTCGGCGAATTGCGCGTGCAGAACGGCGATACCGTTATCCGCCGCGTGCCACTCATCGTGACTCGCGATTTGCCCGAGGGCGGGCTCTGGGCGCGATCACGCGACACCTTCGCACTTTGGTTCAGGTGATTCCATGGCCAATCCCTTGCCCATCTGCCATCTCGACGGACAGTGGCTACCGCTGACCGAGGCGCGCATTTCACCGCTCGATCGCAGTTTCCTCTTCGGCGACGGCGTCTACGAAGTCGTACCGGTGTTCGAGGGACGGCCTTTCCGCTTCGCCGAGCATTTTGATCGACTCGCCCGCAGCTGCCGCGAGTTGCGACTGCGCGATCCCCATGATCGCGACGGTTGGCGCACGCTGGTGCGCGAACTGATGCAACGCAACGGGGGCGGCGACATCTACGTCTATGTGCAGATCTCGCGCGGTGCAGACACGAATCGCAGTCATGCGCCGCTTCCCGAGATTCCGCCGACCGTGTTTGCCTTTGCAGCGTCGCTGCCGCAACCGACTCCGCAACAACTCTCGAGCGGTCTCGCCTGCGTGACCGCGGCCGACATCCGCTGGCTGCGCTGCGACATCAAATCGGTCGCGCTGCTCGGCAACGTGCTGCAACGACAACTTGGCTGCGATGTCGGAGCCGACGAAACAATCCTGCTGCGCAACGGCGAGATGATGGAAGCGACCGCCTCGACCGTGCACATCGTCTCGAAGGGTGTGCTGATCACGCCGCCCAACTCCAACGTGATCCTGCCGGGCACGACGCGCAGCGTCGTCGAGGAACTCGCCGATCGTTTGGGCGTTGGTCGCGAGGTCCGTGCCGTGAGCGAGGCCGAGCTGCGTGCGGCCGATGAAGTCTGGCTCGCTTCGGCGACCAAAACCGTGCTGCCGGTGACGAGACTCGATGGCGCTGCGGTCGGCAGCGGCGTGCCCGGTCCGCTTTGGCAGAGACTGTGGGCTGCTTTTGGCGATCTCAAGCGCGAACTCGCGCCCCAGCCCTGGTAGTCGGCTCGCCATGAGCGCCGACGCGATCGACCCGTCCGCAAGTCCGCTGCAGTTTCCGACCGACTACCCGATCAAGGTGGTGGGACGTAGTGCGCGTGATTTCCGCGCGCGCATCGACGCGGTCGTGCTGCAGTACAGCCCCGGGTTGCCGCCGGAGAGAATCAGTGAGCGTGGCAGCGGCGCCGGCAATTTCATCTCGATCACCTACACCATCGTCGCCGAGAGTCGCGAGCAGGTGACGACTCTGGTGGGCGCACTGGTCGCGACCGAAGGCGTATTGATGGTGATCTAGCGCGTCGCCCTCGGGCGATCTCTCCGCGGGCTCAGCGCCCGATAAGCGAAAGAAACTCCCGACGCGTGTCGGCGTTTGTCTTGATCGAACCGCGCAACGCCGAAGTCACTGTAGCCGTTCCGGTGTGGCGCACACCGCGCGATTCCATGCACATGTGACGACACTCGATCACTACCGCGACACCGAGCGGTTGCAGATGGGTATCGAGCGCATCGGCAATCTGGTTGGTCAGTCGCTCCTGCACTTGCAGACGTCGTGCGAAGACCTCGACCAAGCGGGAAATCTTTGAGAGCCCGAGAATCCGTCGATCGGGCACGTAGCCCACATAGGCCTTGCCGAAGAACGGCGCGAGATGATGCTCGCACAATGAATACACCGGAATATCGCGCACGATGACCATCTCATCGACGCTCTGCGCACCATCCTCGAAGGACTTGAGGATGTCCTCGGGTTTTTCGCGGTAGCCACGCGTGTACTCACCCCAAGCCTTGAGGAAGCGCGCCGGGGTTTCCAGCAAGCCTTCGCGATCCGGGTCCTCGCCGATGTAGCTGAGCAAGCTACGGACGATCTCGATCTCTTTCTTGTCGGGAGGGGGCAGTGTCGGCACGGGGTTCGGAGGGGTCATGGCGCGTCCTCGACAACAAACGTTGCAGTTCAGTCAAAAGATCTGCAGCCACACGCATGAGGTCGGTTGGCGCACCGAGCGCTGCCAACTGAGTCATCGCGAGCCCCTCATGGCCGCAGGGGTTGATACGCGAGAACGGCTCCAAATCCGTGGCGACATTCAGCGCGATTCCATGATAACTCGCACCGCGGCGCACTCGGATGCCGATACTCGCGATTTTGCGTTCCTCAACATACACCCCGGGCGCGCCCGGCCACGTAGTGGCCGAAATTCCGTAATTTCCGAGACAGGCGATGACGGATTCTTCGAGTGCGGTGACGAGATCGCGCACACCAAGACCCGCACGACGCAAATCGATCAAAGGATAGACGACGAGTTGGCCGGGCCCGTGATAGGTGACTTGTCCGCCGCGATCAACGCGCACCACCGGAATCTCGCCTGCCGCAAGCACATGAGCCGGATCGGCATTCATGCCAAGCGTAAAGACGGGCTCGTGTTCGAGCACCCAGATTTCATCGGGCGTGTCGACCGTGCGCTCATCGGTGAAGCGCTGCATCGCTTCCCAAATCGGCTGATAGGCGACGCGGCCTAAGTTACGAACGAGGCGCGGCGCTGGCGGCGAGGACTGCATTGGCGAGCGCAGCATTGTCGAGACCCGCATTATTGCCGGCGAGCGCCTGCTCGGCGCGATAACTCGATCGCACCAGCGGCCCTGAAACGCACTCGCGAAACCCGCGGGCAAGCGCCCACTCGCGATAGCGATCGAAGTCTTCCGGCGTGACGAAACGCGCCACCGGCAAATGATTGGCCGTCGGCTGCAGATACTGCCCGAGCGTCAGCAGATCGACGTCATGGGCGCGCATATCATCGAGCGCCTCGCGAATCTCGTCATCAGCTTCGCCGAGTCCCAGCATGAGACTCGTCTTGCTGAGCACTGCGGGGCGATGTCGTTTGGCATGCGCGAGCACGCGCAACGTCTGCTCGTAACCCGCGCGTGGGTCACGTACGGGGTGCGTAAGCCGACGAACGGTCTCGACGTTCTGCGCAAAGACCTCAATACCTGAATCGACGACCGTCTCGACGTCGGCCAGCACACCCTGAAAATCCGGTGTCAGCGCCTCGACGGCGGTCTGTGGCGAGATTTCTTTGATGGCGCGTACGGCGGCAGCGAAGTGCGCCGCACCGCCATCGAGCAAGTCATCACGATTGACCGAAGTGAGCACCACGTATCGCAGCCTCATCAATGCCACGGTGCGCGCCGTGTTGCGCGGTTCTTCGGGATCGAGCCAGCCGCGCGGATTGCCGGTATCGACGGCACAGAAACGACAAGCGCGCGTGCAAACCTCACCCATGAGCATGATGGTCGCCGTACCGGCGTTCCAGCATTCGCCGATGTTCGGGCACTTGGCTTCTTCGCATACCGTGGCGAGCCTGTGCTCGCGCACTGTACGCCGCACGAATTCATAGTTGCTGCCGACCGCAAGCGGCGCCTTCAGCCAGCGCGGCTTGCCGCCGGGCACGCGCAGGGGCGCGCTCGCCGTGGCCTTGATTCCGTCGCGAATGGCGCTGAAGCCCTGAGCAGTCTGATATTTTTGACCGCTGCGCACCGGCGGCACCGGCACGGCCACTTCCACGGCCTGCGGGGGTGATTTGCTGTCCTTGCTCATGGGGGTGAAGTGTACGCGAGGCTCGGCGGTTCGCGCGGCTACCCGAGTGCGCCGCCGGCGAGCCGCTCATCGAGTTGCTGCAGCCGATCCGGAGTACCGACGTCGGACCACAAGCCCTGATAAAGCCGACCACGCAGTCGACCCGCAGCGGCGGCCCGACGCAGCAGCGGCAGCAGCGGTTGTCGGCCCGCAGCGACACCGGCGAAAAACTCGGACCGGTACACCGCAATGCCCGAGAACGTGAAGCGCTGCGGCGCGCCGGCACTCTCGAGAGCCGCTGGATCGGCCAGGATATCGGCCTCGGCCTCACCCTCACGGCGCGGCAGCAACGCGAAATCGCCGCGCGGATGCTGTGGTGGATTGGGCACGAGAATCAGACTGCCCTGCGCCTCAGCGTCGAGTCGCGGCGGACGGGCGTAGTCGAAATCCGTCCAGATGTCGCCGTTGATCACCAAAAACGGCGCTTCGCCAAGCAACGGCAGCGCCTGAATGATGCCGCCGGCGGTCTCGAGCGCGTGCTCGTGTTCATCGCTGTAGGCGATCCGTACCCCGAAACGCGAACCATCGCCGAGCGCTGCAGGAATCATCGCACCCTGCCAGGCGAGGTTGATCACCACCTCGCGAACGCCGGCACGCGCCAGCGCCAGCAGATGCCATTCGAGCAGCGAACGGCCGCCCACCTGCAGCAAGGGCTTGGGGCAGTGATCGGTCAGCGGCCGCATGCGCTCGCCGCGACCGGCTGCAAGGATCATCGCCTTCATGTCGTGTGCGCACGCTGGCGAGCCGCGGCCAGATTCGGCACCACGCGCCGCTCGAGCCAAAGAGCAAAGTCGCGCAACTCGAGGTAACGCGCCGCCGTGTCGCGCAGGTAATCGAGCGTCAAAGGCAGATCATCGAGATAGCCGATCTTGCCGTCCCGCCACCATAACCTGGCAAAGATTCCGAGGACTTTGGTATGACGCTGCACGCCGATGAGATCGACCCAACGCAGAAACTCCCGGTCACTCGACCCAGCAAGCTCTTGCGCACCGTGTGCGACCAGCAAGGCGCGATAGTCGCGAAGCCAAGTCTCCACGCGGGCTCGCGGCCACGCGATATAGCAATCTTTGAGGATCGAGACGAGGTCGTAACCGACCGGACCAGCCAACGCATCCTGAAAATCGATCACGCCGAGGTCCCCATCCGGCAATACCATCAGGTTGCGCGAGTGGTAGTCCCGGTGCACGAATACGACGGGTTGTGCGAGCGCAGCCTCGATCAACCAAAGAAAAGTCCGCTCGAGCATCGTACGCTCGGCCTCATCGAGCGAGAGTTGCAGATGACGCGCGCAGAACCACTCCGGCATCAGCGCGAGTTCGCGGCGCAAGGCGGACTCATCATACGGCGCGAGTTCTGCGGCCGAAGGTCGTGCCTGAACCTGAATACGCAGCAAGGCCTGCAAGGCGGTGTCGTACAGCGCGCCGACTCGATCCGGCGCTTGCAACGCCGTCAGCAGCGGTGTGGAACCGAGATCCTCAAGCAGCACGAAGCCTCGCTGCAGATCGACCGCATGAACCGCTGGCACATGCACGCCCGCAGCCTGCAGGAGTGCGGCAACCTTGAGGTAGGGGCCAAGATCCTCGTGGGCGGGTGGGGCGTCCATCACCACGAAACTGCCGCCACTTTGCAGCTCCGCACGAAAATAGCGGCGAAAACTGGCGTCCGCCGAGGCGACGCGGATCGCGATCGTGGCGTGCCCGAGCTCCTGTTCGACCCAAGCTGAAAGTTGCTGCAAGCGTAGGTCCGACAAGTGCGCTGAAATCCACGGTCAGGAAGGAAGCGGCCATTATAATGGCCCCGCCCATGGCCTCGCCGCGCCGCATCTTCGCCCTGCTTGCCTGCGCTGGTCTCGCGGGCGAACCGCTCGTTGCCCAAGATGTTCCCCAGGGTTTGCGCTGCCCGGCGCCCTCCTCGATCCGGGCTGCCCCCAGCCGCGATGGCGTCTTGCCCGAAGCGGGCAAACCGCCGCCCGCGGCGCCCGCTTCGCCGCTGGCTGGTAGCGATGCCCCGATCGAAGTTTCGAGTGACGCCGCGGATCTCGGCATCGACGGCGACGCCGAACTGCGCGGTGCGGTGACGCTGCGCCAGGGCGAACGCAGCTTGAGTGCAGATCAGGTCGAGTACGACGCGCAGACCGGTCGTTTTCGCGTGCGCGGGCTGGTGCGCTACGCCGACCCGGCGCTGCGCGCTGAGGGTCAATCCGGTAGCTGGGACCCACAAGGCGGCGCCGCCTTCGAGGATACGGCCTTCGAGATGCCCGATCGCCCCGCGCGCGGCGCGGCGCAATCGATGGAGCTCGCGATCGATGGCAAGGTGACTTTATCGCAGGTGTGGTTCAGCACTTGCCCCGCCGAAACGCCCGATTGGCGAATCCGCGCGAGTCGTATCGAGCTCGACACGCGTACTCGCAACGGCACGGGGCGCGACGCGGCCATCGAGTTCAAGGGCGTACCCATCCTTTATCTGCCCTATCTCTCTTTTCCGCTTGGTGATCAGCGCAAGAGCGGGTTCCTGTTTCCGAATGTGGGCTACAGCACCCGCGGTGGTATCGAGGCGACTCTGCCCTATTACTTCAATCTCGCGCCCAACTACGATCTGCTGCTCGAGCCGACCGTGTACGGACGGCGCGGCGTCGACCTAGGCGGACAGTTTCGATATTTGACGCGCCAGCATCGCGGCGAGTTGCGCGCCAACCTGTTGCCCTCCGATTCAATCCGCAACATTGATCGAAACTGGCTGCGGTTGCGCCACCGCTCGGATCTGCCGGCGGGCTGGCGCTTCGACATCGACGCACAGAGCGTGAGTGACGCCGAATATTTCGAAGATTTTGCAGCGGGCGCCGAGGGTACGAGCACCGCCTTCCTGCGGCGCATGGCGCGTCTCAGCTACCGCGATGATCGCTGGCAACTGCGGGCTGAGGCCGAGCAATTCCAAACCATCGACCGCGCGCTAACGCTTCTCGATCGACCTGCAGCACGACTGCCGCGCGTGCTCGCCAGCGGCAGCGGCACACGCGAGGGCACATTGCCGATCGACTGGAGCGTCGAGGCCGAAGTGGTGAACTTTGATCGTGATGCCGGCGTAGAGGGCTGGCGTACCGATCTGGCGCCGCAGCTGGGTTTGCGCTTCGGTGATGGCCGCTACTTCTTGCGACCCGCGGTGGGCTGGCGACACACGCGCTATGACCTCGAAGGTGTCGCGCAGGGCGGCGAGGAGCGACTTTCACGTTCGCTGCCTTTCGCCTCACTCGATGCAGGGCTACGCCTCGAACGCGAGGGCAGCGCAAACGAGCGGCTGCGCGCCACACTCGAGCCGCGCATGCTTTATCTTTGGACTCCGTGGCGTGCGCAAGACCACCTGCCGATCTTCGATACTGCCTTGCCTGATCTCGACTTCGTGCAACTCTTCCGCAACACGCGCTATGTCGGGGTCGACCGCATCGCTGATGCCAACCATCTGAGCACGGGCTTCACCTCGCGTATCTTTGATCGGCGCAGTGGCCGTCAGTTGCTCACCGCTACTCTCGGTCAAACCTACCGCTTCACACCCTCGCGCGTACGCCTGCCGGGCGAAGCGACCAGCGCAGAGAACCGCTCGGATCTGCTCGCTCAACTCGGCATCACCGCCTGGCGCGACTGGAACGTGAGCCTCGGTCTGCAATGGGATCCCGCAGCCCGTCGGCAACAGCGCAGCCATGCGCGCGTGCAATACCGACCGGATGCCGAGCGGGCGCTGAATCTCGCCTACCGCTTTCAGCGCGACCGACTCGAACAAGGCGAACTATCCGGCGCCTGGCCCCTCGCTCAACGATGGAACGCTTTCGGCCGCGTCGTCTACGACCTGCAGGATCGCAGCTCACTCGAGCGCTTTGCCGGTCTCGAGTTCAAGGCTTGTTGCTGGCGGCTACGCCTCGTCGGCAGACGCTTTGTCTCGAGTCGCACCGGCGAGCGCGACACCGGCGTGTATCTTCAGCTGGAACTGAACGGTCTCGCGAGTGTCGGAAGTTCGGCCGATGCTTTCCTCGACGAGGCAATTCGGGGATACTCCTCGGTCGGCCTAAGCCGCTGACTTTTCTTCTCTTTTTCGGATTTCGTCCATGAGCGCATCAACCCGTCCCCTGCTCCTCACCGCGCTGGCCGTCCTGCTGATGTTACCGGCCACAGGCCAGGCCCAGCGCACGCTCTCCGACCGCGGCGAACGACTCGATCGCGTGGCGGCAGTGGTCAACGATGGCGTGGTGCTGCTCAGCGAACTCGAAGAACAGATGCTGCTGGTTGCCGAGCGCCTGCAGGCCCAGGGGCTCGAGATGCCGCCTGCGAACGTGCTGCGCCAACAGGTGCTCGAGCGGCTGATCCTGCAGGAGATCCAGATGCAACGTGCGCAGCGCGCCGGCATCCGCATCAACGACGAGAGTCTCAATCAAGCCCTGGCTGACGTCGCGCAGCGCAACGGCTTGTCGCTCGCGCAGTTGCCCTCTGCACTGTCTCAACAGGGGATCGACTACGCCGCGTACCGCGAAAGCATCCGTCGCGAAATGACGCTGCAGGTACTGCAGCAGCGTGATGTCATCCAACGTATCAACGTGTCGCCACGCGAACTCGATCAATTCATTGACCGAAAAAAATCACGACCGTCCGAACTCAACGAATACAACCTCTCGCACATCCTGATAGCAGTGCCTCAGGAAGCCTCACCGACTCAACTCGAAGAGGCCGCGCAGCGCGCCAAGGATGTGCACGCCCGTGCCACCGGCGGCGAAGACTTTGCGCGTCTCGCCGTGGCTTACTCCAACAGTCAAACCGCGCTCGAGGGCGGATCACTCGGCTGGCGACGTGGCCCCGAAATCCCGACCGTACTTGCAGATCTCGTGGTGGGCCTCAAGCCAGGCGAGATCAGCGCACCGCTGCGCACGCCCACCGGCTATCACATCGTGCGACTCAACGAAGTTCGCGGCGCGGATCTGCAGACGGTGATCGAACAGACGAGCGCGCGGCATATCCTGCTCAAGCCGACCGAGATTCAGGACGATGCCACGGTGCAGCAGCGCTTGCGCGATGTCAGACAGCGCATCCTCGATGGCGAGGATTTCGCCGTGCTCGCCAAGACCTTGTCCGAAGATGTGGGCTCGGCAGCCGAGGGCGGTGATCTTGGCTGGACGGCACCCGGAACCTTCGTTCCCGAGTTCGACGCTGCTCTCGGCACGCTCGCCGTCAATGAAATCAGCGAGCCCTTCCGCACCCAGTTCGGTTGGCACATCGTGCAACTGCTCGGTCGTCGCCAATTCGACAACACCGAGGAATTGCGCCGCCAGCGTGCCTTCCTGCAGCTGCGCGAGAGCAAGGCAGACGAAGAGACGGAACTCTGGCTGCGTCGGCTGCGCGACGAGGCGTATGTCGACGTCAAAAGCTGAACCGCGGCCGCGTATCGTCCTCACCTCGGGCGAGCCTGCGGGTATTGGACCCGAGCTCTGCGCGCAGCTCACCGCGACCGACCTGCCGGACTGCGAGCTCTTCTGTCTCGTCGATCGTGATCTCCTGCAGGCTCGCGCCCCAAGTGGCGCGCGCCTCGAGCGGCTCGAAACCCTGCATCGTCCGCTCGCCGTGCCCGCGATCGCCGGCCACCTCGATCCACGTAACGCCCCCTATGTCGTCGGACTGCTCGACGATGCACTCGATGCGCTGGTCGCCGGACAGTTCGATGCCATGGTCACGGCGCCCGTACAGAAAAGCGTCATCGCCGAATCCGGCGTGCCCTTCTCCGGTCATACCGAATATTTGGCCGCACGCTGCGGCGCCGCGAAACCCGTGATGATGCTGGTCGCGGGGAGCTTGCGCGTTGCACTCGCCACCACGCACCTGCCGCTGCGTCACGTGCCAGAGGCCATCCGCGCTGGCATGGTGCTCGAAATATTGCGCATCATGCACGCCGATCTGCGCAGCTTCTGGGGCATCGAGCGACCGCGCATCGCCGTCTGCGGACTCAATCCGCATGCAGGCGAAAACGGGCTGCTCGGCGACGAAGAAATCCGCGAAATCATCCCGGCGATTCAAGCGGCACGCGCCGCGGGTATCGATGCCTTCGGCCCGCTGCCGGCGGACACCGCTTTCGTGCCGCGCGAGATGGTCAAGGCAGACGCCTTCCTCGCCATGTTTCATGATCAAGGTTTGCCAGTGCTCAAGCACGCGGGCTTCGGTCACGCGGTCAACGTCACGCTGGGTTTGCCGGTGATTCGTACCTCGGTCGATCACGGTACGGCGCTTGCGCTCGCGGGCACCGGCAAAGCGGATGTCGGCAGCCTGCGCGCCGCCGTCGAACTCGCCGTCGATCTCGTGCAACGACGCCGCGTCGGCGTGCGCTGACGCAGTCACTCGCCCACGGATCCACCTACCGATGGTCTTTGCCCGTAAACGCTTCGGCCAGAACTTCTTGCACGATGCAGGCGTGATCGAACAGATCATGCAGGCAATCAGTCCGCAAGTTGACGACGCGCTGGTCGAGATCGGGCCCGGGCGCGGCGCGCTCACCGAGCCGTTGCTCGCCGCTTGCGGTCATCTCGATGCCATCGAAATCGATCGTGATCTCGCCGCTCTCTTGCGCGAGCGTTTCGGCCGCGCAGGGCTCGTGCTGCACGAAGCCGACGCGCTGGAGTTCGACTTCGCAGCGCTCGCCGCGGTCCGCGGCCGCAAACTACGGGTGATCGGTAACCTGCCCTATAACGTATCAACGCCGCTACTGTTTCACCTGCTGCAGGCGCACGGCAGTCTCCTCGATCTGCATATCATGCTGCAGCGCGAAGTCATCGAGCGTATCTGCGCGGCTCCCGGAAGCAGTGAGTACGGGCGACTCACCGTAATGCTGGCACCGTGGGTCATCGAAGAACATTTGTTTGATGTGGGGCCGGGCGCGTTTCGACCCGCGCCTCAGGTCTGGTCGGCCGTAGCCAGACTCGATATTCGGGAAACGCCAGCCTTTGCCGTCGATCAGCGCTACGCCAAAGTCGTGGCTGCGGCTTTCTCGCAGCGACGCAAGACACTACGCAACGCACTGCGCGCCCTGCTCGATGCCTCGGCCATTACAGCCTGCGGCATCGACCCCGGTGCTCGCCCCGAGACCTTGACGCCGCAGGAGTTCGGCAGACTTGCCAGCGCCCTGCCCGACCCCGTAGCGTGACGCCGACACGCACACACCCGCCAACGGATTGAACCATGCAGCCCGATCACAAACTCGCCATCACTGTCGAGACGGCCTATCTCGAACACCAGTCCGACCCGGCCGAAAACCGTTACGTGTTTGCCTATACGATCACGCTGCGTAATGAGGGCCGCATGGCCGCACAACTGCTGACGCGTCATTGGCTGATTACCGACAGCAACGGCAAGGTTCAAGAAGTCCGCGGCGATGGCGTGGTCGGCGAACAACCGCATCTTCAGCCCGGGCAGGGTTTTCGTTATTCGAGCGGCGCCGTGATCGAAACGCCGGTCGGCACCATGCAGGGCAGCTATCACCTGCGCGCCGACGATGGCTTTGCCTACGATGCACCGATCCCGCCTTTTCGTCTCGCGATGCCGGGTATCCTGCACTGATGCGACGCGTTGCGATAGGTGATGTGCAGGGTTGCCTGCGCGAACTGCATCAATTGTTGAACGCCCTCGACTACTCGGCCGATCGTGATGAACTATGGTTCGTGGGCGATCTCGTCAACCGCGGACCCGACTCCCTCGGTACGCTGCGCTTCATCCGCTCGCTCGGCGATGGTGCGCGGGTGGTGCTCGGTAATCATGACCTGCACTTGCTGGCAATCGCCTGTGGCGGCAGCCGCAGGCTGCGCAAGGACGACACCCTGGACGACATTCTTGGGGCGCGCGACCGCGACACCCTGCTCGATTGGCTGCTGCATCGACCGCTCGCAGTACGGCACGGCAATGATTTGATGGTCCATGCGGGCGTTGTGCCGCAATGGAGTGCGGATCAAGTCATGACTCTCGCCGCCGAAGTCGAACAGGCCCTGCAAAGTGCGCCGACGGCGCTATTCGAATCGATGTACGGCAATCGCCCGGATTGCTGGAACGAGACCTTGTGTGGCCACGATCGACTGCGCTTCATCATCAACGCGCTCACAAGACTGCGCTACTGCCGCGCAGACGGGCTTATCGACCTCAAGATGAAGGGTCAGCCCGGCACGCAAGAAGCCGGCTGGCTACCCTGGTTCGATGCACCCGGACGCCGTACCGCCACGACTCGACTCATCACGGGCCACTGGTCGACACTCGGTTTGGTCGACCGTCCTGACTTACTCGCTCTCGACACGGGTTGCGTGTGGGGCGGCGCACTGAGCGCCGCCTCGCTGGCGGATGCAAGGCGTTGGTCCCTGGCCTGCGCCGCCCATCGACTGCCCGGTTAAAATGCGTTCGACACTTCGACGGGTGACACCATGACGACCATCAAGCAGCAAGACGTGATCGACAGCGTGGCCGACGCGCTGCAGTACATCTCCTACTACCATCCGATGGACTACATCGAATCACTCGGGCGTGCCTACGAGCTCGAGGAGTCGCCTGCGGCCAAGGACGCGATCGCGCAGATCCTCACCAATTCGCGCCTGTGCGCCGAAGGTCATCGGCCGATCTGTCAGGACACCGGCATCGTCGTGGTCTTCGTCAAAGTCGGTATGAAGGTACGCTGGGAAGCGACCCTCACGCTCAGCGAGATGATCAACGAGGGCGTGCGACGCGCCTATCTCGACCCCGACAACACGCTGCGCGCCTCGATCGTTGCGGATCCCGCCTTCACCCGCAAAAACACGCGCGACAATACGCCCGCCGTCGTGCATGTCGAGATGGTGCCTGGTGATCAGGTCGAGATCACTGTGTCGGCCAAGGGCGGCGGCTCCGAAAACAAGGCGAAGTTCGTGATGCTCAACCCGAGCGACTCGATCGTCGATTGGGTGCTGAAGACGGTACCGACCATGGGCGCGGGCTGGTGTCCGCCGGGCATGCTTGGCATCGGCATCGGCGGCTCGGCCGAGAAAGCGATGGTGATGGCCAAAGAATCACTCATGGAACCCATCGACATGGCCGAACTCAAGGCGCGCGGCCCGCGCACGCCGCTCGAAGAATTGCGTATTGAGCTGCATGACAAGGTCAACGCGCTCGGCATCGGCGCACAGGGTCTCGGCGGTCTCTCGACCGTTCTCGACGTCAAGATCCTCGATTACCCGACGCACGCTGCCTCGAAGCCGGTCGCCATGATCCCGAACTGCGCAGCGACGCGACACCTGCACTTCACGCTGGATGGTTCGGGCCCCGCGAAACTCGTCGCACCCGATCTCAACCGCTGGCCGAAAGTCGACTGGAAGCCCTCGCCCGAAGCGCGTCGAGTCAATCTCGACACGCTGACGCCGCAAGACGTCGCGAGTTGGCAGCCCGGTGATCGACTGCTGTTCAACGGCAAGATGCTCACCGGCCGCGATGCCGCCCACAAGCGTATTGCCGATCTCTTTGCGAGCGGTCAGGGCCTCCCTGAGGGCGTGGATTTCCGCAATCGGGTCATCTATTACGTGGGACCGGTCGATCCCGTGCGCGACGAGATCGTCGGACCCGCAGGGCCGACGACCGCGACCCGCATGGACAAGTTCACCGAGATGATGCTGGAGAAGACGGGACTCATCGCCATGGTCGGCAAAGCCGAGCGAGGCCCCGCGGGCATCGAGGCGATTCGCAAGCACAAGGCGGCCTATCTCATGGCCGTGGGTGGTGCAGCCTATCTTGTATCCAAAGCGATCAAGTCCTCACGAGTCGTGGCCTTCGCCGATCTCGGGATGGAAGCGATTTATGAATTCGAGGTTAGCGACATGCCGGTCACGGTTGCCGTCGACTCCACGGGCATCTCGGTGCACCAGAGCGGCCCGGCCGAATGGAGTCAAAGAATCGCGGCCAATGCGATCAAGGTGAAGACGCGCTAATGGGCGAGATGGATGACATTGCGCCGAGGATCTCATCCAGCGCATAGAAGTGATAGGTCCGATCGGTCGACATCGCCACGAGCAAACCACCCGGAAACCCGGGCAGCGATTCGCCAGTGAGATCGATGCCGTCGGTCTCCTGTGCCATGTATTTCACGCGCCCGACCAAAGCGTGTCGATGCGGCGTTCCTGCAGGACCCTCGAGCTCGAAGATGCGCAGCTCACCGGCTTGCTGATCGGACACGAACAACAGCGGTCGCTCGTTGCCGCGCCGAAACACCGCGCTGCCCTCGTGATCACGCGCAAACCCTGTGAGCCCGAATTGCGCCAACTCGTCATCGGCGTCTTCGACGGATGGGTCCGCGTGATACTTGCGGATACCGAAGGTCTCGTCACTGGCGAAGACAAATCCATCCGCCCCATCGACCGAGAGCGCTTCGATTTCTTTCTTGCCACTCCACTCGCCAAACGCCCGGGTCTTCAGGCCACGCAGCGTACCCGTGCCATCATCGACAAGCCGGTACTGATGCAGATAGCCCTGCTTCGGCGCAAAACGATCCGAACGACTGACAATGGCGAACAGCGCGCCATCGGCGGGGCGCGTATAGGTAGCGACGCCCATCACGTCGCGCGCACGCTCGCCCTCAAAGACGGGGATGCCCCCACCGTCGACAGGACGCATATCGGGGAGGGAATACACCCGCAGGCGATTCGCAAAGCGTTCGGCAACAATCGCCACGTCGATCTTCCGGCCACCGACCATGACGTCGTAGGCCACATCGACATTATTCGGCCGTGCGAGACCCCGCACCACGAGGTCGTGGCGAATCTTGCCATCGAGACCGAACACGTAGAGCGCTCCATCGGCATCCTTGTCGGTGCCAAGAACAAGACTGCGCGCGGGATTGCTGCGATCGATCCAAATCGCCGGATCATCCGAGTCGTGCTTGACGGTCTCGCTCACGATCCGCGGCTTGACCGTCGGCAAGGCTGCGCCGGCGGGCGCAGCAGCACCGCGCGCTGCACGACTCTGGGCTGCACTCGGCGGCGCTGCCAAAGCGGCGATGAGCAGCAACAGCACTGCAACGCGGAAGATCTTCTCCGCAGGCATACGAATAATCCTGACTTTTAGAGGTCGAGGATTATAGCTTCAAGCGTCCGCCCACGAATACGCTGTAGCCGAACTGCTCGTATTCATAGACGCGATTGCGCTTGCCGTAGTAGCGGATGCCCGGCGAGTTGGTCAGATTTTTCGCCTCGACAAAAGCCTCGAAGGTCTTGTTGACCTGCCAGCTCGCCGTCAGGTCGACCTGATCGCGACCCGCCCAATAAAGATCGAGTGCGCCATCCTCGGCATTGATTTCGTTGAGGTAATCACTGCGATCGGTGAAGCTCACGCGAACACTCAGCGGTCCCTTCTCATAAAAGAGCGCGAAGTTGGTCACCGTCTCCGATTGACCCGGCAACGGGAAGCTCGATCGCCCCCCATAAGTGCGCCCGAGGTCGATCGACGCATCCACATACGTGAAATTGGCGAATACCCCGAAACCGCTCAGCCAGCCCGGCAAGCCAGTGAACTGCTGCTGCCAGGCAAACTCGACGCCGCCCATTTCGCCGTCTGCATTCTCGGGGGTGATGATCGCCGCGGGCGTGCCAAGATAACTACCCGAGCTACGCAGGGTGTAGTTGTAGTCCTTGAGATCCTTGTAGAAGCCGCCCGCCGAAAGCAGACCGATCGGTTCAAAGTAATACTCGAGCGACACGTCGAGATTGTTCGAGAGGGTCGGCTTCAGCAGCGGGTTGCCCTGTTGCACGACGAGCAGCGACCCTTCCTGGGTTTCGAGCGCGCGCGGCACGATGTCGGTGAAGTTCGGCCGCGTCATGCCCCGCGTGACCGCCGCACGACCAATCAGTCCGTCGGTGAAGTCGTAGCGCAATGTCACTCCGGGGAAGACATCGGTGTAGGAACGCTTGTCGGTGCGCGTGGTGATGCGGCTAGTCGCCGCATTGAAGACCGGCGCCGAGCCTTCCGTTTCGGTGCGCTCGACGCGCAGTCCCGCCAGCACGCCCAAACGATCAAAGTCGAGATCCCACATCGCATAACCCGCGAGCACGGTTTCGTCGGCCTGATAATCCGCAGTCGCCGACTGCTCGGCGCGGATTGGCGAGGTGGCCTTGGTGGCATCGTAATAGGCATTCGCCAAACCGGGGTTCACCTTGAAGCCGAGGTCGTAGTTGTAGTTGCGACTCGGCTCATTCGTGAGGAAGCCGGACAGGGGAGTCGAGGGTGCGGCCGACGCAGCGCGATCGCGGAAGCGATTCTCATCCGCCTCGCGCTCACCGGCCTTGTACTTGGCACCAAGCTTGAAATTGCTCTTGCCGCTGCCGATCTCGACCGGCACGGTAATGTTGCCCACGATCGCCACAGTGTCTTCGCTGGTCTCGGAGGTGCGACAGGCATTTTCGCGGAATGAGAAGTTGGTCGGCGTCAAATGCTGGTTGGTGGTGAAGAGCGACAGCGTCGGTTCGAGCGTGCTCGAACTGAAATCATAGGTGATGGGTGCGGTCGCGGTACCGAGCGCCGCCGTTCGCCAGAGCAGCTCGTCGCGACGCGGGTAGGTCTGTTCGGTCTTGGCGAGCGACACCGAGCCATCAAAGGTCCACGCCCCGAAGTCCTTCTCCCCGCCAAGCTCGCCCGTGATGATTTCATTCTGCACGGTGCGGTGACGAATCTGTTTGGCGACGCGGATATTGCGGAAGGCCCCCTTTTCGTCGGTCGCTCCCGGCAGCAGCACACCCTCGGACCAGAGCACGAGCAACTGGTTGCGGTACTCATCGTCGGTGAAGCGCGAGAAGGTGCTACGCGCAAAGAGTCGCGTGTCGTCGGCCGTGCGCAATTCCGCAGCGCCGGTGAAGGCCATCCGCTCGCGCTTGGTGTCGTAATCCTTGAATAGTGTTTCGGCAAGACCGAAGACCGTACCGCCCTCCGGACGATTGAGTCGTGTCCATCCCGTTTCGATGTTGTCGACCTGACGGTCCGTTTCGGAATAGCTGCCCGAGAGCAGCAAACCCACACGCGAATCGCCCTCGAAGATATTGCTGACCGAGAATGAACCGCGGACGTCGTTCGTGCCGCCAAATTCATTGTATGACCCGCCAAGCGAGGCGCGCGCACGGAACCCCTTGTAGTCGAACGCCGACTGCGTCTTGATGTTCACCGCACCTGTGACCGAATCGGCGTCCTGATCGGGGCGCAACGTCTTGCTGATCTCGAGCGCACCGACGATATCCGAAGGAACGGTGTCGAGATCGATCGCTCGGGTGGACGCATCAGGCGCCGCAACGCTGACGCCGTCTATGGTCACCGCAGAAAACTCCGACGGACCACCACGCACGTTGATGTAGCGACCCTCGCCTTGGTCACGAGCGATGGCAACACCCACCACGCGCTGCAGTGCTTCGGCGATGTTCGGGTCCGGAAAACGGCCGATCGCATCGGCCGCAACCACATTGGTCACGCCGCGAGCGTTCTTTTGTTGATCCGCCGCACGCTTGGCCGCATCGATGATGGCGGTGATGACAACTTCCTCGAGACCATCGTCCGCAGGCGTCGTACCGGCATTGGGTGTCGACTGCTGCGCCACGGCGGCGGCGGCAAGAATCGAAGACACGGCGAGACAGACGGCAGAGCGCAGCGCGAACTGCGTGGCGGGAATATTGCGCACGGGAACCTCGGCAAAGCTGACGAAGGAAACCCGGGCATGCTCACCAATGGCCGTTACGAAAAAATGACGTACCGGTGACGCTTGTGTGACAAGCGTGGATCAGGCGCCTTGAGGCTCCTCTAAAGCATCGGCGCGACATCGCGCCAAGGTAATGAACGTCATCGCATGGTCATTGCGCTCGTCGGCAGACTGATCCGCCCGTGCGATCTCGCGCCACTCATCGCGCGAGACCTCAGGCCAGAAGGTGTCGCCCTCGGGTCGGGCGTGTACCCGCGTAAGTTCGATGGCATCGGCTCGAGGCAAGGCCAGCGCATAGATCTCGGCCCCGCCAATCACCATCACTTCCGCGGAGTCGCCAGCGGCAGCGAGTGCCGCATCGAGATCGCGCACCATGGTTACCTGCGGATCCTCGGCGCGCCGCTCGACGTGATAGTCCTCACGTCGGGTCACGACGATGTTGTGTCGCCCCGGCAGGGGCTTGCCCAGCGACTCCCAGGTCTTGCGGCCCATGACGATGGGCTTGCCGAGCGTCAACTGCTTGAATCGGCGCAAATCAGCGGACAGGCGCCAAGGCAACGCGCCGCCGCGGCCGATCACGCCGTTCTGGGCCACGGCAACCACCAGCGTCAGTCTCGGCGAGTGCTGCCGCGGCATCAGCCGAAACTACCGACGACTACGCCCTGCCCCGGCGCGCGATTTGCCCTTGGCAGAACTGCTCTTGCCGGACTTGCCCTTGGCCGACTTAACTGGCGCAGCCTTTTTCTTTGCCGCGGCCTTTTTCTTGCGCGGGTCCTTGGCAGGCCAGAGCATCGTGCCGCGACACTTCGGCGAGCCACAACGACAGGCAAAGATTTCGTCGACGTTCGGCGGATCGTCTTTCTCGCGGCCGATCTCGTAGTCGTAGCCGAGTTCTTCGCCCTTCTGCAGGACCCGCGTGGTCTCGATGAATACGCGTCGATCCTCGATCATCGATTCGCAGTTGCCGTCGCAGGAATGATTGATGAAGCGTGCGGCGTTACCACCTACTCCGGCATCGATCACGACCTTCTTGTCGACGATGAAGAGGAAGGTGTGGTTGTCGTTGGGATTGTGATCTTCGTAGCGCTGATCGGCTTCGGCGTGCGAGATGCGATCGCCGAGGTACTCGATGACACGCGTGCCCTTCGGAATCCGCTTGGCAGCGAACACGCCCCTGCCATGGATGGGCGAATTGCGGACCTTGATCCACGAACTGGTACGCATCACGGGTATGGCCACGGAAATCTCCCTGCTGGATGTTGTCAGATGGCCACGGGCGCACGAATCGCCGGGTGGCATTGATAATCGAGGAATTCGAAATCATCGAAGAGGTAGTCGAACAGTGTCGGTGCACGTCGCTTGATCCGCAAACGCGGCAAGGGAAACGGCTCGCGCGCGAGCTGCAGATCGGTCTGCTCGAGGTGATTGAGATAGAGATGACAATCGCCGCCCGTCCAGACGAAATCCCCCACCTCGAGATCGCACTGCTCGGCAACCATGTGAGTGAGCAGTGCGTAGGAGGCGATGTTGAAGGGCACCCCGAGAAAGATATCGGCGCTGCGCTGATAGAGCTGGCAAGAAAGTCTGCCCTCAGCCACATAGAACTGGAAAAACGCGTGGCAGGGCTGCAGCGCCATCTTCGACAACTCGCTGACGTTCCAAGCACTGACGATGATGCGTCGCGAGTCGGGCTGCGTCTGCAGCTGCTTGAGCACCTCGCTCATCTGGTCGATCGCACCGCCATCGGGTGTCGGCCAAGAGCGCCACTGCTTGCCATACACCGGACCGAGCTCACCCGCCGCATCGGCCCACTCGTCCCAAATGGTCACGCCATGAGCACGCAAATAAGCGGTGTTGGTCTCGCCGCGTAGGAACCAGAGCAATTCGTGCACCACCGACTTGAGGTGGATTTTTTTGGTCGTCACCAGCGGAAAACCCGCACGCAAATCAAAACGCATCTGGTGACCAAAGACCGACAAAGTGCCGGTGCCGGTCCGGTCGGTCTTGCGCACGCCGTGCTTGCGGACATGACGCATGAAATCGTGGTACTGCTTCACGTGGACGTCGATCTCAGGTTTGCGCGAGACGGTTGCCCGAGAGTTCGCCACGCCGATAGGCGATGAGCAGCAAGGCGATGCCGGCAAGCAGCATGGGTAACGTCAACACATGTCCCATGGTCAGCCAGTCGCCCGCGAGATATCCGATATGGGCATCCGGCAGACGCCAGAACTCGACGATGAGTCGACCCGATCCATACATCACGAGAAAAAGTCCGGAAGGCGCGAGCCTCGGTCGATCTTTGCTGGTAAACCACCACAACACTGCGGCGAGCAGGGCGCCTTCCAGCAGCGCCTCGTAAAGCTGCGTCGGGTGTCGCGCCACACCGTCCACCAGCATCGCCCAGGGAACTTCGGCAGGCTTGCCCCACAACTCTCCGTTGATGAAGTTGCCAACACGTACCGCAAAGATCCCGATGCCAGGCAGCGCGGCAGCAAAATCGAAGACATCAGCAACATGTCGACCACGGCGCACAGCAAACACCGCGAGCGCGACCAGCACGCCGATCAGCCCACCGTGAAAAGACATCCCGCCCTCGGTGATGCGCAGCGGGTACCACGGATCCTGCTGCCAGTAGCCGAGACCATAAAAGAGCACGTAGCCGATGCGGCCGCCAAGAACCACGCCGAGCATCGCAAAGAACAGGAAGTCATCGACATCGACCGGCTTCCAGGTCGAACCGGGCGCCGCCGCGCGACGTCGCGCGAGCCACCAGGCCGCCGCGAACGCCACGAGATAAGTGATGCCGTACCAACGGACCTTGAGCGGGCCGAGTTCGAAGGCGACGGGGTCGAAGCCGGGGTAATCGATCATCGCAGAGATTCTAGCGGCTCACGGCTAGCTGCGCGCAACGCGGCAGAAAAACGCCTTGAGGTACCGCGTCTCGGGGATCGCCGGGTGACGCGGATGATCCGGGGACTGCCCGCCCTCACACAGCACCTGAACGAAGCGATCGACATGCCGTGCCGCACCCTGAATCGCCGCCAAAAGATCTTCCGGCGAAAGATGATGAGAACAGGAACAACTCACCAGCAAACCACCCGGTTCGAGCACTCGCAGGGCAAGTTGATTCAGTTTGCGATACGCGGCCTGTCCCTGAGGAATTTCCTTGCGTCGCTTGATGAAGGCAGGCGGATCGACGATCACTGCATCGTAGCGCTCACCGCGCTCGGCGAGCGCCGCGAGTACCTCGAAGGCATCGCCACGATGCAGTACGGCGGTCAACGGCGAGTTCGCCGCCACGTTGGCCGCCGCAAGCTCCAGCGCCGACGCCGATGAATCGACACAGGCGACCTCGCGTGCGCCGGTCGCCGCTGCCGTCGCCGCCCAACCGCCGGCGTAGCAGCACACATCGAGCACGCGCGCACCCGGGCGCAAAAATCGCGGCAGCAAGCTGCGATTGAAAGTTTGATCGTAGAACCAGCCGGTCTTCTGGCCGCCGCCGAGATTGACCGTGAACGCCAGAGTCCGGCCATCGCAGAGGTGCTCCTGAACCACAGCCTGCTCGGGCACAGCTTGCGCCGGTGCCGTGCTCCAGGCCGTCTCGACCTGCTGCGGCAAACCCTCGAGGGTCCGCGCCGAAGAGTCGTTTTTCCACAGCAGCACCGACGGGGCCAATACCTCGCGGATGGCTTTTTCGACTGCGGGTTTCAGTGTTTCCATGCCGAGCGTGCCAATCTGGCCGACGACGATGTCGCCGTAACGATCCAGCACCAGCCCAGGCAGCCCGTCGGACTCGCCGAACACCCAGCGATAGTGCGCCGAACTCGCGAAACTCTCGCGCAGGGTGAGTGCCCGACGCAGGCGAGCCGCAAGCCAGCCGACACCGACGCGAGTATCGAGATCGCGCGCGAGGATACGTGCGGCAATCAGCGTCGAGGGATTGAGGTAGGCGACGCCAAGCGGCTGACCGCGGTCACTGACGAGACGCACCTGTTCGCCGGGGGTAAAAGCCGCGAGCGGTGTGGCGACCGTATCGATCTCGTTGCTGAACACCTAGAGATGGCCCGCGCGCAGACGACGATCCTCTCCCCGGCGCAAACGCAACTCGGGCAGGCTCTTGGATTCGGAGAGGGACAAAGGACCATCCGCAGCGGTGAAACCGCCGCGGAGTTTAGCGGATCGCCGCCTCGCGCCCCAGCGCACGCGCGCGCCGCGCGCTCATCTCTTCGTTGAGGCCCTTCATGGCATCGGACCCCGTGGTCACGAACAGAAAGGGGAAGATGCCGTGCAGAACGCAAGCGATCCCCGCGAACACCATGCGCAGCCCGAAGGTGGTGGCCTGCAGAAGATGACCGAAGTAGCTCTCGCCCACGGAGGCCGGATGTTCGGTGAACGCGCGCAGGATGTTCATGGCCATCAAAGATAACTCTCGAGCGCCGCAACCGGGTTGCAAAGGCTGGACACACGGCGCATCATTCCGCAACTTTGTTTCTTTAAATATTCATTAATCGATATTTTGTTTTATGGATAGAATCGATCGCAAAATACTGGATGTATTGCAGAAGGATTCCAGCCTGACGGCCGCGGAGGTGGCCGAGCGGGTGGGACTCTCCAAGGCGCCCTGCTGGCGACGCATCCAGCGACTGCGCGAGACGGGGGTCATCCGCCGCACCGTCGCACTGCTCGACGCGCGTGCCCTGAACGTCGGCACCACGGTGTTCGTCACCATCAAGGCGCCGAGCCACAGTGCTGGCTGGTACGAAAAATTCGCCAAAGTGGTACGCGATCTGCCCGAGGTCACCGAGCTGCACCGCATGAGCGGCGATGTGGACTACCTGCTGCGCGTCGTGGTGCCCGACATCGAAGCCTATGACGCGGTCTACAAGCGGCTGATCAGCGCCCTCGAGATGCTCGATGTCAGCGCAAGCTTCTCGCTCGAGACGATCAAGTCGACCACCACCCTGCCCTTGTCTTATCTGAAGCTCGACTGAGACGACCCAAGGACCTCGCGCACTGCCGCGAGCAATGTCGCCTCGCGCTGCGGATCGAACAGCGGTGCGGCGTTCCAGTCATAGGCCCAAGGATGCGCGACATCGAGCGGCGCGAGTTCATCGCGGTAACGTGGTACCACGTGCGCATGCAGCGTGGGCTCGAGATTGCCGAACATCGCGTAGTTGATGCGCAGCGCTCCGGTCGCCGCGAGCAGCGCATCGCCAAGCCGTGCCATGTCATCCAGAAAGCGCCCACGCGCCGGGGGTGCCAAATCATTGAGTGTCGGCACCACAGGATCGGGCAGCAGCATCGCATAGCCACGCAGAAACTGGCGCTCGCCGAACACCGCCCAACCCGAATCGAGTTGCGCGATAAAGGTCGGATCGCGGCCCTCGCGCAGCGCAGTAACCCTCCGGTGGATGGCCGTCATGTCGCAGGACTGCGAAAAATGAAGTACACCGCGCCCAGCGTGCAGAGCGCAGCCCAAAGATAATCGAGTTTGATCGGCTCGCGCATATAGAGCACGGCGAATGGCACGAACACGGACAGGGTCACCACTTCCTGGATGATTTTGAGTTGGGCAAGCGAGAGCTCGGTATAGCCGATGCGATTCGCCGGTACCTGCAGCAGGTACTCGACGAGCGCAATGCCCCAACTGATGAGCGCAGCAATCCACCAAGGCTTGTCATTGAGATTCTTGAGATGCGCGTACCAGGCGAAGGTCATGAAGACGTTCGACAGCACGAGCAAGCCGACGGTGGTCGCGATGACGGGCATGAGTCACTCCGTATCGATGCCGAGTGCGTGCAAAGCACGCACGGTGGAATCGTGATCGACGTGGATGATGCCGTGCCAGCCGCGATGCTGCACGGCTTCGATGTTCTCCGCCCGGTCATCGATGAAGACCGTCTCGGCGGGTCGCAAGCCAAAACGCGCCTCGGCCTGCTGGTAAATGCCGGCATGCGGTTTCATCACGCCCGCCTCGAACGAGGCAATCACATCGTGCCCGAGCTCGTGCAAACGAAAACGGCGACGCAGTTCAGCCCAATGCAGCTCGCCGACATTGGAGAGCAGATAGACGCGGTGCCGCCGGCGCAACCGCTCGGCGAGTGCAAACATGGCAGGCTGCGGGTCGAACATATCGACCCAGGCCGCCGCCAGCGCCTCGCGCGCAGGCGGGCGCGGCGCCAGCGCCGCAAGTTCGGTGATCAGCCCGGCGCCATCAAGCGCGCCGCTTTCGTGGGCGTGCAGCGCGATCCGCGAGGTGACCTGCTCGAGCGTTTCGAGCGCTGCGCCGTGTCCCCGCAGCAAATCGAGCAGCGGACGCGGCGCGAGATCCACCAGAACCCAACCGATGTCGAACACAACGTTGCGCATGTCCAATCAGCCCCGCCCCACGGCGTCGTGACGCTGCAGCGCCGGCCTGCCGAGCACAGAGGCCTCGAGTGCAACCGCAAAGGGCACGACATCGATAGCCGCGCAGAGCGCGAAGTCGCTCTCCGGGGCCCAATCGGCCGCTGGATCAAAGAATTTTTCCGCGGCCGGCGCGACGCGTAGACGCGCCGCAAGATCATCGGCCGGCAAGGGATATCCACGCAGAGCGTTAATCAGCCACTCGCGACAGAGATCATCCTCGAGGCAGCGTTCGCGAGCCTCGTGACCCATGGCAATAATCGTGACCTCGGTCGGCTGCAGCGTGCGGACCGCCGCCACCGTCGCCGAGAGATTGACGAAAGCACCGGTAAACACACGACTCGCGACACGCGAGGCAGCCATCAGCCCTTGTGTACCCGCATGCGTGGTGTGGATCAGCGTGCGCCCGGCGGGTTGCGCTGCGAGCACCTCGGTCGGGGAGTTGCCGCAATCGAATGCAGGCAGACGACGCGCATGTCGTTCACCAACCAGTAGCCACTCGGGATGCGCCTTCTTGAGTGCTCGGGCCTCATCGACACCCTCGATGGGCAGTATGGCCTGTGCGCCGGCGGCGAGTGCATGGGCCTGCAGCGAACAGGCGCGAAATACGTCGATGACGATGGCGATGCCGCGCGCAGCGGCTGCGCCCTCGACGAAGTCAGTCGAGTGGATCTGCACGGGCGTTTAGCCCGCCCAGGCTCGCACGCGACCGGTATCGAGATGCACGAAATCGGAGCGCCGGTAATAACCCACCCCACCGCGAGCGGCGGCGATCGCGAGATCACGCAGCGTCGCGCAGGACACACCGCGCAGACGGACATCGATCGCACGCCCCTGCGTATGCAGGCTGCGCGTGGCAACGCCACGACCCGCCGCCTGCAGGGCTGCGTTGGTACGCGATGCGCGATAACCGGAAATCACCTCGTACCGCGGCTCGACACCGGCTTGCTCGGCGAGCGTCGCCAATTGATCAAAGAGCCCCGCATCGATCGGTGCCGACTCGCCGGCGCGATGATCGCGCAGCAACCACTGCAGTTTGGCGATCGCCGGGGCGACGAGCCCGGCGGCACTGCGATACGCCACATGCAAAGATTCGGACGTGTGGGTGTTGAAGAGTTCGAGCCAGCGCGGCGCGGCCGAAGATAGAGCGCCCCCGGCAAGCGAGTCGGACACGATCGGCGTGGCGGCCTGCAAAACCCCCGACTGCGGGATCGCCAGCGCGAGACCGGCTGCGGATGCGCCGAGCAGAAAGCCACGCCGAGAACAGTCATCGAGCGACAGCGGTGCTGAGATTTTTTTCATGGTGCGATCAGGTTAATACGGTGCCGCGATCACCCGGCTCGAGATTGACCGAGACCACGGTGGCACGCGGGAAGAAGTTGAACTCGGAAGCACTCGCCCAAGTGTAGGCGCCCATGGAGCGTCCGACGATCAAATCGCCGGCGTCAAGCTCGGGCAGCAGGATGTTCTCGGTGATCACATCGATGCTGTCGCAAGTGGGACCGGCTAATACTGCTGGTTCGCGTCGTCGACCGCGGCGCAGCGCTTCGAGCGGATATCGCGCATGGTCGAACAGCTGCCCGCTGTACGAACCATAGAGGCCATCATCGAGGTAATACCACCAGCGCCCCTCGCGGCGCGCCCGACCCATGACGCTCGCGACACCGATCGCACTGGGCCCGGCAATGAAACGTCCGGGCTCGGCAATCACCCGTACGCGCTTGGGCAGCTTGGCGAGCGCCGCGCGGATGGGCTTGCAGAAATAGTCGATCGAGGGCGCACGCTCGGCGTAGTCGATCGGGAAACCGCCACCGATATCGAGCGTGTCGCAGGGCCCAAGTTTTTCGCGACGGGCGGCGGCCAAGAGCCGCGTGCAGGCCTCGATGGCCTCGACATGCTTGCCCGGATCAGGCGCCTGCGAACCCACGTGGAAAGACAAGCCACGCACGACGACGCCGAGATCGCGGGCACGACGCGCGAGCGCCAGCAAGGCCTCGGGATCACAGCCGAATTTGCGTGACAGATCAGAGACCGCACCGGGGCTGCGGAAGGAGACACGCAGCAACACCTCGGCCTGCGTGGCGTACGGCACGAACTTGCGCAGTTCATCGGGGTTGTCGGCGACGAACACGCGCACGCCGCGATCGAGAGCGGCGCGGATGTCGAGGTCGCGCTTGATCGGATGCGTGTGGATGCAAAGTGCCGGATCGACGCCCATACGCGCCATCAGTTCCACTTCGCCGGTGGTCGCGAGATCAAGGAACCCGCCCTCGGCGAGCACGGTACGCACCACCGCCGGATGCGGCAGCGGCTTGAGTGCGTAATGCAGATCGACGCCAGGCAGCGCCCGACGCAAATCGCGATACTGCCGACGTACGCGCGCGCAGTCGATGATCAGCAGCGGCGAGCCGAATTCGGCCGCCAGGCGACGGATCTCGCGGGCTTCGAATGGATCAATGAAAGCAAGCTGGCGAGTACGGGTCATCGTTGGTTCGAGCGGGGATCCGGTAAGCAGGTTCGAAGAATCGAAGGTTCAAAGAAAAGTCGCAGCCGCCCGCAACAGGCGATCGCGCGCCGCATCCCACTCCGCGCCCTCGGGCACGGATTCGGCGAGGATACGCGAGGCGCCGCTCTTGTCGAGCCGGCGCAGCGCCGCGTACAGCTCGCGGCCATAGTCGGCCGCCAGCGCGGGCGCGATATTCCACTGCAAGACCGCGGCGCGCAAGTCCGAGTCGAGATCCGTGGGCGGTGGGCGTTGCGCCCAGACGACGACATGCTCGCCGGCGGACACCGCCGCCGCCAGCGCGGTGCGCAATTCGGACACGAAGCGCTGCCGATCGAGCAAGCGCAGCGGTGTCTGCGGCGCGTAGTGCGTGAGCGTGCTGCCCGGGACGCGCGGCGCCGCCCGCTCCGCCGCTCCGGCCACAGCGACCCCGAGTTCGGCCTCGAGCGCTGCGCGCGAGATCGCCCCCGGGCGCAAGAGTTGCGGGGTTTCACCGAGCAGGGACACGATGGTCGACTCAAGTCCGACCTCGCAATCACCGCCCTCGAGCACCTGCAGGGTCGCTGGAAACTCCTCGCGCACATGCGCCGCACGGGTCGGTGACACGCGGCCATAGCGGTTGGCCGACGGCGCAGCGATCCCACTGCCAAAAGCGGCGAGCAGGGCGCGGGCCACAGGGTGCGCGGGTATGCGCACGGCGATGCTATCTTGCCCGCCCGTCAGCACCTCTGAGACCCCCGCAGCCCTCGGCAGAACAAGCGTGAGTGGGCCAGGCCAGAATCGCGCCGCCAGCTGTCGTGCCATGGGCGGCACTGCCGTCACCCAGCGCTCGAGCTCGTCGAGCGAATGCAGATGCAAGATGAGCGGATGGTCGGCAGGTCGGCCCTTGAGCGTGAACACCTTGCGCAACGCCTCGGGGTTGCGCGCATCAGCGCCGAGTCCATAGACGGTCTCGGTCGGGAAGGCGACGAGTTCGCCCGCACGCAACGCAGCAACGGCGGCAGCAATGTCGGGCGCCTGCGCCCCGAGGTTGGCGGACATGGCGCGAAGTTTAGCCGACCGCCGCAAAGGCGCGAGCGAGTTCGACGACGCTGCACGGCGCGGAGCCTTCGGCCTTGTTGTTGACGATGATGAGCACTTCGCGTCCTCGGGCCAGCGCGTTGCGAGCGAGGGTCACGATGCGCTCGCGCGTAGCCACGTCAGGGTCAACCAGGCGATCGAAGGGCGCATAGGCGGCGCGGGCTTCCTCATAGCCTTTGCCGGGCGCGAGCAGCCAGCGCAAGACCAGTGGCACGCGATACGCATCGCCTGAAGTCGATCGATCGAAAACGGCTTGTGCATCGACCGACGGCAAACGCGGATGGGACGCATACCCATGCGCCACGCCGTGCCGCGCCAACATGTCCGCGTAGTCATCGCCCAGCAAATCGCGATCACGCCACTCGATGGCATAGCTTGCCTCGCGGGGCAGCGCAGTCAAAAAATCATCGAGCCGCTGCAGCAGTTCGCGTCGATAGCGCAACACCCGTTCGCCAAGTGGCGAAAACTGGAAGAGGATCACACCGAGTTTGTCGCCAAGGTGCCGCAGCGCCGGTTCAATGACCACACGTGCCGCATAGCCCGCATCGAGAAAAACGTCGGGCATGCCTTCGAGGTACTCGGGACGACGCGCGCTGCGCGGCAGCATCAGTGCCGCATGTGCCTTGATGAGAAAACGGAAATCGCCGCCGACGGTACCGCTCATGCGCCGCAGCGTCTGCTCATCGAGCGGCGCATAGAAGCTGCGATCGACACCGACGCTGCGCAACAAAGGATGCGCCGCGTAGGCCGCGAGACCCTCGCGAGCGAGTTTGGCTTCAGCATAATCGCCGCCATAAACGAGACCCTGCCATCCCGAGAAGGACCAGGTCGAGGTGCCGAGACGCAGGCCGCGCGGCAGTGCGGCGGCGAGTGCACTGATATCTTTGGTTACCTCGGCAGCGGCCACCGCGCCGCGTCGCGGCCGCTTGCCGCCGCCATCGTCGCCGAAGAGGGTGGCCTGCCCGATCAAACCGCGAGCGCGACCCCGAAGGCCTGCTTGTAGAGCACGGCAAATTCTTCGCGGCCGAAGCGATGGTTCTGCGTGCCGTGGTGGGCGATCTTGAGCGAACCCATGAGCGAGGCGATGCGGCCGGTGGTCGGCCAATCGAGACCGCGCTGCAAACCGAACAGCAAGCCACCGCGATAGGCATCGCCGCAACCTGTCGGGTCGGCGAGCTTTTCGGGTTTGACCGAGGGTATTTCGTGCACTCGCCCACCTTCGTGGATGTGCGAACCCTGCGCACCGCGGGTGACGATGACGGCACGTACCTTGGCAGCAATCTCTTCGAGCGACCAACCCGTGCGTTCGACCAGCAGGCTGGCCTCGTAATCATTGACCGCAACCCAACCTGCCTGACCGATCAAGCCGCGCAGATCATCGGCGCCGAGCAGCGTCATGGCCTGTCCCGGATCAAAGACGAACGGAATGCCCTGAGCGGCGAACTGCGCCGCATGCTCGAGCATGCCGAGATGACTCTCGGGCGCGACGATGCCGAGTTTGATACCGCCGTCCTTGGGCACCTTGTTGATGTGCGCGCGATTCATCGCACCGGGGTGGAAGGCCGTGATCTGGTTGTTGTCGGCGTCGGTGGTGATGTAGGCCTGCGCCGTGTATTCATCATCGAGCTGACGAATCAGCTCGATGGGCAAGCCGTTGTCGATCATCCAGGCGCGGTAAGGACCAAAATCGGTGCCGACGGTCGCCATGACCTTGCCGTCGCCCCCGAGCAACTTGAGGTTGTAGGCGATGTTGCCTGCGCAACCGCCGAAATTGCGGCGCAATCCGGGGACGAGAAACGCCACGTTCAACATGTGGATACGATCGGCGAGGATGTGATCCTTGAAGTGGCCCTCGAAGACCATCACCGTGTCGTAAGCCACCGAACCGCAGATGAGCACCGTCATGTTTTTCTCCGTGTAATCCGTCGCGCAACGCGATCACTGATCGAGCAGGACCAAACCCCAAACCGCGATCAGCAAGGCAAACGAAGTGAACACCGCTGCCGAGCCCAAATCTTTGGCGAGACCCGACAACTGGTGTCGCTCGAGACCGATGCGATCAACCGTTGCTTCAATGCCGCTATTGAGCAGCTCGACGATCAGGATGATGAAAATCGGCCCTACCAACAGCGCCCGCTCAACACCGGTGTCGCCCAACCACAGGCCGAGCGGGAACAGCACTACGCAGAGCGCAAGCTCCTGACGAAATGCCGCCTCCTCGCGGAACGCACCGACATAACCCTTCCAGGTGTTGCCGAAGGCGTTGACGATGCGGACGAGCCCGGTCGGCTTGGGACGGTCGGTCTTCATCACGCCGCGGAGTTTACCGGCTTCCAGGTGAGTTCAAGCTGTTTTGCAGCACGAACGTCATCGAGACGCCGCACCGGCATGGTGTAGGGCGCGCCCTTCAGTTTGGCCGCATCCGTTTGCGCCTCACCGAGAATCGCCACCATCGCTTCGATGAAAGCATCCAGCGTCTCGCGACTCTCGGTCTCGGTCGGCTCGATCAGCAGACACTCCGGCACCAAGAGCGGAAAGTAGGTCGTCGGCGCATGGAAGCCATAATCGAGCAGACGCTTGGCGACATCCATGGCGGTGACGTTCAGCTCTTTTGCCTGACGTTTCATCGTGATGATGAACTCGTGGCTCGCCCGCCGTTCGGGGTACGCCAGATCGAAACCGGCTGCCTGCAATCGTGCCATCAAATAATTCGCGTTGAGCGTGGCGAACTCGCCGACCCGACTCATGCCCTCGCGACCCAGCATGCGCATGTAGATGTAGGCACGCAGCAGTACGCCCGCATTACCCATGAACGCCGAGAGGCGCCCGATCGACTGCGGCCGCTCGGACTCGGCGAGCCAGCGATAATGATCGCCATCACGACCGACGATCGGCACGGGCAGGAAAGGCTCAAGACGGGCACTGACGCCGACGGCACCTGCACCCGGACCGCCACCGCCATGCGGAGTCGAGAAGGTCTTGTGCAGATTCATGTGGATGACGTCGAAACCCATGTCACCCGGACGGACCTTGCCGAGAATCGCGTTGAGATTCGCGCCATCGTAGTAGAGCAAGCCGCCCGCGCCATGCACGATGCGTGCGACTTCCTCGATCTTGCGTTCGAAGACACCGAGCGTCGAGGGATTGGTCAGCATGATACCGGCGGTGTTCGGTCCGACGGCCTTCTTCAGCGCCTCGATGTCGACGTCACCCTGCGCATCCACCGGGATCTCGCGCACGATGCATCCGCACATTGTCGCGGTCGCCGGATTGGTGCCGTGGGCCGCCTCGGGAACGATGATCTCGTTGCGCGCAAGATCACCGCGCGCCCGATGATACGCACGGATCATGGCTACCCCGGCGAACTCGCCATGCGCGCCGGCCATGGGGTTGAGTGACACCGCCTTCATGCCGGTGACTTCTTTGAGCATCTCCTGCAGTTCGAACATGCAGCTCAGGAAGCCCTGGCCCTGCGTATCGGGTGCGAGCGGATGGCGCGCGAGAAACTCGGGCAGCATCGCGTACTGATTGCAGGCCTTGGGGTTGTATTTCATGGTGCACGAACCGAGCGGGTAGAAGTTCGTGTCGATCGAGAAATTCAGCTGCGAAAGCCGTGTGAAGTGACGAACCACATCGAGCTCGCTGACCTCCGGCAAGAGTGGTTTGCCGCGACGACGCAGCGCCGCCGGGATCGTCTCCACGGCAGCGGCCGCCGCCTCGTTCTGCGGCGGATGTTGCGCATCGGCAGCGCGACCCGGACGCGAATACTCGAAGATGGATTTTTCGAGAATCTGATTCATGGTTGACTCCTTTCGGGCGAGGCGCGCTCAGGCAGCGCGCACGGCCTGCATGGCTGAGCCGAGCGCGTTCGCGTAGCGCTCGATGTCATCGTCGGTTTTGGTTTCGGTGGCGCACACGAGAATCGCCGAGCCGAGCTCGGGATAATCGGCCGCAAGATCGACACCGCCCAAGATTCCCTGATCCTCGAGCGCGCGCAGCACCGCAACCGCTGGCCGATCGAGCAACAACACGCTCTCGTGAAAGCGCGGCCCAGCAAAGGCCTGGCGCACACCCTTCTGGCGCAGCATCGCTGCGACCAGCTGCTGCGTACGCGTCATGCAAGACTCGGCCACGCGAGCGAGACCGGCGGGGCCGATCAAACTCATGTAGATGGTCGCCGCCGTCATCAGCAAGCCCTGGTTGGTGCAGATGTTCGAGGTCGCCTTGCCGCGGCGGATGTGCTGCTCACGCGCCTGCAGCGTCAAGGTGTAGCCATTGCGTCCCTCGAGATCGACCGTGCGACCGACGATGCGGCCCGGCATCGAACGCACGTATTCCATGCGGGTCGTCATGAAGCCGAAATAAGGTCCGCCCGAGGACAGCGGCACGCCGAGCGGTTGCCCCTCGCCGACGCAGATGTCGGCACCCTTGGTGCCCCACTCGCCCGGCGGCTTGAGCAGCGCGAGCGAAGTCGGGTTCACGGCGGCAATGACCAGCATGCCCTCTGCATGCGCCCAATCAGTCAGGGCGTCGACGTCTTCGAGTTGACCAAAGAAATTGGGCTGCTGGATGACGAGCGCCGCGATGTCCTCGCCGGCAAACGCACCCAGCGCCGTCATGTCGATGCAACCCGACTCGCGCAGATAAGGCACGGTCTCGAAACGCAGACCCTGATTGCCTGCGGTGCTGATCGCAACGCGCCGGTAGTTGGGATTGACAGTGCTCGGGATGATGACGCGCAGACTCTTCGACTTGCGATGCGCGCGCACCGCCATGAGCCCGGCCTCGGCGACGGCAGAACCGCCGTCGTAGAGCGACGCGTTCGAGACTTCCATGCCGGTGAGGCTGGTGATCATCGTCTGGAACTCGTGGATCAGCTGCAGCGTGCCCTGACTCGCTTCGGCCTGATACGGCGTGTAGGCGCTGTAGAACTCGCCACGGGTGGTGATCGCCCAAACCGCCGCAGGAATGTGATGCTCGTAGGCACCGGCGCCAAGAAAAGACAACGGCCGGCCATCCTGGCGGGCGCGCTCGCTCATCAGCCGTCCGATCTGCATTTCGGAGAGGCCTTCGGGGATGCCCTGCAGTCCCTGCACGCGCAAGCTCTGCGGGATCTCATCGAACAGCGCTTCGATGGAGGGCGCGCCGATCGCGCCCAGCATCGCGCGGACATCTTCGTCCGTGTGTGGAATGAAGGGCATGTCAACCTCCCTCGGACTCGAGTACCTGACCATAGGCCGCGGCACCGAGCAGCGCATCGAGCGCACCGGCCCCCGCGGGTTGCACGCGGATCATCCAGCCACGACCGTAGCAGTCCTGATTGATGAGTTCGGGCGAGGCGGCGAGTTCCGCGTTGCTCTCGACCACCGTGCCCGCGATGGGCGAGTAGACATCGGAGGCTGCCTTCACGGATTCGACGACGGCATAGGCCGCGCCCGCTTCGAGCGTGCGACCGACCTCGGGCACTTCGACGAACACGAGGTCACCGAGCGCGTGCTGCGCATGATCGGTGATGCCGATTTCGATGCGTCCATCGGGCAGCAGACGCGCCCATTCGTGGGACTTGGCGTATTTGAGATCTGCAGGGACTTGGCTCATGGGAATACTCCTGAAAAATCCGCGATCAAAGTTCGACGAGAATTCGGCCGTGACGCACGAACGGCAGCTTGACGACGCGCGCGGGCAATAATTTGCCGCGGATGTCGACCTGCACGGCGGTGCCGGTGGCACGCGGTACGCGCGCAAAAGCGATCGAGCGTTCGAGCGTCGGCGAGAAAGTACCGCTCGTGACTTCGCCCTCGCCAACATCCGGCACGATCACGCGCTGGTGCGAGCGCAGCACGCCACGCTCCTCGAGGATCAGTCCGACGAGTTTCTGCGGCGCGCCGCCGCTCGCGCGAATCTTTTCGAGGGCTTCGCGGCCAATGAATTGTCGCGATGTGGGTTCGAACGCCACGGTCCACGCGAGGCCCGATTCGAGCGGATTGCGCGTCGTGTCCATGTCGTTCCCGTAGAGATTCATACCCGCCTCGAGACGCAAGGTGTCACGAGCACCGAGACCGCATGGCGCAACGCCCGCCGCCTGCAAGGCGGCCCAAGTCGAGGCAGCTTCTTCGAGCGGCAGCACGACCTCGAAGCCATCCTCGCCGGTGTAGCCGGTACGGGCGACAAACCACTCGCCGCAGACTCGGCCATAGAAAGGCTCGAGCGCGAGCGTCGGCGCCTGGTCCTGCGCCTCGAGCAAGTTGGCCACCTGCGCGCGAGCTGTCGGTCCCTGCACGGCGATCATGGCGAGATCGACGCGCTCGATGATCTCGAGTCGCAGCGAGGCCTCGCGCGCCTGCGCGCGCATCCAAGCGACATCGGCATCGCGCGTGCCGGCGTTGACCACCACACGAAACCACTGCTCGCTCATGAAATAAACGATGAGGTCATCGAGCACCCCACCCGTCGGGTTCAGCATGCAGCTGTAGAACGCCTTGCCGGCGACCCGCAGCTTGCCGACGTCATTGGCCAGCAGGAACGAGAGGAAGCGACGCGCATCGGGCCCGCGGATATCGACTACGCACATGTGCGAGACGTCGAACATGCCCGCGTCGCGACGCACCCGGTGATGCTCTTCGATCTGCGAACCGTAATTGACGGGCATGTCCCAGCCGCCGAAGTCGACCATGCGAGCACCCTGTTGCAGGTGCGTGCGGTAGAGGGGTGTCTTGCGTCCCATGCAGAACTCCACGAATTCGATCGTTCGTGGCCACCGCTGGACCAAAAAAAGACGGCAGGAGCCCGCTGGCCCCTGCCGCCCCTCTGTCCTTGGACCTGAGAGATCAGGCATGCCGGTCGAGGCGTGCCGCTCCCCTTCGGTGGAGGGCCGCAGTCCCGATCGGGGCAGCGACCCATCGCTCTCCAGAATTCGCCTACGACCTGCCGTTCTTTTGCCTGAGCGTTTCCGGGCGGAAACTTGCGCCTTCGGCGTCCCGGTCGGGCGGCCGCGGCAGCCTTTCGGCGCGCGGTGCCATCGGGATCTCTCCGGCGAGGTCGGGATACGCGAACCGCGCGATAATAGCAGCGCGCCTCTCACGGCGCGGAAAAATCACCGCCGTCGTAGACTGTGAGCGCCTGAAGCCGGAGAGCCGTTGCCATGACCTGCCGCGCCCCAATCACCCCCCACGCCCGATTCATCCCCCGCGTCCGATTTGCCCGGGCCGCGCGCTCGCTGACGATGCTGCTGCTCGCCGCGCTGCCGCTCGGGGTCGCAGTTGCCGAGACGTCCGCCTCGAAGGGGACGAACGACGCCCGTCTCAAGGCGCTCTTCGAGACCAGCTGGCAGACCGAACTCGCAGCGGATCCGTTGCTCGCCAACTATCTTGGCGACAACCGCTACAACGATCGCTGGACCGACATGTCGCTCGAGGGTCTCGAGCGGCGCCGACAGCATGATCTCGCCACGCTTGAGGAGATCCGCTCGATCGTCGGTCATTCGGTCTCGCCCGAGCAGTATCTGAATCACGCGCTCCTCAAACGCGAGTACGAGCAACGCCTGCGCGGCTGGCAGTTCAAGCCCTATCTCTATTCGATCAACCACCAGGGCGGCATCCAGACGCTGCACGAGATCACCGAACTGCTGGAGTTCCGTCGGCTCAAAGATTTCAAGGACTGGATCAAGCGGCTCGAGGCGGTTGGCACGCTGATCGATCAACATATTGCCTTGCTCGATCTGGCGGTGGCCGAAGGACGCACACAACCGCGGGTGATCATGGAGCGCATCGTGCCGCAACTCGCGCTGCAGAACGTCGCGCGGCCCGAGGACAGCCCGTTTTACGCACCCTTCAAGCGATTTCCCGAAGACTTCGATGCGGCAACCCGCGAGCGTCTGGCCAGCGCCGGTCGTGACGCCGTCGGTCGCGTGGTGTTGCCCGCCTACGCGCGCTTCACCCGCGCCTTCACCGAGCGCTACCTGCCCGCGACCCGCCAGAGCGTCGGCATCTCGGGCACGCCTGAAGGCGCCGAGTATTACGCGGAGCGCATCGCCTATCACACCACCGATGCCAAACTCACCGCCGATGAGATCCACGCCATTGGTCTTGCCGAGGTACAGCGCATCCGCAGCGAGATGCTGGCCATCAAGGATCAAGTGGGCTTCAAGGGATCTCTGCAAGAATTCTTTGTTTTCCTGCGCACTGATCCGCAGTTCTATTACAAGTCGTCGCAGGAACTCTTCGAGGGTTATCTTGCCGTCTCGAAGCGCATCGACCCGAACCTCGTGCGTCTGTTCGGCAAGCTGCCGCGGACGCCGTACGGTGTGCGGGCCATCCCGATGACGAGCGCACCGAATACCACCACCGCCTACTATCAGGGTCCCGCGGCCGACGGCACGCGACCCGGCTATTACTACGTCAATCTCTACCGTCCCGAAGTACGCCCGAAATACGAGATGGAAGTACTGTCGGTGCACGAAGCCGTGCCCGGACATCATCTGCAGATCGCGCTCGCCATGGAGCAGCGCAGCCTGCCCGAGTTTCGCCGCAATGCCGGCTACACGGCCTTCATCGAAGGCTGGGCACTCTATTCCGAGAGCCTCGGCGAGGAGCTCGGCCTTTATCAAGACCCCTACTCCAAGTTCGGTCAACTGACGTATGACATGTGGCGTGCCGTACGTCTCGTGGTGGACACCGGCCTGCACGCCAAGGGCTGGAGTCGGCAGCAAGCGATCGACTACTTCAAAGATAACGCCGCAAAGACCGAAGCCGATATCGTCAACGAAGTGGATCGCTACATTTCATGGCCCGGACAGGCGCTCGCCTACAAGATCGGTCAACTGCACATCATCCAGCTGCGCCGCGAGGCGGAAGCGAAACTCGGCGAGCGTTTCAACATCCGGCAATTCCACGACGCCGTGCTCGATAACGGCGCCGTACCGCTCGAATCATTGTCGGCGCTGGTGCGCGAGTGGATTGATGCGCAAAAGGAGTCGGGTCAATGATGCCGCGTCGTCGTAGTGTGTCCGCCACGGTGGGCGGCGTGAAGGTCGGCGGCAGCGCGCCGATCGTCGTGCAATCGATGACCAACACGGATACGGCGGATATCGAATCGACCGTGTCGCAAGTTCGGTCGCTGGCCCGCGCCGGCTCCGAACTCGTGCGGGTCACCGTCAACACCGAGGAAGCCGCCGCAGCTGTGCCGCATATCCGCGAGCGTCTCGATCGCGAAGGCATCACCGTGCCTTTGATCGGTGACTTTCACTTCAATGGGCACAAGTTGCTCAAGGCCCATCCGGCCTGCGCCGAAGCGCTCGCCAAATACCGCATCAATCCCGGCAACGTGGGTCGCGGCAGCAAACGCGATCCGCAGTTCGCCGAGATGATCGAAGTCGCCTGTCGCTACCGCAAGCCGGTGCGCATCGGCGTCAACTGGGGCAGTCTCGATTCCGACCTGCTGACGCGCATGATGGACGAGAACAACGCCTCACCCAATCCGCGTACTGCGAATGAGGTAATGCGCGCGGCCGTGGTCGAATCTTGTCTGCAAAGCGCCCAGCGTGCCGAAGAACTCGGCCAGCCGCATGAGGCGATCGTACTCTCGGCCAAAGTCAGCGGTGTGCAGGATCTGATCGCGATCTACACCGACCTCGCGGCCCGCTGTGACTATCCGCTGCATGTTGGTCTCACCGAGGCCGGCATGGGCAGCAAGGGTATCGTCGCCTCGACCGCCGGGATCGGCGTGCTGCTGCAGCAAGGCATCGGTGACACCATCCGCGTCTCGCTCACGCCGGAACCGAACGGTGATCGCACCCAGGAAGTGATCGTCGCGCAGGAAATCCTGCAGACCATGGGACTGCGTTCGTTCGTGCCGATGGTGATCGCCTGCCCCGGCTGTGGCCGTACCACCAGCACCTATTTCCAGGAACTCGCCAAGTCCATCCAGAGCCACATCCGTCACCGTATGCCCGAGTGGCGCAAGCACTACGAAGGCGTCGAGATGATGAACGTGGCGGTGATGGGCTGTGTGGTGAACGGACCGGGCGAGAGCAAACACGCCAACATCGGCATCAGTCTGCCGGGTACCGGCGAGCGCCCCGTGGCCCCGGTCTACGAGGACGGCGAAAAGACGGTGACGCTCAAGGGTGAGCACATCGCCGAAGATTTCCAGCAACTGGTCGAAGCCTACGTCGCGCGCCGTTACCCGCCGCGCGGCACGACGGGCTGAGCGGCACGACGGGCTGAGCGGCAACCGAATCAAGACCGAATCCAAGGAGGCGCACTGATCATGGCCAACGACACACTGGTCGAACGCAAATGCCTGCCCTGCGAAGGCGGCGTCCCGCCGCTGTCACGCGAGGAGTGCGAACGCTTGATGGGGCAACTCTCGTCCGACTGGCGTCTCTCGCCGGATGGTCGCGAACTGCAACGCGAGTGGGCTTTCAAAGATTTTCATCGCACGATGAGTTTCGTCAATGCGCTCGCGCATGTAGCCAACGTCGAGGATCACCATCCGGATCTGGCCATCGGTTACAACTATTGCCGGCTGCGCTATTCGACCCACGCGATCGGCGGACTCAGCGAAAACGATTTCATCTGCGCCGCCAAGATCGACCGCATCGTCTGACCGGCGATCGCCTGCGGGATCAGAGGCTGCGCGCGCTGCGCGGCAATTCACCGCCAAGGCCGAGCGCCCGCTCCGCGAAAGGTCGACGCAGCAGCGCGCTGCGTCCGACGACGCCGAGGCCGCGCTGCAGCAAGGCTGCGAGCGGGTCATCGCCTGATGCGAGAAAGCGGTTGAGCAGCGACATCGACAGGCTCATCGCTTCGTTGTCGCTCTTGCGCCAGCGCTCGTAGCGCCGCAGCAGGCGCAAGGCGCCCGGATCCTCACCCGCCGCGTCCGCGAGCACCTCGGCGAGCGCCGCAGCATCGAGGAAGCCGAGGTTCGCACCCTGTCCCGCAAGCGGATGCACGGTGTGCGCCGCATCGCCCACGAGTGCGCACCGCTCGCGCACATACTGCGCGGCAGCCACGCGACGCAGGGGAAAACTGCGGCGCTCGCTTGCCAAGGCGAGGGGTCCGAGCACCCCGGCACTCGCCGCGGTGAGCTCCGTAACGAACGTCTCCGGCGAGGCCTCGAGCAACGCCACGGCCTGCGCACGCGGCACAGACCAGACGATCGAACTCTCACCCGATGCCAAGGGCAGCAGCGCGAGCGTGCCGTCGCCGAGGAAGCGCTGCCAGGCGGTATGTTCGTGTGATGCTGCGCTCGACACATTGGCGACGATCGCCAGTTGGCCATAGTCCGTCGATTCGGTGCCGAGCCCGGCCGCCTGACGCACGAGCGAGCGGCCGCCATCGGCGCCCACCACGAGTCTTGCGCTGAACTCGCCCGCCGAGCTCAACAGGCGAACCGACTGCGCCTCGAACAAAACGTCGTGCAACTGGGCAACACGGGCCTCGCCCCCCGCGGTGGCGAATGCCGCGAGCGCGGCGTACTGCAGCGCATCGTTCGCCACGATGCAGCCGAGATTGGGCTCGCCCAATTCAGCCGCATCAAAAGTCAGCGAGCCATCGCCCCGTGGCTCGGCGAAAGACGGCCAGACGTGCATGCGCTCGTAGGGATTCGCAGCGCCGGGCATGGCGAGCAATCGCGACCACGCGCCTGCGGTGTCGAGGATGCGTTCGCTCGCGCGCGACAGCGCAAACGCACGCAGATCCTGACCCGCAGGTTGCGGCGCAACCGTCGGCAAAGATTTCTCGAGCAGCAACACACGCTGTCGACGACCACCCGCCGCTCCGCTAGCCAACAAGGCGCCGAGCGTCGCGCCGACTGGACCCCCGCCGACGATGATCACATCGAAGCGCATCGCCGCACTGCCGGTCACTGGATCGTCCTCATGGCGTCATCACACCGAGGCCACGGCCGAGACGCGGTATACGCCCACCGAAACCCCAGCTGAGTCGCGACATCGCTTGTTTGGCCGTGGGTGAGAGATCGAACAGCAGCAGTCCGAGATCACGCAGCAAAGGCACGCCGGGGCGCGTATCACCGAAAAGCTTGACGAGACCATCGGTGAAACGCGTTACGCCCTCACGATCAACACGACGACGTGCGGCAAATTCGGCGAGCACTGCCGACGCTCCCACATCCGCCTGCTCGCCATCGCGACGGACGGTTTCGGCCAGGAGCTCCGCCAGCGTCGCCGCATCACGCAGCCCCAGGTTGAATCCTTGCCCAGCGACCGGGTGCAGACCCTGTGCGGCGTTGCCGATGAGCACGATGCGCGAACCGGTGACCTCGGTCGCTCGGCTGAGTTTTAGCGGATAAGCGTTACGCCGTCCGACCTGTTGCAAGCGTCCGGCACGCCACCCGAAGGCTTGCTGCAAGGCTGCGAGATATTCCGCATCAGGCAGCGCAAGCACCCGCTCGGCCTGCGCAGACTCAAGCGTCCAGAAGACGCCATAGGCGCCATCGTGCAGAGGCAACACCGCAAAGGGCCCACTCGGCGTGAAGCGCTCGTAGGCCGTGCCGTCCGCAGGTCGTGAAGCACGCACGTGCGCGACAATCGCGACCTGCCGATAATCTTCGAGGTCGGCCTCGATACCCGCCGCCGCACGCACGCGCGAATGCGCGCCATCGGCCGCCACGACGAGTCGCGCCTGCAGCGGCGTTGCCACAGGCTCGGTGTGCACCGTCACCGCGTGTTCGCCCAGTGACACGGCAGTGCATTGCGCGGGCATGCGCAGCTCGAGTTCGGCGAGCTCGGCGAGCGCTCCGCGCAGCGCAGTGCCCAGCACGCGATTGGTCACCACATAGCCAAACGCCTCGATGCCATGCTCTGCCGCAGCCAGCCGAGCGAAGCCGAAACGACCGGCATCAGAGACGTGGATACGCCGAATGGGCGCAGCCTGTGGCGCAATATGCGACCAAAGCCCAAGCGCCTCGAAACTGCGCCGCGTGCCGTTGCCGAGTGCCGTGGTGCGATCATCGAAGCTCGGCTGCGCAGCAGCGTCGGGCGCCACGCCCTCGATCAAGGCGACCTTGAGTCCCGTGGGCGCAAGTGCAACCGCGAGGCTCGCACCGACCAATCCACCCCCGACGATGGCGACATCGACGTTCACGCGGCCATCACCGCCTCGATGGCCTCGATATCTTTGGGCACGCCATCGGTCAACACTTCTGGGTCACCCGCCGTCACCAGCACATCGTCCTCGATGCGGATGCCGAGGTTGCGAAACTCGGCGGGAATACCGCGTGTACCGGGCGGAATATACAAACCCGGTTCGATGGTCAGCACCATACCCGGCTCGAGCGGTCGCCAAACCTCGCCGATCTTGTAATCGCCGACGTCATGCACATCCATGCCTAGCCAATGACCGGTCTTGTGCATGTAGAACCGCCGATAGGCCAAGGATTTGACCAGCGCGGGCACACGGCCCTTCAACAACCCGAGGCGCACCATACCGGCCGTCAACACCTGTACGGCGACTTCGTGCGGACGGTTCCAGTCGTGCCCCGGACGCACGGCCTCGATCGCGGCGCGATTCGCTTCGAGCACGACTTCGTACACGGCACGCTGCGCCGGCGTGAAGCGACCGTTCACCGGAAACGTACGCGTGATGTCCGACGCATAGGTTTCGTATTCGCACCCTGCGTCAATCAGCAGCAGTTCACCGTCGCGTAACACCGAGGCATTTTCGCGGTAGTGCAGGATGCAGCCGTTGGCGCCGCCACCCACGATGGGCAGATAGGATGTGCAGGCACGCGCGCGCAGAAACTCGTGCTGGATCTCGGCGGCTACTTCGTACTCGTATCGACCCGGCGCGCAAAAGCGCATGGCACGCACATGCGCGCGCGCCGCAATACGCGCGGCCTCGCGCATCTGCTCGAGTTCGCCACGGCTCTTGAAGAGTCGCATCTCATGCAACACGTGCTCGAGCGCGACCATCTCGTGCGGCGCATGACGACCGTGTTTCGCTTGGGCGCGCAAGCCATTCACCCAACCGACGACACGTTGGTCGAACTCGCGATTGACACCCACGGTATAGAAAATCTTCGCCCGACCCTCCATCAGCCCGGGCAGGATCTCGTCGATATCGCCGATCGGAAAAGCGTCGTCGGCGCCATAGTCCCGCCGCGCGCCCGCGGGTCCCGCACGTCGCCCATCCCAGGTTTCGCGCTGCGGATCACGCTCGCGCAAGAACAGCAGATATTCGCCTTGCGGCCGACCCGGCACCAACACCGCCACCGCCTCGGGCTCGGGAAAGCCCGTGAGGTAATGAAAGTTGCTGTCTTGTCGGTAAGCATGCTCGACGTCGTTGTTGCGCCATTGCACGGGCGCTGCGGGAATGACCGCGATCGCGTCGCGACCCATCGACTTCATCAACTGCCGACGGCGCCGCGCAAATTCGTCTCGACCGATGGGCGATGGCGGCGATGACGGCGATGCCACAAGTTTGGTGGCCACAGATTTGGCCTTAGTGGAGCGCAATGGGTCTGCCGTCCTCGTCGTCTTCGCCGCCAACGGCTTCGCGGAAACCCGCCAACTCGTCATGCAGCAACTGCACACCGATGCGCACGAACTCGACCAGCTCTGCATAGGCGTTTTCGTTGTTGTCCGCGGGCTCCGCTTCATCGACACCGATCTGCGTCAGCGTCGTCAGATCGCGTACGATTTCTGCGACTTCCGGCGGCAAACGTTCGATGTCGGGAATCGGGTTCGAACCGAGTCCATACAAAAATCCCTGACACCACTGTCCTAGCGCCGCGGCACGCACGTCGACCGGCTCGTCGTCGCCCGGCAAAAGCAACTGGAATTCGAGTTGCCCGGAGCGCAGCACATGCCGCGTCCACTCGAACACGGCGAGCAGCGGTGTCTCAGCCGAGCCGGCGGCGCCATCGGGAAAGATCTCGCGCAGCCAGTCCTGCAGGGTCAGCCGATCAGTGGAGCAGAGCGCACCTGCCAAGGTGCCATGTGCCTCGGGCAGGTCGGTGAGCGCCCGCGACCCGGCCAGTTGCAACTCGATTTCACGATACTCGGGTTCCGACATGAGCGAATTATGCCAAAGACGGCCACTCTCCATTGATCGGCGCTTCGCCCGGCCTATAATTTTCCCCATGAACGACAAGGCCAGCGAGCGCAACGGACTCGAGGCGGAGATCCGCCGCCTCGAGAAGCAAATCGACGAATTGCTCGGTACGCTCGGTGCGTTGCACGAAGAGAACCGCGCGCTGCGGCAGCGCCAGGACAGCCTTTCCACCGAGCGCGCCTCGCTCATGCAGCGCAACGAACAGGTACGCACCCGTGTCGAGGCCATGATCGGCCGCCTCAAGACTCTGGAGAACGGCTCATGAGCAGCACCGAAAAAGACGCGGCGCGCGTCAGCATCCGCATCCTCGAGAAAGAATATCTCGTCGCCTGCCCGCACGAAGAACGCTCTGCGCTGCTCGATTCCGCAGAGTTTCTCAATGCCAAGATGCGCGAGATCCGCGACAGCGGCAAGGTTGTGGGCCTCGATCGCATCGCCGTCATGGCGGCGCTCAACCTCGCCAACGAACTCCTGAAGGTACAAGAGACGAACCGTCGTACCGACGGTGAGATCGGCGGTCGAGTGCGCGCCTTGCGCGAACGCATCGACGGCGCGCTCGCGCGCGGCCGTCAACAAGAACTCTGAGCGCGGCGCGATACGCGCTGCATCGCGTGTTCAGTCCTGTGCCGCTGGTGTAGAGTGGCTTTGCGTCGCCTGCGGTGTTCGATAGTGGATCGGGTTACCTCTCGACCCTAAGTTGGAACGCCCAGGGGCATCAGGGCTTGCTGTCAGCACTGTGCATGTCCGCCCTCGAGCGGAAAGCCTTACCTGACGTAGTCCGCCCCACTTGTTGCTCTGTGTCGAGAGCAACGGTTCACACCGGCACAGGCGGGTGACGTCTCGAATTCTTCCCGGGGGGGGGAGTGGCCGTGAACGATCGTCGCGCACTGCGCAAGGGTCTGCGTGCAGCGCGCGCAGCCATTCCGCCGCGGCAACGTCGCGCCGCCGCCCTGCAGATCGCCCGCTGGATCGCTGGCACGCACTGGCTGATGCCAGATCGGCGCATCGGTCTCTATGCGGCGCTCGGCGATGAGCTCGATACTACACCGTTGCTCGAACTCATCGGTCGACGCCGTTGCCGGCCCTATTTTCCTCGGCTCGAAAGCCTGCGTGCGAGACGCATGACCTTCTCGCCGATCGGGCCACATCAGCGCCGCAATCGTTACGGCATCGCCGAACCTGCCACGGCAGCACGCGAGACAGCCGCCTTCCTCGAGATCATTTTTGTGCCACTCCTCGGCTTCGATGCCTGCGGCAACCGGCTCGGCATGGGCGCAGGCTTCTACGATCGTGCGCTCGCCTTTCGACGTCGACGTCGTCACTGGCGCGGCCCGTTACTGGTCGGTCTCGCCTACGCTCATCAGGAAGTCGCGGCGATCGAAGCGTCGCGCACCGACGTCGCCCTCGATGCAGTAGTCACCGAGCAAGGCATAAGGTTTTTCCGCGGAGCGCAACCATGAACTACTGGCTGATGAAAACCGAACCCTCGACGTTCTCCATCGATGATCTCGCGCGAGCGCCGAAACGCACCACCTGTTGGGATGGCGTGCGCAACTTTCAGGTGCGCAACATGCTGCGTGACCAGTTAGCGGTCGGCGATCTTGCTTTCATGTACCACTCGAGTTGCGAGGTGCCGGGCGTTGTCGGCGTAATGAAAGTCGTCAAGCGCGGCTATCCCGACTCGACCGCTTTCGATCCGCAGCATGACCATCACGATCCTGCATCAACGTCCGACAAGCCGCGCTGGTACATGGTCGATGTGCGCCTCGAACAGCGTTTTTCCCGAGTGATTTCGCTCGATGAGCTGCGCACGCACGCGGCGGGAAAACTGCGCGACCTGCAGATCCTCAAGCGCGGCAATCGTCTGTCGATCACACCGTTGAGCGAGTCAGATTGGCAATTCATTTTGTCGCTGCAGTAGATAACGGGTGTTCGATCCCCCGGCGTAAGCACCACGCGCGACAGTCGCGAGAACATCGCGCGCGAGTTTTTGGAAGACCCCCTTGCTTGTTTTTTGCAATCGCGTGTATATACTCGACCTCGGACTAACCCGTAACTGGAGACATACCATGGCTAAGGCCAAGAAGAAGGCGAAAGCGAAAGCTAAGAAGAAAGCCGCCAAGAAGAAGTAAGGTTCCTCTGGAATCTTCGGCGGGTGAGACCAAAATCCCACCCGCCGTCTTCTGAAAAAACGTCGATGCCCGCGCAAGCGGGCATCTTCGTTTGTGGCTCCAGCAACGGTTTTTCCCGGAGAAAATGCAATGTCTGACGCCATCAACGGCAAGCTCGCAGCAGCCCGTGCAGCGCTGCAGTTCATCGAAGAAGAGATGATCGTCGGCATCGGCTCGGGCTCCACCGTCAACCACTTGATCGACGAAATCGCATCGCGACGACAGCGGCTGCGCGGCGCGGTGTCGAGCTCCGAGGCGTCGACCGCACGCCTGCGAGCCGCCGGCATCGAAGTTCTCGATCTCAATCGGACCGGCGATCTCGAGCTCTATATCGATGGCGCGGATGAAACCGATGCGCATCGGCGCTTGATCAAGGGTGGTGGTGCAGCCCTCACGCGCGAGAAGATCGTGGCCGCCGCATCGCGCCGCTTCGTCTGCATCGTCGATGAATCGAAGCAGGTCGATGTGCTCGGCAGGTTTCCGCTGCCGGTCGAAGTGATTCCGATGGCGCGCTCCTATGTCGCGCGACAACTCGTGAAACTCGGCGGTCAACCGATGTGGCGCGAGAACGTACTCACCGATAACGGCAACCAGATTCTCGATGTGCACGGCTTGCGCATTCTCGATCCGCCGGCGCTCGAGAGCGCCCTCAACGACATCGCGGGCGTGGTCACCGTCGGGTTGTTCGCGAAGCGAGCCGCCGATGTCGTACTCATCGGTGGTCCAGGTGGCGTTCGTCGCCTCGGATAGTTTCGCGATCCGGCCGCCCGACAGCGAAACAAAAAAGAAGGCCCGCATCGCTGCGGGCCTTCGTTTTTGGCTGGGGGACTAGGATTCGAACCTAGGTAAACGGAGTCAGAGTCCGTTGTCCTACCGCTAGACGATCCCCCAAAAACCGGTGGCCGTGACGGCAGTCCGTGGCGACCAAAATATCAGCGCTTCGAGTACTGCGGGCCGCGACGTGCCTTGCGACGACCGACCTTCTTGCGCTCGACTTCGCGGGCATCACGGGTGACGAAACCGGCGACACGCAGCGGACGACGCAGCGTCTCATCGTATTCAATGAGTGCACGCGTGATGCCCTGACGGATGGCGCCGGCTTGGCCGGTGATGCCACCGCCCGCAACCGTCACATCGACGTCGAACCGACCCAGCGTCTCGGTGAGCTCGAGCGGCTGACGGACGATCATGCGGCCGGTCTCGCGACCGAAGAAATTCGCGATGGTGCGCGCGTTAATCGTGATCTTGCCGTTGCCCGGCTTGAGGAACACTCGGGCGGTGGAGGTCTTGCGCCGGCCGGTGCCGTAATTGGTGGAGGGCATCTTTACTGGTTCCTGTCGGAGTCGCGTGGACTGATCGGTCAGACGTTGAGGGGCTTGGGCTGCTGAGCAGAGTGCGGATGCTTGTCACCCGCGAACACATGCAGCTTGCGGTACATCCGGCGGCCGAGGATGGTCTTCGGCAACATGCCCTTGACGGCGAACTGGATCACGCGCTCGGGATGTTCCTTGAGGAGTTTCTCGAGGGCGATCGACTTGATGCCGCCGATGGCACCGGTGTGGTGGTAGTAGATCTTGTCGCTGAGCTTGGCGCCGGTGACATGGATCTGCTCTGCGTTGACCACGATGATGTGATCGCCCATGTCCACATGCGGGCTGTAATCCGCCTTGTGCTTGCCCTTGAGGCGCAGCGCGATTTCAGAGGCGAGGCGGCCCAAGGTCTTGCCCTTGGCATCCACCACGTACCAGTCGCCGCGAACGGTCGCGGGCTTTGCAAACACCGTGCTCATCAGTTGTCTCCGCTCGTCGCCGAAAGACCCCGGAAAGGGGCGGTGCGCCGAGTCCCGAAAAAGGGCCGCGAGTTTACTGAAGCTGACCCCGCTTTGCAAAACCCCCCTGCAAAGTGGCCAATCGGAGCGGCTGGACCGCCCCCGAGGACCGCCCTCTCAAGCCCCTCAAGATCTGCCCGCCCCGGCCGTTACTCCCAGTGGGACAGGTTGAAACCGGCTGACGGCACCGCAAGGACCATGCGGCCGGATCGACGTCCTAAAGTTGAACCTCGGAATGCCGAGATATTATGAGCCATGAGTACAAACAGCCCCATCGACAACCTGCTCGTCAGCGTGGACCGCGCCCTGCGATCCGTGTTCGCGACGCCGACCGCGGCCCGCCCCATGCCGCGACCGGCGCTCGCCACGGCCGATGCCACCCTGACCTCCGCAGAGAAACGTGCAGCGGCCAGCCTCATGCGCGTCAACCACGCCGGCGAAGTCGCCGCCCAAGCCCTCTATCACGGGCAGGCGGCCTTCGCACGGCGACCCGAGGTTCGCGACATGTTGTTGCGTGCCGCCCGCGAGGAAGCCGATCACCTCGCGTGGTGCGACCAGCGCCTGCGCGAACTCGGTTCGCGCCCGAGCGTGCTCGGCCCGCTCTGGTACGCAGGTTCATTCGCAATCGGCGCCGCAGCGGCGGTCGCTGGCGATGCAGTCAGTCTCGGTTTCGTCAGCGAAACCGAGCGACAGGTGGAAGGCCACATCGACTCGCACCTCGAGAAGCTGCCCGCGGGCGATACCCGCAGCAGGGCTGTACTCGAGCAGATGCGTGCCGACGAGATCGCGCACGGCTCGGCCGCCCGCGCGGCCGGCGGCGTCGATCTCCCACCTCCCGTGCAAACGGCGATGCGGACTACCGCAAGCGTCATGACGAACACCAGTTATTGGCTCTGATCAACGCGAGAGGTTCCGCCCATGAACGCCATCCAGACGAAGCCCCGTATCGCCGCCTCACCGATGCAGCGCTTCCTCGAGCAATGCCCGCGCCGCGTGGTGCCCTCGCGCACCCTGCTGATCCGCTCGGGCGAAGCACCGGATGCGCTGTTCTACGTGCTCACGGGTTCGGTGGAGGTACTCATCGAGGATTAGCACGGCAAGGAGCTGGTGCTCGCCTATCTCGGCAAAGGTGAATTCTTTGGCGAAATGGGTCTGCTCGAATCGACTCCGGGGCGCGGCGCTTATGTGCGCGCTCGCGGCCGCACCGAAATCGCCGAGATGGCGTACTCGCGCTTCCGCCAGGTCGCAGCGACCGATCCCGTGCTTGCACTCGAGCTCGCAGCGCAGCTCGCCTCAAGGCTCGAGCGCGCCACGCGCAAGCTGCGTGACCTCGCGTTCATCGACGTCAGTGGCCGCATTCTGCAAGCGCTTGGCGAATTGTGCGAACAACCGGATGCACTGACCCATCCAGAGGGCATGCAGATCCGTGTCTCGCGTCAGGGGCTGTCGCGATTGGTCGGTTGCTCGCGCGAAATGGCGGGACGCGTACTGAAGACGCTCGAGGAGCAAGGCACGCTGCGCGCCAACGGCAAGACCATCGTCATGCTCGGCATGCGCCCCGCGCGCCTGCTGAACGCGGCAGCCGGCACGCACGCCTCGAGTCAGGCCGCGCCGGCGATGGCCTCGCGCATGGCACGTACCGTCGCAGCGTAATCGGCCCTGCCGAAGATTGCCGAGCCGGCAACAAAGGTATCGGCGCCGGCGGCGGCAGCCGCTGCGATGTTATCGACCTTGATGCCGCCGTCCACCTCGAGACGAATCTCGCGCCCCGCGGCGTCGATGCGTTCGCGCAGGGCTCGCAGCTTGGCGAGTGACTGCGGTATGAAGGCCTGCCCGGCAAAACCCGGATTGACCGACATCACGAGCACCATGTCGATCTTGTCGAGCGTATGGTCGAGCCAACTCAGCGGTGTCGCCGGATTCAGCACGAGACCAGGTCGGCAGCCGTGCTCACGAATCAGGCCGATCGTACGATCGACGTGCTCGCTCGCCTCCGGATGAAACGTGATCCACGTTGCGCCCGCACGCGCAAAATCCACCACGAGACGATCCACTGGACGCACCATCAGATGCACATCGATGGGCGCCACGATACCGTGGCGACGCAGCGCCTCGCATACCAGCGGACCCACGGTGAGGTTGGGCACGTAGTGATTGTCCATCACGTCGAAGTGAATGAGATCGGCGCCCGCCTCGAGCACGGCTTCGACCTCGGCGCCGAGGCGGGCGAAATCGGCCGAAAGAATGGAAGGTGCAATCCAGGGTGCGAGGCGGCTCAAGGTCACGGTGACTCTCCCCGCGATTCGCGGATGATGTTGAACGCTTCGATGACGAGTTGCGTCTGCTGCTGCGCAAAGGCGAGCATCGACTCAGGCAGGCCGTTGGCCTTCAGCTTATCGGGATGATGCCGCGACAATTGTCGACGGTACGCGCGCGTGATCTCGCCCATCGCAGTGCCCGGCAGCACGCCGAGTACTTGATAAGCCTCCTGCAGCGTCATGCGCGTGCCCGAGGTCGAAGGACCGCGAGGGCCGCTCTCCTGCTCCTCGGCGCGCCGCCGCGAACCGCGCTCGCTGCCTCCGTCACCACTGCGCCGAGTGCGCTGCGTGCGCTCGCCGGGTGCGTCGCTGGCCGGCCGCTCGGCGCCGGCGCCGCTACCCGGGCGATTCCAGTCCGCTGCATCGCCGCGATTGCCGCGCGCCCGATAGCGGATACGCAATACAGTCTCGAGTTGTGCGAACTCGAGACCGCCCACCCCGAGCATGGCAGCCATGCGGGTAAGCAGTGGCCGCGCAGGCCCCTGCAGATCGGAGCCACCAATGGCTACTCGCACCTGGATCTCGAGGAAGGTACGCAGCAAATCAGGTCGGCCTGCGCAGGTGCGGCGCAGCAGCATCACGGCGCGCTGAAGTTCGTAATCAGCGCTCTTGCCGCGATTGAAATTGCCGATGGCCCGCGCGATCTGCGATTCATCGAGCGAGAAATCCTTCATCACCGCGCGCGCCGCACGAATATCGTTTTCGGAAACGCGGCCGTCGCATTTGGCGACGTGACCCATCACTTCGAAGGTGGTCTGAAAAAACTGCTCGGCGACGGCTTCGGGATTTTCGACTGTCGGCGATTCCTCGCCATCGCCCTCGCGCACCCCACCCTCCGCATCGGCGGCAAACGGATCGGTGTCCTCGACGTGATGCACTCGACTCGAGCGGCGCACGCTCTCGCCCGCCCGTCCGGCACCGCCGCTCTCTACGCCGGCCCGGCCGCTCTCTGTGGAGGAGCGCTTGGCGGTCGGCCGTTTGCCATTGCGGGTGCTCGCGACCTTGTCGTCGACCAGATGACCGGCCAACACACCGAGCGCCGCGCCCACAGGGCCAGCAACCAGCAAGCCGACGGCACCACCGACGAGTTTCCCGCCCCACTCCATGCTGCAATACTAGCAACACTGACAACGCGCGGCCGCCGGCCGGCAACCATGGGAGCGAGGGTGGACGAAATCCGGACCGTACACACCACGGCACTGCGTCATTTGCGCCGGTTGCACACGGGCAAGGTGCGCGATATCTACGAAGTCGATGCCGATCACATGCTCATCGTCACCACCGACCGGCTCTCTGCCTTCGATGTGGTCTTGCCGGATCCGATTCCGTACAAGGGGCAAGTACTCACCGAGATTTCCGATTTCTGGTTCCGGCACACGCGGCCGATCGTGCCGAATCAGCTCTCGAATCGAACGCTAGAAGGTCTGCCGCTCGACCCGGACGAGCGTGCGCTGCTCGAGGGTCGTGCCATCATCGTGCGCCGCCTCAAGGCCTTGCCGGTCGAGGCCGTGGTGCGCGGCTACCTCATCGGCTCGGGCTGGAAGGATTATCAACGCACGGGGGCAGTGTGCGGTATCGCCCTGCCCGCAGGCTTGCAGCTCGCGGAGCGGCTGCCACAGCCGATCTTCACGCCGGCGAGCAAAGCCCCGGCGGGTCAGCATGACGAAAACATTTCTTATGCCGAGGTCGAGGCGCTGCTCGGTGCTCGACTCGCCGCGCAGGTGCGCGACACTTCGCTCGCCCTCTATGATTTCGCCGCTGCCCATGCACGCGAGCGCGGCATCATCATCGCCGATACGAAGTTCGAATTCGGCGTCGATGCCGAGGGACAACTCGTGCTGATCGACGAAGTACTGACCCCTGATTCCTCGCGCTTCTGGCCCGCGGATACGTATCAGGTCGGCGTGAGCCCACCCTCCTTCGACAAGCAGTTCGTACGCGATTACCTCGAGACGCTCGATTGGGACAAGAAAGCTCCAGGTCCCACCCTGCCGGCCGAGATCATCGACCGCACCAGCAAAAAATACCGCGAGGCGCTGACCCGACTCACTGGCCCGCGATCGTAAAGCCCTCGACGAGGAGCGAGCCCGTGCGTACGCCGCCGCGCAAGTCGATGTCGGTGCCGATGGCGATGAGGTTGCAATACAAATCTTTGAGATTGCCGGCAATGGTGATCTCGTGGACCGGGTAGGCAATGACGCCATCCTCCACCCAGAAACCGGTCGCGCCACGCGAGTAATCGCCGGTCACGCCGTTAACGCCCTGCCCCATCAACTCGGTGACGAGCAGGCCGCGACCCATTTGCCGTAGCAGTGCCGCTTGATCGGTCGCGCCCGGCGAGGGGTCGACCAGCAGATTGTGCAAGCCACCCGCATTGCCCGTGCTCTGCAAGCCGAGCTTGCGCGCGCTGTAGCTGCCGAGCAGATAACCGTCGAGTACGCCGTCGTGTACGAGCTCGCGATCACGGGTACGCACGCCCTCGCCGTCCCACGCGGCACTCGCGAAGGCCTTAGGCAGAAACGGCCGCTCGTGCATTTGTACCCAGGCCGGAAAAATCTGCTGCCCGGCGGACCCAAGCAGAAAACTCGCCTTGCGATACTGCGCACCACCGCGAATCGCGCCAATGAAATGGCCGATGAAACCGCGCGCCACTTCCGGCGCAAACACCACCGGTGCCTTGCCGGTCGGCAATCGTCGCGCCCCGAGCCGCGCAATTGCCCGGTGGCCGGCGATGCGACCCACTTGCAGCGCAGGCTCGAGATCGCGCGGATCACGCGCGGAGCTGTACCAATAATCGCGCTGCATGTCCTCGTCGTGCTGCGCGAGCAGCACGCAGCTGAGCGAATGACTGGTCGAGCAGTCGCCGGCCAGAAAACCATGACTGTTGCCATACACGCGCACGCCACGCTGGCTGCCGACGCTGGCACCTTCGGAATTGCCGAGCCGCGCATCGACGGCGAGCCCCGCCGACTCGCACTCGCGCGCGAGCTCCACGGCCGCCTCCGGCGTGATCTCCCAGGGAAAATCGAGCTGCAGGTCGGGGAAGTCGCTGGCGAGCAGAGCGGGATCGGCGAGTCCCGCGCAATCATCCATCGCGGTATAGCTTGCGATCGCGCAGGCCTTCTCCACCGTCTCGCGAACCGAGGTTACCGACAGATCAGCGGTGCTCGCCGAACCCTTGCGGGTGCCGAAATACACGGTGACGCCGAGGGCCCGATCGCGCTGGTATTCCACGGTCTCGACCTCGCCCAAGCGAACGGTCACGTTGAGACCCTTCGAGAGACTGGCATCCGCCTCGGCCTGCGAAGCCCCGCAGCGCCGTGCTTCGGCGAGCGCCTGGCTGACGATCGTTTCGAGTTCGGGGATGCGCGCCGGATCAACTTGCTGCGACATGGGGCAGAATTGTAGCCATGTCGCGTTACCCCAGATACCCGAAAGCGGACGACCTCGTCGATGAGCGTACCGGCCTGCAGATCACCCCCCCATCCGGCGAGGAGGCGGAGCAGGATGCGGAACGACCCAGCAAAAGCGCGCGCAAGCGCGCGGCACATGCCGCGCAGGCGCTCGGCGAGCGACTCATCGCACTCAAGGAAAGCGATCTTGCACGCATCCCTCTGCCCGAGACGCTGCGCGATGCCATCCGCGAGGCCCGACGCATCAAGGCTCGGGGCGGCCTCGCCCGTCAAAAACAGTACATCGGCAAGCTGATGCGCGAGACGGATCTCCTCGCCATCGAAGACGCACTCGCCGCCCTGCGCTGAAATCGGCGGGGTTTATCGCTATCATCGCGCGATGAAAGCGGTCGTCGGCATCGTCATGGGTTCGCGCTCCGACTGGGACACGATGCGTCCAGCCGCCGAGACGCTCGAAAGTCTTGGCGTAGCGCACGAGGTGCGCGTCGTCTCGGCGCACCGCACACCGGACCTGTTGTTCGACTACGCAACCACCGCCGAAGCGCGAGGCCTGAAGATCATCATCGCGGGCGCCGGCGGCGCAGCGCATCTGCCCGGTATGCTTGCCGCCAAGACCACACTGCCGGTGCTCGGCGTCCCGGTCCAATCAAAAGCGCTCAACGGGCTCGATTCTCTGCTGTCGATCGTGCAGATGCCCGCCGGCGTGCCAGTGCCGACCTTCGCCATCGGCGTCGCCGGCGCCACCAACGCCGCACTCACTGCTGCCGCCATCCTGGCGCTCGCCGACCCGGCGATCGATCGCGCACTCAAGGCGCGTCGCGCACAACAGACCGCCGCCGTGCTCGAACAGCCGGACCCGCGCGCAAGCTGACCAACGCCCGCATGACCGTTGGCATCATCGGTGGCGGACAGCTCGGGCGCATGCTGGCGCTCGCCGGTTATCCGCTCGGTCTCGATTTTCTTTTCCTCGACCGCAGCGCCGACACCCCAGCTGTACAGGTCGCACCAACCCTCATCGGCGAATTCACCGATCAGAAGCTGCTGCGCGAACTCGCGAGGCGCAGCGAAGTACTCACTTTCGACTGGGAGAACATCTCGCTCGAAAGTTTGCGCGCGCTCGGTCGCGCGACGTCCATCGCGCCGCCGCTCGCAGCGCTCGCCATGTCGCAGGATCGGATCGCCGAGAAAAAACTTTTCGGCAAGCTTGCGATCCCCACCACGCGCTATGCGGCCGTGGATGACGCGCGCAGCCTAACGCGGGCGCTGCGGCAGATCGGTCTGCCGGGCGTGCTCAAGACGCGACGCCTCGGTTACGACGGCAAGGGGCAGGCCGTGGTGCGCACAGTCGAGGATGGGATGCGCGCACTTGAGCGGCTACGCGGTGCGCCGCTCATCTACGAAGAATTCGTACCCTTCGATTACGAGGTTTCGATCATCGGGGCACGTAATCGGCAGGGCGAGATCGTGATCTACCCGCTGAACTGCAATCTGCATCGCGACGGGATCCTGCGCCTCACTCGCGCGCCCTGGAGCGCACCGCAGCTGCAACGGCGGGCGGAGACCTACCTGCAGCGCGTGCTCGAACACTATCGCTATCAGGGCGTATTGAACATCGAATTCTTTGTTCGTGGACGTCAGCTGCTCGCCAACGAAACCGCCCCGCGAGTCCACAACTCGGGACACTGGACCATCGAGGGCGCAGCGACCAGCCAGTTCGAGAATCATCTGCGCGCCATTCTCGGGCTGCCGCTCGGCGCAACCACCGCCCGGGGCCACGCCGCGATGCTCAACCTGATCGGCGAGTTGCCGGCGCGCAAAGAATTCCTTGGGCTACCCGAACTGCACTGGCACGACTACGGGAAGACACCGCGCCCGGGCCGCAAGGTCGGTCATCTCACGCTGCTTGCTCCCACCGCGGCACGACGTGATGCGCTGGCGCGGACACTGCTGCGGCGGATCGATCCGCCGAGCGCCGCGCTCAACCCGTTCCGCCGACCGTAAGTCCGTCGATGCGCAGCGTCGGCTGGCCGACGCCAACCGGCACGCTCTGGCCTTCCTTGCCGCAGGTACCGATGCCATCGTCGAGCTTGAGGTCGTTGCCGACCATCGAGACGCGAGTGAGCACATCGGGTCCGTTGCCGATCAACGTAGCACCCTTGATCGGCGCACCGAGCCGACCGTTCTCGATCAGATATGCCTCGCTCGCCGAGAACACGAACTTGCCCGAGGTGATGTCGACCTGACCGCCGCCGAAATTGACCGCGTAGATGCCGCGCTCGACCGAAGCGATGATCTCCGCTGGATCGTGTGGACCAGGACGCATGTAGGTGTTGGTCATGCGCGGCAGCGTCATGTGCGCAAAGGACTCGCGCCGCCCGTTGCCGGTCGACTGCGTACCCATCAGGCGCGCGTTCATCTTGTCCTGCAAATAACCCTTGAGGATGCCGTTCTCGATGAGCGTCGTGCAGCGAGTCGGCGTGCCCTCATCATCGATGTTGAGCGAGCCGCGACGCGCCGAGAGCGTCCCGTCGTCGACCACCGTGCAGTGCTCCGCGGCCACACGCTCGCCAATCCGATTGCTGAACGCCGAAGTGCCCTTGCGATTGAAGTCGCCCTCGAGACCGTGACCGATGGCCTCATGCAGCAAAATGCCCGGCCAGCCCGCACCGAGCACCACGGTGGTACTGCCCGCCGGCGCTGGAATCGCCTCGAGGTTGACGAGCGCCTGACGCGCCGCCTCGCGTCCGAGCGCAAGCGGACGATCACCCGCGACGAGCTCGGCGAGCGAGTAGCGTCCGCCCATGCCGGCGAAACCCACTTCGCGACGACCCTCGCGCTCGGCGATCACCGAGACGTTGAAGCGCACGAGCGGTCGCACGTCGGCCGCATAGGTACCGTCGACATCGGCCAACAGCACGACCTCGAAGCTCGACGACACCGAAGCCATGACCTGCACGATCCGCGGATCGATGCGGCGCGTCTCGCGATCGACGCGCTCGAGCCAACGCACCTTATCGTCGTCCGACAAGGAGCCCACCGGATCGATCGGCGCATAGAGCGTGTGGCCGGCGCTGCGTCGCAGCACAGGCACCCGTGCCGTCGCTCCCGCAGCGGCAATCGCACGCGCCGCGAGCGCGGCTTCTTCGAGCGCAGCGGGCAGGATCTCGTCCGAGTAGGCGAAGCCCGTCTTCTCACCGGCCAGCGCACGCACGCCGACGCCTTGCTCGATGCTGGCGCTGCCCTCCTTGACGATGCCGTCCTCGAGCGACCAGGACTCGTCGCGCGAAAACTGGAAATAGATATCCGCCGCGTCGATCGCCGAGGCACGCACGCTGCCAAGGGCGCGTTCGATATGCGCCTCATCGAGTCCGGCAGGCGCGAGGATCAGTTCGCGAGCCAAAGAAAACGCATCGAGGTGGGGGGTCACGCTCATGTGGATTTCCGCTTTCGCAGGTGGCCTTACGGTCAAGAAATGAGGAGAGATTCTACCTGTCGCGACGCATCAAGACAGGCGGCGATGCTGCAGCGCGGGAAAAACCTCGCGCGCCTTGGACTGCGCCGCCAGATCGAAACTCGCCGTGATCACGCCCTCGCCGCTCGGTTGACGCGCGAGAATCACGCCCCAGTGATCGACGATCATGGAATCTCCCCAGGTCTCACGGCCGCTCGGGTGGACACCGACCTGCCCCGGCGCGACCATGAAGGCTAGATTTTCGACCGCACGCGCACGCAGCAGCACTTCCCAGTGGGCGCGACCCGTCGGCACGGTGAACGCCGCCGGCACCACGAACCAGCTCGCGCCCTCAGCCGCCATGCGTCGATAGAGCTCAGGAAAGCGGATGTCGTAGCACACTGAGAGTCCGACCCGACCTGCCGGTGTCTCGACCGTGACCACCGTGCTGCCTCGGGCGATGTTGGCGGATTCACGGTGCGTTTCGCTGCGCCCGGGCACATCGACGTCAAAGAGGTGGATCTTGTCGTAGCGCGCGACACACCGGCCCGCAGCGTCAAAGACCAACGACGACGCACCGACCCGGCGCTCGCCCGGCAACTTGAGCGGTATCGTGCCGGCGATCACCCACAGTTCAAGTTCGGCTGCGAGTCCGGCGAGGCGATCCTGGATCGGCCCGGCGCCCGGTGTCTCGGCGACGGCAAGCTTGTCGGTATCGCGCAGGCCCATCAGGGCAAAGTTTTCCGGCAGCACGGCGACGCAGGCGCCGCGCGCCGCCGCCTCGCGCAGCAAGCGCTCGGCTGTCGCGAGATTCGCGGCCACCTCCGCGACCGAGGTCATCTGCAGCGCCGCCACCACTGGTTGCTCGAACAGCGCGCTCATACCAGCACCACGTCGTAACGATCGGCGTCATACAGCGCCTCGGTCTGCAGACGGATCGGTCGACCCACACTAGCCTCAAGCTCGGCCAGCACCGTCGATTCTTCGCCGAGCAGTCGTTCGACCACATCCTGATGCGCGAGCACCAGTAACTCGCGGCTGCCGAACTGCCGCGACTGACGCAAAATCTCGCGAAAAATATCCTGACAGATGGTTTCGACCGAGCGAATCGAACCATGTCCCTCGCAGGCCGGACACGGCACGCACAAAAGATGCTCGAGACTCTCGCGCGTGCGTTTGCGGGTCATCTCGACGAGACCGAGCGGCGAGATCGGCGCGACCTGAGTCTGCGCGTGATCGGTGGCGAGCGCCTGCTCGAGCGCCGCCAAGACTTGATCGCGATGCGTCGCATCATGCATATCAATGAAATCGATGATGATGATGCCACCGAGATTGCGTAGCCGCAGCTGCCTCGCGATCGCCACGGCGGCCTCGAGGTTGGTGCGGAAGATGGTGTCCTCGAGATTGCGATGGCCGACGAAGCCACCGGTGTTCACGTCGATCGTGGTCATCGATTCGGTCTGATCGATCACGAGATAACCGCCCGACTTGAGCGACACCTTGCGCTCGAGCGCCCGATTGATCTCCTCCTCGACGCCGTGCAGGTCGAAGATCGGTCGCGGACCGGCATGCAACTCGAGACGCGGCGCACTGACCAATGAAAAATCGCGTACGAACTGTTGCAATCGCTCGAGTTCCGCTGCGTCATCGACCAGGATCCGCTCCACATTGCGCCCGAGCTCATCGCGCAGCACCCGCAGGGCGAGCGGCAAATCCTCGTGCACGAGCTCGCCCGCCGGCGCCATCAGGCTGCGCTCGCGCACGTGCGTCCAGAGACGTTCGAGGTAGGCAAGATCGGTGGCGAGTCGCTCGGCATCGACGCCCTCCGCTGCGGTACGCACGATGTACCCACCAGGGTGCGCGTCACCGACGATCGCCTGCATCGTGCCGCGCAGCCGCTGTCTTTCGGCTTCATCCTCGATGCGCGAGGAGATGCCGAGACCGCGGCCTCGCGGCATGAACACGAGATAGCGCGAAGGCAAAGAAATGAAGGTGGTCAGTCGGGCGCCCTTTGCGCCCATCGGATCCTTGACAACCTGCACGATGATGTCATCCCCGGCATTGACGAGTCGGCGGATGTCCGCCTCTTGCTCGCGTGCCGCAGGCGGCAGACCGGACGGGCCGCCGGAAGCACCAGCCGAAGCAACCTGCTGCGCATCGAAGCGCGCATCGGCGCTGACGATATCATTGACATGCAGGAACGCCGTGCGCGCAAGACCGCAGTCCACGAACGCCGCCTGCATGCCGGGCAACACCCGCGTGATTCGTCCCTTGTAGACATTGCCGACGAGTCCGCGTCGGCTCATGCGTTCGATGAAGACTTCCTGCAATACCCCGCTCTCGAGCAGCGCGGCGCGGGTTTCGCGAGGACCGGCATTGATGAAGATTTCCGCGCTCATGCCCCAGAGTGCCACACCCCGATGCCGGCAGCGACCAGCAGCACAGCCGTCTCGAACAGCGGCAAGCCGACCACACCCGAATAGCTGCCCTCGATGCGCTCGACAAAGAGCGCGCCGAGACCCTGAATGGCATAGCCGCCCGCCTTGTCGCGAGGTTCACCGCTAGCCCAGTAGCGCGCGACTTCAGCCGGTGTAATCACGCGGAATTTCACCCGGGTACAGGATCGCCGCGACACCGTCCCGCGCTCGTTCGCAAGCGCGACGGCCGACCAGACCTCATGTTCGCGACCGGAGAGCCGCTCGAACATGGCCTGCAGCGCGGTCTCGTCGGCAGGCTTGCCGAGCACGTGATTATCGATGGTCACCGTGGTGTCGGCGCCGAGTACCGGCAAGCGCAGCGCGCCGGCGGCCCGTCGCTCGCGCCACACCGCCTGCGCTTTCGCTCGCGCAAGGCGCTCGACGTAGTCCGCCGGCGCCTCGCCAACCAGCGGCGTTTCATCGAGATCTGCGGGTTGCACGAGAAGCGGCACACCAATCTGCATCAGCAGTTCGCGACGTCGCGGGGACGCAGAAGCCAGACAAAGAATTGCGTCGTTCATTCGCGATGGTAGGGATGGCCGGCCGCCAGGCTCTGTGCCCGATAGAGTTGCTCGATCAGCAACACTCGCGCCAAACCATGCGGCAGAGTGAGTCGCGATAGCGACCAACTCTCGGCAGCGCGCGTCCGGACGGCTGGCGCATGACCGTCCGGACCGCCGATCAGCAGCGCAATATCGGGCGACTCGGCGGCCAGCACCGTCAAACGATCAGCGAGCTCGCGCGTGGCCAGCGTCTTGCCCCGCTCATCGAGCAGAATGACCCGCTCACGATCACGCAGGGCTGCGAGCACACGTTCCCCCTCGCGCTCGATCGCCGCCGCTGCGCCGCGCTGCGCGCTGCGCGGTGCCGCTTCGAGTTCGAGGAGTTCCACACGCCACGGCGGGCGAAAACGTCGCAGATAGTCGGCGAATGCAGCGTCAACCCAGGCGGGCTGACGAGAACCGACCGTGATGAGTCGCAGTCGCATCGCCGCTGCAAAGCGTGCCGAGATCCAAAGAACTCAGGCGCGACCGGCGCGCGAGACGTCCCAAAGATGTTCGAGCTGATAGAACTCGCGGGTGCGCGGCAACATGACGTGCACCATCACATCGGGCAGATCGACCAGCACCCACTCGCCCTGCTGCTCGCCCTCGACACCGAGAGGATGATGACCCGCCGCCTTGGCCATCTGAATCACGCGATCGGCGATCGAGCGCAAATGCCGATCGGACGTGCCGCTCGCGATGACCATGTAGTCGGCGACATCGCTCACGCCGCGCACATCGAGCACCCGAATGTCGACGGCCTTCATGTCGGCAAGCGCTGTTTCGACCACCTTCAATGCGGGCGGCACGGTCCGCGGGCGACGACTCGCCGTCGTCGGCTTGGTGTTCGCTTTGGCTTTGGGTTTTGGCTTGTGTTCGGCGGTCGGCTTGACGTTCGATTTCGCCGTTGCCCTGCGCGGCTGCTTGGTCTTGCTGCCCGTGGCGGTCGTGCGCTTCGGTGAGGCATTGGGGGAGGCGGGGTTGCGTGATTTCACTGGCTTATTCATGCGCGAGGGTGGTCACTCCGTGGTGTTGACAGGATCGAGTGTGGCAACTGCCGCCGTCTCGCGGCTGCCGAATCAAACATGGGATGCAGCATAACATCCCGATTCGATGATCATCGTGCGCACGGCCTCGGGTACGAGATAGCGTGGGTCGCCACCGCGCTGCAGCAACTCGCGCAACTCGGTCGAAGAGATCTCGAGCGAGGTGACCGGCCGCACGTGGATGAGTCCCGAGGTCGCGGCGTGCAGCATCCGCAACTCGGTGGCTCGGCGCTCGGCCAGCAACGCCGCAATGGGACCCTCGGTCGGCATACGACAGCCCGGTCGAGTGGCCACGATCAGATGCGCGACGTCGAGGATCTCGCGCCAGCGATGCCAGCCATGGAAACCGCCGAACGCGTCCATGCCAAGCAGCAGACATAGCGGTCGCCGCGGCTCGCGAACGATTTCTTCGCGACGGATTTCATTGAGGGTGTCGACGGTGTAGCTCACCCCCTCACGGCGAATCTCACGATCATCGAGCACGAAACCCGGCTGCCCGGCGATCGCGACACGTACCATGCCGAGACGCAATGCGGCCGGCGCCCGCGGCGGGTTGCGGTGACCGGGATTGCCCACCGGTATCCATCGCAACGCGGCAAGTTCGAGCGCTTGCATCAGTTCGAGACCGGTGCGCAGATGCCCGCAGTGGATCGGGTCGAACGTACCGCCAAAGATACCGATCATCGCAACGCTCGCAGGCCGCAGACTTCGCTGCACAACAGGGTGATCTCATCCCAAGGATCACCGGCCAGCCGGCCTTTGATCATGCGATCTGCCCGCAGTGCGCGCGAGGAGAGACGAGCAAACGGCAAGCGTGCCGCCCGGGGTCGCGCTCGCTCGAGCGCCGCAATCTGGGTCGGCGTGAGCCGGGGGCCAGGTCGCCTCGACGGGTCAGCGCCGCGACGCAAGGCCCAAAGATTTCGCAATTCACGCGTGATTGACCAAAGCACGAGCGTGGGCTCGGTGCCCTCACCACGCAGACCGGCAAGCACTCGCAAGGCGCGTGGCGCATCACCACTCACGATCGCCTCGCCGAGCCCGAAGACATCGTAGCGTGCGTTCGATGCCACGGCCTCGAGCACCGCACTGGCATCGAGCGCACCCGACGGTACCAGCAACTTCAATTTCTCGATTTCCTGTTGCGCTGCGAGCAAGTTTCCCTCGACGCGGGCGGCCAGCAGGGCAATCGCGTCAGGCGTCGGCTCGAGATCAGCGGCACGCAAGCGCGCCGCGAGCCACGGTTCGAGTTGCCGCGCACTGATCTCCCAGATGGGCAACCACACGCCGCGTGCCTCGATCGCCTTCACCCATGCTGCAGTTTGAGTCGCGTAGTCGAGTCGCGGCGTGATCACGAGCAGCAGCGTCTCGGCACCCGCCAACTCAACCAGGCGCTGCAACGCGGCACTGCCGTCCTTGCCCGCCTTGCCCGAAAAACGCAGTTCGAGAATCTTGCGATCGCCAAACAGCGAGAGCGAGCCAGCGGCAGCGAGGATGTCCGCCCAGTCGCCAGCGCGCTCCGGAAAATGAACTTCCCGTTCGCTGAAGCCCGCCGCCCGGGCCGCCGCACGAATCGAATCGCAGGCCTCACCGGCCAGCAGATCCTCGTCGCTCGAGACGAGATACGCCGGCGCCAGCCCGCTTTTCTGGGCCGCCTGCCGCAGGTGAGTCGACAGGTTATCGAGCGAAAGCTTCATGACTGCCCGGGATTATCAGTCAGATGCTGCGAATCGCGACGGGTCATTGCCATCTTGGTTGCCCATCTTGATTGTTATAAAGTATCTTCAATGTAATTTAATAACATTCCGTTAAAGAGGAATTTACATGACCCAGTTCCGCACTCCACGCGCCGCCATCGCCTTGGCCGGTGCCGCCGCGCTGACCTTTGTTGCACCCGACCGAGATGCATGGGCGGACGATACGCTGGCCGAGGTCGTGATCACCGCGACACCCTTGCGTCGTGCAGCGCCGCAGACGGCGCAACCGGTCATGGTGCTCGCCGGCGAGCGCTGGATAACGAAACGCGGCGCGAGCCTCGGCGACTCGCTGGCCACAGAGCCTGGCTTGTCCGCATCGTCCTTCGGTCCGATCGCCAGTCGACCCATCATTCGCGGTCAGGGTGGACTGCGCGTGCAAACGTATCAGGATGGAGCCGACACGCTGGATGTCGGCGCGCTTTCCGACGATCACGCAGTTGCCGTCGAGCCGCTGCTCATCGAGCGTGTCGAGGTGATTCGTGGGCCTGCCGCCTTGCTGTTCGGTTCTGCGGCCGCTGCCGGCGCCGTCAACGTGATCACCTCCAGACTGCCCTTGCAGCGCTTTACCGCACCCCTCGCTGCGGAACTCGATCTGCGGGGTGATACGGCGGCGAATGAGCGCGGCGTCGCCGCGCGCGTTGCAGGTCAGGGCGGCGAGGCGCTGCAGTTCGTCGCCGATGCGCACCACTTCACCGCAGGCGAACTGCGTATCCCCGACGGGCGCTTGGAAAACTCCGGCGGCGAGAGCAGCAGCGTCAGTGCCGGAATCAGCTGGGTGACCGCGCGCGGTGCGTTCGCGCTGTCAGCCAGCCAGTTGGACAACACCTATGGACTGCCCGGCGGACACGGGCATGAAGACGAGCACGATGAAGCACACGATGACGAGCACGAGGAGGAAGTCATCAGCCTCGCGTTGCAGCAACAGCGCTTTGACGTGAGCGCCGCATGGTCGAGCGAACAGTGGTTCGATGCGGTTCGCCTGCGGGCCGCACACAGCCAGTATGAACATGTGGAGCTCGAGGGCGAGGAGATTGGCACACGGTACGCACAGACCGGACGTGAGGCGCGGCTCACTTTCGAACGAGAGAGCAACCTGGTGATTGGCCTGCAATGGCGCGACCTCGATTTCGACGCAGCCGGTGAAGAAGCTTTCCTGCCAGCCTCGCGTCAGCGCAGCCTTGGTTTGTTCGCGTTTCGGGAGTGGCGCAGCGACGCGTTGACGATCGAAGCCGGTGCTCGACTGGAGCGCCAGACACTTGATCCGCTGACCGCCGTCGCCGAGACCGACAATCTTCAAAGATATACCGACGAAGCGGCGAGCGGCTCACTCGGCGGCATCTGGCGTTTCACCGAGTCCTGGGATCTATCGCTGCAACTCACCTCGACCGGTCGACATCCCACGGCCACCGAACTCTATGCCGAGGGACCGCACCTCGCAGTCAGACGCTATGAAATCGGCGATGCGCGACTTGGTGTCGAGACCGGACGTAGCGTGGATCTCGCGTTGCGTCATCGGGCTGCGCAGGGCGGCTGGCAGGGATCGATCAGCCTGTTCCGCGCCGACTACGACGATTTCATCGCCCCGTTCCCGGACGGTAACGAGCTCGACGAGCTGCCCGTCGTGCGTTTTGCGGCCGTTGATGCCCACTTCACGGGAGTGGAACTCGAGTGGGCCCATGACAGTCTGATCCGCGCGCAGTTGGGCACGATGGGCCTGCGCGTATTTGGCGACCTCGTGCGCGCACGTGATGCGCAAGGAGCGCCGCTACCGCAGATCCCGCCGCGCCGTCTCGGGATCGAGACCTCGCTGACCCGCGGTGCGTTCCGTTTCGGCGTCGATGCCATTTGGCACGATGCGCAGACCGACGTCGCAGCAGGCGAACGTCCGACTGCCGGGTTCACGGCGCTGTCGGCGGATGTTGCCTATCGTCTCGAGGCAGGCGGAGCGACTATGCTCTGGTTCGTGCGCGGCGCGAACCTGCTCGACGAGGAGATGCGCCGGCATGCTTCGCCCCTGAAGGACGTGGCGCCACTCGCGGGACGGCATGTCGCCGCCGGTCTCAAAGTGAAGTTTTGATTTTCCAGTCGGAGAACTTGCGATGAAAACTTTTTCCCTCTTGGCGCTCGCAGCGCTGTGCAGCGCGGCGCTGATACTCAGTCCGGTCGCAACCGCTCAAGCCGCCAAACACGATCATGACCACGACCATGATCATGATCATCAGCACGACTCGCTCGGCCAACGCAAACACGTGCATGGTGCTGTCACCTTCAATATCGCGCTGGAAGGCGAAACCCTCGCCGTCGAACTCGATGTGCCGGCCGACAATGTGGTGGGCTTCGAAAAATCGCCGCGTAACGACGCGGAGCGCAAGGCCGTCGCGGATGCCAATGCTTGGTTCGCGAGCGGTCGCAGTATCGCTGCCGTGCCGCGCAACGCCGGCTGTCGCCTGCTGGCGGTGGACTTCACCCCGCCGAAGTTCGGCTCGGGTCACGCGGACTATCGCGCCCGTTTCGCTTACCGCTGCCCCAACCCCGCCGCCCTCGATTGGGTGGAACTGCCCGCGCTCCAGCGCCTGCTCGAAATAGAAAAAGTCGAGGTCAACGTCGTGACAGCAAGCGTGCAGCGTCAAACCGAATTGACTGCCGGCAATACACGCGTTTCGCTAAAGTAGGCGGGTGATCGACCCCGACCGCAAGGACGCGGCCATCGAGGCGGAAAACCTCGCGTTTTCCTGGCCCGGCAAGCCGCCCGTCATCGACATCGAACGCTTCCGCGTCGCCCGCGGCGAACGCGTGTTCCTGCGCGGTCCGAGTGGTAGCGGCAAGAGTACGCTGCTTGGACTCTTAGGTGGCGTGCTCACCCCGGCAAGAGGTCGAATCCTGCTGCTCGGGACCGATGTCACGGCGCTCTCGGCCTCCGGGCGTGATCGCTTTCGCGGCGATCATCTCGGTTTCATCTTCCAGATGTTCAATCTGATTCCCTACCTTGGCGTGCTGGAGAACGTGCTGCTACCCGCGCAGTTTTCCGCGGCGCGCGCCGCGCGCATCCCGAACGGCGATCTCGCCGCGGAGGGGCGGCGCCTGCTGGCAGCGCTCGGTCTCGGCGATCCTGAATATCTCCAGCGCCCGGTCACTGAGCTCTCTATCGGACAGCAGCAACGGGTCGCGGCCGCGCGTGCGCTGCTCGGTCGCCCCGGCATCATCGTCGCCGATGAGCCCACCTCGGCGCTCGATCACGACGCGCGTGAAGACTTCCTGCAATTGCTGATGGCCGAAAGCCGTACTCAGGGTGCCACACTGCTGTTCGTCAGCCACGACACCTCGCTGAGTCGTCTCTTCGATCACGTGGTCTCGCTCGCTGATATCAATCGCGCGAACGGCATGAGCCGCCGGGATACCCACGCATGAAAACCCTGCAACTCGCGCTGCGCTCGCTGCGTAACCGCCGGACCACGGCCTTGCTCACCATCAGCGCCATCGCGGTGAGCGTGGCCTTGTTGCTTGGCGTCGAAAAAATGCGCACGGCAGCCCGCGAGGGGTTCGCCAACACGGTCTCCGGCGTCGATCTGATCGTGGGCGCGCGCTCCGGGCAGCTCAATCTGCTGCTCTACTCCGTATTTCGCGTCGGTGACGCCACGGCCAACGTCAGCTGGGACAGTTATCAGAAAATCGCTCGTCATCCGGATGTAGCCTGGACCATCCCGATTTCTTTGGGCGATTCGCATCGCGGTTTTCGCGTCATGGGCACAACCCTCGATTACTTCCGGCATTATCGCTTTGCGGGTGATCGAGAGATGACCTTTGCCACCGGCAAGCCCTTCGAGGATCTCTACGATGCGGTGATCGGTGCCGATGTCGCGCGCCAACTCGGCTATGCAATCGGCTCCAAGATCGTCATCGCTCATGGTCTCGGCAATGTGAGCTTTGCAAAGCACGAGGACAAACCGTTCACGGTAGTGGGTGTGCTCGAGCGGACCGGCACGCCGATCGACCGCACGGTACACGTGGGTCTCGAGGCGATCACGGCGATCCACGTCGACTGGCAGAGCGGCATGCAAGCTCTGCCTGGCGGACGGGTCAGCGCCGAAGAGGCGCGACAACTCAATCTGACTCCGGAGTCCATCACCGCCTTCATGGTGGGCATGGACTCGAAGGTCATGACCTTCACCATGCAGCGCGCGATCAATGATTATCGTCAGGAGCCGCTGCTCGCCATCATCCCGGGCGTGGCACTCAGCCAATTGTGGAATCTCGTCGGTATTGCCGACACTGCACTCATGATCGTCGCGGCCTTCGTGGTGCTCGCCGGATTGCTCGGCATGCTCACGGCGATCCTCACGAGTCTCAACGAGCGTCGTCGCGAGATGGCCATCTTGCGCTCGGTCGGCGCACGTCCACGGCATGTCTTCACACTGTTGATCGCCGAGGCGGGCATGCTGGCGAGCGCCGGCGTCGCCGCGGGCGTGGCGCTATGCTACGGGCTGATCTTCGCCGCACAACCCCTGCTCGAGCGACGCTTCGGAATCTTCCTCGATCCGGGCGGTCTGACCGGCTACGATCTCGCCATACTTGGTGCGATCATCGGCGCGGCGCTGCTCATGGGCGCGCTGCCTGCGTGGCGTGCCTACCGCAACACGCTGAGTGACGGCCTCACGATTCGGGTTTGACGACATGATCATCAAAAAGCTTCTGCTCTCTTCTGCACTCGCAGCACTGCTCGGCATCTCGGCCGCCACGGCCCAGGGCATCACGCCACCAAAAGTCGGTACACCCGTACCGGCGGCACCCGCAAAGCCCGCCACGCCCGCAGGTGTGGCTCGCGAAATCGACTGGGACGAACTCATTCCTCCCGATGCGCGCTCCCGCTTGATGGCGGGACCGCCGCCGGCTGCACACGACTATCTCGGTGAGGGTGGCCTTGCCGCGCAGCAAATCATGGATTTCTCCGTGAACAAGACGCTCGATGGCACGAATATCAAGATCTCCGGGTTCATCGTGCCACTCGATGTCGGCAAGGATGGCTTGGTCGACGAATTCTTCCTCGTGCCGTACTTCGGTGCCTGCATTCACGTGCCGCCACCGCCGCCCAACCAAATCGTCTACGTGCGCATGAACAAGGGCATCGCCCTCGATTCGATCTACGAGGCGTACTGGATCACCGGCAGGATGAAAACGTCGAGCAAGACCACGCGGCTCGGCGCCTCGGCCTATCAGCTCGATGGCAGCAAGGTCGAAGTCTACAAATATTGAGCCCGGAGTATCGAGTCAGGAGCAACGCCCCGATGCCCACGCTCTTCGAAAAAATCATCGCGCGCGAGATTCCGGGCGACATCGTCCATCAAGATGATCGCGTCACGGCCTTTCGCGATATTCACCCACGTGCACCCATACACATCCTGGTCGTGCCCAACAAACCGATCCCGACGGCCAACGATATCGCCGACACCGACGAAGCGCTGGTTGGCCACATGTTCACCGTGGCGCGTGATCTCGCCCGTCGCGAAGGCATCGCCGAAGACGGTTATCGACTGATCATCAACTGCAACGCGCACGGCGGACAGGAGGTCTATCACCTGCACGTGCATCTTGTCGGCGGCGCTCCTCTCGGCCCCATGGTCTGTCCTTGAGGTCTGTCGCTGAGATCTGTCGCTGAGGCCACATGCAACGCACACTCTATCCACCGATCGAAGCACGCCGCCAAGGCTGGCTACGCGTCTCGGATCTGCACGAGATTTATTGGGAAGAGAGCGGTAACCCCACAGGCAAACCCGTGGTGTTCCTGCACGGTGGCCCGGGCGGCGGCACGGATGCACGCATGCGGCGTTTCTTCGATCCACAGCGCTATCGCATCGTGCTGTTCGATCAGCGTGGCTGCGGCCAGAGTCGGCCGCACGCGAGTCTGGTCGACAACACGACCTGGCACCTCGTGGCCGACATCGAGCAACTGCGCGAATTCCTCGGCATCGACCGCTGGCAGGTGTTTGGCGGATCCTGGGGTTCGACGCTGGCCCTCGCCTACGCACAGACCCACCCAGAGCGGGTGACCGAGCTCGTCCTGCGCGGCATTTTTCTGGTGCGTCCCTGGGAGTTTCGTTGGTTCTACGCCACCCCGGACGGCACAGGCGCGCTCTACCCCGATCTTTACGAAGAATTCGTCAAACCCATTCCGCTCGACGAGCGTGACGATCTGATGCGTGCCTATTACCGCAGACTGACCAGCGACGACGCATCGGTCCGCGCCGCTGCGGCACGCGCCTGGTCGATCTGGGAGGGCGCGACGAGTTTTCTGCGCCTCAACCCGGACTATGTCGCCAAGTTCGAAGAGGGCGATTTTGCTGATGCATTCGCGCGCATCGAATGTCATTACTTCATCAACGGCGGCTTTCTGCGCACGCCGAACCAGTTGCTCGAAGACGTGTCAAAGATCAGGCACCTGCCGTGCACCATCGTGCAGGGTCGCTACGATGTCGTCTGCCCCATGAAAAGCGCCTGGGATCTGCATCGTGCCTGGCCGGAGGCCGACCTGCGCATCATCGCCGATGCGGGTCACTCGGCGTTCGAACCGGGAATCCTCAGCGAACTCGTCGCCGCTACGGATCGTTACGCGACGCGCTGAGCGCTCGCTGCTGCGGCTTCGATCAGGCCACGCGCCAGCAACCACTGGCGGGCATCCTCGGCGTCTTCGGCGAACCAGCGTGCCGCCGAACCGAGCTTAAACGTGTAGCCCCAGGCATCCATATCGTCCTTGATGGTCCGTGCACCCACGCCGGACAACGCGTCTCCCCAAAGAATCTGCAGATAACACACCGCGTTTTCTTCGGCAAAGTCGCCCCCCGCATCCCGCGCGAGCGCGTCACGGCGGGATTCGTCCATGCAAGCGAAGTGTGCCGCCTCGTGCAAGGCCGAATGCAGGGGCGTATCGGATCTGAGATAAATCCGTCTGCCGATCAATCCCGCCTCGCAGTCACCCCAATACGATCCTGGAATCGCCTCGTCATCGGCGACAAGACAGAGTTCCAGCCCATGACGGGCAAAAAGCCGAGCCAGCTCCGCCCGCAGCGCTGCATCAACAAGTCTCACGGACACGGTCGCGGCGACTCGCTCAGCGCAAACTCGCGAGGCGCTGCAGCACGATCACGGCAGCTTCTTCGGCCAAGGTCATGCGCAGCTGCTCGCGCTCGCGGTCTTTGGCGACTGCTGCCCGCTCATCGAAACTGAAGTCGCGCGACACCGCCACCTCCTCGCCCTGCAAGCGCGTCTCGTCACCGACCTTGAACGAGAAACGCACCACATAGGTGAGCTCGTATTCGCGCGGCACATTGCGCGCCGAAACGGATGCCACGCGCTCAAGGAGTTCATCGCGCTCGATCGCGAGCACCGCGGGCGCACCCGCATCGAGCGTCACGCCGGCGCCGCGCAGATCGCGACTTATGGCCTGCACGAAATCGCTCTGTCCATCGACCGCCTGCAGATTGATCACCCGCAGATTGCCGGCGAGCGGCACCTGACCCTGCAAACGAAAACCACACCCACCGACCGCGGCGATACTGCAGACGAGGAGCAGCCAGCCGGCAATGCGCATCAGATCACCACGTTGACGAGCTTGCGCGGCACGAGCACGATTTTCTTTGGTGTCGCCGTGCCTACGAATTTGTGTACCGTGTCGTCGGCAAGCGCCGCCGCACGGATCGTCGCCTCGTCGGCATCGATCGGCACCGTGATCTGACTACGCAGCTTGCCGTTCACCTGCACAACCAAGGTCAGTGAGTCCTGCGCGAGCGCGCTCGCATCGACGGCGGGCCAGGCAAGATCGACGATCGCGCCCTCGTGACCGAGCGCCTGCCAGAGCACGTGACAGACATGGGGCACGATGGGCGAGAGCGCGATGACGGCGATCTCGAGTGCCTCCTGAGACACCGCTCTGCCCTGCACCGAACGATCTTCGAAGCGCGAAACGGCGTTGAGTAATTCCATGACTGCCGCGACGGCCGTGTTGAACGTGCGCCGTCGCCCGATATCGTCGGTCACCTTGGTGAGCGTCTGATGCGCGAGGCGACGCAGATCGCTCTGCGCGATCGAGAGCGCTGCCTTGTCGAGCGCGACCGTCTGACCACCACCGACATGCTGATGAACAGCCACCCACAGACGACGGATGAATCGGAAGGCACCTTGCACACCCTCGTCCGACCACTCGAGCGTCTGCTCGGGCGGTGAGGCGAACATCATGAACAGTCGCGCCGTGTCGGCCCCATACTTTTCGACGAGGCTCTGCGGGTCGACTCCGTTGTTCTTCGACTTCGACATGGTGCCGAGGCCGTCGTAGCGCACCTCGAGCGTGCTGCCATCGGCGCGCGTGGCGATGTAGCGCTTCTCGCCACCGTCATCGACCACATCGACATCGGCGGGGTTGAAGTAGGTGCGGCGCCCCTCAGCCGGCTGGTGCGAGTAGATATGGTTGAGCACCATGCCTTGCGTGAAGAGGTTGGCGAACGGCTCGTTCATGGCAACGAGGTCAAGATCGCGCATCACCTTGGTCCAGAAGCGTGAATAAAGCAGGTGCAGGATCGCGTGCTCGATGCCGCCAATATATTGATCGACCGGCAACCAATATTTGCTGCGCTCATCGACCATGGCCTGGTCGTTGTCGGGACAGGCGAACCGCAGGAAATACCAAGACGAATCGACGAAGGTGTCCATGGTGTCGGTTTCACGCCGCGCGGGTCTGCCGCAACTCGGACAGTCGACCTGATGGAAGGCCGGCGTCTTGGCGAGCGGGTTGCCGCTGCCATCGGGCACCAGATCCTCGGGCAGCACCACCGGCAATTGATTGTCCGGTACCGGCACTTCGCCGCAATGCTCGCAATGAATGAGCGGGATGGGACAACCCCAATAACGCTGTCGCGAAATGCCCCAGTCGCGCAAACGGAACTGTATGCGCTTGCGCCCAAGCCCCTTGCGCTCGAGAGCCGCTGCGATCGCATCGATGGCCGGCTTGAACTCGAGCCCGGAGAACTCCGCGGAATTCACGGTGACGCCATGCTCGCCGTAGGCTGCCTGCCACGGCGCCTGCACGGTGTCCCAAGAACCCTCTTTTGGACGGACCACGGTGACGATGTCGATGCCGTTCTTGAGCGCAAACTCGAAGTCGCGTTCGTCGTGGGCGGGCACGCCCATCACCGCACCCTCGCCGTAGCCCATCAACACGTAGTTGGCGACCCACACTTCGACAAGCTTGCCGGTGAAGGGATGCAGCACATGCAGCCCGGTCGGTCGGCCCTTTTTTTCCATAGTGGCGACGTCCGCTTCCATGGTGCTGCCGCGACGGCATTCATCGATGAAGGCCTGCAGCGCAGCATCACGCGCCCCCGCCGCGAGCGCGAGCGGATGCTCTGCAGCGACCGCCATGAAGGTCACGCCGAACAAGGTATCGGCGCGCGTGGTGAATACTTTGAGCGCGCCCTCGCTACCAATCACTGACTGGGTGTCGGGTGCATACGGGAAAGCGACCTCTGCGCCCTCGCTGCGACCGATCCAGTTCGCCTGCATGAGCTTCACGCGCTCGGGCCAACCGTCGAGCGTCGAGAGATCACCGAGCAACTCGTCGGCGTAGGCCGTGATGTTGAGGTAATACATCGGGATCTCGCGCTTCTCGACCAGCGCGCCGGTACGCCAACCGCGACCGTCGATGACTTGTTCATTCGCGAGCACGGTCTGATCCACCGGATCCCAGTTCACCACGCCCGTTTTTTTGTAGGCGATACCCTTCTCGCGCATACGCAGGAACAGCCACTGGTTCCAGCGGTAGTACGCCGGATCGCAGGTGGCTAATTCGCGATCCCAGTCGATCGCGAAGCCGAGCGCCTGCAATTGCTTTTTCATGTAGGCGATGTTGTCGCGCGTCCATTTGGCCGGTGCCACACCGTTGGCCATGGCCGCGTTCTCTGCAGGCAATCCGAAGGCATCCCAGCCCATCGGTTGCAGCACGTTCTTGCCCTGCATGCGCGCGAAGCGCGACAACGCGTCACCGATCGTATAGTTGCGCACATGTCCCATGTGCAACCGACCGGAGGGGTAGGGAAACATGCAGAGGCAATAGAATTTGTCCTTCGCAGGGTCTTCAGTCGCGGCGAAGCTGCGCGCCGAATTCCAGTGGTCCTGCGCAGCACGCTCGACGGCAGCCGGCTCGTAACGCTCGTCCATGTTCAGAGATCCATCACCCTGAAAAAACCGCGGAAATCCCGCAAAATACTGCGGTCCGCGATGGTACACGACGATACCCCGACCTGTCTCAAGCCCTCATGTGTGGGAACGCCAGAGCGCAGAGGGCTTTTCGGTCGCACTGCGCGCGATCAACTGTAGGGTGACGACGGATTTGCTCCACTAGCGTCATGGCCAGACCTCACATCATATTCGTACAGGCCCAGATGATCCCCTGGCGTTCAGGTCCGCATGGCGGCGCCCGAGCAGACGTCGATCACAAGTTGCTGAGCGTCGATGACACGGACCTCAGCTCGACCTGCATCCTGCGCTACTCCGCCGGGTGGACGCGATCTACGGCGGAATACCTGACCACGCACGAGGAGTTCCTCGTGCTCGATGGCTGTCTCGAAATCAACGGACGTCGCTACGAGCGTCATCATTACGGATTCCTGCCTGCCGGTTTTGTCCGCGAGCGCGCCTTGAGCAGTCACGGAGCGGTGCTGCTCACGATGTTCTATGGCGCGCCGCTAGCCGGAGTCGGTAGTTCGCCCGGCTTCGATCCCAAGCTGCTCGTCGAACATGTCGATCCACTCGCCATGGACTGGGACCCTGGTCTCGTCGACCCGCAACTCTCGAAAGGCGTGGCGATCAAGCCGCTGCGTACTGACCCGTATACCGGCGAAACATCCTTCCTTTATTGCTCGCCGCCGCATCGCGTACCGCCCGGGATGGCGAAGCCGCAATGGACACACCCGATGGTCGAGGAGCTTTATACGCTCGAAGGCGATTACGTCTGGGGTGATCTCGGCAGAATGCAGCGCGGCGGCTATTGCTGGTGGCGCGAGAACATCTACCACGGACCTGCGGGCACGGACACGGGTTACAACCTCTTCGTGCGTACGGTCAACGGTCCGCTGGTTAACACCTTCGCTACCGAGAAAAAACCCTTCGCGTGGGATCCGCCGCACCAGCCGATGCTGCCGCCCGAGCTCGCGCCCTACGGTCAGCCGTTGCCCAAAACGCCTAATTACTGATCGCCGTCGACGATCAGTGATTGTCAACGAGGAGCTCTGCATGAACGCCACGAACGAAAAAGTGGCCCGTCACGCGACGATCGCGCTGATGGTCGCGTACATCTTCTCGTACATCGATCGGCAGATTCTCTCGATGCTGGTCGGACCGATTCGCGCCGATCTGCAACTCACCGACACCGAGATCAGTCTGCTGTATGGGCTCGCCTTCGCCGTTTGTTACACGGTATTCGGCGTCTGGCCGATTGGCCGTTGGGCCGATACCGGCAACCGCCGCAACATCGTGGCGGGCGGCATATTTCTTTGGTCATTGATGACCGCACTCTGCGGTCGAGCGACCAGCTACGCCGGCCTGTTCGTGGCACGTATCGGCGTAGGCATCGGCGAAGCAGCGCTGACGCCCACGGCCTACTCGATGATCGCGGATCTTTATCCACCAGAAAAACGTGGTCGAGCCTTGGCCCTGTTCTCAATGGGGATATTCTTTGGCATTGGCGCGGCGGTGATGATCACCGGATTGCTCGTTACCGCGATTTCGTCCGCCGAGCCAATGCAACTGCCGATCCTCGGCGAAGTGCGTCCCTGGCAGCTGCCCTTTCTCATACTCGGACCGCTCGGCATGCTGGTCGCGGTATGGATGATGGCGATCCCGGAGCCGGCACGAACCTCGGCGCCTGCGGCCGCGGGTCGCTTCACCGATGTGCTGCATTATCTTTGGGAGCAGCGTCGCTTCTATCTCGCCCACACCTTTGGGGTGTCGATGCTGACGCTGGTGTTCAATGGCGCCGCGTTCTGGCTACCGGCGCACTTCATGCGGGTACATGGTTACAGCCCCGTGGAGGTCGCCTTCATCTACGGGCCGATCATTTTCATCGCCGGCGCGGCCGGCATCATGACGGGCAGCATCCTCGCCGATCGCTGACGAGCGCGCGGCCGACAGGACGCCGAGATGCGCGTGGTCATTCTGGGGGCGCTCGCCCAAGCGCCGCTGGTGCTTGCGACCTTTCAGTTGGACAACCCGACGATTGCGGTGCTCGTCCTGGTGCCGACGCTGTTTTTCCTGAGTCTGCCCTCGGGCGCTGCGGCCGCCGCACTGCAACTCGTCACGCCCGATCGACTGCGCGCTCGCGCTTCGGCGCTCTATCTGCTCGTGGTCAATCTCACCGGTATCGGCTTCGGTGCAACGGCGATGTCCTTGGTCTCGGATTTGATCCTGCGCGACGAACAGCGCATCGGCGACGGGGTGAGCATAGTCACTGCCATCGCTGCGCCGCTCGCTGCGCTGATCGTGGCCAGTGGTTTGACCCGTTATCGCGAACTCGCTGCCAAGGGTCGCTGATCGCGGCTGCCGACTGCGGCCGCTGACTGCGGAAGATCGACCTCGCCGCCCTACTCTGCTCGAACGGGGATGAAGATCTGCGAGCCCCCGCGCTGCACCAGCAACGCCACCGCCTTGCCGGCCTTGGCCACTGCCTCCCGAAATTCTTTGACGGTCTTGACGGGCCGGCCGTTGACATTGAGGATGAAGTCGCCGCGCTGCACGCCCGCATCGCGCGCAACACCCTGCGCCCGCTCCACCAGTACGCCGTCGGGCAGGGTGATCCGCGCACCGCGCGGGTCCCGAGAACCGCTGCGCGCCCGCTCCTCGTCGGTGAGCTCGCGAACAACGAGTCCGAGACGATCTGCCGCATTCTCGGGCTCGGCCTTGTTGTTGTCGGCGACCGTGGCCGTCTCCGGCTCAAGCTCGACGACCCGCATGGTCAACTTGCGCACGGCCCGATCACGCCAGATCTCGAGCGTGACGTCGCTCCCTGGCGCAATCGCGCCGATGATAGTGGGCAGCTCCTCCGAACGCTCCACCGCACGCCCGTTGGCCGAGAGGATGATGTCGCCTTGACGGAGACCTGCCTTGGCCGCAGGCCCGCCCTCTTCGACGCCACCGATCAGCGCGCCGCGCGGGCGATCAAGCCCGAAACTCTCTGCGAGAGTGCCATCGACCTGCTGGATCGCGACGCCGATCTTGCCGCGACTGACGCGCCCCTTGGCGATCAGCTGATCACGCACGCTCACCGCGACGTCGATCGGGATGGCGAAAGAAATGCCCATGTACCCGCCCGAGCGACTGTAGATCTGCGAGTTGATGCCGACCACTTCGCCGGCGAGATTGAACAATGGTCCGCCCGAGTTGCCCGGGTTCACCGCCACATCGGTTTGGATGAAGTTGACGTAGTTGGAGTCGCCACCCGGCAAACCCCTCGCCGTTGCACTCACGATGCCTGCGGTGGCGGTATTGTCGAAACCGAACGGTGAGCCGATCGCCAGCACCCACTCGCCGGGGCGAAGCTTTGCCGGGTCACCGATTCGCACGATCGGCAGGCCCTTGGCCTCGATCTTGAGCACGGCCACATCGGTCGGTTTGTCGAGACCAACGACCTTGGCTTTGAACTCGCGTCGGTCGGTCAGTTTGACCGTGACCTCTTCGGCCTCGGCGACTACGTGCGCATTGGTGAGGATGTAGCCGTCGGTGCTGACGATGAAGCCAGAACCTTCACCGCCCGGTCGGCGCATACCTTCATCGTCACCACTCGGCGGGCCGCCGCGTCCGCCCGGCGCACCGGGAACGCCGAAGCGGCGGAAAAATTCGTAGAACGGATCGTCCGGCGACATGCCTTGGGCGCCCACGCGCATCCGCTTGCCTTTAGTCGAGATGTTGACGACCGCGGGACCGTGCTGCGCCACCAGCGCGGCAAAGTTCGGCAGGACCACATCCGGTGCCGGGACTGTCGCCATTCCGGCGGCCGGAGCCTGAGCGAGCGTGGCGAGCGGCGCATCGGCGGCGCTGGAAGCATCCGGCTGACAGGCTGAAAAGACGAGCACGGAGAGCACCGCGGCCAAACTGCGGCGCACGAAAGGACGTCGTGACATGGCGATGACCCACTGCATGAATATGAGACTCCTAGACCAGCAGCCCCGCCGGAAGTTCACCCAGGGCCGACAGCGAAGCGCCGCCAAACCGACCACAGAAGAGCAGCCGCCGCGAGCAGCAACAAGGGCAGATTACCCGAGACGAGGTACGGCGGTGTGCCACTGCGTGGTGTCACCCGCGCCTTGAGCACCGTAGTCTCGAAATCAGGCGCTCGCGCGATGAATTCGCCGCGTGGTCCGATCACCGCCGAGATGCCGTCGTTGGCTGCGCGGATCATGAAACGCTGCGACTCGATCGCGCGCATGCGCGATATCTGCAGATGTTGATGGCGCGCGGTCGATCGCCCGAACCACGCGTCGTTGGTGACGTTGACCAGCGCTGTCGACTCACTCACAGCGGGCAACTGCGAGCTGCCGTAGGCATCCTCGTAGCAAATGCTGGCCGACAAGGCGAGACCGGCCATTTGGAGTGGCGATTGATCGCGCGCGCCGCGCGTGAAATCCGCATACGGCAGACTCATCAGTCGCATCCAGCGACGCACCACTTCCGGAACCGGAAAGAACTCACCGAAGGGCACGAGGTGATGCTTGTCGTACCAGACAACATCCTCACCGAAGGCCAGCAGGGAGTTGAAATATCTTGGCTCGGCAGGGCGCACCCTGTCTGGATCATCGGGGGCTTCGGCCTGATCGGCCGGAGGCTCCGCACGAATCAAGCCGAGCAGCAAACTCGACCCGCGCGACTCGGCTGCATTGGCGAGATCACGCAGATATGGCACGAGATTATTGGCGAGATCCGGCGCCGCAGCCTCGGGCCAGACGATCAGCGGTGTGCCGAGCGCCGAGAGGGTGAGATCGCGATAGAGACGCAGCGTCGTCTCGCGGTTGGCGTCAAGCCACTTTTGATCCTGCGGTACCGCGCCCTGGATGATCGCCACCTCGACCTCGACGCCAGACACTCGCGTCCACTCGAGACGCTCGAGCAGCAGTCCGCCAAGCCAAGGCACGGACAACGCAACGATGGGCAACACACGCCGACGCCGCGCATCGCACCGCCACATCACGAGCGCGCCGGCCATCACCAGCAGCCACGCCGACAGCAGGTATATGCCGCCAATCGGCGCCCAGGCGGCCAACCAGGTGTCGGTTTGCGAATAGCCGAGCGACAACCAGCCGAAGCCCGACAGCAGCCAACCGCGCAACCACTCGAGCAGCACCCAGCCCGCCGGCAGCGCGACCAGCCAGCGCAGCGCACCCTTTGCGGGAAACCACCGTGCCGCGACATAACCGAGCAGCGCCGTGTAGCTCGCCATCAGGGCGACCAGCGCCGCCATCAGCGCGAGCGCCAGCCAGACTGGTGCCTTGCCGAAACCGTGGATGCTGATGTAGAGCCAGTACGTTCCCGCGACAAAGGTGCCGCAGCCAAAGAAAAAGCCGAGCGTCGCGGCACGACGCGGCGTGGCGTCTTGCCAGAGCCAGAACAGCACGGCGGGCGCGAGGAGCGCCAGCGGCCAAGCACCGAAGGGCGCGAAAGCCAGCGACAGCGACGCGCCCGCCGCCAACGCGAGCAGATGACTCGCGCCGCCGTTCAGGCGTCGCTCCCCCGCTCCTCGAGAGGCACGATATCGCGTGGCGGAATGACCTTCAGCGACTCGACGCGACGACGGTCGGCACGGACCACACGCACCTCGATATCGCCGATGACCAGCGACTCGCCGCGACGCGGCAAGCGGCCAAGCTGTTTCATGACGAGACCAGCGACGGTGTCGAACTCGGCATCGGAAAAGTCGGCGCCAAAGTATTCATTGAACTCGCTGATCGGGGTCACGCCGCGCACCAGAAACTCGCGTTCGCCTTCCTTGCGAATGTTCTGATCATCCTCGACGTCGAACTCGTCATCGATGTCACCGACGATCTGTTCGATCGCATCTTCGATCGTGACCAGCCCCGAAACGCCACCATACTCGTCAATCACGATCGCCATGTGATTACGATTTCGACGGAATTCTTTGAGGAGCACGTTGACCCGCTTGGATTCCGGCACGACAACCGCCGGACGCATGAACTCGCGAATATCGAACTCCTGCTGCCTGTTGCTGGCGAAGATTCGCAGTACGTCCTTGGCCAGCAGAATGCCGACGATGTCATCGCGATCGTCATCCACTACCGGAAAGCGCGAGTGCCCGGATTCGACGATCACCGGCAGCAGTTTCTCGGGCGGATCGTCCCGCTTTACCGCGACCATCTGTGCACGGGGCACCATGACGTCGCGGACCTGCAGATCGGCGACGCCGAGCACACCCTCGAGCATCTGCAGTGCATCGGCGTCGATCAGGCCGCGCACCAGTGCTTGACGCATCAGTTCGACCAGATCGTCTCGATCCTGTGCCTCGCCCGATACGGCGCGACCAAGTTTTCGGATCCAGCTCATCGAGCTGTAACGCGGGTTGGCCATCAATGCTCCGATACTGAGGAAGAAATTCGGTAGGGATCGGGGATGCCGAAACGCGCAAGCAGCAGACGCTCGCGACGCTCCATGCGCGCGGCATCGTGATCATCCTCGTGGTCGTAACCAAGGAGATGCAATGCGCCGTGAATCACGAGATGCCCCCAATGATGATCGAGCGGTTTGCCTTGTTGTCGTGCCTCTCGGGCGACGACCGGCGAACAGATGACGATGTCACCGAGTGAGCGGCGTGCATGGCCGCCGCGCGTGCCAGCTGGAGCGGGGAACGACAACACGTTGGTCGGATAATCTCGCCCCCGCCACAACAGATTCAGACGTCGACCCTCGGCAGCCCCCACCACGCGCACGGCGAGTTCGGCACCGTGTCCGCGCGCGCCGGTCGCCTCGCGCGCCCAGCGCGTGATTCGTCGACCGGTCGGCACACCGCCCTGCACGCTGCTGCGCACCTCGACCACGAGCGGCAAACGCTTGGCCGTCATGAGCCTGTACCGCCACTCGCCTCGTAAGCCAGCACGATTCTTTGTACGAGCGGGTGGCGCACGACGTCGCGTGCCTCGAAGAACTGGAAGCCAACGCCTTGTACATGACGCAGGACTTCGAGCACGTGGCGCAGCCCCGACATTCGGCCGGCTGGCAAATCGGTTTGCGTGATGTCCCCGGTCACCACGGCCCGCGAGCCGAAGCCGATGCGCGTGAGAAACATCTTTATTTGCTCGACGGTGGTGTTCTGCGCCTCATCGAGGATGATGAAGGAGTCGTTGAGCGAGCGGCCACGCATGAATGCGAGCGGCGCGACCTCGATCACATTGCGCTCGATCAGCTTGGCGACGCGATCGAAACCCATCATTTCATAGAGCGCGTCATACATCGGCCGCAGATAGGGATCGACTTTTTGCGTGAGATCGCCCGGCAGAAAGCCAAGTCTCTCGCCAGCCTCGACGGCGGGACGCACCAGCACGATGCGCCGCACGCGATCGGCCTGCAGCGCTTCCACGGCACAGGCCACGGCAAGATAGGTCTTGCCCGTACCCGCCGGCCCTACCCCAAAGGTCAAATCGTTGCGCCGGATGCGGCGCAAATACTCGCGCTGATTGGCACCGCGAGCTCGAATCGTGCCGCGCAGCGTGCGCAAGCCTGTGTCACCCTCGTCCTCTTCGGCGCTCCCGTCCGGCGTCGCGACCTGCGTCGTCACTGGCTCCCCGGTGCGGGCAACGGTCGAGGGTTCATGGTCACGCAGCGCCAGATGCACGGTCTCGGGTGTGATGTCCTCGGTCCGGGTGAGGCGGAATAATTCACGCAGCAGCGCCTCGGCTGCGCCAGCATCGTCGCCTTCGATGCGGAATGCACTACCGCGCCGACGCACCTCGACACCGAGCCGCGACTCGATCAAGCGCAGATTTTCGTCAAGCGGCCCACAAAGATTGGCCAGCCGATCGTTATCGGACGGCTCCAAAGAAAACTCGCACAAGCGTGGCGATTTCGGTTCAGTCACGCACAGCCTCCGCAGCCGCAATGCGACCGCGCAGCGAGTGTGGCCGCGCCTCGGTGATCTCGACGTCGACAAAGTGACCCAACAAGCGCGACGGTCCGGGGAAATTGACCCAGCGGTTATCTTCGGTGCGTCCGGCGAGTTCCGCGGCATCCTTGCGCGATGGGCGCTCGACGAGCACGCGCTGCACGGACCCCACCATGGCGCGATTGCGCGCTTGGGAGTTGGTTTCGAGCAAGGCCTGCAGTCGCTCGAGCCGGGCCAGTTTTTCGGCGTGCGGCACTTCATCAGGCAACGAGGCGGCCGGAGTACCTGGGCGCTTGCTATAGAGAAAACTGAACGACTGGTCGATATCGAGGTCGCGCACGAGGCTCATCGTCGCTTCGAAGTCGCGCTCGGTTTCACCGGGAAAGCCGACGATGAAATCGGAGGTCACGGATATATCTGGTCGCACCTCGCGCAGCTTGCGGATGCGCGACTTGAACTCGAGTGCGGTATAGCCACGCTTCATCGCCGCCAAAACCCGATCGGAACCCGACTGCACCGGCAAGTGCAGGTGGTTGGCGAGCTTCGGCAAGCTGGCGTAGGCCTCGATCAAACTGTCGGAAAACTCGAGTGGATGCGAAGTGGTGAAACGCATGCGCTCGATGCCGGGGATCGCGGCAACATGATGCAGAAGCGTCGCGAGATCGACGATCGCCCCGTCGGCCATCTCGCCCTGATATGCGTTCACGTTCTGGCCGAGCAAGGTGACCTCGCGCACGCCTTGCTCGGCGAGACGCGTCACTTCTTCGATCACGCTGTCGAGCGGACGGCTGATTTCATCGCCCCGCGTGTAGGGCACGACGCAGAAGCTGCAGTATTTGCTGCAGCCTTCCATGATCGACACGAATGCGGTCGGCCCCTCAGCCCGCGGTGCCGGCAGGTGATCGAATTTTTCGATTTCGGGAAAACTGATGTCGACGACCGCGCGTCCGTTGCCGCGCAGCTCGGCGATCATCTGCGGCAGCCGGTGCACTGTTTGCGGTCCGAATACGAGGTCGACCTGGGGTGCAGCCTTGAGGATCTGCTCGCCTTCCTGGCTCGCCACACATCCGCCGACGCCGATGATGAGCCCCGGGCGCAAGTCCTTGTACTGCTTCCATTCGCCGAGCAGCGAGAATACTTTGGACTCCGCTTTCTCGCGTACCGAGCACGTGTTGACGAGCAGGACATCCGCCGCAGCCGGATCGTCCGTAGGGTGAAGACCCTCGATCGCCTCGAGCACGTCACCCATGCGGGTGGAGTCGTACTCGTTCATTTGGCAACCGAAGGTCTTGATGTAGTAGCGGCCGGGTGCGCGCCTTGGGGAATCGTCCATGCAGGGAGTGTGGATCGCTCAGAACGGAATGTCGTCGTCGAAGTCGTCTTTTTCGGTACTGCTACGCACCGGCTCGCCGAAACCACCCTCGGTGCCCGTGGCTCGCGAAGCGCCGGCGGCACGACCCTCACCGCCCATGCCACGGCCGCCGCCGAGCATTTGCATCTCGTTGGCGACGATCTCGGTGGTGTAACGATCGTTGCCGGTCTTGTCCTGCCATTTGCGGGTGCGCAGCCGACCTTCGATGTAGACCTGCGAGCCTTTGCGCAGGTACTCGCCTGCGACCTCGGCCAAACGTCCGAACAAGGCCACGCTGTGCCACTCGGTCTGCTCCTTCATTTCGCCGGACTGTTTGTCTTTCCAGCTCTCGGAGGTGGCGATACGCAGATTGCAGACGGTCATGCCGGAGGGCATGGCCTTGGTATCCGGATCCTGACCGAGGTTGCCGACGAGAATGACTTTGTTGATGCCACGCGCCATGTTGAACCCTTCCCTTATTATGCCCGTGCCCGCGAAAGAACCGTGCTGAACGGTGGGCAGGGGCTGGTGAAAACGAAGGGCCATTTTAAACACCCCCCGGCCCGCCTGCACCGCGAAAATCCCGGCGTTTAGCCGAGAAACCCCTCGAGCGAGCTCGCCCGGAGGTACACTAACCGGCTGTTTTTCTTGAATAACACCGCATGAGCCTCATTCGGATCCGCGGCGCCCGCACGCACAACCTGCGAAACCTCGATCTCGACATCCCGCGCGACCGGCTGGTTGTGGTGACGGGGTTGTCGGGCTCGGGGAAGTCCTCGCTGGCCTTTGACACCCTGTATGCGGAGGGTCAGCGGCGCTATGTGGAATCGTTGTCGGCCTATGCCCGACAGTTCCTGTCGGTCATGGACAAACCGGATGTGGATCACATCGAGGGACTCTCGCCGGCCATCGCCATCGAGCAGAAAGCAGCCTCCCATAACCCCCGCTCCACCGTCGGCACGGTTACCGAGATTCACGACTACCTGCGCCTGTTGTACGCCCGAGCGGGCATCCCACGCTGCCCGGATCACGGCATCGACCTCGAGGCACAGACGGTCAGCCAAATGGTCGACCAAGTGCTGCGTCTTGGCGAGGGCACCGCGGCGTTGTTGCTGGCGCCACTCGTGCAGGATCGCAAGGGCGAACATGAGGCGGTGCTGCGAGACTTGCAGACGCAGGGCTTCGTGCGTGCGCGCATCGATGGCGTCGTCTGCGAACTCGATGCGGCACCGAAACTCGATCCAAGACGCAAGCACAGTATTGATGCGGTGGTCGATCGTCTGCGGGTGCGGACCGATGCGGCACAACGCCTCGCAGAGTCCTTCGAGACAGCCCTGCGACTCTCGGGCGGAACGGCAAGAGTGCTGCGCATGGACGAGCCCGCAGACCAAGGCCTGCTCTTCTCCAACCGGCACGCCTGCCCGGAGTGCGGCTACAGCGTGCAACTTCTCGAACCGAAGATGTTCAGTTTCAACAGCCCAGCCGGTGCCTGCGGTGGTTGCGATGGCATCGGTCAGCAAGAATTCTTTGATCCAGGACGAGTCGCCGCATTCCCGCATCTGTCGCTGGCCGGTGGCGCCATCCGGGGTTGGGATCGGCACAACGTGCATTACCTGCAACTCATCACCACCCTGGCGCGGCACTACGGCTTCGACATCGAAGAGCCTTGGGAAGAACTGCCAGAGCGCATCCGACACATCCTGCTTTATGGCAGCGACGAAGAGTCGATCGAGTTCACCTATGTGGCGGGGCGCGGCAAAGTCAGCAAGCGCAGTCATCCCTTCGAGGGCATGTTGCGCAACATCGAACGGCGCTACTGCGAGACCGACTCTCCGTCCGTGCGTGAAGAACTGGCGCGATATCGGGGGTGGCGCAGTTGCCCGGAGTGCGGCGGCAGTCGTCTCAATCGCACGGCGCGGCACGTGTTCGTGGCGGCCCGTTCATTGCCCGAGGTGACGGGCCTTGCAGTCGCCGATGCCGCAGATTTCTTTGCCCAACTAGCCTTGCCAGGCTGGCGCGGCGAGGTCGCCGCAAAGATCGTCAGCGAAGTACGTGATCGACTGCGCTTTCTGATCGATGTCGGACTCGATTATTTGACCTTGGATCGTGGCGCAGACTCGCTGTCCGGCGGCGAAGCACAGCGCATTCGGCTCGCGAGTCAGATCGGCTCGGGCCTCACCGGCGTGATGTACATCCTCGATGAACCCTCGATTGGCCTGCATCAACGCGACAACACGCGCCTGCTGGCCACGCTGCAGCGGCTGCGCGATCTCGGCAACACGGTGATCGTCGTCGAGCACGATGAGGAGGCGATACTCGCCGCCGATCACGTCATCGATCTTGGCCCGGGCGCCGGAGTGCATGGCGGCGCGATCGTGGCGCAGGGAACGCCGGAAGAGATCCGCCGGAACTCCGCTTCGCTGACCGGCCGATATCTTTCGGGGACCCTGCAGATCCAGATCCCGAAGTTGCGCACGCCTCGACAACCCGCACGCAACTTGCGCCTGACGGGCGCGAGTGGCAACAACCTCAAGAACGTCGATCTCGAGATCCCGCTCGGGCTCTTTACCTGCGTGACTGGGGTGTCTGGTTCGGGCAAAAGCACGCTCGTGCTCGATACGCTGTTACGTCGCACAATCGCCGAACTTGGCGGTGGGCCGAGTGATGCAGCACCCTGCAAGGGGTTGCAGGGTTTGCAGCACATCGATCGGGTAATCGACATCGACCAAAGTCCGCTCGGTCGCGCGCCGCGCTCCAATCCGGCGACCTATACCGGTGTTTTCACGGGACTGCGGGATCTCTTTGCGCAGGTGCCAGAGGCGCGCAGCCGTGGCTATGACGCGGGCCGCTTCAGCTTCAACGTGAAGGGCGGTCGCTGCGAGGCGTGTCAGGGCGATGGAGTCATGCGAGTCGAGATGCATTTTCTGCCCGATGTGTATGTGCCTTGTGACGTCTGTCGCGGCAAACGCTACAACCGAGAAACGCTCGAGATTCTCTACCGCGGTCGGAGCATCCACGATGTGCTGGAGATGACCGTCGAAGATGCGCTCAAGTTTTTTCAAAATATTCCTGTGGTGCAGCCCAAGCTGCAAACACTGCTCGACGTCGGCCTCGGCTATCTGCGGCTCGGGCAGAACGCGACCACACTCTCGGGTGGTGAAGCACAACGGGTCAAACTCTCGCGCGAACTCGCCAAGCGTGCCACCGGCCGTACGCTCTATGTGCTCGACGAACCAACCACGGGTTTGCACTTCCATGACGTCGCGCAATTGCTGGGCGTGTTGCATCGTCTGCGTGACGAGGGCAATACCGTGGTGGTGATAGAGCACAACCTCGATGTGATCAAGACGGCAGATTGGGTGATCGATCTCGGTCCCGAGGGCGGCGCAGCAGGTGGGGAAATCATAGCCGTCGGCACCCCCGAGCAGGTCAGTCGCGCACCGCGCTCGCACACGGCGCGTTATCTCGCGCCCTTGCTCGCAAAACGATAAAGGATCTCGCCGGCGAGTCGCTGCTCGGTAAAGCGACCGCCGGTGTATCGCTGCAGCACTTGTCGCCAGAACCGGGTCGCGACGAGGTCGCGCTGCAAGGTCACGATCTCCCAATTTCCATCGAAGCGATCGAACAGCAGCCTCGCAGCGGCAGCGCCGACACCGAGCCGACGCGCCGCAGGCAGCACGTAGAAATCTTCCAGTCGGTACAACGCGTATGACGGCTGCGTACGCACCAAGGCAAACCCTGTCGGCTGCCCCGCGCGCTCGAGGAGCAGGGCAGCGATATCTTCGGATGCGAGCATGAGCGCAAGCGTCTCGCGTGCCGCGTCAGTATCGATGCGACGCGCGCCGATCTCCGCAAGCCAGCCGAGATACGCGGCTTCCAGCCAAACGCTTGACGCTCGCCCAAGCACATCGCGCAGCGCAATCATCGTCTCTGCCCACCAGCCAGGACCGCTGGGTTGTACATGATCAAAGATGCATGATCAAAGAAATTAAGCTAAAAAAAACCCGGGAGATGGTTTCCCATCGTCCCGGGCTTTCCGGAAGTATCGACCTTCCGGGAGCAATTTCCGTGAAGGAAATTACTGGGCCGGAGCAGCCGGAGCGGCTTCGCCTTCGGCCGGGGCAGCAGCGGCGTCAGCCGGAGCAGCCTCACCTTCGGCAGGCACGGCTTCGGCCGGGGCGGCCTCCATCGGCGCTTCGGCAGGAGCAGCCTCGGCGGCCGGCGCTTCGGCCGGAGCTTCGGCGGGCTTGCTACCGCAAGCGGTCAGGGCGAACGCAGCGAGCAGAGCGCTGAGAGCGAGCTTCGTCTTCATTTTGCAATTACCCCAAAAGTAAGGTCTAAGGGAAATCAAACAACCTAGCTAGTTTGTCTGGCGAAATTAATCGCGCGCGGATTCTATAAGGTTTTCCGGGGGATGGGAATGACCGACCGCACGCCGACGCAAGCCCGAATCCGACATAGAATGCCCGACGGTCAGCGGGCCCCATCGATAAACCCGCAGGAGCTGCCCATGGTGCGTCAAGCCGCCGAGACACTGTTCGGCGATCATCTGTCCGAAGTCAGCCGGCGTACGGCATCGGCGCTGGAGCAAGCGAAGTTCGACGGGGTGATTTGTCACGCCGGCGAGGCGCTGGGTCTGTTCCTCGACGACCAGCATTATCCTTTCAAGGCTCATCCGCCCTTCAAATGGTGGGCGCCGCTGCTCGATGCACCGGGTTCGATGCTGTATTTCCGTCCGGGTCGACGTCCGACCCTGGTTTTTCGCGTCGAGACGGACTTCTGGTACCAGCCGGCGGCGCTGCCAGCGAGCGGCTGGCCCGCACACTTTGACGTGGTCACGGTGCACTCTCTGGCCGAGGCGCGAGCGGCTCTGCCCGCCGATCTCGGCCGAACGGCCTGGATTGGCGATCCGCTGCCAAGTCTGCTCGAGTGGGGCGTGGCGGCCATCAATCCGCCCGATCTGATGCGCCGGCTCGATTTCACTCGCGCGGTCAAGACCCCCTACGAGATCGCCTGCCTTGGCGAGGCCAACCGCCTCGGCGCCCGCGGACATCAGGCCGCGGCGAGTCGCTTCCTCGAAGGCGGCTCCGAGTTCGACATTCATCAGGCCTTCCTCGAGGCCTGCGGGCAACGCGAGCAGGAGTTGCCCTATAACGCGATCGTCGCGGTGAACGAAGCGGCTTCCGTACTGCACTATCAGGTACTGCGCCGCGAACGCCCGCTCGAGTCCCGCAGCTTGTTGCTGGACGCCGGCGCGAGTCACGCCGGTTACGGTTCGGACATCACCCGAACGACCGCCAAACGCGCGGGTGACTTCGCCGACCTTGTGGTCGCGATGGATCGTCTGCAACTCGGACTGTGTGAACTCGCCGCACCGGGCGTCGACTGGCGGGACATTCATGCTGCCGCCGTGCAGCGCATCGCGGCGCTGCTCTGCGAGGCCGGGATCCTGCGCTGCGGGGTCGAGGAAGCCATCGAATCCGGCGCCTCAAGACTCTTTTATCCACATGGCATTGGGCACCTGCTCGGCCTGCAAGTGCATGATGTCGGCGGCACCATGGCAGATGTTGAAGGCGGCATCCTGCCGAAGCCGCCGCGCGACCCGGCGCTGCGGCTCACCCGTCGCCTCGAACCCGGGTTCGTCGTCACCATGGAACCGGGCATCTATTTCATCGAAGCACTGCTAGTTCCGGCTCGTCAGGGAGCGCACTCGACAAGGATCGACTGGCGACAAGTCGAGTCCCTCGCACCTTGGGGCGGCATCCGGATCGAGGACAACCTCGCCATCACGACGAGCGGCCACGAGAATCTCACGCGCTCCGCATTTCTCAGCGTGGCTGCGACGTCTTGAGCAAATCACGGATCTCCTCGAGCAGGACTTCCTGACGCGGCGGCGGCGCGGGTGCGGCGGGCGCCGCAGTCACCGGTGGGGACTTCAGTCGATTGATCGCCTTGATGGCCATGAAAAGGGCTGCCGCGATCAGCGTGAAGTCGAAAATGCTCTGCAGGAATGCACCCCACCTCAACAGCACCGGGGTCACACCGTCGGGCCCCATGCCGAGCGAAACAGTCCGGTCGGCAAAGGAAACTCCGCCGACCAATTTGCCGAGCAGCGGCATGATGATGTCGCCAACCAGCGACGAGACGATTTTGCCGAAAGCGGCGCCGACAACGACACCGATCGCCAGATCGATGACATTGCCGCGCATGGCGAATTTCCGGAATTCTTTGACGATCATGCTGCGCTCCATGGATAGCGCGGCCAGCAGCCGCGACGACTAGCGCAGAATCGACCCGATCGCCGAAAAAATCAAATCACCAGAACGCAAACGGCCGACATCCCGTTAGGAGATGTCGGCCGCGGAGATGAAACCGAAACGGTGCGATTAGGCTGCGGCGGCTTTTCTCGCCCGCGGCTTCGCCGCCGACTTGGCCTTGGCAGCCGACTTTGCAGCCGTCTTGCGCGCCGGCTTTTTCTCGGCCGCCTCGTCCTCGACCGCCGGAGCAGCCGCTTGGTCAACGAGCTGCATCAGCGCCATCGGCGCGGAGTCTCCCGCGCGCGGCATCATGCGCAGGATGCGGGTGTAACCACCGGCTCGAGCCTTGAAGCGCGGGCCAAGATCATCGAACAGCTTGTCGACGATCGCGGCATCGCGCAGGCGCGCAAAGGCGAGACGACGACGCGCCTCGCTGTCAGTCTTGGCGAGCGTGATCAGCGGTTCGACCACACGACGCAATTCTTTGGCCTTGGGCAACGTGGTACGGATGGTCTCGTGACGCAACAGCGCCACGCTCATGTTGCGCATCAGCGCATGGCGATGCGGAGCATTGCGCGACAGTTGTCGCCCGGAAAGTCGATGACGCATAACAAACCTCGATGAATCAGTTGGCGAGCGGCCCGCAGACCGCGCGACCTCACATCAAACCGCCGCGATCCTCGTCGTGGCGCAGACCCGCCGGCGGCCAGCCGTCGAGACGCATGCCGAGCATCAGACCATGGCTCTGCAGCACTTCCTTGATCTCAGTCAGAGATTTCTTGCCGAGGTTCGGGGTGCGCAGCAACTCGACTTCGGTGCGCTGCACGAGATCACCGATGTAATGGATGTTCTCGGCCTTGAGGCAGTTCGCACTGCGCACGGTGAGCTCGAGCTCGTCGACCGGACGCAGCAGGATCGGGTCGAACTGTGTCGACTCGGCCTTGCCACCGGCCTCTTCTTCGCCCTGCAGATCGACGAACACCGACAGCTGATCCTTGAGGATGCTGCCAGCGCGCCGAATGGCTTCTTCGGCGTCGATGGTGCCGTTGGTTTCGATGTCGAGGATGAGCTTGTCGAGATCAGTGCGCTGCTCAACGCGAGCGGCATCGACCGAATAGGTGACGCGCCGAATCGGGCTGAACGAGGCGTCGAGTTGCAAGCGGCCGATTGGGCGAGTGGCTTCCTCGAAGGCGACGCACTGCGAAGCCGGGCGATAGCCACGACCACGCTCGACGCGCAGAACCATGTTGAGTTCGCCAGCCTTGGTGAGATTGGCGATGACCAGCTCCGGATTGACCACTTCGATGTCGTGATCAGCCTGAATGTCACCGGCCGTCACCGGGCCCGGACCTTTCTTGGACAAACGCAGCTCCGCGGCGTCGCGGCTGTGCATGCGGATGGCGACCTGCTTGAGATTAAGCAGGATATCGACGACGTCTTCCTGGACACCCTCGATGCTGGTGTACTCGTGGAGCACACCTTCGATTTCGGCTTCGGTGATCGCCGCGCCGGGCATGGACGAAAGCAGCACACGCCGCAGCGCGTTGCCCAAGGTATGGCCAAAACCGCGTTCGAACGGCTCGATGACCACGCGCGCCTGACGCGGCGCGAGCGGGCTGACCTTCACCACGCGCGGCTTGAGGAATTCGCTGACGGATCCTTGCATGTTCAAACCCTCTTTCCTGTCCCGAGTCTCACTTCGAGTACAACTCGACGACCAGGTTTTCGTTGATGTCGGGCAGAATATCGTCCCGCGCCGGCACTTGCTTAAAAACGCCCTTCATTTCCTTGTCGTTGACTTCGACCCACTCGGGCAAGCCGACCTGGGCGGCGATCTGCATGGCGTTCTGGATGCGCAGTTGCTTGCGCGCCTTTTCACGAATCTGCACCACGTCACCCGGACGCAGCTGGCAGGAGGCAATCGTCACCGCCTCGCCATTGACCTCGACGCACTTGTGGCTGACCAACTGCCGCGCTTCGGAGCGCGTGGAGGCAAAGCCCATGCGGTAGACGACGTTGTCGAGACGGCACTCGAGCAACTTCAGCAGGTTCTCGCCGGTGGAACCCGTGCGACGGGCTGCCTCGGTGTAGTAGTTGGAGAACTGACGCTCGAGCACGCCATACATGCGACGCAGTTTTTGCTTCTCGCGCAACTGGCTGCCGTACTCGGAGAGACGGGTCTTGCGCTCGCCCTTAATGCCGCCCGGCGGCACCTGGAACTTGCACTTGGACTCGAGCGGCTTGACGCCACTCTTCAGGAAAAGATCGGTGCCCTCGCGACGAGCGAGCTTGCACTTGGGACCAACGTAACGGGCCATCGTATATACCTCTTGCGACGCGGCGTCAGACGCGACGCTTCTTGGGCGGACGGCAGCCGTTATGCGGAATCGGCGTAACGTCCGAGATGCTGGTGATCTTGAGGCCGCAGTTGTTGAGGGCACGAACCGCAGACTCGCGTCCGGGGCCGGGGCCCGCCACTCGCACCTCGACATTGCGCAGCCCATGCTCCTGCGCCGCGGTGCCGGCCTTTTCGGCCGCAACCTGCGCTGCGAAGGGGGTCGACTTGCGCGAGCCGCGGAAACCACAACCGCCCGAGGTCGCCCAGGACAATGTATTTCCCTGCCGATCGGTGATGGTGATGATCGTGTTGTTGAACGAGGCGTGCACGTGCGCGATCCCGTCCAGCACGTTCTTGCGTGCTTTCTTGGGCTTTTTCGCGCCGCCGGCCGATGCTTGCTTCTGTTCTGCCATGTGTTGCCTGCTGAAGTGCTATGCCTGTTATCCGATCAACCCTTGCCCGGAGGCGCGTTGAGCTTGACGGCCTGCTTGCGCGGGCCCTTGCGGGTGCGCGCATTGGTGCGCGTGCGCTGTCCGCGAACCGGCAAACCCTTGCGATGACGCATGCCACGATAGGTGCCGAGATCCATCAAACGCTTGATGTTCATCGACACTTCGCGGCGCAGATCGCCTTCGACCGGAGCCTTCGCGATCGCTGCACGCAGCGCGTTGACCTCGGGCTCGGTGAGGTCCTTGACCTTGGTGGTCGGATCGACGCCTGCGGACTCGCAGACCGCGCGGGCGCGCGTGCGTCCCACACCGTAGATGTGCGTCAGACCGATGACCACATGCTTGTTCATCGGGATGTTGATGCCGGCGATACGTGCCATGTTTGCTGCCCCGAAGCCGCTGAAAAGCGCGGCATTCTAATGGAAAACCCTATCCTCTCAACCCTGCCGCTGCTTGTGCCGCGGGTCTTTGCAAATCACGTAGACGACGCCGCGGCGCCGCACGATCTTGCAGTCCTTGCAGATTTTTTTGACCGATGGACGAACTTTCATGTCGGTTACCCTTTGATCACTGCGGCGCGCCGCCGCGTCCATAACCCATCAGGTTGGCTTGCTTGAGCAGACCGGGGTACTGATGGGACATCAAATGCGCCTGGAGCTGAGCCATGAAATCCATGCCCACCACCACGACGATCAGCAACGAAGTGCCGCCGAATACGAACGGCACGCCACCCTCGGCAGCGAGCACTTCCGGCACGATGCACACGCCCGTGACGTACAGCGCACCCCAGAGCGTCAGCCGAGTCAGCACTTTGTCGATGTACTCGCCGGTCTGCGGTCCTGGACGAAGGCCGGGAATGAACGCGCCGGACTTCTTGAGGTTCTCGGACGTCTCGCGCGAATTGAAGACCAGCGCCGTATAGAAAAAACAAAAGAAAATGATGAGCGCGGCGTACAACACCATGTGCAGCGGTTGGCCATACGAGAGCGACGCTGCGAGAGTCTGCAGGAAATCCGCGGTCGCGCCTTCGCCGGAGCCCGCGAACTGCGCGATGGTGGCCGGGAACAACAGCAAGCTCGAGGCGAAAATCGGCGGGATGACACCAGCCATGTTGAGCTTGAACGGCAGGTGGCTGGTCTGACCCGCCATGACTCGGCGACCAACTTGGCGCTTGGCGTAGTGGACGGCAATGCGACGCTGCGCACGTTCGCAGTACACGCAGAATGCGGTCACACCGCCCACCATGACGATCAGCACGATCGCGAAAATACCGGACATCTCGCCCGTATTGATGGACTCGATGGTTCGCCCAACCGCCCCAGGCAGCCCAGCAACGATGCTGGCCAAAATGATCATCGAGATGCCATTGCCGACACCACGCTCGGTCACTTGCTCACCGAGCCACATCAGGAACATGGTGCCGGTAGTCATCGTCACGGTCGCGATGAACAGGAACGACCAACCGGGAGAGGTGACCATCCCGCCGTTCTGCAACGCAGTGGCCGCGGCCAAAGATTGGAAAACGCCGAGGATCAGCGTGAAGTAGCGGGTGATGGAGGTCATCTTGCGACGACCCGCCTCGCCGTCTTTTTTCATCTCTTCCCAGGGCGGGTAAACCTGCGATCCCATCTGCACGATGATGGAAGCCGAGATGTAGGGCATCACACCCATGGCAAAAATCGACAAACGCTCGAGGGCGCCACCCGAGAACATGTTGGCGACCCCGAGAATGGTGCCTTCGTTCTCTTGGAAGAATCGCGCGACTTCCAGCGAGTCGATGCCCGGGACCGGAATGAAGGAGCCGATGCGATAGACGATGAGTGCGCCGATCAGGAAGAACAGGCGCATGCGGACTTCGCTGAAACGCGTCGCGTCAGCGAGAGTCGATGCGGGATTACCTACGCCTGTTGCCATGATGATGCGGGTGTGTGCTCGGGTTGCCTGCTCAGGCTTCGATGCGGCCGCCAGCGGCCTCGATCGCCGCCTTGGCACCCTTGGTCGCACCCACGCCCTTCAGCGTGACTGCCTTCTTGATTTCGCCCGAGAGGACAACCTTGGCCACCTCGGTCTGAGCCGGCACTACGTTCGCCGCCTTGAGCGCCGCGAGGTCAATGATTTCGGCGTTGACTTTGGCGAGTTCGTCGAGCCGTACTTCGGCGCGCGTTGCCTTCATGGCGGAACGGAAGCCAACCTTGGGCATGCGGCGCTGCAGCGGCATCTGACCGCCTTCGAAGCCGACCTTGTGGTAGCCGCCCTTGCGCGCACGCTGACCCTTGACGCCACGACCGCAGGTCTTGCCCTGCCCAGCCGAGGCACCACGGCCGACGCGCGACCGCGGACGCTTCGCGCCCGGTGCGGGTTTGATGGTGTTGATGCGCATCTCGAATTCTCCTTCGCTTGGGACGAGGGCCTCAGCCCTCGACCACCTCGAGCAAATGACGCGCGGTGCGGACCAGACCACGATTTTCCGGCGTATCTGCCACGGTGACTGTCTGATGCCGCTTGCGCAGACCGAGTCCGCGGACTGACTGCGCGATGTTCGCAAGCTGTCCGTGAACGCTCTTCTTGAGGGTGATTTTCAGTTGCTTGGCCGCCATGAGCTTCAACCCAAGATTTCGTCGAGGGACTTGCCGCGCTTCGCGGCGATTTCTTCGGGCGAGCGGACGGCGGCAAGCGCCTTGACCGTCGCACGAACCACATTGATCGCGTTACGCGAACCGTAGCTCTTGGCGAGCACGTTACGCACGCCGGCACACTCGAGCACCGCGCGCATGCCGCCGCCAGCGATGACACCCGTACCATCCGAGGCCGGCTGCATCAGCACGCGGGTTGCGCCGTGGCTGCCCTTGACCGAGTAGTGCAGCGTCTCGTTCTTCAACGAAACGTTCACCATGTTCTTGCGTGCGGCGGCCATAGCCTTGGAGATGGCCACCGGCACCTCGCGGGCCTTGCCGAAACCAAAACCGACCCTACCGGCACCGTCACCGACCACGGTGAGCGCCGTGAAGCCGAATTGACGGCCGCCCTTCACGGTCTTGGAGGTGCGATTCACCGCAACGAGTTTTTCGAGATACTCGTCGGTCGCCTGGGATTTTTCGACTCGTGCCATGAGGTTGTCCTGCCTTAGAACTCGAGACCCGCTTCACGCGCGGCATCCGCCAGCGCCTTGATGCGGCCGTGATACATGAAGCCCGCGCGATCAAACGCGACCTTGGTGATGCCGGCAGCTTTTGCCCGCTCGGCAATCACGCGACCGACGGCCTTGGCCGCCTCCACGTTGCCGGTACCCGTGAGGCCGTTCGCGACGGCATCCTGCACGGTCGACGCGGCCGCCAGCACCTGCGCGCCCGCGGCGTCAAACACCTGCGCGTAAATGTGCCGCGGAGTGCGGTGCACGGTGAGACGGGGCTGGCCCAACTCGCGAATCTTGGCGCGGGCCCGCACGGCACGGCGCTGCCGCCGCTCTTTTTTGGTGATCTGCATTGCTCGATCCTCGTTGCGCGCCTGCGGTTACTTCTTCTTGCCTTCCTTGAGCGTGATCTGCTCGCCGGCGTAACGCACACCCTTGCCCTTGTAGGGCTCAGGCGGACGCAGCTCGCGGATCTCGGCGGCCACCTGGCCGACGCGCTGTTTGTCGATACCCTTGATGACGATCTCGGTCTGACTCGGCGCTTCGACCGTGACGCCCTCGGGCATCTCGACGGCGACCGGGTGGGAGAAGCCGAGCGTCAGGTTCAAGGTCTTGCCCTGCACGGCAGCACGGTAGCCGACGCCGACCAGCTCGAGCTTGCGCTCGTAGCCCTTGCTGACGCCGGTGGCCATGTTGGCGAGGTGCGCGCGCGTCGCGCCCGCCTGCATGCGATTGTCGATGTTGTATTCGACTTCGAGTTGCTTTTCGCCCTGCACGACCTTTACGCCGCCCTTGAGCAGGACGGACAGAGAGCCCTTTGCACCCTTCAGGGTGACCGCATCTGCAGTGATCGTCGCGGTGACGCCCTGCGGCAACACGACGGGTTGTTTTGCTACACGACTCATGTTCGCTTCCTCAGGCGACGATGCACAGGACTTCGCCGCCCTGGCCGATGGCGCGCGCCTGCTTGTCCGTCATGACGCCCTTCGGCGTGGAGACGATCACGGTGCCCATGCCGCCCAGAACCTTCGGCAACTCGTCCTTGCCGCGATAGATCCGCAGGCCCGGACGCGACACGCGCTCGAGACGGTCGATGACCGGACGACCATCGAAATATTTGAGTGCGATGGTGAGCGTGCTTTTGCCGCCGTCTTCCGCGATGCGGAAATCGGCCACATAGCCTTCGTCCCTCAGCACCTTGACGACCGCCTGCTTCAGGCGCGACGACCCGACGCTCACTTCGCTCTTGCGGGCGAGTTGCGCGTTGCGGATGCGAGTCAGCAGATCGGCAATGGGATCAGTCATGCTCATATGGCGTGCGCTCCTACCAGCTCGCCTTGGACACACCGGGCAGCTCGCCCCGGTTGACGGTCTCGCGAATCTTCACGCGCGAAAGACCGAACTTGCGGTACACGCCACGCGGCCGACCCGTAATGGCGCAGCGGTTTCGACCGCGGCTCGGGCTCGCATCACGCGGCATCTTCTGCAGCGCGGCCACTGCGGCGGCGCGATCTTCCGGCGAGGTGCGCGGGCTGCGGATCGCTTCCTTGAGCTGCGCACGCTTGGCGGCGTATTTCTTCGCGGTCTCGGCGCGACGCTTCTCGCGCTCCACCATGCTCGTCTTGGCCATGTGATTTGCTGCCCTGTTACTTGCGGAACGGGAACTGGAAGGCTTCGAGCAGAGCCCGACCCGCCTTGTCGTCCTTCGCGGTGGTGGTGATGGTGATATCCATGCCCCGGAGCTGGTCGATCTGGTCGTACTGGATCTCGGGGAAGATGATCTGTTCTTTGACGCCCATGTTGTAGTTGCCACGACCGTCGAACGAACGCGGCGAAACGCCACGGAAGTCGCGGATACGCGGCATCGCCACGCTGATGAGACGATCAAGGAATTCGTACATGCGCTCGCCGCGCAAGGTGACCTTGCAGCCGATGGCGAGGCCATCACGCACCTTGAACGAGGCGATCGACTTGCGCGCCCGGCAGATCAGCGGCTTTTGACCGGTGATCTTGGCGAGATCGCCCGCCGCGGCATCGATGACCTTCTTGTCGGCCACGGCCTCGCCCACACCCATGTTGACCGTGATCTTCACGATCTTCGGGACTTCCATGACGTTGGCGATCGCGAGCTCCTTGCGGAGCTGCGGCACGACCTTGTCGCGGTAAAACTGTTGCAGCCTTGCCATTCTGGTTGACCTGCCCGATCGACGCTTACGCGTCGATCATTTCTCCGTTGGACTTGAAGAAGCGAACGCGCTTGCCATCCGCCAGACGCTTCACGCCGACACGGTCGGCTTTCTGCGTGGCGGGATTGAACAGCGCAACCTTCGAGACATGTAGCGGGGCTTCCTTTTCGAGGATGCCGCCCGGCTTGTTCTGCTGCGGGTTGCCGCGGGTGTGACGCTTGACGCGATTGACGCTCTCGACGACGACCATGTCGTCTTCGAGCACGCTCACCACGGCACCCTTGCGACCTTTGTCGCGGCCCGAGATGACGATGACGTTGTCGCCCTTGCGGATCTTTCTCATGGCGATGAACCTCAGAGCACTTCCGGCGCGAGCGAGATGATCTTCATGAACTGCGCCGTACGCAGTTCGCGCGTCACGGGTCCGAAGATACGCGTGCCGATCGGCTCGAGCTTGTTGGTGAGCAGCACGGCGGCATTGCCGTCGAACTTGATGAGTGAACCGTCCGGGCGACGCACGCCACGACGGGTCCGAACGACGACGGCGTCATACACCTCGCCCTTCTTGACCTTGCCGCGCGGGATCGCGTCCTTGACAGAAACTTTGATGACATCGCCGACTGCAGCGTAACGACGACGTGTTCCGCCCATGACTTTGATGCACATCAAAGTTTTGGCGCCACTGTTGTCGGCGGCGTTGAGGATGGATTGCAGCTGGATCACGATGCACGCTCCACGACGGACACCAGCCGCCAGGACTTGCTGCGCGAAATCGGCCGACACTCGGCGATCGTCACCGTATCACCCTCACGCGACTCGTTGGTCTCGTCGTGCGCGAGCAGCTTGGTGGTGAGACGGATGTACTTGCCGTAACGCGGATGCTTGACCAGGCGCTCGATTTCGACCGCGATGGTCTTGTTCATCTTGTTGCTGACGACGCGTCCGGTGAGCGTGCGCAGCGTCTTTTGCTCGGTTGCCGTGTTCATCTGTTACTTCCCCGAAGTCTTCGCGGCCTGCTCGGCGAGCACCATTTTCACGCGAGCGATGTCCTTGCGGACCCGCCCGAAGTCGTGCGGCTTGATGCCCTGACCGGTGGCGCGCTGCATGCGCAGCGAGAATTGCTCGCGGCGCAGCTTGAGCAGTTCCTCGTTGAGGTCCTTGGCGGCCTTGCCGCGCAATTCTTTGGCGTTCATGTCAGCGTACCTGTCGCTTCACGAAAGAGGTCGTGACCGAGAGCTTCGCGCCAGCAAGGCGGAAAGCCTCGCGAGCGGTCTTTTCGTCCACCCCTTCCATCTCGAAGAGCACTTTGCCGGGCTTGACCTTGGCCACCCAGTACTCGACGTTGCCCTTGCCCGAACCCATGCGGACTTCGAGAGGCTTTTTCGAGATGGGGACGTCGGGGAAAACGCGGATCCAGATCTGGCCACCACGCTTGACGTGACGGGCCATCGCACGACGGGCCGCCTCGATCTCGCGCGCGGTCATGCGGGTTCGCTCCGTGGCCTTGAGGCCGAAATCGCCGAAGGCGACCGAGTTGCCACGCTGCGCGAGGCCGGCGTTATCGCCCTTGAACTGCTTGCGGTATTTGGTGCGCTTGGGTTGCATCATGGCTGCAATTCCTCGTCCGCTCAGGCAGCCGGCGCGGCAGCGGGCGCTGCGGCGGCATCCGTGGCGGCAGCGGCGGCGGCTTCACCCTCGGGTGCAGCCTTCGCCAGGTCTTCCTTGTCGAACACTTCGCCCTTGAAGATCCACACCTTGACGCCGATCACGCCGTAGGTGGTGCGGGCTTCGCCGAAACCGTAGTCGATGTCGGCGCGGAAGGTGTGCAATGGAACGCGTCCTTCACGCGACCACTCGGTGCGCGCAATCTCGGCGCCGTTCAGGCGACCCGACAAACGCACCTTGATACCGAGCGCTCCGCTGCGCATGGTGCTCATCACGGCGCGCTTCATGGCGCGACGGAACATCACGCGCTTTTCGATTTGCTGCGCGATGCCATCAGCCACGAGCTGAGCGTCAAGCTCAGGCTTGCGGATCTCGGCGATATTCAGGCGAATGTCGGTGACCGGGCGACCGAGCAGCTTGGCGGTTTCGGCGCGCAGCTTTTCGATGTCCTCACCCTTCTTGCCGATGACGATGCCTGGACGCGCCGTCTGGATGGTGATGTTGACCTTGTTGGCGGCACGCTCGATCTGGATGCGCGACACCGAGGCCTCGGCGAGTTTCTTGCGCAGAAACTCGCGGACGCGGAAATCGGTGTGCACGTGCAGCGGAAACTGCTTCTTGCTGGCATACCACTTCGAGGACCACTCGCGAGTGATGCCGAGACGAATACCGATCGGATTGACTTTCTGGCCCATGGATCAGTCCTTCCTGCCGTCGCTGACCACGACGGTGATGTGGCTGTTGCGCTTGACGATACGGGCGCCGCGGCCTTTGGCGCGAGCGGCAAAGCGCTTCAGCACCGGCGCGGTGTCGACCATGATGCGATGAACCTTGAGCTCGTCGATGTCGGCGCCGTTGTTGTTCTCGGCGTTGGCAACGGCGGACTCGAGGACCTTGAGAACGATCTCAGCGCCCTTCTTCGGAGTGAAGCGCAGCGTCGCGAGGGCATTGCCCACAGGCTTCCCACGCACCACGTCGGCGACCAGGCGGCACTTTTGCGGAGAGATCCGCGCGTACTTGAGTTTTGCGGTGACTTCCATTGCTTGCTCCGCGGTCAGGCCGCGACCTTCTTGTCGCCCGAGTGACCCTTGTAGACCCGCGTCGGCGCGAATTCGCCGAGCTTGTGACCGACCATGTTTTCGGTGACGAGCACGGGCACGTGCTGCTTGCCGTTATGGACCGCGATGGTGAGCCCGACCATATCGGGAGTGACCATCGAGCGACGTGACCAAGTCTTGATCGGCTTGCGATCGTTCTTGGCAACGGCGGTCTGCACCTTCTTTGCGAGATGCAGGTCGACAAACGGACCTTTCTTGAGTGAACGAGGCACTTGTGACTCCTGACCTTACCGGGCCGCTCAGCGGACCTTGTTCTGCCGACGCTGCACGATCATGTGATTCGTGCGCTTGTTGGTACGGGTCTTCTTGCCCTTGGTATTCCAACCCCAGGGCGAAACCGGGTGCGGATTACCTTGACCGGACTTGCCTTCACCACCGCCGTGGGGGTGATCGACCGGGTTCATGGCAAGGCCGCGCACGGTCGGGCGAATGCCAAGCCAACGCTTCGCACCGGCTTTGCCGTAGCTGCGCAGGTTGTGCTCGTCGTTGCTGACCTCGCCGATGGTGGCGCGGCAGTCGATGTGCACCTTGCGGGTCTCGCCCGACTTGAGGCGGATGTAGGCATAGATCCCTTCGCGCGCCGTGTACTGCACGGAGCTGCCGGCGCTACGGGCGAGCTGCCCGCCGGCGCCCGGCTTGAGCTCGACGTTGTGCACCGTGCTGCCGACCGGGATGTGGCGCAGCTGCATCGCGTTACCCGCCTTGATCGGCGAATCGGCGCCGGAACGGATCGCATCGCCCGGCACCACGCCCTTCGGCGCGATGATGTAGCGACGCTCGCCATCGAGATACTTGACGAGTGCGATGTGCGCCGTGCGGTTCGGATCGTGCTCGATGCGCTCGATCACGCCCTTGACGCCGTCCTTGTCGCGCTTCAGGTCGATGATGCGGAATTTCTGGCGCGAACCGCCGCCCTTGTGACGGGTGGTGATACGACCAAAGTTGTTGCGACCACCGGTCTTCGCCTGGCTCTCGGTGAGCGGCGCGTACGGCTTGCCCTCCCAGAGGTGGGACTTGTCGATCTTGACGGCGAACCGGCTGCCCGGCGACGTCGGCTTCATTTTGACGAGTGCCATCAGGCTCTCCTCGCTTCGTAGTCGATGCTCTGGCCCGGCGCGAGGCGCACATAGGCTTTCTTCCAGTCCTGCGTGCGACCGAGCGTTTTGCCGAAGCGACGCGTCTTGCCGCTCTCGTTGACGACGTTCACCGCCTCGACCTTCACCTGGAACATGAGCTCCACCGCCGCCTTGATGTCAGGCTTGGTGGCATCACGGCGCACGCGGAAGGCGTACTGGTTGGAGTTCTGCATGGCGAGCGCCGACTTTTCGGTAACGTGCGGGGCGACCAGCACGTTGATCAGACGCTCCTGACTCAGTTTGCTCTCGGCGCTCATTGCAGGCGCTCCTCGATCAGCTTCACGGCGCCGACGGTCATCAGCACTTTGTCGTAACTCACCAGCGCCAGCGGATTCAGCGCGGTCACCGGCAGCACATCGACGTGCGGCAGGTTGCGTGCGGCCAAGAACAGTTTTTCGTCGATGGCCTCGACCACAATCAACACGTTGTCGAGCGACATCGCCTTGAGCTGCGCGGCCAGCAGGCGAGTCTTGGGGGCTTCGAGGTCGATGCCCGTCGTGACCAGCAGCCGATCTTGGCGCACGAGCTCCGAGAGCATCGAGCGCAGCGCACCGCGGTACATCTTGCGGTTGACCTTCTGGCCGAAATCACGCGGCTTTGCGGCGAAGGCGCGGCCGCCGCCCACCCAGATCGGGCTACGGCTCGAGCCAGCACGAGCCTGACCGGTGCCTTTCTGGCTCCAGGGCTTCTTGCCGCCACCGCGTACTTCGGCCTTGGTCAGCTGGGCCTTGGTGCCCGCGCGACCGGCATTGCGATAAGCGGTGACGACCTGGTGGACCAGGGCTTCGTTGTATTCGGTGCCAAACGTGGCTTCCGATAATTGCAGCTCGTTTGAGCCGCCAGCGATTTTGATCTTCATGATCTGTTCGCTCCCGATCACTTCTTGGCCTTGCCGGCGGCCGCACTCTTGGACGGCACGATCACACGGCGTTTGGCCAGTCGAGCCGCCTTCAGCGAGGGGCGCACCACGACCTGACCACCTTCGGCACCCGGAACGGCACCGCGAACCAGCAGCAGGTTGCGCTCAGCATCGACCTCGACGACCTTGAGGTTCTCGGTCGTGCGACGCGCCACACCCATGTGACCCGACATACGCTTACCTTGGAACACGCGGCCCGGCGTCTGGCGCTGGCCGATGGAGCCGGGGGTGCGGTGCGAGACCGACACACCGTGGGTGGCGTTGTGACCACCGAAGTTGTGACGCTTCATGGTGCCCGCGAAGCCCTTGCCGATGGTCGTTCCGGTGACATCGACCACCTGACCGACCTGAAAGTGATCCGCCTTGATTTCGGCACCGACAGCGAGACCTTCGCCCTCCTTGTCGGCGAGGCGAAACTCGAGCAGGGCCTTGCCCGGATTCGTGCCCGCCTTGGCGTAGTGACCCGCCGCCGCCTTGGAAAGCAGCTGGGGACGACGCGCGCCGTAGGTGACTTGGATGGCGCGATAGCCGTCCTTGTCGGTGGATTTGATCTGCGTGACGCGGTTCGGCAGAACCTCGATCACGGTGACGGGGATGGACTCACCCGCTTCCGTAAACACGCGTGTCATGCCGCACTTGCGGCCGACTAGACCGATTGCCATGTCCGTATCTCTCCTGCGCCCACTACGATTGGTGGCCGCAAAAAGCCTGTTTTCGATCAACCAGGTGAGGAGTGACGACCGGAGGCTCCACGACGGTGCGTCGCGGAGTATCTCGAGTGGTCTTGGCGGCTTGCCGCCAACCTCGCCCGAATCCGCCGGTTTTCGGCGGCCCGCCCCGGCAAATCCCCGGGGTCAAAAAAGGCGCGCAGTGTAATCGGGGATCTTGGGGTTTGCAAGCGCCCCCTTTTGACCGGGGCGCTTGTACCCGAATTGCCTGACTGCTCAGCCTCCGTCAGTTGAGCTTGATCTGGACGTCCACGCCGGCCGGCAGCTCGAGACGCATCAGCGCGTCAACGGTCTTGTCGGTCGGGTTGAGGATGTCCATCAGACGCTTGTGCGTCCGCAGCTCGAACTGGTCACGGGCGTCCTTGTCGCCGTGCGGGCTGACCAGAAGCGTGTAGCGCTCCATCTTGGTCGGCAACGGCACGGGACCCCGTACGGTGGCGCCCGTGCGCTTCGCCGTCTCGACGATCTCGCGCGCGGAAGTGTCGATCAGGCGATGGTCGAATGCCTTCAGCCTGATGCGGATGTTCTGGTTAGCCATGTTGCTTGCCTTTGCTTTGCGTGATGCCGCGGGCCGATTACTTGAGGATCTTGGCGACGACGCCGGCGCCGACGGTGCGACCGCCCTCGCGGATCGCAAAGCGCAGACCGTCTTCCATCGCGATCGGGGCGAGCAGGTCGACCACCATCTTGATGTTGTCCCCAGGCATCACCATCTCCACGCCCTCGGGCAACTCGATCGTCCCAGTCACATCCGTCGTGCGGAAGTAAAACTGCGGCCGATAGCCCTTGAAGAACGGTGTGTGACGACCGCCTTCTTCCTTCGTCAGCACGTACACCTCACACTCGAACTTCGTGTGCGGCAGAATGCTGCCCGGCTTCGCCAACACCTGACCGCGCTCCACATCCTCGCGCTTCGTGCCGCGCAGCAGCACGCCCACGTTGTCGCCCGCCTGACCCTCATCGAGCAGCTTGCGGAACATCTCAACGCCCGTGCACGTCGTCTTCACCGTGTCCTTCAGACCGATGATCTCGACTTCTTCGTTCACCTTCACGATGCCGCGCTCAATGCGTCCCGTCACCACCGTGCCGCGACCCGAAATCGAGAACACGTCCTCGACCGGCATCAGGAACGGCTTGTCCACATCGCGCTTCGGTACCGGGATGTACTTGTCCATCTCCTCGACCAGCTTGATCACCGCCGGCACGCCAATCTCGCTCGTGTCGCCCTCGAGCGCCTTCAGCGCCGAGCCCACAATGATCGGCGTCGCATCGCCCGGGAACTTGTACGTCGAGAGCAGCTCGCGCACTTCCATCTCAACGAGCTCCAAAAGCTCCTTGTCATCGACCATGTCCGCCTTGTTCATGAACACCACGATGTACGGCACGCCCACCTGACGCGCCAACAAAATGTGCTCGCGCGTCTGCGGCATCGGGCCATCCGCCGCCGACACCACCAGAATCGCCCCGTCCATCTGCGCCGCGCCCGTGATCATGTTCTTCACGTAGTCCGCGTGCCCCGGGCAATCCACGTGCGCGTAGTGACGCTCCTTCGACTGGTACTCCACGTGCGCCGTCGAAATCGTGATCCCGCGCGCCTTCTCTTCCGGCGCCTTGTCAATCTGGTCGTACGCCTTGAACTCCCCGCCATGCGTCTCGGCCATCACCTTCGTCAACGCCGCCGTCAACGTCGTCTTGCCGTGGTCAACGTGACCAATCGTCCCTACGTTGACGTGCGGCTTGCTGCGTTCAAACTTTTCCTTGGACACGTGTGTATCTCCTCGTCGAAGCGAAATCGGTTAACGGTTGATGATGGTCTCGGCGACGTTCGGCGGGACTTCCATGTACTTGTGGAATTCCATGGTGAAGGTCGCACGACCTTGACTCATGGAACGCACGGAGGTCGCGTAACCGAACATCTCGGAGAGGGGAACCTCGGCGAGAATCGCCTTGCCGGAGGGTGAATCCTCCATGCCAGTGATCTGGCCGCGGCGGCGGTTGAGGTCGCCGATGACGTCGCCGGAATAATCCTCCGGTGTCACCACTTCGACCTTCATGATCGGCTCGAGAATCACGGGCTTCGCATTCTTGAAGCCTTCTTTGAAGCCGATCGAACCTGCAATCTTGAATGCCATTTCATTGGAGTCGACGTCATGGTACGAGCCATCGAAGGCAGTAACCTTCACATCGACGATCGGATAGCCGGCCACCACACCCGTGTCGACGGCTTCCTTCACACCCTTGTCGATCGCCGGAATGAACTCGCGCGGCACCGCGCCGCCGACGATTGCATTGACGAATTCATAGCCCTTGCCGAGCGCGTTTGGCTCGAGTTTGAGCCACACGTGGCCGTACTGACCGCGACCGCCCGACTGGCGCACGAACTTGCCTTCGGACTCGACCGTGCCGCGCAGGGTTTCGCGATACGCGACCTGCGGCTTGCCAACATTGGCCTCGACCTTGAACTCCCGCTTCATGCGATCAACGATGATCTCGAGGTGCAACTCGCCCATGCCCGAGATGATCGTCTGCCCCGACTCCTGGTCGGTGTGCACGCGAAAGGAGGGATCTTCCTTCGCGAGACGCTGCAGCGCGAGCCCCATCTTTTCCTGATCGACCTTGGTCCTGGGTTCCACGGCGACCGAGATGACGGGGTTGGGGAACACCATCTTCTCGAGCGTGATGACCTTGCCTTCGGCACAGAGCGTATCGCCCGTGGTGACGTCCTTCAGGCCCACCGCCGCCGCGATATCACCCGCGCGGACTTCTTTGATCTCGGTCCGATCGGAGGCATGCATCTGCAGCAGTCGACCGATGCGCTCGTTGCGGCTCTTGGTCGGCACGTATACCGAGTCACCCGAGTTGAGCACGCCGGAATACACGCGGAAGAAGGTGAGGCTGCCGACGAAAGGATCGTTGAGAATCTTGAAGGCGAGCGCGGCAAACGGCGCCTCGTCGGTCGCCGGACGCGTGACCGCCTCGCCATCCTCGTCGAGACCTTTGACCGCAGGCACATTCGCTGGCGAGGGCATGTATTCGACCACCGCATCGAGCAGTGCCTGCACGCCCTTGTTTTTGAAAGCCGTGCCACACATGCATAGCACGATCTCGTTCTTCCATGACCGCTCGCGCAGTCCGGACTTGATCTCGTCCTGCGAGAGTTCGGTCCCCTCGAGGTATCTATTCATCAGCGCATCGTTGGCCTCGGCCGCCGCCTCGACCACGCGCAACCGAGCCGCTTCGGCCTCGGCGAGGAGTTCCGCCGGAATGTCGCGGTACTCGAAATTCATGCCCTGGGTTTCCATGTCCCAGTAGATCGCCTTCATCTTCAAAAGATCGATGACGCCCTCGAAAGCGTCTTCGGCGCCGATCGGCAGCTGGATGGGCACCGGATTGCCGCGCAGGCGACTGCGGATCTGTTCGATGCAGCGCTGGAAATTCGCGCCCGAGCGATCCATTTTGTTGACGAAGGCGATGCGCGGCACGCCATAGCGGTTCATCTGCCGCCAGACTGTCTCGGACTGCGGCTGCACACCCGACACCGCACAGAACAGCGCCACCGCCGAGTCGAGCACGCGCAGCGAGCGCTCGACCTCGATGGTGAAATCGACGTGCCCTGGCGTGTCGATGATGTTGATGCGGTGCTCGGGGAATTGTTTGTCCATCCCCTTCCAGAAGCAGGTGGTCGCAGCGGAGGTGATCGTGATGCCACGCTCCTGCTCCTGCTCCATGTAATCCATCACGGCGGCGCCGTCATGGACCTCACCGATTTTGTGCGAGACGCCGGTGTAGAACAGGATGCGTTCGGACGTTGTGGTCTTGCCCGCATCGATATGCGCGGAGATACCGATATTTCGGTAGCGCTCGATGGGTGTGGTGCGGGCCATGACCGAAGCAACCTGTGTCGACGGAAAGTCCGACGATTACCAGCGGTAATGCGCGAAGGCCTTGTTGGCCTCGGCCATGCGGTGGGTCTCTTCGCGCTTGCGCACGGCAGAGCCGCGGTTGTCAGCCGCTTCCATGAGTTCGTGGGCCAAACGGAAGGCCATCGACTTTTCGCTGCGCCCACGCGCCGCTTCGATGACCCAGCGCATGGCGAGCGTCTGGCGACGCGTGGCGCGAACTTCGACCGGCACCTGATAAGTGGCACCGCCGACGCGACGGGATTTCACCTCGACCACCGGCTTGACGTTGTCGAGAGCTTGCGACAGCAGCGCGATGGCATCGCCACCCTGCTTGCCGGTCTTCTCGGCAATCCGATCGATCGCACCGTAGATGATGCGTTCGGCGGCCGACTTCTTGCCGCTCTTCATGACGACGTTCATGAATTTGGCCAGCATGTCGTTGTTGAATTTGGGATCCGGCAGGATGTGGCGGACCGGCGCTTGTGCACGACGTGACATCGTTCGCTCTCCTTACTTTTTCTTGCCGCGCTTGGCGCCGTACTTGGAACGGCCCTGCTTGCGATCGTTGACGCCCGCGCAGTCGAGGGTGCCGCGGACAGTGTGGTAACGCACACCCGGCAGATCCTTCACGCGACCACCGCGAATGAGCACCACCGAGTGCTCCTGCAGGTTGTGGCCCTCGCCGCCAATGTACGAGGTGACCTCGTAACCGTTGACGAGGCGAACACGGCAAACCTTGCGGAGCGCCGAGTTGGGCTTCTTGGGGGTGGTGGTGTACACGCGAGTGCACACGCCGCGCTTTTGCGGGGCTGCGCCGAGAGCGGGCACCTTAGTCTTTTCGGACGGGGTGCGGCGCGGGGCGCGAATCAGCTGACCTGTCGTGGCCATGCAGTCTCCAGAGTCTTCAGCGTTTACGAAACGAAACGACCGGACAGGAGACATCGCTCGCAAGGCCCGCCAAAACATCCTGCGGTGAAGCAGGAGAACCCGGACCTACGACCGACAGCTCGACGACCGGCTGCGGCGGGCGACCTGCGCAGACAACCCGGGCCACCCCCTTGCGAGGGCGGCCCGGATGCTGGAAAGCCGCTGTTTTTCGGGAAGCCCGACCAAGGGTTGCCCGAGAAAGGCCGCGGATTCTAGGGAGCGGCCCCGAGACTGTCAACCAAACTCACGGTGGCTGAGGCCCGGTTTCAGAACCAGCTGAAGTTGAACGAGATGCTGACCCGGTCGGCGCTCGACGGGTTGGGCGGCACTTCGTGGCGCAACCAGCTCTCGAACAGCACCACCTGCCCTGCCTTCGCAGGCACGGTATGCCAGGTACGCAGCGCTTGCGGCGCATCCGCCCGACGGGGCGGCGCCGCCATGAAGCGATCGAGCCGCGGATCCTCGAACTTGAGCCCTGACGCACCCCGCGGCGTGGCGACGTAGTACGTACCGCTGACACTGGCGAGCGGATGCAAGTGCAGGCTGTGTACCACCCCCTGCGGCATGATGTTCACCCAGCAATCGGTCATTGCCAGCGTACGCCCGCTCATCTCGAACGCCAGATTCTTAACGAACTTGCGCACATGTTTTCCGAGTTTGCGTTCAAGTTCGGCGAACGTCGGCGAAAATTGCTGTATTTGACACTGCGAACCATAGGACGTATAGCCACCGGGATAGTGACGCGCCGACCAGCGTCGCCCCGCCGGGTCGTCGGCGCGCAACTGCAGGCATTCGCGCAGCAACCGACGGTTGAAGTCGGCGGCGCCAACTCGCTGCAAGGCAGCGGTGTACAGCAGGGTCGGGAACAGCGCGTCAATTCGGGCCACGGTCCTTAGCCCCCGCGGCCAGGTTCAGGTCGCCCCCGATACAGCCGGCGACCGGCCCAGCGCCGCAGGCCCGGAAAGTGGCGCGCGATGAAAACGATGAACTTGCCGTGACCGGTCACGACGATTTCCGCCCGACCTCGATCAACGCCCCGGATAATTTCGCGCGCCGCCGCCTCGGCACTGACGCGCAGCCACGCAGGAATGGGGTCGCGGGCCTCGGGCTGCACGACACCCTGATTGTTGGTGCGTCGAATATCCGAATCGACGAATCCCGGGGACACCAGCGTGACGCCGATACCCTCGGGCACGAGATCCACGTGCAACGTTTCGGCCAGCGCCCGCACCGCAAATTTGCTCATCGAATAGGCTGACATGGCTCCCGAGGCAGCATGGCCGGCCACGCTGCCCACCAACACCAAGTGCCCGCGGCTCGCACTCAGCGCCGGCAGGGTTTCCTTGATGGTGCGCAGCACGCCAAACACGTTGGTGTCGAATTGCCGCTGATAATCGGCCAGCGCGAGTTTTTGGATGGCGCCCGCGACGCCGAAGCCGGCGTTGGCATAGACCACATCGATACCCACACCGCGCGCGGCCAGCGCCTCGACCACCCGCGCGACATCACCGTCCTGCGTCACATCGCCGGCATGCACGGTCACTTCAGCGCCCTGTGCCCGCAACTCGCCGGCCAGCGACTCCAGTAACTCGGTGCGACGGGCAAGCAGGGCGAGCCGCGCGCCGCGTCGGGCATAGGCTCGCGCGAGGGCGGCACCAATCCCTGCGGAGGCCCCGGTGATGAGAACGGTTTGCGGCGTCACTTGTGGAGGAGTCATACGTGACAGGGATTATTGCAGCAATCGATCGCCACAAAAAATCGCCATAAAATCGACGCGGTGATTGACAGCGGCTCTGCGAAGCGCAATATAAATCCCATCTTTGGGGTCGTTTCGCGGGCTTGCGGGCGGACCCGAATGGTATACGGGGGAAAAAACCATGACGAACCGTCGGCCTTTACAGGACCGCGGACTGCTGCAGCACATCAGCTGTGCCGCCGTGATCCTTGTTGCAGTGCTGCTCACAACCCACGCTGTCGCGTCCAATCCCGGGGCGAGCGCGCCGAGCACTAACCCCACCGCGACCGACGCACTGCCCACGGCCGAGGCGCGCACGCTCTACACCTTGGGACAACTCATCTCGCGCACCCTCGAAGCGTTTGCGCTCAGCGACGAGGAGCTCGACTGGGTACAGGCAGGGCTCGCCGATGGCGTGACCGGCGCGGCGCCCAAAGTCGATCTTTCCGCCGAGGCAGCCGGCCTGCACGCCATGCAAGAAGCGCGGCGCAACGCAACACTGACGCGCGAACGGGCCGCCGGCGCCGAGTTTGTGGCGAGCGTCATCCAATCACCGGACTCCGAGCGTCACCCGAGCGGAGTCGTCATTCAGCGCGTGCAGCCGGGCGACGGCGCACAACCGACGCCGACCGACCATGTCGAGGTGCATTACGAGGGCACGCTGATCGACGGAACCGTTTTCGACAGTTCGCGGCAGCGTGGCGCGCCCGCCAAATTCCCGGTACGCGGCGTGATTGCCTGCTGGACCGAAGCGCTGCAGGCGATGCGTGTCGGCGGCCGCAGCCGCGTCGTGTGCCCCGCGGAGCTCGCCTACGGTGATCGCGGCTCGCCGCCGGCGATCAAACCGGGCGCGACGCTGGTGTTCGACATCGAGCTGCTCGCGATCGTGCGCTGAGGACCATACTGCCGCTCGAGATAATCGAGAATCTGCTTGGCTTCTTCGTCGGTCAGCGGGGCCTTGAAGGCATTGCGCATTTTATTGACCGACGCCTCCCACACTTGTCGCGTGCCGAAACGGGCATGCATCTCGACGTAGTCGATGCTGTGACAAATCGTGCAGCGGGCGATGAACACTTCGCGGCCCGCACCCGGCGCCGCTTCGGGCTCGGCCTGAAGCGTGGCACTCGCCAACAGCAGCGGCAAAATCTGCCAGAGCGCGATTTTCTTTGGCGTGTTCACGAGCGCACCTCGACCGTCGCTCGATGATATGCGTTGTGCTGATAGCCCGAGGGGTTCGGGATGGCCTGCTCGATCTGCACTTGGCCAACGCGATTCGCGGCGCGCACCCAGAGCTCATGCCGCCCCGGCGCAAGTGCCGGCCAGTCGATCCGCCAGCGGCGAAACGAGTAGCGACCGAGATCCTCGCCAAGCGTGCAGCGCAGCCAAGAAGCCCCGCCATCGAAAGACGCTTCGACGCGGTCGAGCCCATGACCCGCATCCCAGGCAATGCCCGAGATCTCGTCGCGCCCTGCCATCATGACGCCCGAGGCGGGAACCGCGGTGATCAATGAATTGACGGCGATCTCGGTCACCGGCGTGCGCTCGCCCGCCTCTTGTGAGGGGAAGCGTTCGAGCAGCGGGAAGGCAGCGCGCGGCATGCGATAAGCCGTGGACATCCACCAGTTTTTTTCTGGCTCATCGAGCACGCTGATGCGATTGACGTGCTTGATCCAGTAGGTGGCAGTCCAACCGGGCACCACGAGTCGTAGTGGGAAACCGTTAGCTTCGGGGAGCGGCTGACCGTTCATTTCATAGGCCAGCAAGGTGTCCGGATGCAGAGCCTTTGCCATTGGCAATGATTTGATGAAATCGGGCGTGCCCTCGAGTGGCGCGGCATCGGCGGCATCGAAGGACACCTCAACGGCGTTCGGTTTGATGCCGATACGAGCCAGCACGTCGCCGAGACGAACCCCCCGCCAGCGCGCGTTGCCCATCGCTCCATGCTCCCATTGCAACCCGGCGACCGGCGGATTGAAGAGTCCGCGGCGATTGCCCGAGCATTGGCAAACCGCGACCAATTCGCTCGCTGGCAGGCCACGCAACTCATCGAGCGTGAAGACCAGCGATCGTTCTGCAGCCGGACCGCCGACCTCGAGCCGAAAATCCGCGGCGGAAACCTGCGGAATCACCGGGTGGTGATAGCGCACGAAAAATGCCTCATTGGGCGTAATCGCACTGCGGAAATATTCGAGTGGTGTCTCGTAATTGGGTGGCCGCTGGGTCAAACGCTTCAGGGTCGGCAGCTTGCCGGGCAGTGCCGCAACAGCGGTCGCCGCTGCGATGGCCTCACGGCCCCAAGACAGAGTTCCCCCGGCGAACGCCAGCCAGCCTGCCGTCGAAAACAGCCCTGCCGACAGCCGACGGCGGCTAAGGCGCACTGCAGTGTCTCGATCACCCATCGGTCGCCCCTTCATTCAGTCGCGACGCAGCCGGCGCCGCTCTTGTCGATCGCGGGTAGCATGCCAGAATCGGCCGTCCCGACTGCAGGTCTTCCACAGGAGCAGTGCATGAAATTCTTGATTCCCTCGCTGATCGCCACCTCGCTCGCCCTCGCCCCGTTTGCCAGTGCGCAAATGGGCGCTCCGGCACCGAAGAGCGAGACCGTCTTGGCCGTCGAAAAGGCCTTGGCCAGCCCGATTCGCACCCCCGAGGAGCGGGCCCGCGATGCGCGCGAACGCAAGCCGGCCCAAACCCTCGAGTTCTTCGGCCTGAAGCCCGACATGACCGTGGTCGAAATCATGCCTGGAGCGGGTTGGTATACCAAGATCCTCGGACAGGTGCTGGCCGACAAGGGTCAGCTGCATCTCTTCGGTGGCGCTGCCCGACTCGAGCCGCGGCTCAAAGAATGGGGCCTCGACAAGGTAAAGATCGCCGAAGGCAAGTTCGCAACTAAACCAAGCGGACAGTTCGGGGTGTTCGACGCCGACGCCATCGAGATCCCGCTCAAGAACGTCGACCTGGTGCTGACCTTCCGCAACCTGCACAACATGACGCCGGGCGCGCGTGCCATGGTCAACAAGGCCGTGTTCGCTTCGCTCAAGCCGGGCGGCATCTACGGCGTGGTCGATCACACCCGCCGTCACAATGATCCGACCAGCAGCGAAAACTGGCGTCGTATCGACCCGGTGATCGTCATCAAGGAAGCGCTCGATGCAGGGTTCGAGTTCGAAGCGTTCAGCGATCTGCATTTCCGTCCGGATGACGAATTGCGCTTCGACAGTCAGCGTCCCACCGTGGGCGGCTACAGCGATCGGTTCACGCTGAAGTTCCGCAAACCCGCGCGCTGAGCGGGCCGCGCTGCGATGTACACGCTCTGCATCGCCAACAAGAACTACTCGTCGTGGTCGCTGCGACCCTGGGTGCTGATGCGCACCCTGCGCATCGACTTCGACGAGTTGTTGATTCCCTTCGGTGCCGAGAACGCCGCATTGTTTCGCCAGCATTCGCCGAGCGCTCGCGTGCCCTGTCTGCATGACGGCGAGGCGCGGATCTGGGATTCTTTGTCGATCGTCGAATACATCGCCGAACGACATGCGGGCGTGTGGCCGACGGAGCCCGACCGAAGGGCTTGGGCGCGTTCGGCGGCGGCGGAGATGCATTCAGGGTTCAACGCGCTACGCAGTCAGTGCAGCATGAGCTGCGGGCACCGCGTCGTGCTGCGCGAGCGGTCAGCCGCACTCGAGTCTGATCTCGCGCGACTACACAGCCTGTGGAGCGAGGGTCTCGCTCGCTTCGGCGGCCCCTTTCTCGCCGGCACCAGTTTCTGCGCTGTTGATGCATTCTTTGCACCGGTTGCCTTCCGATTACAAACCTATGGGTTGACGCTCGATCAGGAGTGCGACGCCTACGCCGAGCGCCTGCGCGGCTTGCCGGCGATGCAGGCGTGGTATGACGCGGCACTCTGCGAACCTTGGCGTGACGCAGCGCACGATCGCGACGTCGAGACAGTCGCCGCTGCCATCACCGACCTTCGTCACCCCTGACTTTCGCTGCAAGCACGGAGTTTCCCGCCATGGATCGACGTAGTTTTCTGGCCACGGGAGCCGTGAGTTCGGCCGCGATCATTAGCGCCGGCGCAACCGCCGCCGAAGCAACCGCGGGCGCGACCAGCGCCGCAGCACCCCGCAACCGCGCCCGCTCGCGCGCTTGGCAGATCGGCAATCCGCCCTCGATCGGCAACCTGCAACTCGTTAACCGCGAAACGCCGCGTCCGGGTCGCGGCGAAGTGCTGGTCCGCGTCGTCGCCTCATCGATCAACGCTCGCGATCGCGGCATCGTTGGCGGTTTTTTTCCAATCGGTGCGCTGAAGGCAGCGATTCCGCTCAGTGAGGGTGCGGGCGAAATCATTGAGGTCGGCGTCGAGGTCAGCGGTGTCAAAGCGGGTGATCGCGTCACCAGCTGCCATTTTCCCGCTTGGGTCGATGGCCGCTGGGATCCGACCGTCTACGAACGCGATATCGGCAACACGCTCGACGGATGGCTCACCGAATACGCCGTACTGCCCGCTACCGGTCTGGTGGTATTGCCGGAATTGGTCAGCTACGAATCTGCAGCGACGCTCGCCTCCTCGGGTGTCACGGCTTGGCACGCACTATTCGAGATCGCGCGACTGCGACCCGGACAGACGGTACTGACGCTCGGTACCGGTGGCGTATCGACCATTGGTCTGCAGCTGGCCAAGGCAGCGGGTGCGCGAGTGGTCGTCACCTCATCACGCGACGAAAAACTCGCGCGCATGCGCGAGCTCGGCGCCGATCTGACGGTGAATTATCGCAAGGATGCTGCATGGGGCTCGCGCGTTGCCGAAATGACGGGCGGTGGTGTCGATGTCGTGCTGGAAAACGTCGGCCGGCCCACGCTCGATGAATCGATGAACGCCTGCGCCCCGGGCGCCTGCATCATCATGATCGGCACCGGACCCATGCCCAAAGAATTACCGAAGATGCCGGGGCTATATCAAAAAAACCTGCTGCTCAAGGCAATCAGCAATGGCAGCCGACGCATGTTCGCCGACTTGCTTGCCGCGATGGCGGCGGCCCGCCTCGAACCCGTGATCGACAAGACCTTCGCGTTCACCGAAGCGATCGTGGCGTTTCGCGAGATGGAAGCCGGCGATCACATCGGCAAGGTGCTGATCAAACATGCCTGACGAGGCACGACTGATCGGGCCCACTTGATCGGGCCCACCTGATCGGGCGCGCCGAATCAGCTCACATCTCCGGCCGTGCCTCGCTGCGCGGCGTGATGGCGCAATTGGCGAGAATCCACTTCATGTTGATCGCAATGCGCTCGGCCTGCGTATCGGTGAACGCGTAGCCGTGTTCCTTGATCGAGCCGTCCGGCAGTCGCTCGAGTACCGAAAGCACCAGCGAATTTCGGTTGAAGTAATCATTGGCCTCGTTGAGCACATGCCAGGTAACGGCGCGCAGATTGAGGGCAAGCTGTCGCTCGGGCACTCGATTTTTTGCATCGGCTTTCGCGGTGAACCAACGGGTGTCGCCACGGTCGTGCACCACGAGATCGTCGTAGCGCGAGAACGGGATATCGACACCGCCGCCGACGCCGGGCACGTCCGCATAGCAATGGAAGAAACGCGCCCGCTCCAACCAAAAGGGTTCGCCCGAGGCCGTACCGGTGATGCGCTGGCCGGTCTGGGTCACCCATTTGTGATCGTAGAACCAGAGGCTGCTTGGCGAGAGCTGGATTTCGTTGTCGGTATGGACATCCTGGCCCTCCCACTCGAAGCGACAGCTGCGCAAGCCCTGCACGCCCCGGTAATGGTCGGCGCGGCGCTTGAACACGTAATCGCAACCCTCGGTACGACGCAAGTCACGCGGCTGCAAGGTGGCGAGCTCGGCCATCGAGATTTCGCCGGACATGCGCAGGTAGTGGCGCAGCGTGACCTCATCCGACCCCGGGCCCGCCGCGAGCGTCGCAATACGATGAGATACTTCCGTGCCGTTCGGCGTCTCGGTGCGATTGACCCAAAGAAATGCATGGCGTCCGAACGCCGGAGCATCAATGCGCGTGATGGTGGTGGCGACGCGCGCGTGGCGGTCATCGGGCGCCAACTTACGACGCGCGTCGAAGTAGGCCTGGTTCGCGTTGTCATAGTGGCCGGGCAGTAATTCGGCCATGACGCGCAAGTGGCGCTCCCCTGCCGTCGAGTCCTGCCCTTGGGAAAGCGCCCATGGCGCGCTGAGCAAACATAGCCAGAAGACCATGAATCGCAGCCCCGATGACTCCAGAAGTTGTTGCCTCACCATGCCTTCTCCCCGATGCCGGCAGGGGATGATGCCCGAGAGCCGTTGCACATGCGATCATTTGCGTATGCCACATCTTCGACAGATTCCAAGTTCCCGCGCGCATCGCTCCGTCTCCCGTATCGCGCTGCTCATCACGCTGTCATGGATCCTCGTCTGGTCCGCGCCACGGGCAACGGCGGCAGCGGCAGCAGTCGCGGCGCCCGATCGTCACGGGGCGGAGGTCGCCGAAGCGGTGCTGCGCTCTGGCGGTAACGCAGTCGATGCGGCCGTCGCCACCGCCTTCGTGCTGGCCGTGACCTTTCCCGAGGCCGGCAATCTTGGCGGCGGTGGTTTCGTGACCCTCAAGTTCGGTGAAGACTTGCGTTTTCTGGACTTTCGCGAGGTCGCCCCGCGGGCGGCGACGCGCGACATGTATCTCGACGCGACGGGTAAACCGATACCGGGCGCCTCGTTGATCGGCCACCGCGCCGCCGGCGTACCGGGTACGGTCGCGGGTCTTTGGGCACTGCATCAGCGATACGGCAGTCGGCCTTGGCGCGAGCTCGTGCAACCTGCCATCCGACTCGCGCGCGAAGGCTTTGTCCCCGAACCGGCCTTGGTCGAGATCATCAAAGAATCTTTGCCCGACTATGCAGGCAAAACCAATTTCGGACGCTATTTCGCCGCGGTCGGCGGCACCGCGAAACCATTCCTTCAAGCCGAACTTGCCCGCACCCTGCAGCGCATCGCCGATCGCGGTGCCGCGGGTTTCTACACAGGACGTACCGCCGATCTGATCGCCGCGGAGATGCGCCGCGGCGGGGGCTTGATCACGCCAGAGGATCTCGCTGCTTACCGGCCGCAGTGGCGAGATCCGCTGCTCGCACGTTGGCGCGAATTCACGCTGGTTTCGGCACCGCCGCCGAGCTCCGGTGGCATCGCCCTCGTGCAGCTGCTGCGCATGAAAGATGTGCGCGCAGCCGACTTTGCCGGTCTGCCACATAACTCCGCAGGCTACGTGCATCTCGTCGCCGAGATCAGCAAGCGGGTCTTCGCCGATCGCGCCGAATATCTGGGAGATCCGGATTTCGTCGCGGTACCGGTCGCCCGGCTGATTGACCCGGACTATCTGCAACGGCGCGCCGCCGAGGTGCGAGTCGATGCCATCTCGCAGCTTCCGGTGGTGAAACCAGGCCTCGCCGAGAGCACCAACACCACGCACTTCTCGATACTCGATGCAGCCGGCAACGCCATCGCCCTCACCTACACGCTGAACGGCGGCTTCGGCAGCGGCGTAGTGGTCGAAGGCGCGGGCTTTCTGCTAAACAATGAAATGGACGATTTCAGTACCAAGCCCGGCGTGCCGAACCTCTTCGGTGTCGTGGGTGGCAAGGCCAATGAAATCGCTCCGGGCAGACGCATGCTCTCATCGATGACGCCGAGTCTGCTCTTGAGCGACGGTCAAGTGCGCATGATCGTCGGCACGCCCGGCGGCTCGACGATCTTCACGGCCGTGTTCCAGACGATCATCAATCGAGTCGACTTCGGCATGGATGCGGCGGCCGCCGTGGGTGCCTCGCGCTTTCACCATCAACTGTTACCGCCGAACCTGATCGTGCACAGCCGTTGCTGTAAGCTCGGCGATGCCGACACGCTCACAGGACTGCAATCACTCGGCTATGAAGTGCGCGAGAGTCCTTGGGAATTCGGCGACATGCAACTCATCGACGTCGATGCCACGGGGCGGGTCACGGCCGCGGCAGACCCGCGCGGTCGCGGTACTTCGCGAGTCTTCGAGGTTCCGCCAGAGGCGCTCTCAGGCGGGCGGCAGGCGCGCTGATGACGAGGGCTCTTCCCGCGGCAATCGCGGGATAACCTCGACGGGCGCAACGGCTTCGAGTGCCGCCGCATCGAGCGCCGGATCGAGATCCCGCAAACGTCGCGCCGTCACCATGACGCGGCTCTCGAGCGAGCCGATGGCCGAGTTGTAGCCCTCGACGGCTTGCGAGAGGTTCTTGCCGACCCGCGCCCAATGTTCGCCCATGGTCGAGAGACGATCGTAGAGGTCCTTGCCGAGCGTGCTGATCTTCTCGGCGTTGCGGGCGATCTCTTCCTGGCGCCACCCGTAGGCCACTGCGCGCAGCAGCGCGATCAGCGAAGTGGGCGTGGCAATCATGACGCCTTGATCGACACCCATCTCGATCAGCTCGGGATCCTGCTCCAACGCCGCGCTGAAGAACACCTCGCCTGGCAGAAACAGCACGACGAATTCGGCGCTGCCGCGCAGTTCCGCCGCGTAGCCCTTGCGCGACAAGGCGGTGACATGAGTTTTGACCGCCTTCGCGTGTTCCTGAAGACGCAGCGTCCGGGTGGCTTCGTCACGCGCCTCGAGTGCCGCGAGATAGCCGGCGAGTGGGACTTTCGAATCGACGATCACGTTGCGTCCACCCGGTAGCTTGACGATCAAGTCGGGTCGCAGTCGCCCCTCTTCAGCGGCGATCGACTGCTGCTCGGCGAAATCGCAGTGCGCCAGCATGCCGGCAAGCTCGACCACACGACGCAGCTGGATCTCGCCCCAGCGACCGCGCACCGTCGGCTGCTTGAGTGCCCCGACGAGATTGGAGGTTTCGCCGCGCAGCGCAACCTGTTCGCGCATCAAGAGCTGCACCTGCTCGGTCAGCGACTGATAGGCCACCGCGCGCGCGGTCTCGAGATCGCGCACCTGTACGTCGAACTTGCCGAGCGTATCCTGGATCGGCTTGAGGACATCGTCGATTTTTCTTTGACGCGCCTCGAGATCGCTGCGCGCCTGGGTCTGAAAGGTCTCGAGTTGCGTGCGCGCCAGATCGAGGAATTGTTGATTGTTGGAGCGCAGTGCTTCGGCAGAGAGCGCCTTGAACGCATTGGCGAGCTGCTCGCGGGCGGCTTCGATGGTGGCGAGTTTCTCGCGTGAGATCTCCTGTTCGCGCGCCAGATTGGCCTGCAATGCGGCGTTTTCGGCCGTGAGCGCGAGCAGACGTTGTTGCAGGCCGGCGATCTCTTCGAGCAATCGTGGCGAGGGTTTCTGGCGCGCATACAACACGCCGAGGCCGACACCCGCTGCGGCACCGAGGATCCAAGGCAGCAGTTGGAGCAGTGCCTCGGACACCGCGACTCAGGCTCCGCGACCGACCGCGATCTCCAGCAATGACGGCAAGAGACGCTTGCGCGCCTCTTCGAAAGACACCGCCGAGAGAGCAAAACGCACGGCCAAAGCGGCAATAGGTTCACCCTCGACCAGAATCGGCACGGCGAGGCTGCCCTGTTCGGTGAGTCGCAAGGGACGCGTGCACCGCGCAAACCCGCGCTCCCGGGTCAGCCCCATCTCGCGCTCGAAGGCCGTGCGGTCAGACCACGTGACATAAGTCTCTTCGGGGCGCTGCGGCCAAAGTAATTCGACCAGTGTCTCGCGGATCCGCGCACCGGAAAACGCGAGCAGTGCCCGTCCCGAGGCGGTGGTGAGTACCGGAACCAACATGCCACGCTCGAAATATTCGACAGCGAAACCGCTCTCGCGATCAGTGGAGTCTTCGATGTGCATCTGCGGGAACTGCAGACGCATGAGACTCATCGGCCACTGTACCCGCTTGGCGAGGGCGTGCATCGCCGCACGCACCGGCTCCAGGCGCTCGGTGGCCGGATCAAAGCCATGACTGAGGGTGAGCGCACGCGCAGTGAGTGCATAGCGTCGCGTCGGCAAGCGCTCTACATAGCCCGAAGCCTCGAGCGTCGCGAGGCAGCGGTTGACCGTGGTCCGGGCGAGTCGCAGCTTTTGACTGAGTGCCGCGGTGGTCAGCGGCCCGTGCTGGTTGAGGGCCTGGATGAGTTCGAGTCCCCGCAGCAAGACGCGAACGGGGGTGGGGTGCCCGGCAGCAGACTGACGAAGGTCCTCGCCCGACAGGTCGAGACCTTCGTCATCTGCGGCATCATTCGGGATTTCTTCGTCCATCTACCTCAACCGGCAGCGCTTTCTTCCTCGCCCACCGCAGGTTCATCCGACTCTCCGCCGGAGGATACGCCAACATCCATGAAGCTGCCCACAGGCGCATCGCCCGCCTTGCGACGCCGATGCGAGTGAGCGGCGAAGCCCGTGCCGGCGGGGATGAGACGACCCACGATGACGTTTTCCTTGAGTCCGCGCAATTCGTCCTTCAGACCGCGAACCGCCGCCTCGGTGAGCACGCGGGTGGTCTCCTGGAACGAGGCCGCAGAGATGAACGACTCGGTGGCAAGCGACGCCTTGGTGATGCCGAGCAGCACCGGCGCGAGCGTCGCCAACTGCTTGCCCTCGCCACCCATGCGATCGTTGATATCGAGTGCGCGCGAGCGGTCGAGTTGTTCGCCCTTGAGCAGCGGCGTTTCGCCGACGCCCGTGACTTCGGCCTTGCGCAACATCTGGCGAATGATCACCTCGATGTGCTTGTCGTTGATCTTCACGCCCTGCAGACGATAGACGTCCTGGATCTCGCGAACGAGGTAGTTGGCGAGCGCCTCGACGCCCTGCAGACGCAGGATATCGTGCGGGTTTGGCTCACCGTCGGCGATGACTTCGCCACGGGTGACCTGCTCACCCTCGAAGACGTTGAGCTGACGCCACTTCGGAATAAGCTCTTCGTACTTCTCACCGGTTTCTTCGGTGATGACGAGACGGCGCTTGCCCTTGGTCTCCTTGCCGAAGCTCACGGTACCGCTCTTCTCGGCGAGGATCGCCTGGTCCTTCGGCTTGCGAGCCTCGAACAAGTCCGCCACACGCGGCAGACCGCCAGTGATGTCGCGGGTCTTGGAGGATTCTTGCGGAATGCGCGCGATGACGTCGCCCACCGACACCTTGGCGCCGTCATCGAGGCTGATGAGTGCGCCCGCCGGCAGCGTGTAGACCGCCGGAATCTCGGTGTTGGCGAAAGGCACTTCCTTGCCCTTGGCGTTGACCAGCTTGATGGTCGGACGCAATTCTTTGCCGCCACGCTGCTTGGTGCCGTCCATGACGACCACCGAGGAGAGACCGGTGACGTCGTCCACCTGTCGGGTCACGGTGAGGCCGTCGATGAAGTTCTGGAAGCGCAGCAAACCAGCCACTTCGCTGACGACGGGATGGGTATGCGGGTCCCAGGTCGCGACGGTCTGTCCCGCGGCCACGTGCGTGCCCTCGACGACATTGATCTGCGCGCCGTAGGGGATCTTGTAGCGCTCGCGCTCGCGACCGAATTCGTCGACCACGCCGATCTCGCCGGAGCGAGAGACAGCGACGAGGTGGCCCTTTTTGTGGGCCACGGTCTTGACGTTATGGAAGCGCAGCGTGCCCTTGTTGCGCACTTCGACGCTCGAGGCTGCTGCGGCACGCGATGCCGCACCACCGATGTGGAAGGTACGCATGGTCAGCTGCGTGCCCGGCTCACCGATCGATTGCGCAGCCATCACGCCGACCGCCTCGCCGATGTTGATGATGCGGCCGCGAGCGAGATCACGCCCGTAGCACATCGAGCAGACACCATAGCGGGTATCGCAGGTGATGGGCGAACGGACCTTGACCTGATCAACGCCCTGCTGTTCGAGCAAGCGAACGAGACGCTCATCGATCAGCGTTCCCGCCTCGAGCAGCACCGCACCCTTGCCACCCGGCTTGAGGACATCTTCGACGACTACACGGCCGAGCACTCGCTCGCCGAGGCCCTCGACGACGTCACCGCCTTCGACGAGCGGCGTCACGGTCAGACCATTGGTCGTACCGCAATCCACCTCATTGACCACAAGGTCCTGCGCCACGTCGACCAATCGACGGGTCAGGTAACCGGAGTTCGCGGTCTTGAGCGCGGTGTCGGCGAGACCCTTGCGGGCGCCGTGCGTCGAGATGAAGTACTGCAGAACGTTCAGGCCTTCACGGAAGTTTGCCGTGATCGGTGTCTCGATGATCGAGCCGTCCGGCTTGGCCATGAGGCCACGCATACCGGCGAGCTGACGGATCTGCGCCGCGCTACCGCGGGCGCCCGAGTCGGCCATCATGAAAATGGAGTTGAAGGACTTTTGACGATGCTTCTGGCCCCTCGAGTCGGTGGCCTCCTCCGAGCCGAGCTTTTCCATCATCGCTTTGGCGACCTGATCGTTGGCGCGCGACCAGATGTCGACCACCTTGTTGTAGCGCTCGCCGTTGGTCACGAGACCCGAGGAATACTGATCCTGAATTTCTTTGACCTCGCGATCGGCGGCCGCCACGATCTTGGTCTTCTGCTCGGGGATGACGATGTCATCGACGCCGAACGACACCGAGGCACGGGTCGCATAGTGGAAACCCGTGTACATCAGCCGATCGGCAAAGATCACGGTGTCCTTGAGGCCGAGCTGGCGATAGCAGGCGTTGATGGTCGCCGAGATCGCCTTCTTGGTCATGTCCTGATTGACGATGTCGAATGACAGGCCATCCGGAATGATCTCGGAGAGCAAGGCGCGACCGACGGTCGTCTTGACCAACCGACGGCGCGGCTTCATCTCGCCGTCCTCGAGGATCTTTTCGTTGATGCGCACGCTGATGCGCGCCTGCAAATGAACCTGCCGAGTCTCGTAGGCCCGATGCACTTCGCCGACGTCGGCGAACATCATGTGCTCGCCGGCCGCGCCGATGCGCTCGCGGGTCATGTAATAGAGGCCGAGCACGACGTCCTGTGACGGCACGATGATCGGATCACCGTTGGCGGGCGAGAGGATGTTGTTCGAGGACATCATGAGCGCACGCGCCTCGAGCTGCGCTTCGAGCGACAGCGGCACGTGCACGGCCATCTGGTCACCGTCGAAGTCCGCGTTGAACGCGGTGCAGACAAGCGGGTGCAGCTGGATTGCCTTGCCTTCGATCAGCACGGGCTCGAAAGCCTGGATGCCGAGGCGGTGCAGCGTCGGTGCACGATTGAGCAACACGGGATGCTCGCGGATTACCTCCGAGAGGATGTCCCAGACCTCCGGACCCTCGCGCTCCACGAGACGCTTGGCCGCCTTGATGGTCGAGGCATCGCCACGCAGCTGCAGCTTGTGGAAAATGAACGGCTTGAAGAGCTCAAGCGCCATTTTCTTGGGCAAGCCGCACTGGTGCAGACGCAGCGTCGGACCAACCACGATGACCGAGCGGCCCGAGTAGTCGACGCGCTTGCCGAGCAGGTTTTGACGGAAGCGACCCTGCTTGCCCTTGATCATGTCGGCGAGCGATTTGAGTGGGCGCTTGTTGGTGCCGGTGATCGCACGGCCGCGACGGCCGTTGTCGAGCAGCGCATCGACCGCTTCCTGCAGCATGCGCTTTTCGTTGCGCACGATGATGTCGGGCGCGTTGAGCTCGAGCAGCCGACGCAAACGGTTATTCCGATTGATCACGCGACGATAGAGATCGTTCAGATCGGAAGTCGCGAAACGCCCGCCATCGAGCGGCACGAGCGGACGCAGATCGGGCGGGAGCACCGGCAGGATGGTCATCACCATCCACTCGGGACGGTTGCCCGACTCGATGAACGACTCGATCAGCTTCAAGCGCTTGGAAAGTCGCTTGAGCTTGGTCTCGGAGGCGGTGTTCGCCATGTCTTCGCGAGCCTTGCCCACCTCGGCCTGCAGGTCGAGCGAGCGCAGCAACTCGTGGACTGCCTCGGCGCCCATGCGCGCATCGAATTCGTCACCGTGCTGTTCGATCGCCGCGAGATACATTTCGTCGGTGAGCAGCTGACCGCGCTGCATCGGCGTCATGCCCGGATCGATGACCACGAAGGCTTCGAAATAAAGCACGCGCTCGATCTCGCGCAGCGTCATGTCGAGCATCAAGCCGATGCGCGACGGCAGCGACTTCAGGAACCAGATGTGCGCAACGGGCGAGGCGAGCTCGATGTGACCCATGCGATCACGCCGCACCTTGGACTGCGTGACCTCGACGCCGCACTTTTCGCAGACGACGCCGCGGTGCTTCAGTCGCTTGTACTTGCCGCAAAGACACTCGTAGTCCTTCACGGGTCCGAAGATTTTGGCGCAGAAGAGGCCATCACGCTCCGGCTTGAAGGTACGGTAGTTGATGGTCTCGGGCTTCTTCACTTCGCCGAAAGACCAGGACTTGATCATTTCCGGCGATGCGAGGCCGATCTTGATCGAGTCGAAGTGTTCGACGGGTGCGTTCTGCTTGAAGATTTTGAGAAGGTCTTTCATGAGTGCACCTCAATCCTGTTCCAGTTCGACGTTGATCGCGAGGGAGCGGATCTCCTTCACGAGTACGTTGAACGACTCGGGCATGCCGGCATCCATCTGGTGATTGCCGTCGACGATGTTCTTGTACATCTTCGTACGGCCGTTCACGTCGTCCGACTTGACCGTGAGCATTTCCTGCAGCGTGTACGCCGCACCGTAGGCCTCGAGCGCCCAGACTTCCATTTCGCCGAAGCGCTGACCGCCGAACTGCGCCTTGCCGCCAAGCGGCTGTTGCGTGACCAGCGAGTAAGGACCCGTCGAACGCGCGTGCATCTTGTCATCGACCAGATGGTTGAGCTTCAGCATGTACATGTAGCCCACCGTCACCGGTCGCTCGAACCGCTCGCCTGTACGGCCGTCGGTCAGATGCGTCTGACCCGACACCGGCAGATCGGCGAGTTCAAGCAAGCGCTTGATCTCGGACTCGGCAGTGCCATCGAACACCGGCGTGGCAATCGGCACGCCGCGCGACAGATTCCGCGCGAGCTCCACCACTTCCTTGTCGTTCAATGAATCGATGTTTTCCTTCTGACCACCGGTCTCGTTGTATACGCGCCCGATGAACTTGCGCAGATCGCCGAGCGCCTGCTGCTGTTCGAGCATACGACCGATCTTCAGACCCAGACCCTTGGCCGCCCAGCCGAGGTGAGTCTCGAGGACCTGACCCACGTTCATGCGCGAGGGCACGCCGAGCGGGTTCAGCACGACATCGACCGGCGTACCGTCTTCGAGGTAAGGCATGTCTTCGACCGGGACGATGGTCGAGATCACGCCCTTGTTACCGTGACGGCCGGCCATCTTGTCGCCCGGCTGCACACGGCGTTTCACCGCGAGATAGACCTTGACCATCTTGAGCACACCCGGCGAAAGTTCATCGCCCTGCGTGATCTTGACGCGCTTGTTCTCGAGCTTGGCCTCGAACATCTTGCGCTGCTCGCGCAGACGCTCAGCCGTGGCTTCGAGTTGCGAGTTCGAATCTTCGTCATCGAGACGGATCTCGAACCACTCGTCGCGCTTCAGGCCGTCGAGGTAATCGGCGGCGATCTTGCTGCCCGACTTCAGTTTGTTCGGGCCACCCGCTGCAACCTTGCCGAGCAGCATGCCGCGCACACGCTGGAACATGTCGTCTTCGAGAATGCGCTGCTGATCACCGAAGTCCTTGCGGACCCGTTCGATCTCGGCCTTCTCGATCGACAGCGCGCGCGAGTCCTTCTCGACGCCGTCGCGCGTAAACACGCGCACGTCGATGACCGTGCCATCCATGCCCGGCGGCACGCGCAGCGAAGTGTCTTTCACGTCGCTCGCCTTCTCGCCGAAGATCGCCCGCAGCAGCTTCTCCTCCGGCGTCAGCTGAGTCTCGCCCTTGGGCGTGACCTTGCCGACCAGAATGTCGCCGGCGCGCACTTCGGCACCGATGTACGAAATACCGGCCTCGTCGAGCTTGTTGAGCGCCTGCTCACCCACGTTCGGGATGTCAGCCGTGATTTCTTCGAAGCCGAGCTTGGTGTCGCGGGCAACGCAGGTGAGCTCTTCGATATGGATCGTCGTGAAACGATCTTCCTGCACCACGCGCTCGGAGATGAGGATGGAGTCCTCGAAGTTGTAGCCGTTCCAAGGCATGAACGCGACCAGCATGTTCTGCCCCAGCGCGAGCTCGCCGAGATCGGTCGAAGGACCGTCAGCCAGCACGTCACCGCGCGCAATCGCATCGCCCGCGGATACGAGCGGACGCTGATTGATGCAGGTGTTCTGGTTGGAGCGCGTGTACTTGGTGAGGTTGTAGATGTCGACGCCCGGTTCGGCGGCCGTGGTCTCGGCGTCATTGACGCGCACCACGATGCGCGAGGCATCGACCGAATCGACCACCCCACCACGCTTGGCGATGACGGTCACGCCCGAATCGATCGCCACCGGACGTTCCATGCCCGTGCCCACGAGCGGCGACTCGGTGCGCAGGGTCGGTACCGCCTGACGCTGCATGTTCGAACCCATGAGCGCGCGGTTGGCGTCATCGTGCTCGAGGAAGGGGATCAGCGACGCGGCGACCGAGACGATCTGTTTCGGCGACACGTCCATGTAGTTGATGCGATCGCGCGGCATCAGCGTGAACTCGTTCTGGAAGCGGCACGAGACAAGTTCGTCCGCCAGCTCACCCTGCCCGTTGGTATTGGCGTTCGCCTGTGCAATGGCGAATTCACCCTCCTCGATAGCCGACAGGTAATCGATCTTGTCGGTCACACGACCGTTCTCGACACGACGGTACGGCGTCTCGAGGAAGCCGTAGTGGTTGGTACGCGCGTAGACGGACAAAGAATTGATGAGACCGATGTTCGGACCTTCGGGGGTTTCGATCGGGCAGACGCGGCCGTAGTGCGTCGGATGCACGTCGCGCACTTCGAAGCCTGCACGCTCGCGAGTCAGGCCGCCCGGGCCGAGCGCCGAGACGCGCCGCTTGTGGGTGACCTCGGAGAGCGGGTTATTCTGGTCCATGAACTGACTGAGCTGCGAGGACCCGAAGAATTCTTTGACCGCTGCCGCCACAGGCTTGGCGTTGATCATTTCCTGCGGCATCAACGGCTCGCTCTCGGCGATGTTGAGTCGCTCCTTGACCGCACGCTCGACACGCACGAGACCGACGCGGAACGCGTTCTCGGCCATTTCGCCAACCGAACGCACGCGGCGGTTACCGAGGTGATCGATGTCATCGACCGTGCCGTCGCCGTTGCGTATGGCGATCAGCACCTTGAGCACATCCAGGATGTCTTCCTTGGAGAGCACATTCGAGCCGGTGATTTCCTTGCGGTTCACGCGGCGGTTGAACTTCATGCGACCGACCGACGAGAGGTCGTAGCGCTCGGCATTGAAGAACAGATTGCCGAAGAGATTCTCGGCAGCGTCACGGGTCGGCGGTTCGCCAGGCCGCATCATGCGGTAGATCTCGACCAGCGCCTCGAGGCGGTTCTTGGTCGGGTCGATGCGCAAGGTATCGGACACGTACGGGCCACGATCGAGGTCGTTCACATAAAGCGTGCTGACCTGCGTGATACCGACCTCGATGAACTTCTCGGCAGAAGCCGCCGTGATGACTTCATTGGCCTTGGCGATGATCTCGCCGGTGTCGGTGTTGACGACATCATGCGAAAGAATCTTGCCGTAGAGATATTCGCGCGGCACGGCCAGACGGCTGACGCCGGCGTCCTCGAGCTGACGCACGTGGCGCGCGGTGATGCGGCGACCTTCCTCGACGATGATCTGGTCACCGACGCGGATCTCGAACGCCGCGGTCTCGCCACGCAGGCGCGCCGGGATGAGCTCGAGGGAGGTGTCATCCTTGGAAAGGAAAAAGGTGTTCTTGTCGAAGAACGTGTCGAGAATCTCGCCCTCGTTCATGCCAAGCGCACGCAGAATGATCGACACCGGCAGCTTCTTGCGACGGTCGATGCGCGCGAACACGCAATCCTTGGCATCGAATTCGAAGTCGAGCCAGGAACCACGGTAGGGAATGATACGGGCGCTGAACAGCAGCTTGCCCGAGGAATGCGACTTGCCGCGGTCGTGATCAAAGAAAACACCGGGACTGCGATGCAACTGCGAAACGATGACGCGCTCGGTGCCGTTGACGACGAACGTGCCGTTGTCGGTCATGAGCGGAAGCTCGCCGAGATAAACTTCCTGCTCGCGGACGTCTTTCACGGGCTTCTTGGGGCCGGCAGCTTCCTTGTCGTACACCACGAGGCGTACCTTGACACGCAGTGGCGCGGCATACGTGAGACCACGCAGCTGGCATTCTTTGACGTCGAAGCCGGGCTCACCGAGCCGGTAGCTGACGTACTCCAGCACTGCGTTGCCCGAATAGCTCGAGATCGGGAAAACCGACTTGAACGCCGCGTGCAGACCGATATCCTCGCGCGCCGCCTCGGCCTTGTCGGCCTGCAGGAACTGGCGATAGGAATCGAGCTGAATGGCGAGCAGATACGGCGTTTCGAGCACGCTGCCCTGCTTGCCAAAGTTCTTGCGGATGCGCTTCTTCTCGGTGAAGGAGTAAGCCATCGGACACCTCTATCGTCAAAACTGAGCGGGGACAGCGAAGCGGCCGGGATCGATCGATCCCGACTGCCTCGCGCCTCGCGATAAGGAAGTAATACCCACCAATGCGAGCGGGGGGATTACTTGATCTCGACCTTCGCGCCTGCCTCTTCCAGCTTCTTCTTCATGCTCTCGGAGTCGGCCTTGTTCACGCCGTCCTTCACGGTACCCGGCACGGCCTCGACGAGGTCCTTGGCTTCCTTCAGGCCGAGGCCCGTCAGTTCGCGCACGACCTTGATCACGCCGACCTTCTTGTCAGCCGGGTATTCCTTGAGGATGACGGTGAACTCCGTCTTCTCCTCAACCGGCGCCGCGGCAGCCGCGGGGCCGGCCGCGGCGGCGACAGCCACCGGGGCGGCAGCGGTGACACCGAACTTCTTCTCCATGTCGGAGATCAGCTCGACCACCTGCATGATGCTCATCTGGGAAATTGCTTCGAGGATTTCGTCCTTGCTAACAGCCATTGTCGTCACTCCAAATAAAGTTTATTCAAAGGCAAAACAAGATCAGCCGCTGGCGGCCTGCTTCGCGTCGCGGACAGCCGCGACGGTGCGGACCAGCTTGGTATGCGGCGCAGCCAACGTGCGCACGAACTTCTCGATCGGTGCCTTGAGCGTACCCAAGAGTATCGACAGAGCCTGTTCGCGCGTCGGCAGCGAGGCGACCTTCTCGAGATCCTTGCCCGGCAGCACCTGGCCACCGAGGGACACGAGGGTTGCGACGAGCTTGTCGTTCGACTTCGCGAAGTCCTTGACCACGCGCGCGGCTGCGCCCGGGTCGTCCTTCGAGAAAGCGAGCACGAGCGGACCCTTCAACTGGGCACCGACCGCCTCGAACGATGTGCCGACCATGGCCTTGCGCGCCAGCGTGTTTTTGACAACACGCATGTACACGCCTTGCGCACGAGCCTTGGCACGCAGCTCGGTCATCTGCGACACCGTGATTCCACGGTATTCCGCAGCGACCACCGATTGCGCCACAGCCGCAATCTCCGCCACTTCCTTTACCAGCGCTTTCTTGTCTTCGAGGTTCAGAGGCACTTGTTCATTACTCCTCTCCTGAAGATCACACACCGGCCGAAGACTCGCGTCTCCTGCCGGACCTTTCGACGGTGACCTTCATACGAGGACGATCCTCGTCTGAGCGGCACACCACCTGCGCAGGCGATCATTAAGGACTGGCGAAACGCATCAGCCGTTTCCCTGCCCGCCTGCGGTCTTCGATGGAACCCGGCATCTTGCGATGCCGGACCCGCATCAACTCAAAACTTTGATCAGGCGCCGAGCGACCCCTGATCGACCTGCACGCCAGGCCCCATCGTCGAGGACAGGGTGACGCGCTTCAAATAAATGCCCTTGGCGGCCGACGGCTTGGCCTTCTGCAGATCCGCCAACAACGCGAGGAGGTTTTCCTTGAGTTGCTGCGGCTCGAAGCTCGCCTTGCCGATCGTGCAATGCACGATCCCGGCCTTGTCGACGCGATAGCGCACCTGACCGCTCTTCGCGTTCTTGACCGCACCCGCCACGTCCGGGCTCACCGTACCCACCTTGGGGTTCGGCATGAGACCGCGGGGACCGAGAATCTGACCGAGCTGGCCGACCACGCGCATCGCATCGGGACTCGCGATGACCACGTCGAAATCGAACTCGCCGGCCTTGACCTTCTCGGCCAGATCTTCGAGGCCGACCACATCGGCGCCGGCGGCCTTGGCGGCTTCCTGATTGCGACCCGAGGTGAACACGGCAACGCGCACCGTCTTGCCGATGCCATGCGGCATCACGGTCGAACCGCGCACCTGCTGATCGGACTTGGTGGCGTCGATGCCGAGGTTTACGGCGGCGTCGACTGCCTCGTTGAATTTTACGTTGGCGAACTGCTTGACGAGCTTCAGGGCTTCGTCAACCGGATAGCTTTTGCCCGGGGGCAGTGCGTCCTTCCAGGGCTTCATGCGTTTGGCGATGGCAGGCATGTTCAGACTCCTTCCACATCGACGCCCATGGAACGGGCGCTGCCGGCGATCGTGCGCACCGCGGCATCCAGGTCCGCAGCGGTGAGATCGGGCGTCTTGGTCTTGGCGATCTCCTCGAGCTGTGCGCGCGAAATCTTGCCGACCTTGTTGGTGTTTGGGGTACCGCTACCTTTCTCGATGCCGATCGCCTTGCGGATCAGCACCGCCGCCGGCGGCGTCTTCATGATGAAGGTGAAACTGCGATCGGCGTACACGGTGATCACCACCGGGATCGGCAGACCCTTCTCGAGCTTCTGCGTGGCAGCGTTGAACTGCTTGCAGAACTCCATGATGTTGACGCCCTGCTGGCCCAGAGCCGGGCCGATGGGCGGGGAAGGGTTCGCCGAGCCTGCAGGGACCTGCAGCTTGACGTAGCCTTGGACTTTCTTGGCCATCGTTGTCTCTCCTGGGTACAAACGCCCGCAATCTTTGCGAGCTCCCCATGCGCGTCCTTGCCGTTACGACAGGCGATCCTTCGCCTGCCGATCCACTCGACCTCGACCCTTGTGAGTCGAGATCCTCAAAAAAATCCGGCCCTGGTCAGGCCTTCTCGACTTGCGAGAAGTCGAGCTCGACGGGCGTCGAGCGCCCGAGGATCTGCACCGCCACCTGCAGGCGGTTCTTCTCGTAGTTGACGTTTTCGACCACACCGCTGAAATCGTTGAAGGGTCCATCGGTGACCCGCACCACTTCGCCCGGCTCGAAGATGACCTTGGGACGAGGTTTCTCGACCCCTTCTTCGACGCGGCGCAGGATCTGATTTGCCTCGCGATCGGTGATCGGCGGCGGCCAAACCAGTTTGCCGTCGACGCCTTTTTTGGTACCGCCGATGAAGCCGAGCACCTTGGGCACTTCGTGCACGAGGTGCCAGGTGTCTTCGTCCATCTCCATCTGCACGAGCACATAGCCCGGGTAGAACTTGCGCTCGCTCTTGCGCTTCTGGCCGTCGCGCATCTCGACCACTTCTTCGGTGGGCACGAGGATCTCGCCGAACTTGTGTTCGAGACCCGCGCGCTTGATGCGCTCCTCGAGCCCTTCGGCAACCCGATGCTCGAGGTTGGAATAGGCGTGCACGACGTACCAACGCAGCGCCATGGTCAGCCTCCGCTCTCGGCGCCGCCGAGGATCGAACGCGTGGCCCAACCGAGCACCGTGTCAACGCCCCAGAAAAACAGCGCCAGAATGATGACGAAAACGACGACCACCAGGGTCATCGTGCCGGTCTCCTGGCGCGTCGGCCAGAAAACCTTGTAGAGCTCGATGCGCGCATCGAGCACGAACTTCCAGAAATCGCGGCCGTACTGCGAGACGGCAAACACCAGCGCACCGAGCACGAGCGAGCCTGCAAACAACGACCAGCGCACCCAGTCGGCCTGCTCTCCCTTGAGCAGATAAAAGGCAACGATGCCGGCCGCCGCGATGAGTATCGCGGCGTACAGCTTTGCCTTGTCGGCGCCAGAGACGCCTTCTTGTTTGATGACTTCGTTCATGCTCGACCCTGAGTGGCAGGCCAGGAGGGAATCGAACCCCCAACCTGCGGTTTTGGAGACCGCCGCTCTGCCAATTGAGCTACTGGCCTATACTTTCGTTCCGCTGACTTCAGGGTGCCGATTACTTGAGGATCTTGGCGACGACGCCGGCGCCGACGGTGCGACCGCCCTCGCGGATCGCAAAGCGCAGACCGTCTTCCATCGCGATCGGGGCGAGCAGGTCGACCACCATCTTGATGTTGTCCCCAGGCATCACCATCTCCACGCCCTCGGGCAACTCGATCGTCCCAGTCACATCCGTCGTGCGGAAGTAAAACTGCGGCCGATAGCCCTTGAAGAACGGTGTGTGACGACCGCCTTCTTCCTTCGTCAGCACGTACACCTCACACTCGAACTTCGTGTGCGGCAGAATGCTGCCCGGCTTCGCCAACACCTGACCGCGCTCCACATCCTCGCGCTTCGTGCCGCGCAGCAGCACGCCCACGTTGTCGCCCGCCTGACCCTCATCGAGCAGCTTGCGGAACATCTCAACGCCCGTGCACGTCGTCTTCACCGTGTCCTTCAGACCGATGATCTCCACTTCTTCGTTCACCTTCACGATGCCGCGCTCAATGCGCCCCGTCACCACCGTGCCGCGGCCAGAGATCGAGAACACATCTTCCACAGGCATCAGAAACGGCTTCTCGATGTCGCGCTTCGGCACCGGGATGTACTTGTCCATCTCCTCAACGAGCTTCACCACCGCAGGCACCCCGATCGGACTCGTGTCCCCCTCGAGCGCCTTCAGCGCAGAGCCCACCACGATCGGCGTCGCATCCCCAGGGAACTTGTACGTCGAGAGCAGCTCGCGCACTTCCATCTCAACGAGCTCGAGCAGCTCCTTGTCATCCACCATGTCCGCCTTGTTCATGAACACCACGATGTACGGCACACCCACCTGACGGGCGAGCAAAATGTGCTCGCGCGTCTGCGGCATCGGGCCATCGGCCGCCGACACCACCAGAATCGCCCCGTCCATCTGCGCCGCCCCCGTGATCATGTTCTTCACATAATCGGCGTGCCCCGGGCAATCCACGTGCGCGTAATGACGCTCCTTCGACTGGTACTCCACGTGCGCCGTCGAAATCGTGATACCGCGCGCCTTCTCTTCAGGCGCCTTGTCAATCTGATCGTACGCCTTGAACTCGCCGCCGTACGTCTCGGCCATCACCTTCGTCAACGCCGCCGTCAACGTCGTCTTGCCGTGGTCAACGTGACCAA
>Ga0194119_10000066_pt1 | contig 184230 bp, 150 predicted proteins | sample TA2MahC100mmetaG_FD_148620 | JGI IMG/M metagenome (GOLD analysis project Ga0194119, IMG submission 148620) | Freshwater microbial communities from Lake Tanganyika, Tanzania - TA2015018 Mahale Deep Cast 100m | ecosystem: Environmental > Aquatic > Freshwater > Lake | place: Tanzania: Lake...
TTCATCATCTTTTTAGTGAGTGGCTTTTGGCATGGTGCAAGCTGGAATTTCATTGTTTGGGGTTTCATTCATGCTTGCGCATTTTTACCCTTACTATTGCTAAAGCGCAACCGTAAAAATACGGATACCGTAGCCCAAAATGCTACCTTGCCCTCACTAAAAGAGCTGTGGCAAATGATTACCACCTTCGGAATTGTCACGTTTGCCTGGATTTTCTTTAGGGCCGATAACCTAGACAGCGCGCTGGGTTACCTTCAGGGCATTTTGAGCAACTGGAACAATTTAGGGCAAGTGACCGGTAAAAGTTTGCTTGTTCTAGGCGCATCGTTGCTGGCTATCGATTGGTATTTGCGTCACAACGAACGCCAACTGCGCGTTCCGAACTACCAACCCTTTCGTTTGGCCATTTATTTTGGTATGGCCCTGGCCATTTGGCTCAAACTAGGTGGTGAACAATCCTTTCTTTATTTTCAGTTTTGATGAGCAGGTTTTTAAAAAGATTGATCCAGTTGGTAGTGCTCTTTGTTTTGAGCATACTCGTTGGGCTCGTACTGATTGCACTTTCTACCAATTTCACGCTCAAACTCGAGCAAAAAAGCTTTGGCCATATGACGCACTGGGGCAGCAGCTGGGAGCGTATATCTGAATTTGAAACTTGGGCCAGCGGCACCTCTGCCAAACCGCGCGGGCTCATTATTGGTTCGTCTACGACCTATCGCAACCTAAACCCTTACGCTTTTGAGGCGCAAATGCCCATCAATTGGTTCAATTACGGCAGCAGTGGCCAAAGCCCAGCCATTAGTTTGTTGTTACTTCAACATGCTTTTGAACGTTGCCATATAGACTACGTCGTTTTCGATATCTACGGCCCAGTAGCGCAGCTCGAAGGCCTGGAGTCAGCACACGACCTCATTTACAACTCCAAACTCAATTTTTGGCTCAAGACCAAATTGGTTTGTGGCTACCCGGAAGGCAAGCTCTGGCTGCGCTACCTTTATTTTTACACCAAACAATTCGTTCCGTCCAAAGCGTACGTCATCCAAGATCCCAAAAACGGTACTTACCTCAAAAAAGGCTTTGTCTGCTCCAATCAGCCCGCCTTGAAGCACTACAAGAAAGCACCCGAGCGATATAAAGTACCCGACTTCCCAGAATTAGCCCAAATAGCCGCCCTCTGCAAAGCCAATAAATGCAAATTGATATTGAATTTCACTCCTCAGTTGGGTAAAAAACAATATTTACACAAAGCATACAAATCATTCGATAAAATGCAACATCCCGAATTTTGCCAACGCCCTGATCTTTTTTACGACACGAGTCATATGACTTGCGAAGGCGCAAATTTGTATTCGGAGCAGGTGGCGCTACAACTTAAAAAATATGCAACTTTATCTGCTTCGCCACGCTAAAACCAACCAAGTTTCGCCTACCGGAAAAGATTTTGACCGCGAACTGCTGCCGCGTGGCTACGCGCAAATTGCCGAGCTCAAACTTTACCTGGCTGCGCGGCCTATTGCTCCAAAATATATATTGTGTTCAACGGCAAAGCGCACGCGCCAAACCCTCGACGAATTGCAAGCGCTATGGCCAAATGTGCAAATTCTATACAAAGACGAACTCTATTTGGCTTCCAAACTTGAAATCCTCCAATACATCTGCGCGCTCAATGCTACGGATGAAATGTTAGTGATAGGCCACAACGAAGGCCTCAGTGAACTCGCTATTCACCTTTCAAATGAAACCATTTGGCTCAAAACCTGCGGCCTTGTAAGCCTTGAATTTCCTTTTGAAAGCAGCGCCTTGCTTTCCAAAGAGACTGCACAGATTCTCGGCAGCTTTCGGGCAGGTTAGGATACTTTTACCCGCCAAAATGTCAGCTAAATGCGCATGGCACCAAAGTTGACCAACTAGCGCTATGGCTAGAAATCGACAAACAAGTAAAGACCTCAAAAGAGCAGCGCTACCGGCCTTGTTGGTTTTGGTAGTCATGTGGCTGAGCTATTGGGCTGATTTTCTTTTTATTACAGACTTTCAGCGCTACGGCCTGCGCGCTCAAAATACCCTCGGCCTCAGGGGTATTTTACTCATGCCTTGGATACACGCACACCACGACATCAAGCACATCCTCAATAACAGCCTGCCGATCTTCCTTTTACTTACCTTGCTTTTTCAGTCATACAGAGAAATCGCCTGGCGAATTTTTATCTTTTCTTGGATTTTTACTGGCACACTACTTTGGTTTATCGGCGGAACCAACGGTGCCATACACATAGGTATGAGTGGCGTCATTTATGCGCTGGCTGGTTTTTTATTTACCTCAGGTGTGTTGCGTAAATATTTACCCTTGCAAGCGTTGTCTTTATTTATTGTTTTTCTATATGGCTCGCTCATTTGGGGTATTTTCCCGAGCCAACCGCGGGTTTCTTGGCAGGGCCACCTCTCGGGGCTTATTGTTGGTGTGGTGTTGGCTTTCATCTACCGCAAACAAGGGCCACAGCGGCCAAAATACCAATACGAAATCGAAAAAGAACTCGGCATTGAGCCACCAGACTTCGAAGGCGATTTACGCCGCGCGCTTGAAGAAGAAGAACGCGAGCGCGCCCAACAACTAGCTGACCAAGCCAAAGGAACCGAACAAGCCCCACCAATTGTTGTTTACGAATACAAAAAGAACGACTAATTTTAAGGCGTGGAAGAAATCAGAAATAAAGTCAAGGAAAGTGGCTTGGTGCAGCTGGACCTCGCGGCCTACAAACCCAAGCAGCCATTGGTTGGCATTGATCTTTCTGAACAACTTTGGCAAGGCCTAGTGCTCAAAGAAAAAGATTTCAGGGAATGGATCAAAACCCACAACTGGCAGCAATATACAGGCAAAGCTGTTTATATATATTGCAGCACCGACGCTATTATCCCTACTTGGGCTTTTATGCTCGTAAGTTCAGCCCTTCAAAAAGAGAATGTATATAGCCAAGTCGGTTCTGAAATCGAACTCGCCAAAGCACTCATTCAAGAAGAAATTTGTTCTATTCCGATAGATGAAATTCAAGACCAACGCGTCATTGTCAAAGGCTGTGCCGACATCCAGGACCCTGCTTTTGCGATGTCTTATTTAGTGCGCTTCCTTCAACCTTATGTCAAAAGCATCATGTACGGTGAGCCGTGCAGTACGGTGCCAATATTTAAAAAATGATCAAAGCATGGCTACACGCGGCGCGCCTCAGAACACTGCCGCTTTCGGTTTCCGGAATTATTGTTGGAACAGGTCTCGCCGGCATTCTTGGTGTCTACGACGGGCAAATTTTTGGGCTCGCTCTGCTCACCACCATTGGTTTTCAGGTGCTCTCAAACTTTGCCAACGACCTCGGCGACAGCCAAAAAGGAACCGATAATGCCAACCGAGTTGGGCCTGCGCGCGCCATCCAAAGTGGTCAGTTGAGCGCAGCACAGATGAAAACCGGGATGTGGGTCGTTGGGTTGCTTTCCTTGCTGAGCGCCCTTCTGTTGATTAAATTGAGCATCCCGAATTTATCGACCACTGCTATTTATGCGTATGTATTTCTCGCTGTGCTTTGTATTGCGGCCGCCATCACTTACACCGTAGGAAAAAACGCCTACGGCTACCGCGGCCTTGGCGACCTCATGGTCTTTGTTTTCTTTGGGTTGGTCAGTGTGATTGGCGTGTTTTTACTTTATGGCGAAGGTTTCGAATGGCTGGTACTTTTTCCGGCTGTTAGCATTGGTGCCTGGAGTACGGCCGTTCTAAATCTCAATAACCTCAGGGATATAGACAACGACGCTCAAATGAACAAACGCACATTGGTGGTGAAAATGGGTTTTCAAAAAGGCAAGCTTTACCATGTTGGCTTGATGGCTACTGGCTTGGCTACTTGGTTTTTTACGGTTTATTTACTTGCCATAAGTGCTTACAATTACTATTTATTTTTAGCGCTCCTCCCATCGATTGGCCTGGTTTTGCATCTCAAAAAGGTACTCGATACGCAAACACCTGCAAGCCTCGATCCCGAACTGAAAAAAGTCGCGTTATTGACCTTCTTTTCAGCCTTACTTTTTGCAATTTTGCTTAACTTTGCCCCGCATTAAATCAACACACATGAACATTCTTGTATGTATTTCCAAAGCGCCAGACACCACGTCTAAAATTGCCTTTACGAACGGCAACACCCAATTTGACGAAAACGGCGTTCAATATATTGTCAACCCCTACGACGAATGGTACGCCTTGGTGCGCGCCCTCGAGCTCAAAGAAGCGCAAGGTGGCAATGTCACTATTATTACCGTCGGAGGTGCCGCCGATGATGCAGTCATTCGCAAGGCATTGGCCATTGGTGCCGACGACGCCGTGCGTATAGACGCATCAGCCACCGACGCCTACTTTACCGCCATGCAAATTGCGGCCTACGCAGAAGGCAAAGGTTTTGACCTCATTCTCACAGGTAAAGAAACCATCGATTACAATGGTTCTCAGGTAGGCGGAATGCTTGCCGAGGCGCTCAACTTGCCGTACATCGCTATTGCCACCAAACTCGACGTTGCGGGCAGCACCATCAGCTGCGAGCGCGAAATCGTGGGCGGGGTCCAAGAAGTAGAAGTACAAGCCCCAGCAGTAGTGAGCTGTGCAAAAGGCATGGCAGAGCAGCGCATTCCGAACATGCGCGGCATCATGGCGGCGCGCACCAAGCCGCTTACAGTAGTTGCTCCGGTTGCCCTAGACGCCCTTACCACCTACAGCAGCTACAGCCTGCCAGCAGCTAAATCATCTGTCAAACTCATCGATCCAAATAACCTCGACGAACTCGTTGCACTCCTACACAACGAAGCCAAAGTCATCTAAGCTTTACACCCATGAATCTCGTATACATCAATTCAGCAAATGGTTTGTCCAAAGCAGCTTTGGAAACCGTCACTTACGCTAAAAAACTAGGTGCAGATGTAGCCGTTGTAACAAACGCAAACGCCAGCGCCGAAACACTTACAGCGCTTGGTAACTACGGTGCAAGCACCATTTTACAAGACACCGCCATCAACGGCCAAGACCCAAGCCAACTCGTGAAATTAGTTGCCGCCGCCGCCGAGAAAGTGGGTGCCAGCACCATTGTTTTTTCGCATGACCTCATCGGCAAGGCCGTTGCGCCACGCCTCAGCGTGCGCCTCAAAGCAGGCCTTGTGGCCGGTGCAGTTGCACTTCCAGAGCCTGACGGCAGCATTAGAGTCAATGTATTTTCAGGAAAAGCATTCGGTTACGTACGTGTCAATAGCAACACGCGCATCATATCTTTGTTACCCAACAGTATTCAGCCAGAGCAAATTGGCGGCAACTGCAGCGTAGAAGCCTTTGATGGCCAAGCAGGCAGCAGCAATATTGTGGTCAAGGCCACCAAAAAACCAGAAGGAGCCATTCCATTGCCAGAAGCAGAACTTGTGGTTTCTGCTGGCCGTGGCCTCAAAGGCCCTGAAAACTGGGGAGTCGTCGAAGACCTCGCCACTGCCCTTGGCGCAGCCACTGCATGCTCGCGCCCAGTAGCCGATATCGGTTGGCGTCCGCACCACGAACACGTCGGGCAAACCGGTGTGGCTATTCGCCCCAATCTGTATATTGCGGCCGGTATTTCTGGAGCAATCCAACACCTTGCGGGTGTCAACGGCTCTAAAGTTATCGTAGTCATCAATACCGACGCCGAAGCGCCTTTCTTTAAGGCAGCAGACTACGGTATTGTTGGCGATGCTTTTGAAGTGCTGCCGCGTTTCACAGAGGCTGTCAAGCGTTTCAAAGCAACGCAACATTAAACGCCGCTTCACTTATACGTCTCCCGCATGCAAAAAATCCGCCTAGACATCAAGGGTATCGCCTATAGCCAAACGCAATCTGGCTCATATGTCCTGACCCTTCAAGAAGTGGGCGGTTTGCGCAAACTCCCCATCGTTATCGGTAGTTTTGAAGCCCAAGCAATTGCAGTAGAGCTAGAGAAAATGGTGCCCTCAAGGCCCCTCACCCATGACCTCTTCAGGGCTTTTAGCCACGCGTTTGCGGTAAATATCAAAGAAATCTTGATTTACAAATTCAAAGAGGGCGTCTTTTTTGCCAAACTCATCTGCGAGCAAAACGGCGTCGTTACCGAAATTGATTCACGTACCTCAGATGCTATAGCCATTGGCGTACGCTTCGATGCACCAATCTATACCTTGGGTAGCATTTTAGATGAAGTCAGTGGAATTTCTCCAAGTACGCTCGAAGATTTTGAAGGCTATGACGATGAAAATGATATCTTTGAACAAGACGAGCAAGCCCATAGCGAATGGGATATCTTCGCTACAGAAGAGTTGGAGCAGAAACTAGTAGAGGCCCTCGACAACGAAGATTACGAACTAGCCTCAAAAATCCGCGATGAACTCAAGCGCCGTTACTAAAACTAGACTTACCCTCCTCAGCTTTTTTCAATTTTTTGTATGGGGTGCTTGGCTTACCACTATTGGAACGTATTGCACTGAAGGAAAAGGTTGGACCTTTCCGCAATTTGGTGCTATTTTTTCAACGCTTGCGCTCTCCTCTATTTTGATGCCTTCTCTTATTGGCATCATTGCCGACAAATGGATGCGCGCCGAAAAGCTTTATGGCATATTGCACCTTACTTACGCTACATTTATCCTACTTATCCCTAATTTAAGCATGCTTCAGGCTCAAATCCCTTTTCTCCAAAATATGGAGGCATACGAACTTCTTTATTGGATAGTTTTTGGAGGAATGTTGGCCTACATGCCATCTATTTCCTTGTCTAATTCAGTTTCGTATCGCATTCTTAAAATGAGTAACCTTGATGTCCAGACCGATTTTCCAAAAATACGCGTTTGGGGTACAATCGGGTTTATTGCAGCTATGTGGCTAACCAACCTCAGCGGCAGCAAAGCCAACGACGGACAATTTTATATTGCAGGCATAGGCGCACTCTTTTTAGGACTCTATGCATTTAGCCTGCCAGCGTGTCCTCCACAAGGTAAAACCAATGAAAAAACGTCCTTAGCCACACAACTAGGCCTCAATGCTTTTAAGCTGTTTACTGAATACCGCATGGCGCTCTTTTTCATTTTCTCAATTCTACTCGGCGCCGCATTACAGCTCTCTAATATGTACGGAGATGCCTACCTCAGCAGTTTTCCAAAGGGCACCCTCGTCGAAAAATACTCCACCATCATTTACTCGATTTCTCAAATTTCTGAAACGATATTCATTTTGACCATTCCCTTCTTTCTCAAACGCTTTGGCATCAAAAACGTGATGTTTTTTGCGCTAATTGCTTGGGTCTTGCGCTATGGTTTCTTTGCATTTGGTAGTGCTGAATTTGGTATAGCACTCATTGTATTGAGTTGCGTGGTATACGGCATGGCTTTTGACTTTTTCCTTATATCGGGCTCTATGTTCGTAGAGGCCAATACCGATAGCAGTATCCGTTCAAGTGCACAAGGATTGTTTATCATGATGACCAACGGAATTGGCGCCTATATTGGCACGGTTGGCAGTAGTTTTTTGATTGGTAAATACTACATTCTGCAAAATGGCCAAACCGATTGGCACAATGCTTGGCTTTTGTTTGCCGCCTATTCGTTGGTGGTCGCCATCCTCTTTATGCTCCTTTTCAAAGATAAGCGTCAGGCCGCGTAGAAAAAGTATTTACTCCCTCACAAACTTATACCCTACTCCCCGAATAGAATGGAAAAACGTCGGATTTTTAGGGTCTTGTTCAAAGAGTTTACGGAAATTCAAGATATAATTATCGATAGTCCGAGAGGTTGGAATTTGCTCGACTCCCCACAAGCGGTCTAAGATTTCATTGCGCGAAATCACTTTGCCCTCTTTTTCAGAGAAAAGCTCGAGTAATTGAACCTCTCTTTTGGTAAAGGTATGGAGCAATGAGCCCTGTTGATCTCTGACTTCAAACGTATTGAAATTGACTAATTTTTGACCTATTTGTGTTGTGGCGCTTTTTTCTTGCTGGTTAGCGCCTTTGAGCAGGATTTGCACTTTTAGCAAAAGCTCTTCTAGGTCGAATGGCTTCACGAGATAGTCATTGGCGCCCAATTTGAGGCCAGCTACCCGATCGGCAGTGGTTCCTTTGGCCGACAAAAACAAGATAGGCACCGAACTATGATGACGCAATGCTTTACATAAATCAAATCCCGAGACATTAGGTAACATGACATCGAGTATTACCAAATCAAAATGGATAGATTTTTCAAAAGCCCTTAAGGCAACGGCGCCGTCGTCGAAAAGGGCAACAGTATGACCTTCTAACTCCAAATTAAGCGCAATCATGTCGCGCAAACTATGCTCATCTTCAACTATACAGATACGATACATTATTCTTTGGAGGAATTATTTTATTTTTGATGAAATTACTATAAACTCTTCAAACTATGCACAAAATTCTACGTTATGGCTTTCTCATTTTGAGCCTCCAACTCAGTTTGTGGGCCCAAGAAAGTCTAAGCCAGACTACCAAGTTGGCCCTCGGAAAATCCATCCCAACCCTACAACTCCAAACGCCCAACCTAGCCGACCTGGCAGTTGAGGATGAAATGCGCGACAAACAAGGTGTGCTTTACCGCATTGGTGTGGCTATCCCTACCAATTTGAGCCCACAAAACAGTGGCTATTGGCGCAACGATCCTGACGGTAGTCGCACTTGGCAAATCATTATTTCTGCTCCTGGGGCCGAAGCCATCAGTTACTTATTTGAAAAATTTGTGCTGCATGGCGGAAGCACATTGCGTATTCAAAACCTCTACGGCCAAGATGTTCACCCCTTACTCACAAGTAAGGATGTAGAGGCACACCAAATGCAAAATGCAGCTTTGTGTGCAGGCGCTACCCATGTACTTACCCTCACAGAACCTGCCTACACGACGCCATCAGAAATCTACATCGATCGCATCATGTATAACTACCGCTCTACTGGCTTTGGCGATCAAGAAAAAATCAATGAGTCAGATCCGTGCGAAGTGAACGTCAATTGTTCACCAGTTGGTGACACTTGGCAAGACGAAAAGCGTGGCGTGGCGCGCATCTATGTTGTGGAAGGCAATCAAGCAGGATGGTGTTCGGGTTCATTGGTGAACAACACCGCCCAAGACTGCAAGCCTTACTTCTTGACTGCGCTTCACTGCGGAGTCAATTCCACCACCGCTAACATGAACCAATGGAAATTTTATTTCCGTTATGAAGCTCCTACTTGTACCAACCCAACCTCCGCTGGTACGCTTGCTAATTACTTCATTACGGGCTGCTTGCGTATTGCCGATGCAGCCGATGGCGGCGGTAACTCGGGCTCGGATTTCCTTTTGGTAAAATTAGGGAACGCCAACAACGAAAGCACAGTCATCACTAATTTGAAATCTGCCAACTTCAATGCCTACTGGAACGGTTGGAATGCCAGCCCAACACCAACAACTGGTGGTGCAAGTATCCACCACCCTTCTGGCGACATCAAAAAAATCTCTACCTTTTCAGGCAACACCGTTTCTACCCAATGGGGTTCTGCTACAGGCTCGCACTGGCGCGTAACCTGGACGGCCAATACCAATGGCCACGGCGTTACTGAAGGTGGTTCTTCGGGCGCTCCACTATTTGATGCGGCGAGCGGAAACATTATTGGAACACTCACCGGTGGTGCATCTTATTGCATAGCTCAATCAGCACCAGATCAATATGGCAAAATGGCCTTCCATTGGACCAACAATGGCACTCCGGCAAACGAGCAACTCAAGCCTTGGCTCGATGCAGCTAACCTCAATGTGTTGGTATTCGGTGGTTCTTCAGATCCATGCACACCCACCACACCAGTTGCGCCGGTAGCTAATTTTAGCGCAAGTGCGACCAACATTTCACCCGCCACAACCGTCAACTTTACAGATTTATCGACGGGCATTCCCACGTCTTGGGCTTGGTCTGTAAGCCCGGCAACAGGTTGGGCTTATGCCGGCGGCACCAACGCCAGCAGCCAAAACCCACAAATTACCTTTAATAATGTTGGTCAGTACACAATAAGCCTCACTGCAACCAACGCTCAAGGCTCAGATGTAGAAACCAAAAACAATTATATTATAGTCGCACAGGTTACAGGTCCTTGTACTGCGAGTGGCCTTTGCGACGAATACATCAACACTGTTAGCTTCAACACCATTAACAATACATCTACCTGTGGCAACAACGGCTACACCGACTTCACAGGCACCAGCACCTCACTGGCGCAAGGCAACACCTACACACTCACCATTACGCCGGCAATTGTAAACAACACACAAGCTTCGGCTTACACCAACGACGAAATCGCCGCCTGGATTGATTACAATAATGATTTTGACTTCAATGATGCCGGCGAACAAGTCGCCTACGTATTAGTTACCGCCGGTTGGTCTAACGTGTTTAATGTCACAGTTCCTTTGGCTTCTTTTACTGGTACGGTACGCATGCGCGTACGGATTTCATATCAGCCCGATGGCGCTATAACGCCTTGCGGTCCAGCCTCATACGGCGAAACCGAGGACTACAGCATCAATATCACGTCAGGAGCTGGCCTAAATGACAATCCTTTGTCACAAGTTGCGATTTATCCGAATCCGGCCAACGAGTTGCTTTACGTAGACTTAAAAGACCTTGAAAACGTGAGCAGTATTGCTATTCTCGATATCAATGGCAGGCAAGTGTACAATCAAGAAAAAGTAATAAACGGCTTGAACACTATAGATATTTCAAACTTAAATGCTGGGATTTATCAAATTCGTATGCGCCAAAATGGCTTGCAATATACGCAGCGCGTTATTAAACTATAAGAATTAAATTCCTTTTTCGAAATACAAAGCGGCCCGCTCTAAGTGGGTCGCTTTTTTTTCGGGTAGCATGCGGTTCCAATTAGCTACCATTTGTACGGTGCGCAAGTTTTTTCGCAAGCGCTCTTGGTGCTTATCGACAAAGTGCCAAAACAACGCATCAAATAGCGCTGCGCCGTCGGCATTCGTTTTGAAGCCTTGTTTTTTGAGGTAATTCGAACTCGAAAAATAAGGTTTGGTGGTCATTAGGCCGCCGTCGGCATATTGGCTCATGCCGTAGACGTTCGGGACCATTACCCAATCGTAAGCATCCATAAAATGCGTCATAAAAAAACGATAGACATCGTCTGGATGAAACTCTGATAGAAAGAAAAAATTTCCCAATAACATGAGGCGCTCGATGTGATGCGCGTAGGCGTGCTGTGCCAATTTTTGCTGCGTATTTTGCATAAATGACAAACTACCTATTTGCTCCCAATCAAGTTTGCGCTCATGATTCATGGCATTTGTAGTGCGCTGTTTGACACCTACATTTTCATAAACTGCACGTATAAACTCGCGCCAGCCGATTACTTGTCGTAGAAATCCTTCGGCACTTTCGATTTCAACCTTTCCTTGCGCATAGGCACTAATGACCGCTTGGATGACCTCTTGTGGTAGCAGTAAACCCGCGTTGATCGCCGTGGATAAATTTGAATGAAAAATATAACTGGATTTCGTACTGAAAGCATCTTGATAAGGGCCGAACAAAGCTAAATTGTGTTCGACAAAATATTTGAGCGCAGCCTTGGCCTGCACATGCGTAGTCGGATAATTCGACAAATCTGGGTCGCCGGTATTTTCAGGGAATTCCATATTTATTTGGGCTTCTGCTTCCGTAGACCAATTATTTGAATAAATAGGAAATTCAGGTAAGATCAAACCTTTGGGCAAGGCCTTACGATTTTCTGCATCAAAGCTCCAGCGTCCGCCAATAGGCTGGCCATCTGGCTCCAATAAAACGCCTAAACGCTGTCGTTGCTTTTTATAAAAGTCAGCCATCAAAAAGCGCTTGCCATTGGCAGGTAGCAGTTCTAGGTTCTGTTCTCTTGAGTTGAGAAAGGATGGGTTTTCATGCCATTGGATGGCTAGAGCCGATTGCGAGGCAAATCGCCTTATTCTTTTTTCAAGTAAAAAATCGGTAGGATCAACAACGTGAATGGTGTGGCACTTTTGTTTCAAATCTTGAAAAATTAACGCTAAATCAGCGTGGTGCTGACGCAAATGGAGCACTTGCTTGCCTTTACTCCGCAATTTTTCTGCGTAGTAAATCATGGAGGCACGGTGGAAAGACAATTTTTTGCGGTGAAACGGAAGCTGTTTAAAGAAGAGCTCGTCCTCGATAAGCCAAAAAACTGAAGCGTGCTCAAAGGCAGGATGCAGCTCGAAAAGCTGATGGGGAAATACCAAGCAAATTGCGTCTTTCATATGCTTCAAACGCGTATAAATTCGCTTTGTTCATGCCAATAGAAATTAAGCAGGTGTTAATTCATCAATTCTTCATCTCACATTTACGGACATCGTAATTTTGTAAGGTAATTTGATAACAACATGGATAAAGTTTCCTACGTAGGCAATGCAGATGTTTCTGCCATAGATCACCTCTACCAACAATACCGTAAAGACCCTGCAAGTGTCGATATCGGTTGGGCCAAATTCTTCGAAGGATTTGAATTTGCGCAAACCAACTATGAGCAAGGCGGCATCCCAGAGAATTTTGTCAAGGAATTCAAAGTCATCAACCTCATAAACGGCTACCGCAGCCGCGGACACCTTTTTACGCGCACCAATCCGGTGCGCGAACGACGCAAACACACACCTACCCTCGAAATCGAGCACTTTGGCCTGAGCGACGCAGACCTCAATGAAGTTTTTCAAGCGGGTGAACAAATCGGTATCGGCGCAGCCAAACTTTCCGACATTATTGCGCATTTGGAACTTACTTATTGCCAGTCCATTGGGATTGAGTACATGTATATGCGTGACCCAGAACGTATCGATTGGTTTCGCAACAAAATTGAACTCAGTAACCGTCCGGTTTTTGACCCAAAACGCAAAAAGAAAATCTACGAAAAACTCAACCAAGCCACAGGATTTGAGGCTTTCCTAGGTAAAAAGTTCGTAGGACAAAAACGTTTTTCCATCGAAGGAGGCGAAGGCCTTATTCCGGCCCTCGACACACTCGTTCACAAAGGAGCGGCCCTAGGTGTAGAATATTTTGTCATGGGAATGGCGCACCGCGGCCGCCTCAATACTTTGGCCAATATTTTTGAAAAACGCCCAAGAGACATCTTCCGTGAGTTCGAAGGCAAAGAATTCGATTACGAAACCACATTTGACGGAGACGTCAAGTATCACCAAGGATTTACTTCTCATATCGAACTTGAAAACGGTAAGCAAATCGGACTAACTTTAGCCCCTAATCCATCACACCTCGAGGCCGTCAACACGGTAGTAGAAGGGATTGCTCGGGCCAAAATAGACCACGTGTTCGGATCCGAAGACAAAGTTTGTCCAGTACTCATTCACGGCGACGCAGCAGTTGCAGGCCAAGGAATTGTTTATGAAACCATTCAAATGGCAGGCCTCGATGGCTACCGTACTGGCGGAACTGTACATATTGTCGTCAATAACCAAGTCGGTTTTACAACCAATTACCTTGACGGCCGCACCTCTACTTATTGCACTGATGTCGCCAAAACGACGCTCTGCCCGGTTTTCCACGTCAATGGAGACGACATCGAGGCGGTTGTTACCACCATCGAAATTGCTATGGAATACCGTCAGGCGTTTCACCGAGATATTTTTATCGATTTACTTTGTTATCGAAAATATGGGCACAACGAAGGTGACGAACCTAAATTCACGCAGCCCAAACTTTACAATATCATTGCAAAACACCCCAACCCGAGGGAAATCTACATGGAGCAATTACAGCGTGAAGCCTTACTGAATGCAGACGAAGCAAAGCAAATTGAACAACACTACCAACAATTTCTCGAAGACGAATACGAAGCCTCTCGCAGTCGTGACAAAGCCTTGGTTTACGACTTCTTAAGTCTCACTTGGAAAGATTACCGCCACGGAAAAGCCGAAGATTTTGACAAATCTCCGCAAACGGGCATCGGCAAAAAACAGTTGCTCGAACTTGGTCGCAAATTGGCGACTCTACCCGAAGGCAAAAAATACTTCCGCAAAATCGCTAAAATCTTTGAAGACCGCTTGGCTGCCATTGAAAGTGACAAGCTCGACTGGGGTTCTGCCGAAATGTTGGCTTACGCCACACTTCTCGCCGAAGGACACGCCGTACGCATATCGGGTCAAGACGTAGAGCGCGGCACTTTCTCGCACCGACATGCGGTCGTTAAAACCGAAGACACCGAAGAAGAGGTGCTTACGCTCAATCATTTGCAAGAAAAACAAGCGCCATTTAGCATTTACAATTCTTTACTTTCAGAATATGGTGTTTTAGGTTTTGAATACGGTTATTCTCTTGCCAATCCATCCGGCCTCACCATTTGGGAGGCCCAGTTTGGCGACTTCTTCAATGGCGCCCAAATTATGGTGGACCAGTTCATTTCGGCCGGCGAAGACAAATGGGCTACCCAAAGTGGATTGGTGCTTCTTTTACCACACGGCTACGAAGGTCAAGGTGCTGAGCATTCGAGCGGCCGCATGGAGCGCTTCTTACAGCAATGTGCAGACCTCAACATGCAAGTTGTCAATACTTCTACACCTGCCAATCATTTCCATCTTTTGCGCCGTCAGATCAAACGCGACTTCAGAAAACCACTAGTAGTGTTTTCGCCAAAAATGTTGTTGCGCTACCCAGATGCCACCTCTAGTCTCGACGAAATGGCAAAAGGTTGTTTCCAAGAAGTAATGGACGACCCAACAGCTGTGGCCAAAAATATAGATACGATTGTGCTTTGCAGCGGTAAGTTCTATTACGAAATGAAAGTCAAGGCAGCTGAATTAGGCGTCAAAAACATGGCTTTTGTGCGCATCGAACAACTTTATCCGCTCCCTACGGCACAAATAGAAGCTATTTTGGCCAAATACAAAGCTAAAAACGTCTTATGGGCCCAAGAAGAGCCTGCAAATATGGGTGCCTGGATGCATATGGCTATGAATTTGCGCCATCTGCCGCTTGTGGGCATTTGCCGAACAGCAAGCGCGGCTAGTGCCGAAGGTTCCAAAAAATTACACGAAATTCGTTTAAAGAAATTATTCACCGACCTCTTTGCCTACGCAAAGTAAGCTTAAAATAGAACAGTATGTCTTTACTAGAAATGAAAGTCCCGAGCCCGGGAGAATCGATCTCAGAAGTTGAAATTGCAACTTGGCTTGTTGCCGATGGCGACTACGTCGAAAAAGACCAAGCTATTGCCGAGGTCGACTCTGACAAAGCCACTTTGGAATTACCTGCCGAAGAAAGCGGTATCATTACGCTCAAAGCAGCCGAAGGCGATGTCGTCAAAGTTGGGCAAGTCGTTTGCTTAATCGACACCAGCGCTGCACGCCCTGCGGGTGCGAGCCCAGCGGCTCCGGCGGCAAGCGAAGCGCCAAAGCAAGAGGCACCCGCTACTCCCGCTCCTGTTCAAGCGGCAGCCGCTCCCAATCCAGACCCTGTGAAGCCCGCTAGTTATGCGGCTGGTTCGGCCTCTCCGGCCGCAGCCAAAATGCTCAAAGAAAACAATATCAATGCTGCTCAAATCAAAGCCAGTGGCAAAGATGGCCGCATCACCAAGCAAGATGTGATTGCAGCCATGTCGAGCGGTTTTTCTACCGAAGCCGCTCAAGGTTGGGGTGGAACCCGCGAACAAAATCGCGAAAAAATGTCGATGCTGCGTCGTAAAATTGCAGAACGTTTGGTATCGGTTAAGAATGAAACAGCCATGCTTACCACTTTCAACGAGGTGGACATGAAACCCATCATGGACATCCGTGCCAAATACAAAGACGCTTTTGCCAAGCACCACGAAGTCAATTTAGGCTTTATGTCTTTCTTCACCAAAGCGGTGACCGAAGCACTTAAATTATATCCGGCCGTCAATGCCCAAATCGAGGGCAACGAAATGATCTTCCATGATTACACCGATATCGGTATTGCCGTATCTTCACCAAAAGGCCTAATGGTGCCGGTGGTGCGCAACGCTGAGCAAATGAGTCTCGCCGACATCGAACGCGAAATCAAACGCCTGGCTATCAAAGCCCGCGACGGTAAAATTACACCCGAAGACATGAGCGGTGGCACCTTTACAATCACCAATGGTGGCGTTTTTGGCTCTATGCTCTCTACGCCAATCATCAACCCGCCGCAATCTGCTATTCTCGGGATGCACAATGTAGTTGAACGCCCAGTGGCCATCAATGGAAAAGTAGAAATCAGGCCAATAATGTACGTAGCGCTATCTTATGACCACCGCATTATTGACGGCAAAGAATCGGTTGGCTTCTTGGTAAAAGTAAAAGAAATGCTCGAAAACCCTGAACGCATGATCTTTGGTTCCAAAGACCCAATGGAAATCTTGCTAGGCCTGTAAATACGGATTGCTTTTCGTATATTTGCCTTTCTAAAATTTGCAAACACAATGTCAAAAATAAGGAAGCAAGACGCGCTAGATTACCACTCCTCTGGCCGTCCAGGGAAAATCGAAGTGATTCCTACCAAACCATACGCCTCTCAAAGAGACCTCTCTTTGGCCTATTCACCGGGCGTAGCCGAACCTTGTTTGCGCATTGCTGAAAACAAAGCAGAGGTTTACAATTACACCGCCAAACGCAATCTGGTTGCCGTCATTTCCAACGGAACAGCCGTTCTAGGACTTGGCGATATCGGACCAGAGGCCGCTAAACCAGTCATGGAAGGAAAGGGGCTCTTGTTTAAAATATTTGCCGATATCGATGTTTTTGACATCGAAGTGGACGCCAAAGACCCAGAACTTTTTATCCAAACGGTTAAGGCCATTGCCCCCACTTTTGGTGGCATCAATCTGGAGGATATTAAAGCGCCAGAAGCTTTTGAGATAGAACGCCGACTTAAAGAAGAGCTCGACATCCCCATCATGCACGACGACCAACACGGCACTGCGATCATCAGTGCTGCAGCGCTACTCAATGCACTGGAACTAGCCAAAAAGAAAATCGAAAAAATTAAAATCGTCGTCTCAGGAGCAGGTGCAGCTGCCGTATCATGTATCCAGCTTTATCACCGCCTTGGTGTGAAGCCAGAAAATGTTTTTATGTATGACTCTCGTGGTCTTATTCATGCAGGCCGTACCGACCTCGACGACATGAAACAAACCTTTGCCACCCACAAAAAAGACCTCGATTTTGAGGCGGCCTTTAAGGGTGCAGATGTCTTTTTAGGCTTGTCAAAAGCCGGTTTGGTAACAAAAGAAATGATTGCGAGTATGGCCAAAGATCCAATTGTCTTTGCCTTGGCCAATCCAGAACCGGAAATCTCCTTCAAAGAAGCTACTTCGGTGCGCAAAGACATCATCATGGCCACTGGTCGCTCTGACCACCCCAATCAGGTCAATAACGTACTCGGCTTCCCCTACATCTTCAGAGGCTCTTTGGATGTACGCGCCACTACCATCAATGAAGAAATGAAATTAGCAGCGGTCAAAGCCATTGCTGCACTTGCCAAAGAAACCATACCAGAAGAAGTCATTGAGGCTTACGGCGGTAAAAATATTTCTTTTGGTCGCGAACAAATTATTCCCAAACCACTCGACCCGCGTTTGATTTATTATGTTGCACCGGCAGTAGCCCGCGCAGCCATGGAATCTGGGGTGGCCCAAGAGCCTATCGAAAACTGGGAAGAATACGAAAACCAGCTCAAAAGCCGCTTGGGACTTGACAACAAACTTCAACGCAATATCACCTCCAAAGCACAAGGCAGTCCCAAAACAGTTGTTTTCCCTGAAGGTGACAACATCAAAATCCTAAAGGCAGCCCAACAAGCCTACGAAGAAGGTGTCGCTTTCCCGATTCTACTTGGTAAAAAACAGCGCATCTTGGACCTCATGGCCGAATACAGCATTGAAATTCCCGATGTTCAAATCATCGATTGTAAATCCGATGACGAAGAAGCGCGTCGCAACCAATACGGAAAAGAATTCTTTGAACTGCGCAAACGTAAAGGAATTACAGAATATGAAGCCATCAGCCTCATGCGCGAACGCAACTATTTTGGTGCTATGATGCTCAATATGGGCGAAGCAGAAGCCATGGTCACAGGCCTCACACGTAGCTATCGTTCGGTATTGCGTCCTGCAATCAGCACTATTGGGCTTCAAAAAGAAGTAAATACGATTGCCGGAATGTATATCCTCAATACCAAAAAGGGTCCGTTATTCTTAGCAGACACCACCGTGAACCTGAACCCTAGTGCGGAAGAAATCGCTGAAATTACCGTCAATGTTGCTAAGTTCATCCGTCGCCTACAAGTGCAGCCACGTATTGCCCTCTTGAGTTACTCTAACTTTGGTTCGTCTCCTGGAGAAGACCCAGAAAAAATGGCCAAAGCCGTTCGTATCTTACACGAAACCCAGCCTAATCTCGTTGTAGACGGCGAAATGCAAGCCAATTTTGCACTTAATGGCGAACTCATGAACGAAAAATTCCCTTTCTCATTTTTAGCGAATAAAGAAGTCAATACCCTGATTTTCCCTAACTTGTCTGCCGGAAACATCGCTTATAAACTCTTGCAAACAACCAATGAACACGACGCCATTGGGCCTATTCTTCTTGGAATGCGCAAATCGTTGCATGTATTGCAGCTAGGCGCTAGTGTCAGAGAAATCATCAGCATGATCAAAATTGCAGTTATTGATGCCCAAAGCCAAGACAAATGATTTCTAGACTCAACGGCCGTCTCATCGAGAAAAACCCTACTGACCTCCTCATTGAGTGCGCGGGGGTTGGCTATGAAGTCAAGATATCACTCAATACCTTCTCGGCTTTACCCAACGACGAAGCCATTGTTTTACACACCAAACTGATTGTTCGGGAAGATGCCCATATTTTATATGGTTTCGCAACCAAAGAAGAACGCGAAATGTTTGGGCACCTCATCAGTGTTTCAGGCATTGGGCCAAACACCGCACTGATCATGCTTTCTTCGATGACACCAGAAGAAATTGCCCAAGCCATCTTGTCAGAAGACGTTGTAAGCATTCAAAAAATTAAAGGAATTGGCACCAAAACGGCGCAACGCGTCATCATTGACCTCAAGGGAAAAGTCTCGAAAATGGAGCTGGGCACAGAGAATATCTTCTCTTCAAACAATAGAAATCGATTTGATGCGTTAATTGCATTAGTTTCGCTTGGTTTTGATAAAAAATCAGCCGAAAAAGTATTGGATAAAATTGATACTGGAAACCAAACCGTCGAACAACTGATCAAAGAAGGGCTTAGACTACTGTAATCGTGCAACACAACTACTGGAAGAAATATTTCTCTTTTTGCCTTATGCTTTTAATGGTGTTTTTCTCCATGGAAGAAGCATTTGGTCAAGAACCCACTTTGCCTTTTCCGATCACCAATCCACTCAATCCCTTCCAAAACTTGCCGCAAAGTTTTGACCTTGGCGACCCTACAAACCTGAACCAAACGATCGTCTACGACCCCCAAACTGGTAGTTTCGTTTTTCGCGATATCATTGGCAAGGACACCTATTTTAGGCCGCCACAAGCCATGACACTCGAAGAATATCTTCTTTACGAAGAAAAAAAGAGTTTCTCATTAGACTGGAAAGAAATAGTAGCTGAAGAAAGCGCCGAAAACCGCACATTTGAACTACCCATCAAAATTGGCTCAAAGGCATTCGAAAGCTTTTTTGGCTCAGATCAAATTACCATTACACCAGGAGGCAACCTAGAAATATCGCTTGGTGCCAATCATTCTCGTGTAGACAATCCTATCTTACCCATGCGCCAACGCAACATCACGCGCTTTGATTTCAATCAAAACATCAACATGGACATCACCGGCCAAATCGGGACCAACATGAAGGTGAACATGAAATACAACACGCGTGCTAACTTCGATTTCGAAAACATTTCCAAACTTGAACGCACCGGAAAAGAAGACGATATCCTTCAAAAAATTGCCCTCGGGCAAGTCAGTTTAGAACTTCCCACAACCTTGATTCCCAGTTCCCAAACCCTTTTTGGTTTCAAAACCCAACTCAAATTTGGACGCTCAACAGTTGATTTTATATTGGCACAATCAAAAGGTAAACGCACTGAAATCAACGTTACTGGAAAGGCTCAGGTGCAAAAATTTGAAATTACCGCAGACAACTACGAAGCCAATCGCCATTACTTCCTTAATTTGTACCACCAACAGCACTACGATACCGCAATGGCTTCTTTGCCTGTGGTGAATTCAACAACTTTTATTACCCGAATAGAAGTCTGGGTAACCAACCGCAGTAGTATTACCGAAAACACACGCAATATCGTTGCCTTTTCCGACCTCGGTGAGGCAAAAGCAACTAATTGTCAGGGGAATCCGGGCAATTACAGCAGCCAAGAACTGCCAGACAATCAGGCCAACGGCCTCTACGACTGGGCTGCAGCCCAACCGCTAGTGCGTGGTTTCTCCAATGCGGTACTCGCACTCAGCGCCCAGGTAAATTCACCGGGACCCTTCAACCAAGCCGTCGACTACGAAAAAGTTGAAAACGCGCGCAAACTCAACGAGAATGAATATACCTATAATGCCTTACTCGGCTATATCTCATTGAATACTGCACTCAATAACGACGAAGTCTTAGCAGTTGCCTACGAATATACCTACCGTGGTCAGACTTATCAAGTGGGTGAATTCTCTACCGATGGCGCCAATGGCCAGGAGGCACTCATTTTGAAACTCATCAAACCGACCATCACCAATCCTAAAAATAAAATTTGGGACCTCATGATGAAAAACGTCTACTCCATTGGTGCCTATCAAGTAGACCAGCTCGGTTTCAAAATCGATATCTATTACAACAACCGCGAAACTTCGGTACTACAACCTTTCTTGCCTTTTGATGGCATTGATAAAAAACAAATTGTCACCTTACTTGAAATGGATAAAATCAATCAAAACAACCAACCTTTTTCGGATGGTGTTTTCGATTTTGCACCATTCAATGTAGTAGGTAACAAAATCGATAACGGAGGTACCATTAACCGTAAAAATGGCCGTATTTTCTTTACAACGGTAGAACCTTTTGGGAAAACCCTAGCTGAAAAACTCACTGAGGCAGGTGTACCTGCGCTCTACGTCAATCAACTTTCTTACACCGAACTCTACGACTCTACCAAAACAGCTGCCCAACAAATTCCGAGCAAAAACCGCTTTGTGTTTAAAGGCGAATTCCAATCGTCTATTTCTTCTGAGATTCCACTTAACGTAATGAATATTCCGCAAGGGGCCGTTGTTGTCACAGCCGGTGGTATGCGCTTGGTAGAAGGCGTCGACTACACAGTTGACTACGCATTTAGCCGTGTGAAAATCCTCAATACGGGTATCCTGGAATCCAATACACCTATTAAAATTTCAATCGAATCTAATTCTGTTTTTGGTTTCCAAGCTCGCTCCATGATCGGTGGCCGCTACCAATACCGCATCAATGAAAACTTCAAAGTTGGCGCCACTTGGTTGCGCATGATGGAGCGCCCTGTAACCCAAAAAGTAGATTTTGGCAGTGAACCCTTTAAGAATAATGTATTGGGTGCCGATTTTGCATTCCGCACCAACGTACCTGTACTCACCAGACTTGTCGACCTTTTACCGGTGATTTCCACCAGCACAATGTCTACGCTCTCCATGTCCGGCGAGGTCGCTACCCTAAGACCTGGTCAGCCGCGCGCCATTAACAAAGAAGGAACTTCCTACATCGACGATTTTGAAGCCTCACAAAGCGCCATTGACCTCAAAAGCATTGCCGCATGGCGTTTGGCTTCGGTACCGCAAGGACAACCCGATTTATTCCCGGAAGCAGCCAAAAAAGACCTCAGTGCAGGCTACAAACGCGCCAATCTTTCGTGGTACACCATTGACCCCGTTTTTTATCAGAGCAATCAACTGACACCTGCGCACATCAAGCAAGACCCTACCATGCTTTATGATAGCCGCATGCGCCTGATCCAAATGACCGATATCTTCCCGAACTTGCAATTGCAATACGGATCAATTACCAATATCAACGTTTTAGACCTCGCTTACTATCCGGCTGAGCGCGGGATGTACAACTACGACACCACAGCAACTATTGATTCTCTAGGGCGTTTTACCAATCCTGAAGAGCGTTGGGGCGGCATCATGCGCGGCCTCACCACCAATGACTTTGAATTGGCAAATATCGAATTCATTCAATTTTGGTTATTGGACCCTTTTAACGAAGATGCCGAAAATCAAAATCCAAACATCCCAATGACCGGTGGTGACCTCTACTTCAACTTAGGCAATATTTCCGAAGATATCCTGCCCGACTCTCGCAAAAGTTTTGAGCATGGTTTGCCCCCTAATTCAGATCCCGTTTTACTAGACAACATCGACACCACGCTTTGGGGCCGAATTTCAACCCAACAAGTGGTGGTAAATGCTTTTGCGAACGACCCAGCGTCGCGCATCAAGCAAGATGTCGGCCTCGATGGCTGGGACAACGCCGCCGAAGCACAAAGCTATGCCGCGTTTGTGAATTGGGTCCAAAATAACAACACACTAAGTCCGTCGGCAAAAGCCCGCATGATTGCCGATCCATCTACCGACGACTACAACTACTACCTCGACGACAACTACGACAACGCCAAGCTCAACATCCTCGAACGCTACAAACGCTACAACGGCATGCAAGGCAACTCGCCTACTACCGAAATGTCGGATACCGCAAACACCATGGGATACCCAACTATTGCTTCCAACTTTCCAGACATCGAGGACATTAACCAAGACAACAATCTTTCCGAATCAGAAGCTTACTTCCAATACCGCGTTAGCCTCAGGCCAAATGACTTACAAAATGTAGGGAGCAACTTCATCACCAACAAACAGGTCTACCAAAATGGCACCAAGACAGAAACTTGGTACCAATTCAAGGTGCCAATCCGCGATTTTGAAAAACGCGTCAATGGAATCCAAGATTTCAGATCAATTCGCTTCATGCGCGTCTACATGAAAGGTTTTGATGAACCAGTTGTTTTGCGTTTTGCGCGTCTTGAATTTGTGCGCGGCGAATGGCGTCGTTACTTCCTAGACCTTACCCAACCTGGCCTCAGCGTTCAAACCGACCCTAACCTTACGTCTTTTAATATAGCTGCGCTCAATATTGAAGAAAACGCACAGCGTCAACCGATTAATTATGTTGTGCCACCGGGTATTACCCGTGAAATTGACCCTTCACAAGTATATCAACGCCAAATGAACGAGCAGTCACTCGTACTGGAAGTTTGTAATCTTCAGGACGGCGATGCCCGTGCAGCATATCGCAACGTACAATTTGATGTGCGTACCTACAAAAAACTCAAAATGTTTGTGCATGCAGAGTCTGTGGTACAAAATCAACTCAAAGACAACGAGCTTACTGTATTCGTGCGCCTCGGAACGGATTATGTTGATAATTACTATGAATATGAACTTCCTATGAAAGTAACGGATTGGAGTACCACCAATCCTGACCTCATCTGGCCAAATGCCAATAACATCGAAATAGAATTTGATAAACTTTTGGAACTCAAGATGGAACGCAATACCAAATTAGAGCAAGGTGTTCCTGGTGTTTCGAGTATTGTCGAATATGAAACCGTCGACCCGAATAACCCGAATAATCACATCAAAGTCAAAGGGAGTCCGAATCTCCAAGCAATTAAAACCATTATGGTCGGCGTTAGAAACCCATCTAAGTCCGATCCAGATAATACATGGGGGCCAGACAACGGCGATGCCGAATGTGTAAATGTTTGGGTCAACGAAATGCGCCTCACCGATTTTGTCAGTGACGGTGGTTCAGCTGCCGTGGGCCAAATGCAACTCCAACTCGCTGATTTTGCTACGGTTCAAGCAGCAGGAAATTATTCTGGTATCAACTGGGGAGCCATTGACAGCCGAGTCCAAGATCGCCAGCGCAACCAGCGCATGGGTGCCGATATCAGCACCACTATGCAACTAGGACAATTCTTTGGCAAGCAAGCGCGCGTTTCATTGCCTTTCTATTACGGCTATTCGATTGGTGTCATTAATCCAGAATACGATCCTTTCAACCCAGACATTAAATTGTCTAATTACGATATCGCTACCCGCAAAGAGCGCATGAAACTCGGACAAGATTTCACTGAACGCCGTTCGTATAACTTCACGAACGTTCGTAAAGAAGCAAAAGCTGGCACCAAACCACAATTCTGGAGTATCTCTAACTGGTCTGCTACCTATGCCTTTGCAGAAAACATCAAACGTGATTTTAATATCAAATCTGACATGACGCGCACTTGGACTGGCGCACTCAATTACAACTATACGTTTGCTGGTAAACCATGGGAACCATTTAAAAAGTGGGAGCCAGCACAAAAAAATCCATGGCTAAAACCCATTAAGGATTTCAATTTGTACTACTTGCCTAAAAACATCACTTTCACCAACGATTATTCACGTATTTACAACGAAAGACAAGTTCGTAATATCGTAGTGCCAGAATATGACTTTGATCCCATTTATTTGAAACGCTTTGATTGGAATCGCAACTATCAAGTTGGTTATGACCTTACCAAAGCCTTCAAAACAACTTTTACTGCAAACAACCGCTCTATTTTTGAAGAAGGCAACCACGGTGTAGACCGCCGCACCAACCCAGAGGGCTATCAAGAGTTTATGGATTCCATTCGCTCCCAAATGAACACCTTTGGTCGCACCATGGACTACACCCATAATTATTCATTGAGCTATACCTTGCCATTTGATAAATTACCAGTCACCTCGTGGCTTTCCTCTAATGTCAAATATTCGGGAACCTACAATTGGCAGCGCGCACCTCTTGGACAAGCCGAATTTGGAAACACCATTCAAAACTCGCGGTCAATCAATATGACCGCTCAAGGTAATTTGGTTACGCTTTACAACAAAGTCCCCTACTTCAAACGGGTGCTTGCCGATGGCAAAGGGGCCAAAACCAATTCGGCCAAAACTAGCGCTGGCGGAGCACAGCCAGGAAAAGGTGGTCCACCTAAAAAACCTGAATTCAAGCCTAAAAAACCGCTCGAAGAAATGACCGAAAAAGAGCGCAAAGAATACGAACGACAACTCGCCAAGTTTGAGCGCAAACAAGCGCGCGAAGAAGCACTGAAAGCCAAAGAAAACGAAGAAATCAATCCTGTTCTTGGCACTTTGGCACGTTTGCTCATGAGTGTGCGCAGTATCTCAGGAACCTATACGCTTTCTGATGGCACCATGTTACCTGGGTACAACCAAGAATCAAGCGTTCTCGGTATGAACGCCAATACACTAGGGCTCAGTTCTTTTGTTTTTGGCAAGCAAGCCTACGATATTTTTGGTCGCGAAACAGGCTATCATGTGGGCGAATACGCCCGTGATAATAGCTGGTTGGTGCAAAACGAAAACCTCAACAAGCAGTTCATGATCAATCATACTGCAAACCTGCAATTGAAGGCAACGCTCGAACCGATTAAAGACCTCAACATCAACCTCAATGTGTCTCGCAACTTCAGCACCCAAGCCGGTGAGTTTTACCGTTGGAACCCGAGTACTGCAGCATTTGAAAACCAAAGCCGTTTTGAAAGCAGTACTTTAACTTATACGACGATCTCTTGGGGCACCGCCTTTGCCAAAATGGACAGCTCTTTCCGCTCTCCAATTTTCCAACAAATGCTCAATAATAGTCAGCAAGTTTCTCAATTAATTGGTGCCACGAACGCCAATTCAAGTTCATTGCCAAACGGCTACTACGACGGTTACTCGGCTACCCAGCAAGAGGTCGTGATTGGTTCTTTCTTAACGGCCTACACAAATTCAGCAGTCAATAGTCAAAATATCAATCCAAAAAGTAACCTTCCTTTACCTAACTGGACGATCAACTACGCTGGCCTCAGCAAATTCGAATTTGCCAAAGACGTAGTTAAATCATTCAAACTCAACCATGGCTATTCTTCATCTGTTTCAGTAAATGGCATGCAAACCAATCTTAATGCTACGCTCGATGCCAACGGATCGCCTACGGCCTTTGACCTCAACAACAACTTCATTGCCCCAATGCAAGTACAAAACATTACAATCACTGAGCGCTTTTCGCCGCTTATTGGGATGTTGGCCACTTGGAAAATTGGCAACAAAAACATCACCACCAATTTTGAGTACAAAAAGGACCGTCAGGCTACTTTGTCACTCAACAACAATCAAGTTACCGAAACACTTGGTCAGGAAATTGTTGTCGGTACTGTGATCAACGTACCTAAATTGAAATTGGTCAAGAGCGTTGATGCCAGCGACCTACTGATCAATGTGAATTTCTCTTTCAGAGACAACGCAACGGTGATTCGCAAAGTAGTTGAAAATACCAATATGGCTACCGCAGGGCAAACTACCGTTAGTTTCAAGTTAGATGCCAACTATAAACTTAACGAATACCTGAGCGCTATTTTCTATTACGAACAGTTTATCAATACGCCAAAAGTTTCTTTAAGCTACCCAACAGGCAACCTAAAAACAGGTGTTACACTTCGTTTTGACCTCAATGGCCTCAAATAACCATCTAATTAGAGCGGCTGAACCTAAAGATGTCTTGGCCATTTTTAGACTCATTCAAGAATTAGCCACCTTCGAACGTGCACCGGAACAAGTCAGCAATACATCTACGCAATTGCAAATCGATTTATTTGAAGACCGCATTTGTGAAGCACTAGTGGCAGAAAGCCCAGAAGGAAATGTCATCGGATTTGCACTTTACTATATTTCGTACTCCACCTGGAAAGGTCGCTGCCTTTATCTTGAGGATTTCTATGTATTGGAATCCGAACGCAAGAAAGGCTATGGCCAAGCATTATTTGATGAAGTCGTTGCTACAGCTAAAAAATGGGGTGTTCGACGCATGGATTGGCAGGTGCTTGACTGGAATACAACCGCACTGAATTTCTACCGCCGCAACCACGCCACACTCGACCCAGAATGGATCAACGGCCGTTTATTTTTTGAATAAATAGGAACAATTTTTTGAAATATTCACAAAAAATAGGGCAATGTTCAGTCAATTGAAGAAGATGTTCATTTGACACTTTGACTTCGAAAAATTCACTTTAAGTTTAATGTGAAATAAGGAGAGAAACAGGTTACTTCTTGTGCATAGTAGTTGACAAGCTGCTTGGAGAGGCAGTTTCATTTTCTAGTTTGATAAGAGTTTAATAGTTTTTGTCAACGTCCGAAAGGAATATGTACAAGAGGTTCCTGTCCTTATTACTTTACTTGCACCACTCAGACAGTTTTGTCTACTACTAGGAAAAGGGCTGATTCGTCAGTCCTTTTTTTCGTTTAGCGCATACAGCAATGGTCTACTTGGACTCGCATCATTCTGAAAATGTGCCAATTGCAATTCCAGTAAATAGCTTCCGTCCATAATTTCATCCGGCACATAAATCAATTCCGTAATACTGCGGTTTTTGATTGGTTCGACAGGCACATTCCAAAACGCATGATGAAAAGCCAAAACACCGTTGTCTTCTTCGCGGTCAACAGAAGGCGTGTCTACCAAAAGATGCTTGGTTTGGAGCTGATCTAATAAGGCAACTACCCCTACATCAAAATAACACGGATTGGTTCCGGAATAGTTAGCCGATCTCTTTTCTTGCTGATTTGGCAAGGTTCGAATAATTACAGCTTCCGTGAATTCACTCGAAAGCAAAGCCTCAAGTTGATCGGCAAAAACAACCCGATCTCCGTTGTCCAATATTTTTGGAACTACGCTGATGAGTGTTGCTCTGAAAAAAAATTGATCAAAAACAGCACTAACTGGGTAAATTTCTCGGCTAATATGACCATAAGATTCGGTGTGCGTACCATGGCCATGCGGATTGAAATAGATATCCCTAAAATTCACCGCTCCGCCTTCGGCTACACTTCCAATAAAACCATTGGCGCGCACAGGTTCTATTCGGGGTGCATCGACATACCATGCACGGGGGTTATCAAAAGTGGCTCTTAACGGCATTGAAAGATCAAGTGGCAAACTTGTATCTATAAATTGAGTCGGGTTGAGGTAAAAAATCATAGAGTAAAAATAGTGCTTTTCGTATCTTTGCAACTATGGAAGCACAAAAAGACCGCCTCAAAGACCTCATCTCACACGCAAAAGAATACGGATTCGTTTTCCCTTCTTCAGAAATTTACGACGGGCTCGCCGCCACTTATGACTACGGTCAGCTTGGTGCTGAACTTAAAAACAACATCAAAACATACTGGTGGAAAGCAATGGTGCATCTCCATGAGAATATCGTCGGGCTCGACTCCGCAATTTTCATGCACCCGACTACATGGAAGGCTTCCGGGCACGTTGATGCCTTCAATGATCCACTCATCGACAACAAAGATTCCAAAAAACGCTATCGTGCCGATGTTTTACTCGAAGAACACATCGAGAAAATCAGACAAAAAATAGAAAAAGAAGTCGAAAAAAGTCAAAAACGCTTTGGTGAGACTTTCGATGCTGCTCAATTTAGAGCAACCAGCCCCAACGTATTGCGCAATCAAGAAAAAATCGAGCAAATCGAGACCCGCATGAAAAATGCCCTCGAACAAAACGACCTCGAAGCGTTGCGTCAACTCATTATTGACCTCGAGATCGTTTGCCCGATTTCAGGTTCCAAAAATTGGACAGAAGTGCGGCAGTTCAACCTGATGTTCTCTACAGAACTTGGGTCAGTTGCCGGCGACGCCAGCACTATTTATTTGCGTCCAGAAACAGCTCAAGGCATTTTCGTCAATTTCTTGAATGTGCAGAAATCAGGTCGCATGAAAATCCCATTCGGGATTGCCCAAATCGGAAAAGCTTTCCGCAATGAAATCGTTGCACGTCAATTTATCTTCCGCATGCGCGAATTTGAACAAATGGAAATGCAATTTTTTGTACGGCCTGGTGAAGAAATGAAATGGTACGACTACTGGAAAAACCTTCGCACCAAATGGCATCAAAATTTAGGCATGGGCCCTGAACTTTACCGTTTCCACGATCACCTCAAATTAGCGCACTATGCCAATGCTGCTTGTGACATCGAATACAATTTCCCGATGGGTTTTAAAGAGCTGGAAGGTATCCACTCCCGCACAGACTTCGATCTCAAGCAGCACGAACAATATTCAGGTAAAAAATTACAATTTTTTGATCCAGAACTCAATCAAAGTTACGTTCCATACGTCATCGAAACATCCGTTGGCCTAGACCGCATGTTTTTAGCAGTGCTCAGCGCCGCCTACCAAGAAGAAACCCTGGAAGATGGTTCAGCACGGGTTGTGCTTAAAATTCCTGCTGTGTTGGCACCTTACAAAGCGGCAATACTACCCCTCATTAAAAAAGACGGCTTGCCAGAAAAAGCGCGTGAAATCATGGCTCAGCTTCAGCTAGAATACAGCGTTCAATACGACGAAAAAGATTCCATTGGCAAGCGTTACCGCAGACAAGACGCCATCGGAACACCATTCTCAATTACCGTTGACCACCAAACTTTGGAAGACAACACTGTTACAATCCGAGACCGCGACACCATGACCCAACAACGCATTCAGTTGAACGAACTCGAGGCGGTCATTGCTGCCAAAGCGAGCTGGAAACGCGTCTTAGCAGATCTGCTTTCGTGAGAAGGGTTGTATTTTTTCTGTTTTGTGCCATTATAGGGCCGCTTTCATCGAAGGCCCAATTCATTCTCAATCAAAAAGGAGAGGCGTTTGGTGAATTGCCTTTTTTCAACGCCGAACTTATCGCTGCAGAGCGCATAGAACGCATTAGCGGTTTTTACACCTACAAAAAAGGAGATGAAGCTTTCAAGCCGAGCGCAGACCGTTTCGAATACCGTTTCAATCCAAAAGGGCAGCTTATCTCAAGTATGGAAATCGTTCAAAAGGGAAACGTAAAGGATAGTTCTTTTCATCATTACGCCTATTTTGAAAATGGCCTGATCCAAATGCACCGTTATGCCGCGTATGGCGGGGCGCTATGCGAACACTATCAATACGACTCTCTACAGCGCCTCATTAGCATTGCTTTATACCGCGACATCTACGACCACCGCAACGACACTTTGATTTCTTCGGTAAAAATGCGCACCGAGACCTTTCGATATCATTTAGATGCCAAACAAAACTATACGCGTTACAACAATTACCAAAGACCTTATCTTGAAGTGAGTTCTATTTTTAACCCCGACGGGTACCTCACTCAAGAACAAACCTATTTTCGAATTTCGCAAACGACGCAAACTGCGTTTTTTACATATAACGAAACAGGTTTACTCGCCAAAAAATCCATACAACAAGTTGAGAATGCCACTCCCATCGAAGAATGGCGTTACCGCTATGACCAATGGGGCAACCTCATTGAGATGCATCTTTATAAAGAAGGTATATTCAAGACTGATTACCAAATTGTCTACGACTATAAAACGGGTTTTTTAGGGTCTTTAATACAGAAAGATGTAGCCAACAATCAGTTGCGTATTTTGCGTTTTACCAACTATTCCTACTACCCAAAACAATAAGAACTTCGTTAAAAATTTCTTAAACTGTTTATTTTTAAGAACTTTGGCATAAAATTTAGGTAAGCAAACGAAATTCATTTTTATGAGAAATATCTACTTCCTTTTGCTTTTTGCAATTAGTGTGACCACTGCCACTGCACAACATGTCAATTACAATAGTTCCAAATGGTTTTGGGGCTTCAATTACGGTGCAACATGGCACAGCACGGATATAGATTTTGAACGCTATAATGGTTGGGGGCTCACCCTCGGAAAATCTTACAATTACGATTACGGACGCGGTTTGTCTTTTGACTTGCGTGGCCGCTTTCTATCGGGTCAGTGGTATGGACAAGACCAAACGGTTTCTATCTTGGACGCAACTGTAGTAAATCCGCTACTTTCCTCTTATTTAACAGGAAACAACCAATACGTCCATAATTTTCGCTCTGATGTCCGTGAACTCGACCTCGAATTGGTTCTGCACGCAGGTCGCTTGCGCGAGCGAACAGGCTTTGATCCCTATATTTTTGGTGGCTTAGGTCTTACCTGGCAACAAAATTGGACCGATGCCTTAGATACACTCGGTATTTATAATTACAACGCACTTGATGCGACGCTTCCTGCAAATACACAACTGGTTGACGTCCTTGATGATGTCTATGAAACAAGACTAGATGGCTTGCAAAACAATGATTGGTCCGTCAATTGGATGCCAAGTTTAGGTTTTGGTTTGGCATACCACAAAGGTCGCGTGAGTTTTGGTGTAGAGCACAAAACCACTTTTTCAATGGCCGATACCTTTGACGGTTTGGCTACTTTGGATCCACGACCAAAAAACGATTGGTATCATTACACATCTGGCTTTATTCAAATTCATTTCAAAGGCCGCGCATACGAACCCAAACCTGTACGTGATTACACCAACCCGGTAACCAATATCAATAACTTTACCCAAAATTGTCCTCAACCAATAATCAGTGTTGTTGGCCAACCACAAACAAGTGTTTCCGCAACAAGTATCCTGCTGCGCTTTGACCTCGCCAATGTGAGTAGTTCGCAAGAAATACAACTCATCAATGCACAAAACCAAACTTTACCTTTCAATTTCAATCCGCAAACAGGACGATTAGAGGCAATTGTTAACCTGGTTCCCGGCATCAATACTTTTACTATTACTGCAACAACGGCTTGTGGTTCAAAAACACAAACCCTTCAAATTGAACAAATAGCGTGTCAATTGCCTACCGTTCAAATCATGAACAATGGACAGACTAACACAACTGTTCAACAAGCAACATATGCATTAAATGCCACCTTGAGCGGTCAATTGAATAACAATCAAATCCAAATCTTACACAACGGAATGTCGGTAGGTGGCGCAAGTTTCAATTCGAATAATGGCTTGTTACAGCGGAGCATCAACCTCACTCCCGGGGCAAATATCATTCGCATTACAGCAACCAATGGCTGCGGTAGCGCCTTTGATCAAATCACGATCAACTACAATGACTGCCGCACACCTCAACTTACTTGGCTCCAGCCCAATGCACCGGGCACCACCACGAACCAAGCAAGTTTCAATATTAGAGCCACACTAAACGGGTCAACCAACGGCGGTCAGCTGCTTGTTTTACACAATAATATCGCAGTAACCAACGCTCAACTCAACGGAACAACTATTACAGCAACGGTTAACCTCAGCCCGGGCTTAAATAATTTTCAGTTACGCTATACCAATCCTTGCGGCACTGATCAGATCAACAGCTCGATTAATTTTCAGAACTGTACCCCGCCAACTATTGCCATTACAAGCCCAGTTGTAAACTCAACGCTCAACAATGCAGCATTGAGATTAAGAGCGACTATAAGCAATGTGAACAACCGCAATAACGTGAAAGTTATTTTCAATGGCCTCGAGCAAACTAACTTTACCTATGCCAATGGTCAGCTCGAACTCAATACCCAACTTTTATTAGGCGTCAATACCATCACCCTTACAGCAACAAACGATTGCGGATCGGATGTCGAAACCTTTACCTATACCTACGATGATTGTTTGGCTCCAACAATTTCCCTTCTCGGTAATTTGAATAATTCAAGTAACAATAACCCCATCGTTTCAACCAACAATAATTTTGCTTTTATCGCGACGCTTCAAAATATGCCAAATCAAAATGGATTGACGATTACCAATAACGGCATTGCGGTACCTTTCCTTTATTCTAATGGAAATTTAACAACCAATATTTCATTACAGAATGGCCTCAACCAGATTGTAGTGAGCGCCATTCGTTCTTGTGGGCAAGCATCCAAAACTATTTATGTTCGCTACGACAACTGCATTGCACCGCAAATCACTATGCTGAGCCCGTCGGCATCGGGGACCACAACTAATTTGGCTTCTTTGAACTTGTTGGCTAATGTGAGTAATATTACGGCAAGCCAGTCCATACAGGTCAAATTAAATGGTATCAATGTGCCTTTCAATTTTAACAACAATCAAGTTGCAAGTACGCTTACCCTTACCCAAGGAACAAATACAATATTGATTCAAGCAGCTAATACCTGTGGAAACGATTCAGAATCTATTCAGGTTAATTATTCACAGTGCCAGGCACCTCAAATCACGACTACAACCGCTATTCCGAATGGTGCCACCACGACGAACGCAACAGTGGTTTACACGGCAACTTTAACCAATACTTTTGCCAATCAAGTTCAATTGACTGTAAATGGGCAAACACAAAATTTTAGCTTCAGCAATAACCAATTAACGGCAGCAGTTAATCTACAACAAGGTGCCAATCAAATCAATTTGGTGGCCACGAATACATGTGGAAGCGATATCGAAAATTGGAATATTACTTATCAACCATGTACTGCGCCAGTCATCAGCAGTACCAGTCCTGTAGCCAACTTTCAAAGTGCTGATCAAACAATCAACATAACTGCACAAATTACTAATGTTGCCAATGCAAATCAAATCAGTTTACTTCAAAATGGCAATGCACTCAATTTTTCATACCAAAATGGTACCTTGAATGCGTCGATTCAGCTGAGCAACGGCAACAATACGATTACACTTAGCACAAGTAACAATTGTGGTACTGACTTGTATGTTTGGACAATCACCTATTCACCATGTATCACTCCTCAAATCAATTTAAGTAATCAAAACATCAATGGATCTACAGTGAGTACATCTGCACTTTCGTTGAGTGGTCAACTGATCGGCCTGAATCCAAGCCAAGTCATGGTCTCATTAAACGGACAGGTTGGACAGCCATTTTCTCTACAAAATCAAAGTTTCTCGACGTCTTTGAATTTACAACCGGGGCCAAATACGATTGTTATTCAAGGAAAAAACGACTGCGACCGAACAACACAAACGTTGCTTGTCAATTATGTGCCGTGTGTTGCGCCACAAATTCAATTTGGTCAAGCAGCAGGCCCGAGTACAAATCCAACTTTTCAGTTTTCTGCACAAATTAGCGGTATCACAACTGCGCAAAACATCAATTTGTTAGTCAATAATGTAGTTCAGCCTTTTGGTTATCAAAACGGCACCCTCACTGCAACGCTTCAGTTAGCAAACGGAGCAAATTTGGTCACGCTTGCTGCCCAAAACAATTGCGGGTCATCGTCAGAGTCCATTACTTACACCTACACGGCACCTTGCGTTCAGCCAAGTATTGATATTACCAGCCCTGCAGCAGGTTTGTTTGGTCAGAGTAACCCGGCCATTATTCTAACAGCCACAGTTCAGCAAATTGCATCAGTAAGCGGTATTGAAATCCTCAACAACGGAAACACCATTTTTGGAGCTACGCTCATTGGCAATCAGTTGAGTGTACCTATGACCCTTCAAGCAGGTATCAACAACATATCAATTTCAGCGACCAATACCTGCGGTAGCGACATCGAACAACGCGAAGTACGTTACGAGCCGTGTAGCGTTCCACAAGTTATTCATAACATGGATCCGAGCGGGCACACCACCAATCAATCCATTTTTACTTACAATGCACAAATTGTAAATTACACTGCCAATATGACCCTCACCTTCTTTATGAATGGAGTGCAATTGACCGGCTTTAGTAATAACCTTGGAAATATTACTGCGGAGGTGAGTTTAGAACCAGGTCTTAACACACTCGTTTTAACGGTAACAAATGATTGCGGAACAACAACAGATACATATCTTGTTACTTATGATGGAAGTGGTCAGGGCATCATAACTAATCCAAATGGCAGCAAACAACAAGAAGGTAAACAAGATCAATTCTCAACGCCAAACAAAGTCAATACGCCAGTGGCACCAAAACCTGCGCCGGCTCCAACTACACCAAAACCGGTAACACCAAAACCTACCCCAGCTCCAACTACACCAAAACCGGTAACACCAAAACCTACGCCAGCTCCAACTACACCGAAACCGGTAACACCAAAACCTACCCCAGCGCCAACTACACCGAAACCGGTAACACCAAAACCAACACCGGCTCCAACCACACCTAAACCAACCACCACACCGGCACCAACTACACCGAAACCGGCTGCTCCCAAACCGGCTGCTCCCAAACCAACAGGTACAGAAGCAGCTCCTAAGCCTCAGAAAACCAATGAAAATAATACTACAAAAGGAGGAGGTCGCTAGACCTCCTTTTTTGTGCTATAATACTTGGGGCTCTGCTCAAAACTTCATATATTCGCAGTCTTAAATTTGAATACACATGGCATTAATTGGTAAAATTCGCTCAAAATCTGGTTTACTCGTTGCAATGATCGGCATTGCTTTATTGGCGTTCATTCTCAACGACTACCAAAGTCTGTTTGGTATTGGTGAAGGTGAATACGGCATCGGCTTGGTCTTTGGTGAAAAAGTTGATCCTGCAAGCTACAGCATTGCGAGCGCAAAATTTCAAGAACAAGAGCGCAACCAAGCGATGCAAAACGGCAAAGAATTTACCGACGCCGACATGGAAGCTTCTACTGATAAAGCTTGGAACTTTATGGTTGACTCCACGATCTTGAGCAAAGAATACGAAAAATTAGGCATTGGCGTCACAGACCGCGAACTCGATTCGTATTGGATGGCCAAAGATGGTTTTGGCGTAATCCAAGACCTCGCACAATTCTTTACTGATTCCTTAACTGGTATTCAAACCCCTCAATCTATCGAAAACGGCCGTGTCAAACTAAAAGCAACTCTCGATAATCTCAAAAAATCCAAAGAAAAACAAGCTGTCGACCAATGGAACGGATTCAAAGCTTACCACACTGATCGCCGCAAAACTGAAAAATACTTCGGCTTACTTAAACAAGGTGTTTTTGTAACAGATCTCGAGGCCAAAGACCAATACCTAGCCAATAACGAAAAGAAAACGATTTCATTTGTTGTGCGTCGTTACACTGAAATTTCAGATGCCGATATTAAAGTGACCGATAAAGAACTTCAAGCATACTTTGAAGAATACAAAAGCGACAAAAAATACCTTGTGCGCAATCCAAGTCGCGATATTAAAATGTTCGATGTCAATATCCGCCCATCGAAAGCCGATTCAACTGTTTTTACTGCTAAGATGAATACCTTGCGTCAAGGTTTTTCAGCCTCCACCAATGACTCTGCATTTATTGCCAAAAACAGTGAGACACCGGTTTATTTTAGCGACAAACGTGCTACCGCAGTTCCTGAAGGTCACCCCAAAGCGGAACGCTACCAAACTTATCCAATGAGCCTCGATACCATATTCAAGATGGCCGCACTTGGTCAATTAGTTGGTCCTTACGTTTCCAAAGAGAAAATGGTGCTTTCCAAAGTGATCGGTTTTACACCATCAAGTTTGAAAGTGCGTCACATCCTTATTACAACCAATACTTCAATGGATGAAAAAACGCTGGCTGCCAAAAAGAAAACAGCTGACAGCATTTTAAAAATGGTCAACAAAACAAACTGGGACGAATTAACCAAGAAATTCTCTGAGGATCCAGGATCTAAAGACAAAGGCGGTGTTTTTGAAGATTTCCTCGAAGGCGATATGGTAAAAGAATTTGGAGCATATGCAGCAACGGCACCTATTGGTAAAATTGGAATTGTCAAATCAGAGTTTGGATTCCACATTATGGAAGTTTTAGACCGCGCTGCTTCCAAATTCCCTTTACTAGCAAGTATTAGCCTTACATTTAAACCATCTGATGAAACCGTTGCCAACATGGAAAGCGAGGTAAACGGTATCTTACTAAAATTAGACCGCAAGATCTCAAAAGAAGACGATCCATTCAAAAAAGCAGCGCTTTTTGATACCATCGTAACACGTGCCAACTATGCACCGCGCGTCATTCAAATTGAAGACAACGCGCCGAAAGTATACGGTTTTACGACTACTATGGCTCGTGACCGCTTGTTAGAAATGGCCTATGCTGAAGATGCAACTGTTGGCTCCATGACACTATCTCCTATTCGCGACAAAGAAAAATATGTCATCGCCATGATCAGCGCTATTCGTCCTAAAGGTGAACCACTATTTGAAAATGTGCGCGCTCAAATGGAACGCGAACTCATTCAAGAGAAAAAAGCCAAACGTTTCATGAATCAAATGGCTGGTAAATCTTTAGATGCTATCTCCAAGCGCTTCAATACGCCAGTTATAGACGCAGAAATCACCTTTGGTAATCCTCAAATTTCCAACGCTGGTTATGAACCTACAATTATAGGAAATCTATTCTCTGGGGCACTTAAAAAAGGGCAACGCACACTTCCTTTGAAAGGTGAAACGGGTGTTTATGTGATCCAAATTAAGTCAAGCACCCAAGCGCCTGCTGCCACTAATTACCAAGCCGAAAAAGACCAACTCAAACAATCCTTAGCCAACCAAGTTGAAGGTCAAGCTATGGGTGGTTTGCGTAAAAAAGCTGAAGTTGTAGACAACCGCAAACTTTCAGAACTAGGCGTTCGTTTATAAACATGACAAAAGCCGAGATTCGCAAGCTTTACAAAGAAAAGCGTGCACAACTCAGCCCGTATGCGCTTTCTAAAATTTCAGCACAAGTCCAAGCACTTGTTCTGAACTCTATTAGTTTTAGTTCGAAATACGTTAGTATTTTTTTACCTATAGAACAGCAAAAAGAAATCTCGACATATGGGCTTTTAGAAGACATTATGCTCAAAGGTGGGCATCCCGTTTTGTCTAAAGCGAACTTTTCAGATCATAGTCTTTCACTCTACCTTTACGAACATCCAAGCCAATTGGAAGTAAGTTCCTTTGGTATACCAGAACCAAAATATGGCCGAACAATTCTTGCAAGTAAGCTAGATTACGTAATTGTCCCGCTCTTAGCACTTAGCTCTGAAGGGCAACGTGTTGGTTATGGAAAAGGTTTTTATGACCGGCTGCTCAAGCAGTGCAAGCCAGATTGTATTTTTATCGGAATACACCTATTTGATGAATTCGTAGAAATCACCGACCTCAATAAAGACGATATCCCGCTGCATTTGTGTTTTACACCAAGCGGTATGTATGATTTCAGAAAATAAAACTGCCTACTTTTTTGACTTTGAAGTAGTCTTCTTAACCCAGACGCCATCAGACTCAAAATTCAACTCAATTTTGGGTTGCGTGATTTGATCGATTTCGGATTGAGGCGCTTTGGCATCTTCGAGGAAGTGTTTTTGAAGTTCAACAGAGATGGTGTCGTAGTAGGCACGGCCATGAAAATAGGCCACTGAATTGATTTCAGTGACAGGTGGAATCAAAAAATGATCTTTGAAGCGAACGCGGATGGCTTCACCACCAGTTGGCTGTACCTTTACCCAACACCCTGCGCTCTGACAAACACCAGTTAATGGTGCATAAAATGTAAAAATATCTTTTTTTGGTTGCGCTGCAAATGTTTTAACCATTTCGTCAAGTGAAACAGCTTGGGTAGAGTCTACAGCTACCGGCCCGTAATGTTTGTAGGCTATTTTGGTTGATTTACAACTCGTTAAAGAGAACGCAACAGCGGCAACTGCAATAAAAAACAATTTCATTAGAATGCTTGAAAATATTATTGGAGATAGGTTTCAAAGAATGTTCCTAAGTCATAGACGCGGTCTTCTACTTGAACATTTACAATTTGATTGGCACCTAAAAAACGTAAAATGACGCGTCTTGAGTTGGCATCATTAGTGAGCATGTGAAAAGTAGCTACATGCGATTTGGCATCGAAATCAACGGTAAACATGTTGGCATAGTACTTGGCATACATGGTGACATTCTCTTGGGTAACCTCTTCAGGTAAGGTTAAGCGGATGTTACCAGTGGAAATGCCACTTTGCAACTCTGTTTTGTTTTTGACACTGGCATTGAGTGTTTTTTGTCCAAAAACCAATAAGTTGAGGCCTAGTGCTAATGCGAGGAGCGCTACTTTTTTCATAGTTGAGAATTTAGTTTCGGTAAAACTACAAAATATTTCAATAATTTGGCATAGTGGAATCGTTAATATTACCGTATCAACATACGTTTGAAGCTGAGGCGGGTTGTGATGAAGCCGGAAGGGGTTGTCTGGCAGGTCCTGTTGTGGCAGCTGCGGTGATATTGGATCCCTACGAACCGATCAAAGCACTCAATGATTCTAAAAAGTTAAGCGCCAAACAACGTGCTGCCCTGCGCATAGAAATCATAGATAAAGCACGTGCATTTGGCATCGGCATAGTTGACCATCATGAAATTGACCAAATCAATATATTAAATGCAAGTATTTTAGCTATGCACAGAGCTCTTGCTCAATTGTCGATTCAACCTGAGTTTATTTTAGTCGATGGCAACCGTTTTAAACCCTACCATCAAATTCCACACGAATGCATGGTTAAAGGCGATGCGCGGTTTGCGAGCATTGCAGCTGCCAGTATTTTGGCCAAAACAGAACGAGATCAACTCATGACCGAATTACATGCCATTCATCCAGAATATGCCTGGGACCGCAATCAAGGCTATCCCACTTTAGCGCATCGCTCGGCTATTGCAGCTATTGGTCCTAGTCCATTTCACCGTATGACCTTTCAACTTTTACCGCTGCAAAATCAGCTGGCGCTTTTTGACTGACAAGACAGCACCGTTGTGTACACAAAGACCTGTTAATTAGAATTGAAAAGAGGCGTTATTTGCGCACAAAGTGAAATTAACTTTGAAAAAAAAGCAAATGCGTCAACGCCTTATACTTTTGAGCATCGGATTGCTTTCCTTGGGCTGGATTTTATTCAGTGCCTATGATGTGCTGTCCGATGAAAATCTCTCCGATTTCAGGTATTATTTCACGCCGCAAGACAAAACCGTTTTCGTTGTCCAAGACCCCAGTTCCCTAGATTGGAATAATGAGCGTATTGTGACCACAGAACTCAATCAAAGTCTTTACTTTTCGATTCGTAAACAACTCAGCGAACCAAGTGTCATCTTTTTTAGTTCAAAATACACCAAAATTTTAATCGAGAAAAAAACCAATTGGACTGCAGATGAGGTCAAAATGGTTTTTGAAAATGGCTTATTCCCTTTTCAAATGGGACGCCTGAAAAAATTTACTTTTGGGAAACTGCATGGCATTTTCAATGGCAATCAATTACTTGTGTATGAAGGTGAACTACCCATTACCCAGGAAAACAAAATTCAATTAAGTGCAAAGGCAAGTTTTGCTTGGTTCAGTTGGGAGCAAAATCAAATTAAGCTGAGCGAGACCTATCGCAAAAAAGAAGGTTATTACCGCTATATCAAAACCAACAATAGCAATCCAAGACTGAGTAAAAAAGATGATCAAGCACTATTTAGCGAGGTCGTTCCGGATTTTTTTAACTCCTACTACTTTTACGACAAATCGTATGCAGTTCAGCTCGATCCGAAATTTGCCAATGGCCCCTGGTTCAAGTGCATGCGTAGTGGTTTTGTTCATCTGAAAAAAGACAGCTCTAGCTTGGTTATTTTCGATTTCAATGAGAATGCCAATCCTATCCAAACACTCAATGAATATTTCCATAAAGCAGAATTAAACACCGAAACAGCCTCTTTCGACAAATTACTTTTTAGTAAATTAATTGATCCACAAAAAACCACTTGGCATGTTGCTGTTTTTGGTCAATTTGGTTTAGCTAGTCCAGACAAAGCTATGCTTGATCAGGCATTGGCAGCTGCTAACTTAGGTCAAACAATTGCTCAAGACGAGCGTCTTACCAAACGTATTTTTTCAAATATGCCGCGAAAAGTGAGTGCGCGATGGGTTGATCCGAGTCAAAAACAAACCATAACACTATTAGGAAGGCAAATAGTGCAAACCAATTACTACAAACAAAGTGCATCCATTAACGAGGAAAGCGATAAAATCAGGGACTATTTTGTCATGAATCCTGGTTACCGCGTGCTTCATTTCGCCACTTTTGATCAACGCGGTAATGCAATTGCTTACACAGAGAATCACAAGCTTGTAGGTTACATCAACGGATTGCGCAAATGGGATAAACCAGTTCAACAAGACATTAAATGCCTCTACCAAATCAAAGCTTTTCCACAACTGATCTGCGTTCAATTCGCAAACGAAGCCCAACTTTATGATAAAACGGGTAGACTCGTCTACCGACTTACACATTTAGCTGGTACTCAAATACAAGTCATCGACAACAAAGGCAAAAAAGAATTCTTATGTGTAAATGATGCCAATTCGGTATTGCTTTACAATGAAAATGGTGGCCTCATCAAACAGTTCAACGTAGGGAAAACACCCAAACAACTGCTTTATTACAAAACTTCCGGAAAGCCTTTTGTCAGTATTTTAACGGATAATCAATATCATTTGATAGATATTTCGAAAAGACGCGGCTTTTTTAAGCAAAATGTAGATTCCACCTACGTTTTGGTCGCCAATCAATACGGTGCTTTTGCAGTTAAAGTAGACAAAAGTAAAGCAACTTTGGTGTCATCAAACGGTCAAAAACAATTTGGCGTACCAAATGCCGTTGAATGCATCGGGTCTTATCTTCAGGGCAATAACCAAATCTTACTCTTCAAAAACAACACCGCACTCTATGCTTATACATTGGATGGTCGACGTGCTTGGGAGAAAACACTCAATGCGGTTGAAATCAGTCAATTTAGCACATATATGACTAACGATCAGCGTCAAATTTTAGTAATTTTAGACGCAATTGGCAACCAAATCTACCTTCTCGACGACCTAGGACGAGACCTAGATACCCAAAAAAGACACGGTCAACAAGAAATTCAACTGAGTGCTTTTGGCAACAATGCTTACTCACTAACAACCTACTTAGGAACCTACTTAATTCAATACAACAGACAATGAAAAAATACGGCGCTCTCCTTCTGCTTCTGCTCAGCTTATTTCAAGCACGTTCACAAGCCTATCTCGGTACTAGCACAAGCAACTATGCGGGTGCGTTGGGTAATTTAGTCAATCCGGCTTCATTTGTCGATGGCCGATACAAGATGGACCTCGCTCTGCCTGCAGTCAATTTGTTTACTTATCAAAATTTTGGTTCGTTCAATGCCGATGCCATGCGCGCTGAGCAAGGTGGTAGCGGAAAATGGTGGGTGCAGTCCTTTACTGACACTGCTTTACTCAATGCTTGGGCCTACCCTTCATCTACTTTCATAGACCGACTAATTGTACATAATTACAACAAAGATTCTGAGGGTGTCTTGGGTGCCAATATCAATTTTAGACTCGACCTTTTCAACCTCGCATTTCATATTGGAGAGAAACGCTCGTTGGGCATTTACGCGAATTTACGCTCGATCACCAATGTCGATAACATGGACCCCAAATTAGCGGTCCTCTCGGAAGAAGGCTTGGAGTATCCTGCACTTTGGAACATGCAGCTCAATGAAGAATTGGTGAATGTCGATCACCTCACCTGGAGCGAAATCGGATTCAATTACAGCCAAGTCGTTATTGACAACAAACAACACTTCCTCAAAGTCGGCGTAACACCAAAGGTGCTTCTTGGTTTTGCCAGTGCATATGTGCACACTCAGGATTTCAGTTACAACCTTGTCAACGAAGATACCTCGCAATATCTCGCCGGAACATTTGATTACGGCTACTCAAAAGAAGTGGGCGATTTTATTTCAGATGGTGTTGCCGGCCTTATCAATAGCAATAACATAAAAAATTACCTCAAACCAGGTTCTATTGGTTTTGGTTTAGATATCGGGGCGGTTTACGAATGGCGACCAAACTATGCCAAGTTCAAATATGACATGGACGGCAAAACCGACCTCTGGATGCGCAACGAAAACAAATACAAAGCGCGTGTAGGTCTGTCTGTATTAGATATGGGCGGTATGAAATTTACTAAAGGTGGACTTAGCCGAAATTTTGTAGTGAATTCCAATTCACTTTTTGACTTACAGCGTTTTGACAGCTCCACTGACCTCGAAGCTTTTGATATGATCATCGATTCCCTTATCAATGAGTCTACTGCAGCAAATAATGGCGAGTGGGTTTCGCTGCAAGATCCAGGTCAAACTTTCCGCATGCGCACCCCTACCGCCATGAACCTGCAACTCGACTACCATCTTTGGAGCTATTTTTATGTGAATGCCAGTGCAATGGTTAATATGATTCCTAAGAAAAAAGATTCCAAAGTAAATATTGCCACACAATTGTCCTTTACGCCAAGTTTTGACAGTCCTTACTTTGGGCTTTATGTTCCGATTGCATACAACAAATACAGTGGCTGGCGCGCTGGTTTAGCGACCCGTATTGGCCCTGTAATCTTAGGACTCAACGACATGAATATCATTCGTGCCAAGGGTCAAATCAGTGGTATTGACTTCTACGCCGGATTGCGTTTGCCAATTTTGTATCATAGAGTCAAGGACAAAGACAAAGACAAGGTCTCCGATAAAATGGACGAATGTAAAAATGTACCTGGCACTTGGGCCTTCTTGGGTTGTCCAGATACTGACAACGATGGTATTCCGGACTCCGAAGACGCTTGTGTGGACGTTGCTGGCCTCAAAGAATTTAAAGGCTGCCCAGACACCGACGGCGACAAAATCATCGATAGCGAAGATGCTTGCCCAACTGTGGCCGGCCTCAAAGAATTTAAAGGATGCCCAGATACCGATGGTGATAAAATTATCGACAGCGAAGATGCTTGCCCAACCGTGGCCGGCGTTGCAGCCCTAAAAGGTTGTCCAGATAAAGATGCAGACGGCATTACTGACGCCGAGGATGCTTGTCCAGACAATGCAGGTCCAATAGAAAACCAGGGCTGCCCTGACCAAGATAAAGACGGACTCTTCGATTTTGTCGACAATTGCCCTACAGTTGCTGGTCCAAAAGAAAACCAAGGCTGCCCTTGGCCAGATACCGATGCCGACGGCTTACTCGACAAAGACGACGAGTGTCCAAATTTAGCAGGGCCAAAAGCCAACAAAGGCTGCCCTTACAAAGATTCAGACAACGATGGTTTGCTCGACAAAGACGACGACTGCCCGAATACACCTGGACCTAAAACCAACAAAGGTTGCCCTGTCATAGAGCAAGCTGTAATCGAAGTCCTTAAAACGGCATTTGACAACCTTGAGTTCGAGACCAACAAAGACATCATCTTTGAGAGTTCCAAGCCATCACTGAATGAATTGGCAGAAGTCCTTAAAAAGAAAACTACTTGGAAACTCGAAATTGCAGGCCACACAGATAACGTTGGTGATGATAACCTCAACTTGGTACTCTCGAAAAAACGTGCCGAGGCAGTGAAGGCTTACTTAATAAGCCAAGGAGTTGAAGAAGGACGTCTGATCACGAAATATTTTGGTGAAACCAAACCAATCGCTACCAACGATACACCAGAAGGACGTCAGAAAAACCGACGTGTTGAAATGAAAATCGTTTTTGAATAAGCACATTTCCATTGAATAGAAAAAGGGGGCTAATGGGCCCCTTTTTCTATGTTATGGAAATGTTAATAAAATAATACCGCTTATTAATGCTTTATTAATCTTTGATTAATGTAAGCGTAAAGATACAACTTGACCTTTGCAGTATAATTTAAAGACTGCAAATGAAGTATTTTACCCTCGCCCTACAATTCTTATTTTTTGGCTTATTTTCTACTGTTTTATGGAGCCAGACCGGATCTATTTCTGGAACTGTAGTCGATGAAAACAACAATCCTGTCAAGGAATTCACAATTCGTTTATCAGTCACTAATAAAGCGGTTATTGATGCCGAAAAAGGAAGTTTTGTATTTAGCAATTTAGCAGCTGGCACCTACACATTTGAACTCAAGGCAGCCGGATTCGAATCTTTCAAAAGTGAGGCTATTGAGGTCGTTGAAGGAGCTGAAAGCAAAACGACTGTGCAACTCAAAACGAAGTCGCAAACAACCACAGATGTTCGGGTTGAACGCAAAACGGATAAAAACAAAGGTGACATGGAAGTCACAAAAATGCAAATCAACCAAGCAGGTGTTGTAGATGGCATCAATAAAAGCACTTTTGTCAAAACGCCAGACTCAAGGGTGTCTCAGGTTTTTAAGCGCGTGAGTGGCGCTAGTGTTCAAGACAACAAATTTGTAGTGGTTCGCGGGTTATCTGACCGTTACAACTTTGCATTAATCAATGGGGCGCCGCTACCAAGCACAGAAAGCGACCGCAAAGCGTTTTCTTTTGATATTTTCCCGTCAAATATGCTCGAAAATTTATTCATTATGAAGAGTGCCACGCCAGAACTCCCGGGTGAGTTTGCCGGCGGTGTCATTGATATCAAAACCGTGGAGCCGCGCTCAGAGGCTTTTCAAAATATCCAAATCGGCACAGGTTTTAACACAATTGCCACACTTAAAACCAATAGAACCTACTCAGGTGGCAGCGGTGATATCCTAGGTTTCGGAAATGGTTTTAGAGCCATCCCAGATGGTTTGCCATCCACTGCGGAATTCAACGCATTGAGCACACAACAAAAAGCGGAACTTGCACAACTCATTCCAGCCAATTGGGCAACAACACGTGGCACTGCTCTTCCAAATGGCAGCCTTCAATATAGCGTAGGAAAAAAAATCAAATTGGAAGATAAAAAGAGTCTATCCTATATTTTTGCCTACTCATATAGCAATACCAACAATTTTAGTCTGGTGACGCGTCGTGAATTTGAAGAACAAGCTACAGGCGTCATTACAAAAAATGAACTCAAAGATTCCGCTTACACTAAATCAATTCTCAATACCGGTTTACTGAATCTCAAACTAGATCTTGGAAAGCGCGCCGAACTACAGCTCAAAACGATGTATTCTGTTTCTTCTGACGACAAAGTGAATACGCGTCAAGGAAAAAGAGATATGGATATTGAATCCATGTACAATGAGCGTTCAACCAATATCTGGTATACCCAAAACAATATACTCACTACGCAGTTGCTCGGCAAACACAATTGGAAAAACGACTGGAAATTTAATTGGACTGCCGGCTACAGCAACGTTGCGCGCGACATTCCTTTCTTGCGCAGAATGGTTTACCAACAAGTTGATACCACATTGCCTTATTTTGCAGTGATTCAAAATAACGATATTTCAACGTTAGGTGCCGGCAATATGTTTTGGTCAACAATGACCGAAAATATTGGAAGCGCCCGTTATGACTTCAGCAAACAGTTTGGCGGTGATGACTCCAAAAATTTATTCAAGTTTGGTGGTTTTCATCAATACCGCGGTCGAGATTTTGCTGCACGCAACCTCGGGTTCTCAAAATATGACCCAGCAGGTTCTTCGTCTTTTAACTCAAGCTTGTTGCTTTTGCCAGAAGATCAAATTTTTGCAACAGAAAACCTCGGTTTAATGGCCGACGGACAAGGTGGTTTCAAACTCGAAGAAGGTACCAACGTAGACGACAGCTACGACGCTTCCTCTTCACTTCACGCGGCCTACGCCATGGTTGACATGCGTTTATTTACAAAACTACGTTTGGTTACGGGTCTAAGAGCGGAGTCTTATCAACAGAAATTTCATTATGTAGAATTTGGTTCCAATGAAGATAAATACTTAGATACAACGGTGCTAGATTTATTGCCTTCATTAAATCTAACTTATAAGTTCACAGAGCGTTTTCAATGGAGAGCAAGTGCGGCCCGTACTGTGAGCCGTCCTGAGTTCCGCGAATTAGCTCCTTTTACATTCTACAACTTCTTGAACGACAACTTGGCTTCTGGAAACCCACAATTAAAACGTGCAACCATTAACAACTGCGATACACGCTTGGAGTATTTCCCTGGAAAAGGCCAAATCATCAGTGTATCTGGTTTTTATAAAACGTTTACCAACCCCATCGAATTGTTGTTGCGTACGGGTACTTCTGGGCAGCCTGAATTGTATTTCAATAACATCGATAAAGCAACAAGTTATGGGGCAGAGCTAGAATACCGCATGAATCTTGGCTGGATCAACAAAGCAGATAGCAATTCCATTTTTTCGAGAACAACTTTTTACACCAACGCCTCTTTGATCCGCTCGGCGGCAGACCTCAGCGCTTTTGCAGGCCTTGAAGAATATCCGGGTTCTACCCGTCCACTTCAAGGACAATCGCCTTATATCCTAAATGTAGGACTCTTCTACGAAAGCCGAAAAGAATTGATGGTCAATTTCTCATACAACTATGTTGGGCAGCGCATTGCTATTGCAGGAAGCATTCAAGAACCAAGTGTTTGGGAAAACGGCCGTCATGTACTCGATTTGCAGATTGGTAAAACGTGGAAAGATAAATATGAGCTCAAACTCAACTGTGCCGATTTACTCGCGCAAGATTTGGTTTTCTTCCAAGACATCAACAAAAACAAGCGCTATGACAAAGGTGTAGACAGCGCTTGGCAAGAAATAACCTTCGGGCAAACGATTACACTCAACTTTAAATACAAATTATAAGTCAATGTTAAGGAATTGTTCTGCAGAATTAACACACATTTAAAGCAAACTTAAGAGGCCTATAACTTACCCGCTGCGAGAAGGATAGAAATTTGTACTGAATTTAAAATTTAAAAAGATGAAAAAAATTTACACCCTCTTGACTACCCTTTGCCTTGGCTCAGCTGCTATGGCTCAGGATGCTTTCTGGACACCCACTACCTACCGTGGTGCTTTTCCAGTAACAGACAACACACCCGCTACAGACTGGACGTCTGGCTGGGCAAATTTTGATCCTGAAAATGCTGTTTATCCGGCAACAGTAACAACTGTATCAGCAGACATCACGACCAACACAACTTGGAGTGGTGTGGTTAAACTGATGAACAAAGTATATGTTAAAAACAACGCTACCTTGACGATTGCTCCTGGTACAATTATCCGCGGAGATAAATTAACCCAAGGCTCGTTGATCATCACGCGCGGTGCTAAAATTATCGCTGACGGAACAGCTGCTAACCCAATTGTATTTACTTCCAACGAAGCTGTGGGCGCTCGCAACGAGGGTGACTGGGGTGGTTTGGTACTACTTGGTTTGGCTAAAAATAACCAACCTGGAGGTGTTGCCAATATCGAAGGGATTGTTCCAACTACTGACTCTCAGTTCGGTGGTAATTTTGACAACGATAACTCTGGTATTTTACGCTATGTGCGCGTAGAGTTTGCTGGTATTGCACTTGAGCCGAACAAAGAAATCAATGGTATTACTTTTGGATCAGTAGGTAACCAAACAATTGTTGATTACGTTCAAGTTTCTTTCTCTGGCGACGACTCTTTTGAGTGGTTTGGCGGCACAGTAAATTGTAAACACATTATTGCTTACCGCGGTCTTGATGACGACTTCGATTGTGATTTTGGTTACAGAGGTAAAGTTCAGTTTGCACTTTCTATTCGAGATAAAGACATTTCTGATGCACCAGGTGATTCAAATGCTTTTGAATGTGATAATGACGCTACTGGTTCAACAGCACAGCCTAAAACGCGTCCAATTTTCTCTAATGTTACATTAGTTGGTCCTAAAGGAAATGGAACAACCGCACTACCTACAGGAGAAAAATTTGAAAAAGCGTTCCGTTTACGTCGCAACTCCGCGGTATCTGTATTGAATTCACTTGTTACAGGATGGGAAAAAGGCTTATCCATTGAAGGTGCGCCAGTTGTAGCGAACCTTAATGGCGACACCATGGTATTCGTTAATAACATCCTTACCAACTTTGCCGTTCCATCTTGGAGTGCAAACAACACCAACACTGTACTGAATTCTGGTGGCTCTACAACAGCTTGGTATAATTCATGGTGGGGAGTTGACGGCAACGATTCGACTCAAACACTTGCACAGGTGAACTGGGTCAACCTTTTCGTTGCACTTGGCACCACTCCTGATGCACGTTTAGGTGCTGGTTCAGTAGCAGCAAACGGTGCTACTTTCTTGAATCCGGTATTTTTCTCTGTTGCCATGCCAACAGTAGCAACTACCTCTTATACATACTGCCAAGGCGCAACTGCAACAGTTCTTTCTGCAACTGCAATTACAGGTAACACACTTCGTTGGTATACACAAGCCACGGGCGGAACATACACAACAACCGCACCTGTACCGAGTACAACAACAGCAGGTACCTACACTTACTATGTATCTCAAGCAAATGCAGGAAATGACGAAAGTATGCGTGCAGCAATCACTGTAGTTGTGAATGCGCTTCCTGCAACACCAACAATTGCTGCAAGTGGATCTACAACTTTCTGTACAGGTGGTTCTGTTGACTTAACATCAAGTGCTGCTTCTGGCAACGTTTGGTCAACTAACGCAACTACTGCTACAATAACTGTTTCTGCAACTGGTAACTACAGCGTAACCGTAACAGATGCGAATGGCTGTTCTAGCACCTCTGCTTCTATTTCTGTGAACGTTTCAAGCGCTCCGGCTCCAACTATCAGCGCATCTAGTACACAAGCGTGTTCTGGTGATGTAGTAACGGTTACTGCATCTGCAGCTGATTCTTATTTGTGGTCAACTGGTGAAACCTCACAAAGTATTCAGGTAACCAATACCGCTGCAGTTTATGTCACTGTTACCAATGCGAATGCTTGTAACGGTGTTGGACAATCTGCAACTACAAACATTACTTTCACAGCTACACCAACTGCAGCAGGTTCATTCACTACTGCAGGTAATGTTGTTACTTTCTCAAACACTTCCACAGGTGCAACTGCTTATTCTTGGGATTTCGGTGACTTCACCAACTCTTCGGCAACTGCTCCTGCACACGCCTACGCTGCAAACGGCACATATACCGTTGTATTAACTGCTATCAACGGAAACTGTACCAATACAGCAACATTCGAAATTTCAATCGAGGTTGGAATCGAAGAGGCAACTCAAATGCAATTCGAGGTATATCCAAACCCTGCTACTGAGCAAATTATTGTTGCTTTTGAAAATACAGCTGCTGGTAGCTTAAACATTTTAGATGCAACGGGTCGTGTGGTATTTACACAAACGTACAACGAAATTGGTTCCGTATTACTCCCAATCAATGTGAGCGAATTAGCTTCTGGAAGCTACACAGTTCAATTGATCAATGCTGATCAAGTAGGCATCAAACGCTTATTGATTCGCAAATAATTTTTTCAAGTCAAGAGGGGACTTCGGTCCCCTCTTTTTTTAAAAAACAAAAACGATGGAAAACACAAAAGGACACACAATTCTGATTGTCGATGACGAGCCAGATATCTTAGAGTTTTTATCGTATAATGTGCGCAAAGAAGGCTATAAGGTCTTCACTGCAACAAACGGCATCGAAGCCTTGCGCTTGGTGCAACAAATCAATCCATCGCTTATACTCCTCGACGTCATGATGCCTAAAATGGATGGCATTGAAACGTGTCAGGTAATCCGCAAGGACCTCAATATGGTTCAGCCTGTCATTGCATTTTTGACTGCTAGAACCGAAGACTACGCTCAAATTGCCGGTTTTGAAGCCGGTGCCGATGACTATATTTCCAAGCCGATTCGTCCACGTTTATTGATCAGTAAAATTGAATCGCTACTCAGAAGAATCAAAAATAAAGGTGGTGTAGAAGGCAGCTCAGCACTTGTCATCGACCGAGATCGCTATATGGTGGAAATCGAAGGCAAAGAATTACAGCTCCCTAAAAAAGAATTTGAATTATTAGAACTTTTGGCCAGTAGACCCGGTAAAGTATTCAACCGCGACCAAATTTTAGCAGTCGTTTGGGGTAATGATACCATTGTTGGTGAGCGTACTATAGACGTTCATATAAGAAAATTGCGCGAAAAACTCGGAGATGCGTATATTCGTACCATAAAAGGTGTCGGATATACCTTCAACGACAAGTGAGAAAAGCCAGACCTAGTATTTTAATCCTCAGTGGCAGTATTTTATTTTATATACTGAGTTTTCTTTTTACGCTTTTTGTACACCTACAAATTGTCACTTTAAGCAATACGCTTATCTTTTTAATCCCGCTCGTTACCGGGATTTTTGCTTATACCATCTTTTATTACATCATCAAGCGCTTTTTGCAATACAGAATGAGTCTGATTTACCGCAGTATTCAAAGCCTCGAACAAAACACACCAAAAGACCAAAGCATTGATGATCTGGTCGCACAAGGAGAACAAGATGTACAAGACTGGAAACAAAAACGCACCCAAGAAATTGAGAAACTCAAAGAACAAGCCGCCTTCCGAAAAGAATTCCTCGGAAACCTTGCTCATGAACTGAAAACACCCGTATTTTCGATTCAAGGTTATATCGATTCATTGTTGGACGGCGGAATGGAAGATCCAGCCATACGCAAAACATTTCTAGAAAGAGCGGCACTGTCTACCGAACGTATGACACACATTCTAGACGACCTCGATCAACTCACTAAACTAGAACTAGAGCGTATTCCTTTGGACATCCGCAGTTTTGATTTACTTGAACTCATCCAAGAGACCTTTGAAGCCATGGAGCTCATCGCAAAAGAAAAACGCTTTGGGTTGAGAACCGATGTGTCGGAACCATTTTGCTACGTCAATGCCGATCGCAATAAAATGACTCAGGTACTACTTAATCTGATCAGCAACGCGATTTCTTATGGAAACGAAGGCGGAGAGTTGTGTATTAATGTTGTTGAAATTGAAAATACCTACAATATTCAAATCAAGGACAATGGTCCTGGAATTGAGCCCGAACACATTCCGCGGCTATTCGAACGATTCTACCGTGTTGAAAAAAGTCGAAACCGAAATGAAGGCGGTTCGGGTCTTGGCTTGGCTATTGTCAAACATATCATTGAATCTCACGGGCAACAAATACAAGTGAGCAGTACTTTTGGAATTGGAACAACTTTTACATTTAGCTTAGAAAAAAGCAAAGCAACGGGTCCGGTTAGTTCGAGAGGAATTCCGCTTAAATAAATTAATGCGTCGAGGTCATGTTACTCGGCACACAAATGATGAAATCTGCACGGCCAAGGTGTTCTTTTTCTAATTGCTGCACATTTTCTTGACTCACTGTACTAATTGTTAAAATCCGGGTTTGTGGAGCCTCTTGCTGCACGTACCACATAATGCCCTGATAAAAATCAGAATGATACGCGCCATTGAAATGTAAATGTACGGTCTGAGCCGTACGCCATGGATTGTGTAAAATGAAATGTGCCATGGTTGCATCTTTGATGGCCTGCGCCTCAACCATACGCCAACCCATTCCAGGACCCATGTGCGCACCCATTTGTTTCATGTCTTGGTACTGACTCAGCGTGGTGTCAAAAGCAAAAGTAAGCGGTGCCATTTGTTCTTTAGTGGCTTGCGGAAGTGTATCGAGTGCCGCTCTACCCTTCTTAAATAGTAGACTGGCATATTTGCGTTGGATATTTGAAGCCACGCAAGACAACCCATTTTCTTTTGCGAAATTGACCAATGGCGCATAATCTGTTGGATAGTTTGGCCATAGCCTAAGCGTATCTTTTAGTTTTTCATCTTTGATTTCGCCAGTTAAATAAGCACTCAAAATAGCTTGTTGGTCTTGTTCAAACATCTCAAAGCCAAGTTGCAAGTTGTTCCCGTGAGCGGCAAACATTTGCTGTGTAAGTTCTAATTGCAACCAATGCGAAATTGGATTGTCGTGAAACTCGCCAAACAGCACTAAATCCACAGCATTGGCTTGCTTTTTGAGGGCATTAAACGAAACTTCTTTTCCTTTCGAATTATAAATTTTATAAGCAGGTAAATCTTGAGCGTGTAGCATACTTAAACTCAAGAACAAGAAGAGGGAAAACAAATGGTTCATTCATTTAATTTTTAGCAAAGTAAGTTATTTTCAGTTCCTCAGCTGAAAATTATGTATATTAGATCAAAATTAAATCCATGACTAAACAAATACTTATCATTTTGCTTTTGTGCATTACAACAGGCACTTTTGCACAAGATCCTTGCTCAAATGGCCGCTATGCCGAAGAAGTTTTTTCGCAATTTACGCTTACAAGCAACCTCACTTACGGACAAAATAGTAATTGGGCCAATTCGACTACCGTTTTAAAACTTGACTTTTATGAGCCTACAAACGATACCTTGACGGCTCGTCCGCTCATTATTTGGGTGCATGGCGGTAGTTTCATTGGCGGCAGTAAAACAGATCCAGATGTAAAAATACTCTCAGAACGTTTTGCCAAAAAAGGTTATGCTTGCGCAAGTATTAGTTATCGCCTGGGTTTCTTCCCTTTTGATTCAACAAATGCAGTAAAAGCCGTTGTGCGTGCCGTACAAGACCTCAAAGGAGCAATACGTTATTTCTATAAAGATGCTCAGACTAACAACCAATTTAAAATCGATACCAATCACATCTTTATTGGTGGTAGTTCTGCCGGAGCCATTACAGCTCTTCATGTCGCTTACTTGAACGATGTTTGCGAGTTAAGTGACTACATGAGTGCCAGTGCACTGGCCAGCATGGGCGGCCTAGAAGGGAACTCGGGTAACCCTGGTTATTCTACAAAAGTTCATGGGGTCATTAATGGCTGCGGTGCTTTGGCGCGCTACAACTGGTTAGAAGCCGGCGATGTGCCTTTGTGTTCGGTACACGGAACCAACGATGGTACCGTCACTTACAACCGAGGGTTGGTGAACCCAGGCACACCGCTCATGTATTTAGATGGTAGCCGAATGATCCACGAACGCGCTTGTGCAATAGGTGTTACGAACCAAATCTACACCTTCAACAATGCGTCTCATGTGCCGTACATCAGCAATTCCGCCTACATGGATAGCACCGAACGCTTTGTACGCGACTTCCTCATTGAGGTCATGGGTTGTACGCAAAATATGTTATTACCTGCTAATCAAATGCAGCAGCAAGCTATATTGTACCCGACTACCTACTGCGATGGTTCGGCAAGTAACGAAATATGTACTGGCGTTGGCATTAATGAAATTGCGGCCATTGAAACACTACATTGTTATCCAAATCCATCAAATGGTCAATTTACCATTGAAACAACGCAAGGATTCAAAGTACTTCGCGTTTTTGACCTATCCGGAAAAGTAATTTTTGAAACAATGAACCTTTATTCCTCAAATTATGAAATGGACTTAGGTTCTCAAAATAATGGTCTATACCTCATCGAGGTAACTTTTGAAAATGGTCAATTAATGAGAAACAAACTTTTGATTGAAAAATAACAAATGAAAAAAATTCTACTCGTTTCTTCAATTCTGTTCCCTTTACTGCTCTCTGCTCAAACTTGGAGCAGTGATGTCGCTCAAATTTTTTACAACAAGTGCACGGCATGCCATCATCCGGGTGGTGCGGCTCCGTTTTCACTCATGACCCACGCCGAGGTGAGCCCATTGGCCGCGGCTGTATATCAGTGCGTCAATACTGGCGAGATGCCGCCCTGGCCGCCAGACAACAACTACCAACAATACCAACACAATCGCGCACTTTCAAACACCGAGAAAACAACGATTATCGGGTGGCTCAATAATGGAGCCCAAGAAGGAAACCCCAACCAAACACCTCCTCCACCAGTTTACACCTCGAATACTTTCTTGGGAAATGGCGATTTGCAAGTGCAAATTCCAACCTATATGTCCAAAGCAACAACTCAAGATGACTACGTTTGCTTTAATATTCCGACCAACATGACCCAAAACCGTATCATCAAAGCCGTTGAGGTTGTTCCGGGTAACCGAGAAATTGTGCATCATTGTTTGGTTTACTTAGATCCTACGAGCATAGAAAGTACCGATACCATTGGCGGCAATTGCGCTAGTCCAAGTAATGGCAGCACCAAGCTCATTACTGGCTACACGCCAGGTGCCACACCAATGATTTTGCCCTCCACCGATCCAGTCAAACTTGGCCTCGATATCGGGCCCGGTTCCTCGATTTATTTTGCCATGCATTACCCAATAGGTTCTTATGGACTCTACGACTCCACCAAAGTTATCTTGCACTTTTATCCAGTCGGAACCACCAACGTGCGGCAAATCAGTGCCGGACCTTTACTGGCGAATTACAACTTTAGTTTGCCGGCCAATCAGGTTTCAAATTTAAATGCTGTGTACCCGCCAGGAGCCAATACCATTCCGACCAATTTCTCAGTGCTTTCCGTCTTTCCGCACATGCACCTTACCGGCACTAAAATCAAGGCCTATGCATATAAACCTGGGGCCGATACCATCAAGTTTGTCAATATTCCCAAATGGGATTTCATGTGGCAAGATTTCTATTTCTTTAAATTCATGCAAAAGGTTCCTCAGGGTTACAAACTCAAAAGCGAAGGTACCTATGACAATACAGCCAATAATCCCAATAATCCAAATACGCCACCACAAACCATCTACAGCGGTTTCAATACCACAGATGAAATGTTTTTAACTTATTTCCATTTTTTGCCATACCAACCTGGTGATGAAACCTACGACCTCGAAGCACTTATCAGTGCATCTTTGAATGATTACCCAATTAATGACAACAGTTCTATTGTGGCCTACCCTAACCCTTTTGATCAACAGCTGACGTTGTCCTTTCCGAAAAGTCTTGAACCTAACGACCAACTCTATTTCTACAATGCAAGTGGTCAACTTGAATTCAAATTGGAACCTGAAAGCGGCACAACCGAACTTCAATTAGGTCCAGAACAAATCGATTGGAACAAGCTGCCCAATGGCGTTTATTATTTATCGGCACGCCTTGGTGGTCAGTTGTTGTCAAAAAAACTCATCAAGTTCTAATATACGCTTTTTTGAAACTGTAAAAATTGCTATCTTTGCAATCCTGATGGTCTCATGGCCGAGCGGTTAGGCACCGGTCTGCAAAACCGTCTACAGCGGTTCGAATCCGCTTGAGACCTCACCTTAACCCCTGTTTCTTATGATGCAGGGGTTTTTTGTTTTTTCAACCACCGCCATACCCAAAAGCCAAAGACCCAAAGGGTGAGGTTGAACAAAATCCATGTGGCCAACGCTTCGTTCCAATTTGGTTTTAAGCCAGCCATCAATACTTCATTCTGAACCGACACACCACATTTTTCTAAGACCGCTATCCAAATAAATATCAATGGAATCTGAAAGACGTAAATCCGCAGTTGATAACGCTGCAGTAGCTCTTGCCAAAATGAAACTTGCGAAGCTTCTTGCTCTTTTTTTAAAAACCGCGATTCTATTTTGAACCAAATAACCAAAACGGCAAAAAATACCAGTGGATCTATAAGTGCGCTTAAAATTCTCCAAACGGGAGCACTAGACCACGAAAAAATCAGCGCAGCCTTACTCAAAAAATAAAATACAAGAAAGGTTATTGGTGTAACCCAAGTCTTCATTTTTGGAAGCTCAGGCAAATCCAAAACAGAATTCAAGCTCAGGCCATAGCAAAACCATATGAAATATACGACCAACGAAAGCATTGTGTTTGTGTCAATTTGTGTAGGTGTCTTTAAAAAAATTCCGCCTTGTAAATAGAGGCAAATGGCATGTGTGGCAATCGGGATTAAAAGGGGGATAGGCATTTGCAGCACTGAAATACCTCCTAATTTTTTAGCTGCCCAAATAAAGAACTGAAAAAAGGCGAGCGCCACCAAAAACCATAAATGATAAAGCGAGTATAAAAAACCAAGCTCATCGGCGCGCAAAATTCGGCCTTTAGATAGCGTCAAGAGCAAGTAAAATAGGACGGAAAGTAATATATAGTAGCCTGCAAAGCGAAAAAGATTTTGCTTGGCTTTTTGCAATAAATAAGAAATGTTGGTCAGGGCTTTTTGACGCAATAAAACGCCCGACAAAATAAAAAACAATACCAAACCAAACAAATTGAGCAAAGCTGCAAATCCAGTGAGGTTCATGCTAGGCGCTTTAACGGCAACAGGCCAAATGCCGAATAAACCCGGAATCCAGGTAAAAGAGAGCGTCAGATGCAGCACCAATAAGGCAACAATGGCCAAGGCCTTTAAGCGCAATAAAGACAACGCTTCTTGTTTTTTATTCATTGGATTGAATCATTTCAAATGCGTGGCTGAGGTCGGCAATGAGGTCTTCAATTTGTTCCAGACCAATGCTCAAGCGCACCAATTGTTTGGTGAGGCCCATTTGCGCTTTTTGGGCATCGTTCATGGAGGCATGGCTTCCGGTATACGGCCTTGCCACCATTGAAGTAACGCAGGCCATTCCAGTTCCGGTGTCAAACAAAGTAAGCGCTTCAATAAATGCATCGTACTTTTCGCTGAGGCGCGCTTCCAATGTAAAAAACAAAAGCGTAGCGTAGCCGGTTAACTGAACGCCATCTATGGTCGGGTAAAATACTTCCTCGACACCATTCTGTTGTGCAAGCCAATCTCGAACAATTCTTGTTGCTTCGCCTTGCGCTTTCATACGTAATTCAAAAGTTTGCATGCTGCGGCGCAACAACCAAGCACTATTGGGATCGAGAATAGCTCCGTGGTAAAAACGTGCATCGCGCAAATGCTGTGCTAAGCCGTCTGAATTTGTGGTGAGGACGCCTCCCATGACATCTGAATGACCTGAAAAATATTTCGTGGCAGAGTACAATGCAATATCTGCACCATGCAACAAAGGTTGCTGAAACAATGGTGTGGCCCAAGTATTATCCACGACAACCAATGCATTTGGATTATGCGCTTTGGCTTTCGCACTCACATTTGAGATGTCAATACTGCGCACAAATGGATTGGTGGGTGTTTCAAATAATACCATCGAAACATCTAGCGGAATGGCTTCTATTCCTTCATTCGAAGAAAGATCCAAAACCGATAATTTGATGTTATATTGCGCACAAAATCGCTCAAACAAAACATAAGAACAACCATAAATGAGCTGATTGATCACCAAATGGTCACCGGGTTTGAGCAGCAATAAGGTATTTGAAATGGCTGCCATTCCTGTCGAACAGCAAACAGCGAAAGCTGACTCCTCGAGCGCACAAAAGACTTGCTCTAATTCTTCTACATTCGGATTGTTTTTACGCGTATAAAAAAACGGTGAGCTGGCAGAAAACGCACTGTTCTGGTAGATTGGTGTAACCACCGGATCTGCATTAGTGGTATCTACGCGGTGCTTTAATACTTTGGTGAGTTTATGCATAACTCGAAGTTTTGGTTTCGTCTATAACTGGAAAATGGGCGCGGTCGAGCACCGGTAAAATATGCAATGGCGTCTGGCAGGCGGCCTCCAAACGAAGTTCGCTTTCATCAGCGCTACTTTTGGATAGAATAATTCTTTCAAGACCTTCATTCAATTCGAGGTACTGTACACTGCCTTGAGGTAGGCGGGTCAGCTTGATCTGAACAGGTTCTTTTTGCGGGTTGGTTAAGAAAATGTGCACTGAACGGATCTCGTCGTTCCAAGTAAACGAATGCGTTTGTACGGCCTCAAAATGAGCAAGCACTTGCTTTCTTTCGGGCTGCCCGGCCAATGCATGGCGTATCACCGAAGGAGTCTGGCACTTTTTGCATTTTCCATCGGCATCTAGCCCCGGTACATGAACCGATAAACCGAAGCGCTCAACAAGTAAATTGGAACAACTTTTACAGTGGGTGTTGCTCATGTCATCGGCATAAACGTTGCCTAGATAAACGTATTGTATGCCCTCATTGATTACCAACTCTCTGAGCTTAAGAAGTGTAGCCAGTTCGGTGCGGGGCTTTTTATATTTAAAACTTGGATGATACGCAACCAAATGCAGCGGCACCTCAGGTTTCAACTTTTCGCGCATCCAGCGCGCCGTCTTGATGGCATCGGTGCCGTCGTCGTTTAGACCCGTCACCACCAATTGCGAAATTTCTAAATGGCGATCAGAGGCGGCAATCAATTCAATCGCATCCAAAACGGGTTGTAGCTTACCTTTGTTTTCTTTACGGTAAATGGCGTCGTCCATGCACTTGAGTGAAATTGAAAAAATATCGATGACCTCAATTAACTCACGTAGCGGCTCAAGCTCGATGTAAAGGGCTGATTTGTAAAGCGTAGTAAGCCCTGCTGCTTTCGCTAATTTGGATGTTTCCAATACAAACTCGTGCCAAACTACGGGGTCGTTGTAGGTCCAAGAAATAACTTTGATGTCATTGGCTAATGCTAAATCAATCACTTGCTGCGGACTGTATTCAAAAACGTGTGCATCGTTGAGGTGTTTGATCTGCGAGGTCTGCCAGTTCTGACAATAACTGCAAGCCATCATGCAACCAATATTACCCAAACTTAAAATGCGTGCACCGGGCATGTAATGATTCACCGCTTCAGTTTCAATGCACTCTTGTGTGGCCGTCACTGACTTTCCGAAATTAAAGGTATGAAAGGTGCCATCCACATTGCCTCGAACTTTGCAAAAACCCATCTGACCGGGTTGTGTTTGACAATGTCTAGGACACAAATCACAAACAATTTTTGTGCCTTGTTCATTTGTATGCCAATGCATAGCTTCTCTTGAAGTTTCTCTCCAATTCATAATGATGGGTTTAATGGTATAGGTTTAAATGGGACTTTTATAGCAGTACAAGCTTCGTTAAATAGTAAAATGGGTAATTTGGATTTTTCCAAACCAGTTTGCTTGGCCAACGCAACGAAATCTTTACTAATGAGTGGGTTGCTGAGTGAGCTAAAAAAAGTATCAATATTGGCCTGATGAGGCTGGCGCTTGGTTCCTGGCGGAAATTCTGTGTAGTGGTCACAAACAATTAAAGTATTTGCATTACAATAAGGCAGAAAACGCAGTGTTTCATAGCGCTCAAGGCCAAGTAAGACATCCAGGGTGCCCGGAATAATCTGACTACTCATCTGTTCTTGTTGAGCAGTATCTTGAAGAAATATTTTACATTCGGCATGCACTGACCCCAAACTTTGGGCGCCCCCTTTGTAACGAGCACTGATGAGTTCATATCCTTCAGCGTACAGATGTTGTTGCAAGATTTTGACAAAGCCATGGATGCCTTGCCCTCCAACTCCAGCAATTAGTATGCGCAAAACGGTAGTCATAGGCTATGATTTTTAGCTTGGAGATCAATTGCGCCATTTGGGCATATTTCATAACAAACACCACAACGCATACAGCGGTCAAGGTTAATTTCTAAATTCCCGAGTGGATTTTTGTCAATGGCGGGGCAAGCCAAGGCTTCGTAGCACAGGGTGCAGTCCTCGCATTTGGAAGCATTAATTTGAGGCGCATAATTGGCACGTCTGAATGTAGCGCGTTCGTCCGGAATACGCGCGCACGCGCCGCTTACCCAAATGACATGCACGCCTTTCTGAGCTTCTTTTTCTTGAATAAGGCGCTCTAATTCTTTTGGATGAAAAGCACTCGCCTCTGTAAACGAAGCAACGCCTAATCCTTCTACAACCGAACGGTAATCTACGAAAGTGGATGCAGAAACTTGGTGCCCGGTCATAGCTACACTTTTGTTGTCAAAAACTAAATGTACTAAATCGATGTTGTTTTGAACGGCATTCAGTAACGCCAATAAGCCGCCATGAAAAAAACTGCCATCGCCACCCGTAGAGACGAGCTGTTGGGTTTGCAAGAATGGGGCAATTCCTTGAGCAATCCCAATTCCCGCATTCATACATAGTAACCAATCGGCACGAAAAGGTGGCAATGAAGAACAACCGATATCACCACCTACGATTCTTGTTTGCTCTGGCAAGGCTTGCTCAATAGCAAAATAGCTTCCGGTATGCGGGCAGCCTTCACAAAAAGTACCCAGTCGCTCGGGTATTTCCGGGGCAGGTAGTCCAGTGAATGGATAAGGCTGATCGAAATACTTGCATAGGATCTCTAAGATTTCATTGACCCGGAGTTCATCATAGGCTGGAAATAAATCTTTACCATGGATGCTGGCCTCAAGCTCATTGAAACATTCCATTTTGAGCAAATATTCTAAAAATCCATCTTGATCTTCTATGACCAGAATTTCTTTTTTACCGATTAAATGAGGCAAAATGACTGTTTTGGCGAAAGGATATACACCTAAAACCTGAATCCAATACGCATTTTGAAGTGCTGGAATCAGCTGCCTTACTTCGGCAAAATGTAAACTGCTATTGCCACGCGTCAATACAGCCAATGAAGAAGTGGGGTCGCCTTGCGCTTCAATAAAGTTATTTTCCAACGCGAAACCTTGCATTTTTTCGATCAAAAAGCGGTGATTACGTACCGCACGCTGACCTACATTGATGTAGCGTTCCCTATCTTTCTCAAAATGGTATTGACGCTCTTTGACCACGGCCGCTCTGGTCTGAACTCGTGTACTTTGATGACAGATCAAGCCGGTGGCAAAAATGAGAATCGGTAAGCCCAAGCGCTCAGATAATGCAAAACCATCATAACAACAATCGTAAAGCGCCTGCGGACTCGTGGGTTCAAATAAAGGCAAGTTGAATTGTTTGGCGTACCAATGCACGTCTTCTTCGCCTGTGCTCGAGTTGGCCCCAGGATCTGTACCCACGATTATGAGCATACCTCCTTTTACACCTGAGTATCCTACATAATTAAGCGGATCCGCGGCAATATTGAGTCCCACGTGTTTCATGACGAGCATGGACCGCGCACCGGTCATACTGGCTCCCATAGCGGCCAATGCGGCTACATGTTCATTGAGGGCATCGTTGAATTGAATGCCGGCTTGGTGCCAGTCATTGAGTTGTTTGAGTTTAGGTTCGATGCCATTTACCGGAGAACCCGGATAATGTGCAAAATAGTCTAGGCCCGCATGGAGTGCCGCATAAGCCATGGCTTCATTGCCATTCAAAGCCCAAACTTCTTTTCTTTTATGTTGAATTGCTTGCGTCATCTTTAAGACTTGATGCGGTTTAATATCCATTGAAAGAGCGTGAGTTCACCGAGTAGACCGATTAAAAATACAAGCGCACTGACGCCGCCAAAAATGCGCGTGGGCTCAAAATTACTGACCACAAAACATCCAAAACCTATAGACAGCAATACAGCCGCATGAATGATCACAGCATTCATTTGGGTAACAGGTTCTTTGAGCACATATTTGTGATACAATACGTGAATGGTGTCGTCGTCGAGCAGACCGATGCAAACGACAAGCGTAAGTGCAGTGAGCATATTGAGGCCTTGGTCGAAAAGCACGAAAAAGACAACCACAGCAGCCAATGGTATCAAATTCGGTATAAAACCATACAACGCTTGTAAAGGGCTTTTTGTGAGAAAAAGCATCAGTAAAACAATGGCAGTACTGGCCGTCAGTAAGCTCCAAAACAAAGAACTAGCCACTTGCTTATTGACCACCTCAAATACCACAAAAGGGCTATAAGCGTGTAAGCCAAGACGCGCATTGTCAAAGAATTTTTGCGCTTGGAGTTGACAGTAACATTTTGCAATGGCGCTTACCTCAGTAAAATAGAGACTCGCGGAAAGTGGTTTATGAGCTGTTGCAGGGTGCAATTCATAATGTAACAATTGGGGTGATTTGATCGCCTGGAGGCGTTGCTCAACATAGTTGGGGTCAAGCTTTTGGGGCTTTTGAGGGGCAAACCAAAGATGCAATACTTTTTGCGCATTGAATTGTGTTTGGAAATAAGCGTGATCTTTGGTAACTACTTCACCCTTTGGGAAAAAATCATCGGTACTGGCTTCAAAACGGAGTTGCGGCAGTAAAAATAACCCAATAAATACCAACCCCAACAAACCCAAACCTACCTGTTTTTGGCGGCGCTGCATCCATTGACTCAATTTTTCAATCAACGGTTGCTCTGCTTCTTGCAATTTGACTTTTTCTAAAAATTGTTGTGCCAATGCCATAGAAATCAAAAATTCAAGAAGTACCGCTGTTCCTGTAATATGGCCGAGTTGAACCATATTGGGCGCATCATTGAACTGAAAACTAAAAAATGCCAACGCCGTTGTAAGACTACTCAATAAAGAAGGCACCCAAATTTTTCGGATCGTTTGCAAACTATTCTGGCCTTTGGATAGACCGCCTAACAAATGAATGGCGTCGCTTAAAGACAAAACCAAGACAATGGGTAAAGCCAAGATACTCACGACCGTCATTTGGTAGCCAAAAATGGGAAACAAACAAACCGTCGCGAGGATGGCCAATAACATATTGCAAACCAAGTAGATGATGGCTGTCCAATGACGATAACGCCAAAATAGATAGGCGCCAAAAAGCAAAAAAATAAGTCCGGTAATTTTGAAAATATCTTCTTGCATGGAGTGAGCAATGGCCGCCTCGAGTCCTTGCATACCAAAACCCCTAATGGGTTTCAGGTGCCGACGCGGAATTTTTTGCAAAGAGTCAAGCTGATCGAGTGGGATTTTTTTGCCTTTGAAATCGGCAATAATTAAAAAAGACCGGTGGTTTTTTGAGATCAGCTTGCCTAGCTGCGGATGCGCAGCAGCACTGGCAAGCAATTCGGAAGCCGGGCGCTCATTCTTCAACAGCCTCGCGCGTGCAAAACGGCGCAACTGCGACACCTTGCTAATGAATTCAACTTGAGGAGCTAAATCTTGAATGGCTGCTTCGAATTCAGCTGCCGAATTAATAAACCCAAGATCAGCATGCGCTTTTGGCGAAACACTGAAATAATAACGGTATTTACTTTGACCAAACAAAGAATCATAAGCGTGTGCATCGACAAAAACGGGTGTTTCGCCAGCAGCAAAGCCATCGAGGCTTCCAGTAAGTTTAAGTTTGGGTAATGCAAGTAAACAACCCACTAAAAGTATAAGCACGAGTAGAAAGGACTTCTTTACTTTTAGAAATGTCAATCCGGCAAAAAGATGCGCCGATTGGATTGGTTCTAGTTCTAGATTGGGTTCTAAGTCATGATAGTGCACTTGGGGACGGTCGTGGTGCTCGGCATGTAAGCCATTATTGAGCGTCAGTATATTGTACCATTTTCGATGGATACTGGTTGTGTGCGGTGCTCCTATTCTTGGTAAATGCTGCCCATAATTTTGTGCTGAGATCAGCACCCAACCGAAATAAATAAAAACAAAATAACCCAATGCCAGCCAAGGCTGATTATAGAACAAAACGCAATAAAAAACACAAAGAAGAAGGGTTTCCACGACCAATAATTGAAGGTCTTTGGTAGGTAAAAGGTCATTTTGCCGGCCTTCTTTGATTTGTTGCGGCAAGGGCACTGTGGGAATAAACCAGAAAAAGATGTATCCCAAAAAAGTACGCGGCATTTGTTGACCACTTTTTTCCTTCCATGTACTTGTATAATCTCTTGGGTTGTTGTTGTACAAATGATGGGTGCGATGCAATAATTGGTAGTAATGGTAAGGCAAGCCAATAAGCAATGTAGAAATCAAGAAAAATAAATATCGTATCACTTTATTTTTTGGCGGATGATGTACCAAATAATGGATGCTTACATGAAGGTTCCAACACAAGATAAAAACGGCAACACCAAACAATAAAATCCAATCAGTACGTAAAAAGGGTAATACCCATAACCCGATCATGGCGGCAACTTGCAGCAAAGGAAACAAAGCCAAGTGAAGACGTGCACTCATGATGCGTTATTTGTTTGAACTTGTTTGAATTGAAAAAAGGTATTTTGACTCAACCAGTTTATCCCGTTCTGACCGAGAAATTCACCAGGACTCAGGACGCCAAATTGATGAAGCTCAGATGACAACTTTTGGACAGCCAATAAAACCAAAGCGGACGTAATTTGATACATGTCATGACCCTTTAAATGTCCGATATATTGTTGATTCTTACTACTAACACTTACATATAACTCAAAAGATTGTTGCGCGCGTTCGGCCTCATTTGGTCCTGCATGAAGGATTTGTTTGAAGCGTGTAATGATGTCTTGAATTTGTGCGGGAGCGTCTTGGTACTTAGCTTTGAGCATTGATCCTGCAAAAGCCATATTGCTATTGGCTTCCAATAAAAAATGCGAGGCGCCTTTCTGAGGCGTACAACGCTCAAACGCAAAAATTACTTCCGGATACGGAACAATTCTTGCCGACTCAAAAGGAATACCCACTAAAGGCGCCGCTTTTTGCTGTGTGAACGGAACTAATTGATTATTGTCGATCATAAAATTAGACGCATAATTAGCTAATTTCATAGTGAGTTTGGTCCCGGGGCTCATTTGCTGGCTAACTAGCCAATAATAAGAATTCACAGATTCAATTTCCGCCTCTTTCAAATTAGAAAGCGCACAACTCAGTAATAAATCAGCAAGTGCCGACTCAAAAGCCATTGAGTGCAATAAACACATCTGATTTTGCCGGGCGCTTTGTTTATAGAGTAGGTAACTATCATGAACAATCGCTTGCTCACCTGTTAAATCGATGTAATGTGCGCCCCTTTCGACACAAACGGCGATTAATGTGGGTGCAAATTGGTTAAACGGCCCGGCGCAATTGATCACGATGTCTTTAGACTGGATAAATTGCAAATCGGTCGCAGACAATACATCGGCCACTATAAAATTCGGTTCGAGCTGCATTTTATCGCAAAACGCGGCCAGTTTCTGTGCGTCGCGACCAACCGGAATAAACGAAATTTGGGCACCGCAAAGCGCTTTGGCAATTAATTTTGCCGTATAGCCATAAGCCCCCATCAAATAAATCGTTTGCGCTTCCATTTAGTCAAACTTCAAAGTGATGAAATCAGGTGGATTCAAGACATAATCATTGGGTACCAATCTGCCCGCAGCAATGATATTCGACCCGCCAATTTTACAACGATGGCCGTAAGCAACGCCTAAAAATATTTGCTTGGAATCAATGACCCCAATAGCGGTCGGAATCCGAATCGTCTTGAGGTCTAGTCTGATGTCAGAATTGATCGTCGCAAATACGGCAGCGTTTTTACCAAAAATACTGTACTGATATGGGCCATGAATCGTAAATACATCTTGGTAAGTCATGGAGTTAACCAAATGGTTTCCGGTGCTCACAAAATTATTTTCGCCTATTACAGAAAAGCTAACCACAGCCGTATCGGCAATGAAACTTCCACTGCCAATCACACTCATTCTTAGCACTGCATTGGCCCCAACGGTAACGTTGTCTCCCAGCACACAGCCTTCCACAACTGCACTCGGATGAATCCGGCAATTTTTCCCTTTTTGATTCATAAGGCGTAAACCCATTGAAGTGAGCTTTGTGAAGGGTTTGGAAATACGTTGGCGCAGCCAATTGGGTAATTTTTCCTGTAAAGAAAGGCCTCTATTTAGGTTCAGTGCCATATTGGCCCCCAACAAATGAAAAGGGGACAATAACAAAGCAGCAAAAACCGGGTTCTGATTCAAAGCGTAACGTCCGCCAGGCATCACCTGAGGCGGCATTTCGATGCCCCATTCATATTCTTTTCCCGAAAGTAATTTTTCTTCAAAAGCTTTTTGCTTGCTGTTTCCAACATAATAAAACGGAAACAAAAGCGGACCTTCTTGGCTGCCAACAGGTAGCGCGTGTTGCTGCGCACTTGCATGCCCCTCCAGCCCAAATTGAATATTCTCACTGATTTTCGTATTGGCATAGTCTAAAGCAGCACTTAAGAACTTTGTTGTAAAGACCATTTTGGCATCAAAACAAAAATAGGGTTCTTCGGAAACGGGGATGGCATTTTGATCGGCAACATCTATGAGTTCAAAACCCCATTGCGTACACGCTTTTGCTTGATAACTTCCAAGTTTTTGACCAAGAATTGGGACCTCTAAAATGGGATCATCAAACCCATAGAGCTTTGCCGAAGCACCTATTCTATAAATGTAGTTTCGCACCTAACTATTTTTTTTAGCCAACTGATGTGCGACCATATTAGCCATACTTTGGATATTGATCAATTTGATCACTTCGAACATCGTCAGTCCTTCGGTCAATTTGGCGGGGTCAATTTCTGGCATTCTGCGGCGTAAAACCTCTAGCCCTTTTGGCGTAATGACTTGGTCTATTTCAAAGGGCTCATCCCCCATTTCTAATTTGGACTGCTGTTCAATTTCTGAGATTTTTAGTTCGATGTCGTAATGTCTCTCTAACTGAAAAAGGATGTCGACCATATCTATTGAATCGATACTCAATTCATCAAAAATGGTAGAATTGGCATGCATAATTGCGGGGTCTATCCCGCAAGACTGCTGAATGATAATTTTAATTTGCTCAATGATTGCTTCGTTTTGTTCCATTATAATTGATTTATTTCGCTTTTAAATTCCTAATCCGCCGTCGACCGATAAACAGACTCCGGTTATATAACTAGCCCTTTCCGATGCCAAAAAAAGAACGGCGTTCGCAATTTCTTCTGGTGTTCCCGGTCTGGAAATGGGGCTCATTTCCAAAAATTCTGAAGGCATATTCGCTTGTACATTTTTGCTCATTTTAGTCGCCACCAAACCAGGATTGATGCTATTTACGCGAATCCCCTTTTTACCTACTTCCAACGCGAGTGTTTGGGTTAAACGATCCATTGCAGCTTTTGCTGCTGCATATACGGCCACTCCTCTTCCAAGGCGCTTACCGAGAAGGCTTGAAATATTAACAATTGATCCTTTTCGTTGACGCAGCATCACTTTGGCAACTTGTTGGGTAAAAAGGGCTTGTTGGCTAAAATTGGTACTGATTTGTTGTTGAACCTCTTCCGGGGTCAGCAGTAAAAAAGGTTTCTCAAGCGCCGAACCTGCACAATTTACCAAAATATCAATACGCGTATGGTCATTGCAAATCGCAGATATACATGTTGCTTGACTTTTTGAGTCGTGCAAATCGAGGTGATAAGTAAAAAGTAGCGCTTTTTGTGCTTGCGAAAGTTCTTTGGAAAATGCATCAAGTTTATTTTGGTGTTGCCTGTAGGTAGCACATACAACAGCGCCTTCTGCTAAAAATGCAGTGGCAATGGCCATGCCGATTCCACCAGAGGCCCCGGTGATACAAACTACTTTGTCTTTTAAGTCGAGATTCATATATTTAAATTTTCCAGTACCAGACTGCAATTGACGCCTCCAAAAGCAAAATTATTAGTGAGTGCGTATCGGATTGGATGCGTTTTATTTTCGCGGAAAGGTAATTGTAAGTTGGTTTGCAACGGATTGCTAAAACTGAGATTGGCAGCAATAAGATTTGCCAGTATACAAGTGGTCAGTACATGAAATTCTTGGATCCCAGCAGCGGCAATTGCGTGGCCATGGCGATCTTTTGTTGAACTCACAAATATATGCGGTGCGGCAGCGCCAACGACGCGTTCTATGGCGCGTAATTCCGCTTCGTCATTGGAGCGCGTTCCTGTGCCATGCGCATTGATGTAATCTATTTGTTCTGCTCGGATTCCCGACATTTCAATGGCACTACGCAAAGCGCGCTCTACGCCCGCTCCGGAAGGATCAGGTGCAGTAATTTTATAAGCATCCATGCTGTTTCCAAAGCCAATGAGCGCAGCTTTGGGTTTGAGGTTATTTTTATGTACAAACGCCTCAGAAGCAAGGAGTGTAAAGCCAGCACATTCGCCGGCAATTGTGCCGTTCCGACCTACATCAAAAGGCCTGCACTGGTCAGGACTGAGCACGCCTAATTTGCCAAAAGAAATATATGCGAACTGATTGATAATTGAATCTGTCCCTCCAGCCAATACCAAATCTGCCTGACCAGCCATTATATGGGCCGCACCAAAAGCAATGGCTTGGGTACTGCTCGAGCATGCTGTCATGAGATTGCGGCAAAAGGCAACCTCAGCAATTTCTTGCTGAAAATAGGCGCCGTATAAATCGGCATGATTGAAAATAGAATTGGCCTTATGACCATTGTTGTAATTGAGTTTTGCAATGGCTTCGTTGAGTCCAAATGCAGAATAATTCTCTACTGCTTTGGCAATGCGCAATACAGGAAAGGCATTTGCGCCCAGACCTAAAAAAAGAGCTGTCCTATTGGTAGGCGTGTTGGCAAATATTTCTTTGAGCATTTGTTGCTGACTCAATAATGCAATTGCCCAAAGTGCAAATTTTCGGTCATAGGTTGCTACATCTTGCCATTCAGTTGGCAGTTGGTCCAACCATTTTTGCTGCGCTACTGCCACCTCACAGGCATGTGACTGCGCAAGTCCGCTAGGGTCAAATTGTTCAATAAGCGTGGCTGCCTGTTTTTTTTCTTGAAGGGCTGCCAATAATTCGCTGGTCCCTAGACCCAAAGGGCTGATCGTGTGGGTGTCGATAATATATGCTTTAGTTGAACTCATGCCTTTTGAACTTTTATAATTTCAAATATATCATAGGCATCTTTGAGCAATACGATGGCAGTCTGACCGGCATGGAGCCAATTCACTGCAACGGCGAGCAGCATACCAAGCTCAGCCGCACCGAGATTACCAGTGTGCGTAAACCAACTAAAAGCCTCTTTATAGTCTAATTGACCGCAGCGTTTATGCAATTCTTGATCTTGAGCTGGTGTAAATGCGCCACCATAAAATAACCAATCAACTTGATGCTGAGACAGCGATTCGAGGCTATCAATGTGCTCAACAATATGCAAAGCAGCTGGCGCTTTTGTTTCTGGATGATAGGGCTCGAGCATAAAAAAACTTGTAGCGCTCGCCTCGGCATAACCTTCTGTGTCGGATATTAATAAGCAATTATTGACAAAAGAAAACAAATTGGCAAAGTGTCCGCCTCCCACCAAGGCTTTTTGACAAGCGCCAATTTTCAAAAAATTGCACGCATCGTGCAGGGCTTGAACAGTAGCAATTCCTGTACTGCCATATGTGGTGGAACTCCCAAAAAAAGATAAGTACTGCGCAATAAAGCTCTGTGCACCATTGGTAAGGGTTCTTAAGGGAAGAAGCGGAGACACCCCTGATCCAAAAAGCTTGTTTTCGCTAGCCTGATCGGGTGCATTTTGGAGTTGGCCAATAGCCAAGGAAATACCTTCGAAGTCAAGTACGTCATCATCGATAAAATTACTATTTGCAACAAACAGGGCGCCGTTTTCTGTAAAAGAAGGTCCCCACTGATATAGTTCAGCCATCTCTTGACATAAAATCAAGGCGGCAATGGTATCACTGCGCAATATTTTTAAATCGCTTGGCTTCGGGTATTTTGGATGATTTTGATCTAATTGAATTTGTCTAAATGCTGCATTTAGATGTTCAAACTGACGTTGCACACGAGCCGAATTCGTTTGTAATGAAGCGCTTGGGCCTAATTGCCCACTTGCAGAAAACTGTTCACTTTCCCAAAATCCGATGGCTGTAAGCGTTGCAAGCATTAGCGTTTTTTCAGTGTTTCTTTGACTTGTAGCGATAAATAATATTCATCGCGCTGAGCGATAAACGGATTGGTGCTTGCCTGCTGTGCTTCGAGAATAGTAAAACTCAGATCAGCTTCTGCGCGCACTTTTCCTTCGACAAGCAATTTTGCACTACCTGTGGCGCGCATGGTATCTAAGGATGTGAGCACGACTTCAATAATGCTTTGGTCTCCAGGTATAATAGAATCCCTGAACTTGGCTTTTTGCACAATACTTAGAATCGGATAACAACGTCCCTTTTCTAGATGCGCAGCGGCATATGACCGCTCAATGAGTATACCCATGAGCTGCGCCATAGATTCTATCTGCAAAACTCCCGGCACAATTGGGAATCCAGGAAAGTGTTCTGCAAAGTAATCCTCTGATAGCGTCCAACATTTGATGCCTTTGGCTGTTTGTCCAGGAATTACCTCTTCTATACGGTCGACTAAATAAAATCTCATATGTAGACAAAGCTAAATGTTGAAGGTAAGAAAATTGTATTGAAAATCGCAAGTCGAGAGCTTCTTACTTTTGAAAATCACAAGTGACTGCAAATACTACTTATGCGCTCAGATTTCATGTTAAATCTACATTAAATTTCATTTGGGAAACTTACCTGCTCTCTTCAAAATAAGCCTAAAAAGGCCGTCTTTATGTTAGAAAGACAATAATTATGCGTTGTCCTACCAGAAACATTAATATTTCGTTTTGAAAAGGGGCTAAAGTTTTTTTATATTTGGCGTTCAATTGTAAAAATGAAAAATTAAAAACAATCATTATGGACAAAAATCAAAAAACCGCCGGGGGATTTTCAGCAATTATTTCGTTTCTGGCTATTGCACTTGCACTCATTGCAGGTATCTTAATTTACAAATTTATTTTTGGGGACCCGAATAACTTCGTAGACAAAAACCCAGAAGCAGAACCAATTGAAGGCAACCTCTTAGGAGTTATCTATAAAGGTGGTTTCATCGTGCCAGGTTTGGTTGCGGTTAACCTTATCGTATTGATCTTCACAATTGAGCGTTTGGTTACTCTCATGTTGGCTAACGGAAAAGGCAAAGCCAATCAATTCATCGAAAAAATTAAAGAATTCATGTCTGCCAAAGATTTTGACGGTGCTATTGCAGCATGCGACGAGCAACGCGGTTCTTTGGCCAATGTAGTTCGTGCAGGTTTGGTAAAATACCAAATGATGACCAAAGACGCACACATGGACAAAGAACAGAAAGACGCACACATGGACAAAGAACAGAAATTAGAGGCCTTGAAAAAAGAACTCGAAGAAGCTACTTCTTTGGAGTTGCCAATGCTTTCTAAAAACTTGCCTGTACTTTCTACCACTGCATCTATCTCGACACTTATTGGTTTGATCGGTACCGTACTTGGTATGATCCGTTCATTTGCCGCAATGTCGCAAGGTGCGCCAGATACAGCAGAACTCTCTACTGGTATCTCCGAGGCCCTTATCAACACCGCATTCGGTATTTCAGGTTCAACTATTGCAATCATCGCATTCGGCTTCTTCTCTACCAAAATCGACGCCATGACATACGGCATTGATGAAGCAAGCTTCACGATCGTTCAAGACTTTGCAGCCAACAATTAATTGTCAACCTTAAGTTAAAACTCAAGCAATGCCAAAAATTAAAATGCCTAAAGGCTCTCCTACCATAGACATGACGCCTATGGTGGACTTGGCGTTCTTGCTTGTGACCTTCTTTATGTTGACGGCTTCTTTCCGCAACGCTGAACCCGTTACCGTCGAAACCCCATCTAGTATTTCAGATAAAATCATTCCAAAGAATGTTTTAATGGTGACCCTAGATAGAGACGGCCGCGTGTTCTTCAATCTTACGGATCCCGAAGCCCGCAAAGAAATGCTCAACAATATGCTCAGCAAATACAAAGTTTCTTTAAACAATGAGCAAATTGAAGAGTTTTCTTTTATGTCAACCTTTGGTTGTACCATGCAAGAACTTCCTGCATACATGAGCACCGAAGCAGCAAAACGCGCAAGTTTCCCAACAAAAGGAATACCCACCGATTCTACCAAAAACGAACTTTTAGATTGGCTTTCCTTTGCTGCAACTGCAGCTGGTAACTCTGGCCGAACCGCATTTGAAGCTGCAAAGCTCAAAGGCGTCCAACCCAAAATGGAAGATTTCAAGCCAAAGTTTGTGGTACGTGTAGACTCTAAAACTTTGTATAAAGACGCTGCTACTGTTATCGATGTGTTCAGAGAATTGAATCTGAATAACCTGAATTTTGTAACCTCTGCGGAAGCAATTCCCGTAAATTAAATTAGCACATGGCACAAATCGTAGAAAGCGGCGGCGGCGACCACGGCAAAAAAGGGAAGAAAAGAGCTAAGAAAGGATCTACCCACGTAGACATGACCCCAATGGTGGATCTTGCCTTTCTACTCCTCACCTTTTTTGTCTTGACCTCGACCTTTAGCAAGCCTAAGGTCATGCCGCTCAATTACCCAGCAAAAAAAATAGACGACGGTAAAAAAGCGCCAAGGGTAAACAATGCCGCCACCTTTATTTTGTCTGGTGACAAAGTTTACTATTACCGCAACGAATTTTATCCGAAATCCAAACCCGGACCCAATGGCCCTACTGTTTTCGAGGAGGCTAATTTTGGTTCCGGAGAAAATAGTGTCAGAAAATTGTTAGCTTCTTGGAACGAGTACGTTATTAAAAATAAGGTGGCTTTAGACAAGCAACTCGACAAAAAGCAAATTGCAGACACTACCTACGATCGCAAGCTCAACGAACTCACCGTCAAAAGAGAAGCGGTCAAGGTTCTGATCAAAACCGACGACAAAGCGCTTTGCAAGAGCTTTATTGATTTAGTTGACGAACTCAAGATTGCCAGTGTGGGCGTTATTGCCCCCACCGACTTGTCACCTGGAGAAAAAGAGTTATTAAAAGAAAAAAACTAACGCCATGACAGTCATTTATGTAATCGTCGCCCTCGTTACTGGCTTCTCTTTGTTCGACTATTATGTCAACAAAAATTGGGAAGCAATTACCTCTGTTAGCCGAAACGAAGCCGTCTTTGCTCACCGCAACCGCGAATACGGCGCCTACGTTCTTCGCTCCGGCTACAATAAGCGCATGTCGCTTATACTAGCCGGTTTAGTTGCATTTGCAGGGCTTGCTTTTACGGTTTCGTTTATCATCAAGAACCTACCTAAAGAAGAAATCAAAAAGCCACGTGTCAGCGAACAAAACTTCACTGTTACCACTCCTAAAGAAGACGTGCCGCCGCCGCCGCCAACGACACCACCCCCACCACCCATGACCCAAACCCAAGCGTTTATTGCACCGGTGGCCGAAGACGACTATGTCGAAGACGAAGTGGTTTCACAAGCGGAACTCAACAACGTTACTATTTCTGATGAAACCAACGAAGGTGACGAATCTTGGGGCTTAGCTAATACTCAAGAAGATGGACCAGGTCTCACGGATATTCAACCTGAAGCAGAAGCAGTAGTGGATGTAGCTGAAGAAGACGCAGCTTTCCCTGGTGGCTATGAAAAGCTCAACGCTTTCATTAATTCCAATTTGAATTATCCTGATGAAGCCATTGAACTCGGTGTAAAAGGACGCGTAGTAGTGCGCTTCGTTGTTGAAAAAGACGGACGTATCTCCAATGCCAGCGTTGAACGCCCAATTGTTGAATGCCCATCATGTAACAAAGAAGCCTTGAATGTGGTTAACAAAATGCCCGCCTGGACACCAGCTAAAACGTCTGGTCGTCCTGTAAGACTATGGGTGCGCGTTCCGATCATCTACGACACGCAATAGTCTATCACTATTCATCTTTCAATCCCCATCTCGATGGGGATTTTTTTTCCTTCAAAATATGAAATACATTCAACTTTCTTTGGGCTTATTGGTGGTTGTACTTTGCTTTGTATTTGCAATTGTTTTAATGGGTACGGACCTCTTTGAAATGGAAACCTGGAGGCGTTCTATCCTCACGGCCGTATTCATTGGCTATGGTCTGTTTCGCGGATGGCGCGTTTATAAAGCTTTTAAATCAAATTCAACACTATGAGAAATTTGTTATTTATGGCTATTGCCTTGCTCTTTGCGGCTTGCGATAACAACAATAACCCGTTTGTATACCAAAAAGACGCCCATGGGCGCGGCAAAACGCATTTGTATATCGAAGAATCATTCAAGCCGCTTTTTACCACTTGCATCGAAACCTTCATGAGCCAATACCCAAAAGCCAGAATTAAAGGTTATTTTGATGCTGAAAATAAGATCATTGAAGCTTTTTATAATAACAAAACTAAAACAATCGTCATTACCCGTGACTTCAATGACCAAGAAAAGGCCTACCTTAAAAGCAAAAATGTGTCGTACCACAGTGACAAAATTGCAACCGACGCCATTGCGCTCATTATGCATCCTGGCATAACAGATACGGTAATGAGCGTTGACCAAATCAAAGCCCTTCTTTCCAATAATAAAGCAGTTTTGCCGTCAAAAGCCGAAGTGAAACAAATTGTTTTTGACCAAAAAGGTTCAGCAAACTTCAATTTCATGACCAACATGCTTCAAATTGAACAATTAGCAGACCGTGTTGCCGCACTCAACTCCAACGAAGAAGTCATCAATTACGTCAAAACGCATCCAAATACAATAGGGGTAATTGGCCTCAATTGGATCTCTGACCAAGACGACCCAACTTCTCTTGAATTCATGGAAGGCCTACGCGTTGCAGCCGTTTATGATAAGGATCCAGAAACTGCCTACAAGCCTTATGCTGGCATGATTTACACCAAAGAGTATCCGCTGATTCGCGATATTTGGATCATCAACAAAGGACGCCGCTCCGGGTTGAATACCGGTTTTGTTCTCTTTATGAAAAAGGACGACAAAGGCCAACTCATTATACAAAAGTCGGGTTTGGTTCCTGCGCTCACACCAGTTCGGCTGGTTTTACAATAATTCAAGAAATAATAACAGGCACAATTTTTGTATCCCAAAAAACTAGGTTATTTTTGGCCCGAAATTAAAACGCAAATCTCATGAAACGCATCTTACTCCTCAGCACCATCTTGCTAACCGGTCTCAGCTATGCACAAACGCTTCAGCAAGCCATTGGCAAAACAGAAAACGAGCGTTACCTCGACGCCATCGCCGATTACAAGAAATTGGTTGCTGCTGACCCTATCAATGGTGACAACTACTTTTATTTTGGCGATTGTTACTTCGAAAAAGAAGAAATCGACTCTGCCAAAATGATGTGGAAGAAAGGTTATGAAGTCGATAAATTGCGTGCTTTACCGCTAGTTGGTTATGGTCGTGTTTTATGGCTCGAAGGTAAAACCACAGAAGCTGAAGCCGAGTTCACCAAAGCTTTGCTAATGACTAAAAAAAACAAGCTGAAAAAAGCTGAAGTGATTCGCGGTATTGCTGAAATCTACATCGAGGCACCTAACAAAAATATCGACAAAGCCCTTATTTTACTCGAAGAAGCTATTCTGAAAGATCCTACAAACGAAGACAACTACTTGCTCAAAGGCGATGCCCTCTACGCACGCAATTCTTCCGACGCTTCTGAAGCGCTCAAAGCTTACAACCAAGTGTTGGTGCTCAATCCAAAATCGCCGCGTGGTATTGTGCGTAAAGCGCTCATTTATCAACGCGCGAAAAACGAACCAGAAGCCAACAAAATGTACAATGAAGCCAAAACCATTGATCCAACATATGCACCGGCATACCGCCTCAATGCAGAGCTTTACCTCATGTTTGGCAAGAACAAGCAAGCCATTGAAAACTGGGAGAAATACCTTGAACTCAACAATAATACTGAATCTCGCTATCGTTATGCAAACGCTCTTTTTGCTGCCAAGGAATACACCGGCTTATTGAGCCAGTTGGAAGTGCTTAAAAACAGTGGCTTCAGCAACTTCTATACTGAGCGCATGTTTGCATTTGCCTACGCTGAAAGTACAGATTCTCTTAGCTTGGTAAACGCGCTCAATGCTTCTAATCGTTTCTTTGCTATCGTACCTGCGGACAAAATCAACTACCAAGACTACAAAGTACGCGGAAACACTTATCAAAAGCAGGGCAAAGATAGCTTAGCGATCATCGAATTTGAAAAAGCTGCGAGCATTAATGATATCTCGTACAAAGAGCTATCAAACGAACTTATCAAGCTTTATACAAAAAACAAAATGTACGATAAACTCATAAGTGCTTACGAATTACGTCGTCAGAAAAATGGAAAGCTACAAGCTCAAGAAGAATATGAACTTGGTAAGGCATATTATTTTGGTCGCAATGATTACAAAACTGCAGATAGCATTTTTCAAGTTGTTATTAAGAACGACAGCACCTATGTGCCTGGCTACATCTATCGTGGTCGTGCCAATTACAAAATGGATACCAATAATGAGAAATGGTTGGCCTTCCCTTATTACTTTAAGGTAACAGAGATTGTCAAGCCGGAAGACCGTACACAGCCATCTAAAAAAGCATTTGTTCTTGAGTCCTTGCGCTATGTTGCAGACTACTACTCAAAATCACCTGCAAAGGATCTCGACAAAGCGAAGTCTTTTTTTGAGCAAATCTTACAGGTAGAACCAAACGATCAAGTTGCCAAAAAAGCATTGGGTATCAAAGACCCTGCACCAGCAACTACACCAGGTTCTACGCCGAAGCCTGAGGCACCTGTGCGCAACTAAGGATGTTGCAAACTTAGGTAACGTGCAACGTACTTGCCGATAATATCAAATTCCAAATTGACCTCAGCACCTACAGTAAGGTCATGAAAATTTGTATGCTCATAGGTGTAAGGTATAATGCAAACTGAAAAGCTTCCTTTTTGCGAATCGACAACGGTTAAACTTGTGCCATTTACCGTAATTGAACCTTTCTCCACGGTAACAAAATCTTGTGGATGCGCAAAAGTAAAACGCCAAGAGCCGTTTTCGTCCTGAACGTCAGTGCACGTTCCAATGCAGTCGACATGGCCCTGAACCATATGACCATCTAGACGACCGCCAAGTTGCATGCAGCGTTCTAAATTGACTTTGGTGCCCACCACCCAAGATCCCAAATTGGTTTTGTTGAGTGTTTCTTGAATAGCAGTAACTGTATGTTGGTTGGCTTGCTGTGCCACTACGGTTAAACAACAGCCATTATGTGCTACGCTTTGGTCAATTTTAAACCCTGACGAAAGCAAAGAACCAATTGTAAAATGGATATTGCCCGCGTCGTGATCAATGGCGAGTACCTGACCAACTTCTTCGATGATTCCTGTAAACATAGTACAAACTTACGTAAAGTTAGGCGCTCGTGCACAAATCTTGAATGACGAGTTGCAAGGTCGTTCTGTTTTGATAAGTATTGGCACTGATCTGAAATGCAATATCGACAAAGAAACCCACGGCAAGTTCCGCCTCCAAAGTTGCTAAATTGAAACCAATTGCCTCGATGGCCACTTGGCTGTCTTCTTGAATGAGTTTGAGCTTAAGATGTGACCCTTTGAGAATCCGATAATCTAAAATCAAACATCTCTTGGCAAGAAATACAGGATGAAGATTGCCAGGGCCACAGGGCTCAAAGGCGTTCAAAATTTGCAAAATACGTTTGAAGTGAAGGGATGGATTACTTCCTAGCTCCGAAAATTTGAGTTGGGTGTCAATAGTGATTTTGGGTTCTAACTTTTGCTGTCCAAGTGCATTGGCTACAGCATTGTCGAAGGCATTCCTAAATGCATAGAATTGTTCAGGCATTAAGGTAAGTCCGGCTGCAAACTGATGCCCGCCAAATTGAAGGAGGTGCTCCTGACAACTTTCAAGGAGTTCATAAAGATGTAATGGTGCCATACAACGCGCAGAACCCGTCAGTACTCCATTAGATTCCGTCAATACTATTGTTGGCCTATAATGGGTTTCTATGAGCCTTGAAGCGACAATGCCTACCACTCCTTTGTGCCAAGTCGGATCAAAAACCACGGTAGCATACTGCTGCTCAAATAACGTATTGGCTGCGATTTGAGCGAGTGCTTCTACGGTGGTTTGTTGATCTAAGGCGCGCCGTGTAGTGTTGTCTGTATTGATCTCTAACGCAAGTTGGTCAATTTCATGTTGGTCTGAACTGCGCATCCAGTCTACGGCGCGCTGACCAGATGCAATTCTACCTGCTGCATTGATTCTAGGTGCTAGAGTAAAAACGACATCGCGCAAAGTCAGAGGCAATTGTTTAGTAGCCAGTTCGAGTATGGCTAAAAAGGCTGGCCGAGGGCAAGCATTGAGTTGCGCCAAACCTTTTGCGCAAAGTATTCTGTTTTCTCCGAGCAATTCAACGATGTCAGCACCGATAGACAAGGCAACTAAATCGAGACTTTCCTCAAGGGGAGCCTCATCTTTTTCGAGTTGCTGGTAAAGTCCTTGTAGTAATTTATATGCAACAGCACAACCAGAAAGTTCTTTGTAGGGGTAAGTACAATTGGGCTGTTTGGGATTCAGTACAATTGCAGCAGGAAGGGTGCTGTCTGGCTGGTGGTGATCACAAACAATACAATCAATACCCGCCACATTTGCACGCTCAAATTGATCGTGGGCTTTGATACCGCAATCTAGTGTTATGAGTAGTGTAATGCCTTGGCGAATGGCGTGTTCTATGCCTATTTTACTCACGCCATAGCCTTCTCGGTAACGATCTGGAATGTAGTGTTCACATTGGAGACCTAAGCGCTGAAGTTGCTCTGACATGAGGGCTACTGCGGTGGTGCCATCAACGTCGTAGTCTCCGTAAAGCAAAACGTTTTCTTGCCGACTGATGGCCTGTTGCAAGCGCCCTACTGCTGCATCCATGTTTTTCATGAGAAAAGGATTGTGCAGGGCTTGTGCAGTCGGATTAAAAAAATCAACGGCTTGTGCTCGGTTTTGTATTCCACGCAGTAAAAGAATTTCGGCAACAAAATTCGGTACCTGTAGTGCCGAAGATAGCGCCGAAATTTGAGGCGGTAAACTTGCTGGTCGCAAGAGCCAATTTGCTTTCATTCCCTAAAAGTACGTTTAAAAAACGGGGGTAAATTCCGTTAATCTACGTAGCTGAGCTTCAACATATTTGATCCGCCTAAGTCCTCAAGTGGAATCGATGCCACATTGATCACGACATCGCCAACATTCAAGTAACCATCTTCTTTCATCAAATGTTTGATATCTGCGATTGTGTGGTCAGTAGAAATTCGCTTATTGTAGTAAAATGCACGAACGCCCCACACTAAATTGAGTTGCGTAAGAATTTTGCGATTGTGCGTGAATACATATATAGGAGAAGCCGGACGTTGAGAAGCGATTTTATATGCGGTGTAGCCAGAAAAGGTCATGGTGATGATGGCATTGGCCTCTACGCGTTGAGCCAAACGGCAGGCATTAAAACAGATGGAATCGGAAATAAAACGCCGGCTTCCTTTGGGTGGCAATTCTTCTTTATGGTACATACTGGGGTGCTGTTCCATCTCTTTGATGATGTTGGCCATGGTTTGCACCACTTGTACAGGATATTGGCCTACCGAAGTTTCGCCAGAAAGCATGACGGCATCGGCGCCATCAAGGACCGCGTTCGCTACATCATTGACCTCGGCTCGGCTCGGGGTAAGGCTATTTAGCATGGATTCCATCATTTGGGTTGCTACAATAACCGGCTTTGCTTTGGAAACCGATTTGCTGATGATCATTTTTTGAATGAGCGGCACATTTTGATATGGAATCTCGACGCCGAGGTCACCACGGGCCACCATTAGGGCGTCGCTGAGTTCTATGATTTCATCGATATTCTTAAGTGCCTCTGGTTTTTCAATTTTGGCAACAACCTTTGCAATGCTTCTTTTTTTGGCTATTCTTTCTTTGAGATCTGAAATACACTTTGAACTTCGCACAAAAGATAAACCAATCCAGTCTACACCTAGTTTGAGTGCGAAGTTGAGGTCTTCGATGTCTTTTTCTGTAAGAGACGGCATCGATATTTTCGTGTTCGGAAAATTGACACCTTTTTTTGAGCACAATAAACCACCTTGAATGACGAGGCAACGAATCTTTTCTTTTTTATCCGTTTCGAGTACTTCAAGTACCAACTTACCGTCGTCGAGCAAAATACATTCGCCGGGATTCACGTCACGGGGTAATAAATGATAGTTGATTGAAAATCTTTGGTTATTACCAAGAACTTTTTCCACCACAACCTCGATGTGTTGCCCCTCCTCTATGAGCACGCCATTGTTTTCCATTTCGTGCGTACGGATTTTGGGGCCTTGTAAATCGGCAAGAATGCCTACGTTTAATCCGAGTTCGTCATTGAGCTCACGGATAAGCGCTACAGCACCTGAATGATCTTGATGACTTCCGTGTGCGAAATTCAAACGACAAACATTGAGGCCAGCGCGCATCATGTCTGCAAGTACTTCTTTTTTAAGTGAGGCTGGGCCCATAGTGGCCACTATTTTGGTGTTTTTCATGTCAGCTTGTAAGGTAATCTAAAATGTCAAATTCTTCGTGGTTGAATTCAAACACGGCAACCACACCGTTGATTTTTCTGAGTTGATCAATCAAATCTATAGGCTCATGTGAAAAGTTTTCTTTGAGTACTAAAAAATAATCAATCATTGGCCGATCTGCTTGCAAGAGTTGTTGCTCTTGCTTGTTTTTGATCAAATAAAAACGCGTGAGCAATTCTTGGTCCTCGAAAAAAAAATAACTAAATGCGTGTTGCGCTTTTAGTTTCGGGATAAACATTTCAAAGTGTTTGGTTTGTTTCTCGAGGAGAATACCAAGTGTTTGATTGAGCTCCCAACAGAGTCGGTAATCGGCAAAAGCAGTAGAAATTCCGTAAACTTCGAAGGGTTGTTCGTCGTCGAGGGTGAGTTCGTATTTTTTAACTTTTCCCATTGGATTCAAATTTACTCATTTAATGCCAAACAGAACATCAACAAAAGATTGTCAATTCATTTATTTACGGGAAAGTTCAGCGTTTGCTTTAATGTTTAAATTTGTTCTTAGAAACGATCATATGCGCGCATTCTCTCTCTTCATTTGCTCTATTTTACTCATTGCTGGGTCAATCTCTTTTGCCCAACCTGATAAAATGATTACCAACCGGGACAACTACTTTTGGCAATTTGGCATTGCTTGGACAACCACTGACGATGACGGCCAAGAACTCAACCCAGTTCCAATCGATCAATTGCACGGCCTACCCTTTCCATCGAGATTGTATGCGGACCGTTACATCTACAATGGTTGGAGCGTCGAGGGGGTTCTCGGAGCGCAACCCTATAAATCAGACAGGTTGGTCAACGATTCCATTAATGTCAATGGTTTTATCGGCTATTTCGACGCTGCACTGAAGTACTCTTTTTATAAGCAATTAGGACGCGGTGCCATTGATCCATATTTAGGTTCCGGCCTAGGATTCAGCCTGCGCAATGCTGACGCTAAACAAAGCGCTCCAATGCTGACGCCAACGGTTAATTTATCCGCAGGCTGCACTTTTTGGTTAAGTAAACAAATTGGGCTACAGGCTCAGGGTGTTTATAAATTTGGACTTGTAGATATTTTAGGGAGTGCTTCTTATAGTCAGTACAGCCTTGGTTTGGTGTACCGCATAGAAAAAACAGATGGCTACAAAAGTGATTTTCATAAGCCGAAGTACAAGCTACCTAGAAAACCCTCCAGAATCAAAGTCGAAAAATCGACAGACGAATCTTAGTTAGAGACAGTCATTCGTTTTTTGGTCTCTTGTTGAGCTGTAATGATACCATAATAGTAAACACCATTTGCTAGCTTGGCGCTATCGTAGCGCAAGATATGGCCACCCTTCTCAAATTCTTGATTGGCTAATTCTGCAACCAATTGTTTGTTTTGCCAAATGGCAAAACGCACATGAGTGGATGCAGGACACACAAAATAAAATGCTAACTCACCATTAGCGGGTTCTTGATCTAAGGTATACAGTTCACAAAAGTCTTGGTGTTGCACTTGTCCGCGTTGAAAGCGCCTGAGTAAGGCCCTATAGGCAATCACAGCCAGTAAAATGAGAAAAGAGACGAATAAAAATTTAACAATTGCTTCCATTAAAGAGAGATGATGCCGGGAATTAACGCGGCGCGTTCATAAACTGCGATGATGTCGTCGGCCGAGAGCATGATTTCTTTGGCGCTAAGACTGACATATTTTCCGTTACCGGAATGATGGTAACTAATTTCACTGTTGGCATTGAATAAAGCGGTGACTTGCGCTAAATGATGATTGTCATTGGGAACTATAAATTTGAACATATAAAGGTTCGGCCAGTCTTGTTGTTCGAGTTGAGCTTTAAGTGCATCGAAGGTTCTCATGACACAAAATTACGAACTTGTGTCAGACCAAAGCAAGCAATTTTTATATTTGTTTACATGCGCATCTATAATCTGTTTTTGCTTGCCCTCGGGTTTGTACTTTTAGCATTTGCTTATTGGCCAAGCACTCCGCAATCGTCTGCCTGCAGTGATGAAATGCAGCTATGCCAAACTCAAGTATTAGCTGACCAAGATCCAAATACCTACACGATTCAACTCAATAACCGCTTGGTAGAATACATGGACCGATCTGTCAAGCAGGGGATACAACCAGTTGCCAATACCAACGGCCTGCGTCGTGCCTATCGTGCCAAAAAATTAGTTCTGGTGAAGGCCAATACTGGTTTTCGGTTAGATACCTTTCAATATTCCTATGCTTTTTTGACGCCCTATGCAGAAGAAATACTCAAAGAAATTGGCCGCGCATTCAATGATTCTTTAGCGCATACACCACTCGCAGGTTGCGAGCTCATTGTGACCTCCATGACACGCACCAAGCATACCGTTTCAAAGCTGGTGCGCAAAAACCGAACTGCAGTTAATAGAAGCCCTCATCTGAATGGCAATGCATTTGATTTCTCATATGCGCGCTTTGCTTCCGATGAGCCACTTAATCAGAACCAAAAACAATATTTACAAGCCACGATCTCTCGTATTTTACTTGAATACAAAAAGAAAATCAAAATCTGGGTAACATTTGAGAAGCAAGAAGAATGCTTGCATGTGGTTGCCCGAAAAGGCAGATAATTGTAAATTTGCCTATGCGTTTGCAACTTCTTCTTCTTCTTCTTCTTCTTAGCTTCTCCACCTATGGTCAAAAGCAAATCAATGCCATTCGCTGTAATGAAAAAATCACAATAGACGGCAAGTTACAAGAAGCAACCTGGTCTAAAAATCCCGAATTCAGCCCTTTTATTCAAATCAAACCAGAACCAGGTAAACCCTCAAAAAGTCAGACCAGCATTCAATTATGCTATGACCAAGACGCCATTTATTTTGCATTTTATTGTCAAGATCCACCTGACTCCATATCAAAAGTGCTCTCCTTGAGAGACGATTACAATCCGAACTGCGACATCATTGGGATTTTTTTAGACACCTACAATGACAATCAAAATGGTTTTTATTTCGGTCTCACAAGCCGCGGCGTTCAACTAGATGCTAAAATTGCAGCCAATGACTACAATGATCAACTTAACCTTGTTTGGCATAGCGCAGTTGAGATAGTAGAAAATGGCTGGATTGCAGAGATCAGGATCCCCTATTCTGCTTTGCGTTTTCCGCAAAAAGAGGTGCAAGATTGGGGCATCAATATCGGCAGGCAAATTGCGCGTTTGCGAGAAGAATCTTCTTGGGTAGCTGTAAATCCTGACCTTGAGAATATGCTGCTCGAAAGTGGAGATATCACAAACCTTTCCAATATCAGTCCACCACTTCGTTTGGCACTTATTCCGTATGTGTCTACCTACGTCGACGAAATCAGAAACGAAGACAACTCAAAAAGTTTACTGCGTTCTTTTAATGGCGGAATGGACATCAAATACGGAATCAACGAAGCTTTTACCCTCGATCTTACTTTAGTTCCTGATTTTGGTCAAGTCGTTTTTGATCAGCAAGTTTTAAACCTAACTCCCTTTGAGATACAATTCAATGAAAACCGCCAATTTTTTACTGAAGGCATGGAGCTCTTCAACAAAGCGGGCATTTTTTACAGCAGAAGAATTGGCATTCAAGCGCCTTACAAGGTTACACAAACCATGCTCCAACCAAATGAGTACCTCGAGAATGTTCCGGGCTCCTCGCAACTTTACAACGCTTTTAAAATTTCTGGCCGCGACAGTCATGGCCTTGGCATTGGGTTTTTCAATGCTGTCAATGCAGAACAAATCGGCACAGCAGTTTCCACCCTTGATAACAGCAAAAGAGAGGTGCTGGTCTCTCCGTTGACCAATTACAACGTACTCGTTTTTGATCAAAATTTGAAGAATAATTCTTCCTTAACGTTTACTAACACCAGTGTTTGGCGCGCAGGTTCGTTTTACGATGCCAATGTTTCTGCTTTCAATTTCAACCTGAATACCAAAGACAACAATTACAATATCAACGGCAAAGGAATTCTATCGGCACAGCTCGATGCCACAAACACACTCGGACACAACATAAACTTAAACGTCCAGAAGCAACGTGGTGCACTCATTGGCGGCTTGGGTTATTTACAGGAATCTGATACTTATGACCCCAATGACCTTGGTTTTAATTACAATAACAACCGCAGAATTTTTGAAGCGAGTGTGGCCTATCGAAATTTCACACCCAAGTGGCAACATTTAATGAAGTGGAGTATGAACGCTTCATTTTCACAATCCTATCTCTATTTGCCAAATGTATTTACGAGCAATATGTTTTCGCTCAAAGCGTTTGCGGTTAGTAAAAAATTCAATGCATTTGGCCTAAATGCTGGCACTGCCCTACAACCTAGTAAGGATTATTTTGAGCCTAGAACTTGGGGGGCAGTATTTACCGTTCCCCAATTTGCATTTTTCAATTATTGGTTCTCAACTAATTATCAACGTAAAATTGCTTTAGATGCCGGTGCTAGCATGGATATTTATTACAACAACCCTTGGAAACAGTACGCCTATAATTTTGAACCTCGTATTCGGCTTTCTGATGCCATCTTTTTGGTTTATTCATTTGAGAAAGAGCTACAAATCAATAGTCTTGGATATGCCATCCCATTTGCTACACCAGTGCAATCCTATCAAGGTATTTTATTCGGAAAGCGCGACCGCAATACCACTATCCAATTTATTTCTTTAGACTACATTGTAACCAACAGAATGTCATTAAGCTTGCGTTTGCGCCATTATCGTTCGACGCTGAAATACCAAAATTTCTCTATTCTTCAGCAAGATGGCAGCCTAAACCCTTTACCAGATTTCAATGGCCTTACTGTCGAAGGAAAATCTGCCTACGATATCAATTACAATGCATTTACCATTGACTTTATGTATCGCTGGGTGTTTATGCCCGGAAGTGAAATCAATATTGTTTGGAAAAATGCGGTGTTCTCCAATAACGATGCCGTTAATGTGGCTTATTGGCAAGACCTCTCTGGCACGCTCCAAAACGGCGCGCTCAACAGTTTTTCTATTAAACTGATTTACTGGCTCGATGCCCAACAATTGCGCAAAGACCGTAGCTTTTTACCACGCTGAGTATTCTCCGTCGCCGTACACGTAGGCGCGGTCGCTGGCCTGATCAGGTTCAGATTCCGAAAAATACGGGTAAACCACTTTGTTCTGATGCAATACCAATTTACCGTTAGGCACCTCTATGTGCAACACGACTTCTTGATCGCGCAAACGATCTTTTGCAGGAAAAGAAAAACCACTTGAAATCACTAATTTACCTCCCTCCAACAGACATGGAAACTGAATATGTGCAGCTCTCTGATTGGCTTTTAAATAAGAGGACCCATTTGCTTTTTTCTCAATACGCACATGAAATAAACTGTCATTCGAAGCGGTGTATTCAATAGCAATACCGCTGTTGTAAATTTGACCGTTATCCACGAGTAACAAGCCTTGTTCAGGATTTCTTGTTGGCTGAAAACCTTCTTTATTTAGTTGAAATCTTTCGTGATTAAAGGCTTTAAGGTGCAGCTCGGTTGAAACTTCAATTTGCAGCGAATCTCCAAAATAAGTGCCTTTTTCAGCACTCATGCCGCCATCGATAGCGAAGGATTTAGCAGTAGAAACCCCAGCAAAAATCAGTAAAACAATGCCAATAATAGAAATGGCGCTAAAGAGCCCTAGCGCTGTTCGCATCCATTTGCCTTGAATAGTCAATAACAAACGCAAACCGATTAACATACTTGATAAAGCCATGGAAAAAGCAATCAAGGCGGCACCCAAATAAATGAAATCAAGGATTTGACCTGTTTCAAAAAACAGTGCGCTCAGTTCACCTAAAGAGGTGAACTCACCATTGATTTGTGCAGGAATGAGTTTTGGATCGACAAATAAAAAGATGGTTGCACTCACCAGAACAAAAAGACCCCACACAAAAAGTAAAACACCTAATGCCTTACTTATAAAATCTACAAATCTTTTAGCCGTATCGCTTATGCCTGAACCTGTGCGCAATTGATTAGACCATTTTTTGGTATTCTTTTCAACACGCTCAGCTGCTTCTTTGAACTCCGTTTTTATGCTTTCGACATTTACAGGCATTCCTTTCATTTGCAGCTTTTCACTTGCCGTTTTGGCTACAGGCGTGATAATCCATAAAAGGATATAAATTGGTATGCCCGAACCAAATACCATGGTAAATAGGACAAAAGCAACGCGGACAAAAACAACATCTATATTAAAATAAGCTGCAACGCCGCTGGCAACGCCACCAAGTATGGCGCTCTCTTTATCTCTAAAAAAGCGCTTTTCTGCAGCCCAGGTTTCCGTTTTTTCAAATTTTGCCTGATCTGATGAAATATTTTCATCGTCGCCAAAAGCCTCAGGGCTTCCAAGCAACTGAATAATTTGCTCGATGATATGTAATTGAACGACGGGTTGACCGCTCACTTTTTCTTGAAGCAATTCGACGATTCTAAGCTCGACATCTTGGATGATTTCCTCTTTACCTTCTTCGTGCTGCAAGACCCGATTTAATTCGTTCAAATAGGCACTGAGCTGCTCATAAGCTTGGTCTTCAAGGATAAAAGCAAACCCTTGGATATGAATTGAAACGGTTTTATTCATGATTTTGAATTTTGAGTAAGTGTAGAAACGGCCATATTTAGTTCTTCCCACGTTTTGGAAAGGTCTTTGTAAAATTGTTCTCCTTTTGAGGTGATTTTATAATATTTTCTGGGCGGTCCAGCGTTAGATTCTTCCCAACGATAAGTCAAGAGCTCGAAGTTTTTAAGGCGCGTCAACAAAGGATATACCGTTCCTTCCACCACAAGCAACTGAGCAGCCCTCAATTTTTCTAGGATTTCTGAAGGATAGGCCTCTCCTCTATGAAGGATACCGAGAATACAATATTCCAAAATACCCTTTCGCATTTGAGATTGTGTGTTTTCTACATTCATCAAATAAAATTTTATACAAAGTTATATGTTTTATTTTGGTATTATGCAATACATAGTACTAAAAAAATAAAAAAGGCCCGGAATATAGGCCTATTTAAAGCTGCTAACTTACTTTACTTCAAGCACTTGAAATAATCAAAAGGTTCTAGGCACACATTGCATTGATAGTGCGCTTTACAAGCCGTACTGCCAAATAAACTCACCATACGGGTATCTTTACTCGTACATTTAGGGCAAGCTACCTTCGGGCCATCGGCAAATAAAACACCTTTATCAGGTTCATTGACTGGAGGAGCAATACCGTACATACGCAATTTTTGACGGCCTTCTTCGGAAATCCAGTCAGTGGTCCAGGCTGGGCTCAAAATATGTTTTACTTTGGCGTTATGGATGCCTTTTTCTTTGAGTTTAGCCAATAAATCAACCTCGATTTGTTGCATGGCAGGGCAGCCGCTGTATGTTGGGGTAAGCTCCACTATCCAAGCGTCGTTATTTAAATATATTTGCTGAACTACGCCTAAATCCGTAATCGTAAGAACTGGTATTTCAGGGTCGCTTACTTCAGCCAAAAAAGACCGTATTTGATCGGCATTTACCATTCCATATTTGGATAGGCTCTTTGCATGTATTGGAGATCAGAAAGAATATAACCCATGTGTTCTGAGTGGCGCCCCTCGCGACCACCTTCGAATTTCCAATTATGGGCTGGAACAGAAAGTGTAGCTTCCGCTAAGATATCTTTAACCGTTTGATTCCATTTTGCTTGGATGATTTCCAACTTGGGAACCAATCCTGCCGCATGCAGACTGTGGTCGTGCGCGTTTTCGTAGAAGAGCTCGTTGGTATAACGCCATAAATGATCAATGGCATCTTGGGCACGTTGGTGTGATTCTTCCGTACCATCGCCGAGGCGAACAACCCATTCAGAAGAATGCTTCAAATGGTAACGCGTTTCTTTAACAGATTTGGCCGCAATTGCAGCTATTTGTTCTATTGGACTCTGCATTAATGCTTCCCATAGCGGCAAACGAAAAGCGTCAAAGAAAAACTGACGAACAATGGTCATGGCGAAATCACCGTTGGGCTGCTCGACTAAAAGGGCATTCTTGTATTCATTTTCGTAACGCAAATAAGCCAATTGGTCGTGGTTGCGTCCTTGGCCTTCGAGCGTAGCAGCAAAGTCATACAAACTGATTGCCTGCCCAATAAGATCAAGGGCAATATTGGTTATGGCAATGTCTTCCTCAAGGATAGGACCGTGCCCACACCATTCTCCAAGACGTTGACCTAAAATAAGACTGTCATCAGACAAGCGCAATATGTATTCAAATAGAGCAGCTTCTTGCATCATTACATGTGTTTAACGCCATCTGGCACTTCGTAAAACGTAGGATGACGGTATATTTTGGTATCCGAAGGCTCAAAAAAAGAGGCTGCTTCGTCGATGTCCGTAGCGTGAATATGCGCAGACTCAACTACCCAGATGCTGATGCCCTCTGATCTTCTGGTGTAAACGTCTCGGGCATTTTCAAGTGCAAGGGTGGCGTCCGGAGCACGAAGACTACCGACATGTTTGTGGTTTAAGCCTTGTTTGCTTCGGATAAAAACTTCCCAAAGAGGCCATTGTGATGTTGACATTTGTTGTTGATTTGATTAGGCTGTTTTCTTTAATGCTCTCTTTTTGGCAAAAGCATTTGCTGCTTCGCGAACCCAAAGGCCATCTTCTTTGGCTTTAATTCGGGCCTCAAGTCTTTCTTTGTTGCACGGGCCATTCCCCTTTACGACTTGCCAAAATTCATCCCAATTGATTTCGGAGAAGTCATAATGACCGCGTTCTTCATTCCATTTTAAATTTGGATCTGGAATGGTAAGGCCGAGTATTTCAGCCTGAGGAACGGTGGCGTCCACAAAGCTTTGACGCAATTCGTCGTTGGTAAAACGCTTGATTTTCCATTTGATAGATTGATCAGAGTGCGTTGAGTCGGCATCGCTGGGACCAAACATCATGAGGGCTGGCCACCAAAAACGATTCATGGCATCTTGCGCCATGGCTTTTTGTTGGGGTGTGCCGTTGCATAATTTTATTAATGATTCGTAACCTTGACGCTGATGAAAAGATTCTTCTTTGCAAATTTTAACCATGGCGCGTGCATATGGGCCATATGAAGTACGGCAAAGTGCAACTTGATTCATGATGGCTGCACCATCTACAAGCCAACCAATAGCACCGATATCTGCCCATGTGAGCGCTGGATAATTGAAAATGGAAGAATATTTGGCTTTACCGCTGTGTAAATCATCGATGGTTTGCTCGCGGTCTGTGCCGAGTGTTTCTACGGCAGAATACAAATACAGTCCGTGACCAGCTTCATCTTGAACTTTAGCTAACAAAACCGCTTTGCGTCTTAAATTGGGTGCTCGGGTAATCCAGTTACCCTCCGGAAGCATCCCAACTATCTCGGAGTGTGCATGTTGAGAAATCTGACGCACCAATGTTTGTCGGTATTCGTCCGGCATCCAGTCATTGGGCTCGATTTTGATCTCTCTAGCGATTTTATCGTTAAAGTGACGTTCTTGTTCTGCTTGGGTCATGATACTTACAATTATGATGAAACAAATATAGAAAATAACTACGCCTTCAAAACATCATTGAGGTCAGTTTGTTCATAGATAGTTATTGGTTGAGGCTTGCGCAATATTGCTTACTTTTGACCCAGATTAATTTCAACGATGTCAACACAGTTTCATTCTCTCATTGTCAGTGACCTTCGCCACGAAACCGAAGGGTGTGTTTCGGTGGCATTTGAGGTTCCTCAAGACCTGCAAAACCAATTCAACTTTGTAGCTGGGCAATACCTTACCTTTAAAGTCAACCTCGACGGTGAAGAAATCAGGAGGTCCTATTCATTGTGCAGCGCACCATACGAAAAAACCTGGCGCGTAGCCATTAAAGAAATCCCAAATGGCAAGTTTTCGTCTTTCGCCAACCACAATTTAACAATAGGTGCTGGCTTAGAAGTGATGGCCCCAATGGGTAATTTTAAGTTTGAACCCAACGCAAATGCGCAAAATCATTATGTACTTTTTGCAGCAGGTAGCGGTGTTACACCCATCTTTTCCATCCTCAAAACGATCCTAATTGCCGAACCCCAAAGTACGGTGACCTTGTTTTATGGCAATAAAGGCATGACTGAAATCATTTTCAGAGAAGAACTCGAGGCGATTAAAAACCGCTTTTTGGATCGCCTCAACCTCATCCATATTTTTTCAAGAGAGAACATAGGCGTGCCCCTCCTCAAAGGTCGCATCGATGCAAGTCGTACGCAAAAATTACTCCGCGCTTTTCTCAAAGATCAAACGATAAATGGCGCATACATATGTGGGCCACAAGACATGATTCTTGCCGTCAAAGACGAATTGCTTGCCTTTGGTGTTGCAGCCAATCAAATTCATTTTGAACTCTTTCATGCGGCGCCCATTGTAACAAAAGCCGACGATAACACCCCAAAAGCTGCTGCATTTGAATCCCATATTGAACTCATAATGGATGGAGAAATCACCAATTTCTACTTGTCATCTGATGGGCCATCAATCCTTGATGCAGCCTACAAAGCGGGCGCCGATGCCCCTTTTGCTTGTAAAGGAGGTGTATGCTGTACCTGTAAGGCCAAAGTTTTGCGCGGCGAAGTCTCCATGGATGTCAATTATGCCCTGACACCAGAAGAAGTAGAACAAGACTATGTACTCACTTGCCAAGCGCATCCTAAAAGCAGCGATATTCTCATCTCATTTGACGACTAATTATGGGTTTTTTCGACAGATTCAAATCAAATAAAACAGACACGCTTCCCAAGGGTGCTCACCTTTTGGACGTCAAGTCCGTTAAGTCACTTTCAGATGCATCGGTACAAATCGAATTCAATGTTCCGTCAGATCTTGAGCAACAATTTCGTTTTCAGGCAGGTCAGTACCTCACTTTAGAACTCGATATCAAGGGTGAAAAATTGCGTAGGTCCTACTCTATTTGTAGCGGTGTCGATGAAAGTCTTTGTATCGGGGTTAAGGCAATACCTAATGGGAAAGCTTCCACCTTTCTACAACAAACAAAAGCGGGTGACCAAATCGTTGTATTTGAACCCGAAGGAAATTTTGTATGGAAACCTGAACACAAAAAAAATGTGGCTATTGCTGCAGGGTCAGGCATTACACCCATCATGAGCATGCTCAAAACGGCAGGTGTAAAAGCAGAATTTCATTTGTTTTACGGCAATAAATCTGAACAAAGTGGCCTATTTATCGAAGAAATCCGTGCACTTCAAAATACCACTACACAATTCTATTTCTCCCAGGAAGTCAAGGAGGGTGCAGTACATGGCAGAATCGATGACGAAGCACTGCGCGCACAAATTAAACAGCATTTGAACTTACTGCAAGCCGATGCGTTTTTTCTTTGCGGACCTCAACAAATGGTAGAAAGCGCCGAAAAAACATTGGCCTTTTTTGGTGTAAGCCCTCAAAAAATTCACAAAGAATTATTTTTCGTCAGCGAAGCAAAAGCACCTATTGAAAGTGCCAATTATAGCGGCAAGAGCCGTGTTAAGGTCATGATCGACGGCGAGATAGCTGAGTTCGACATGAAAGGACAAGATAAAAGCATTCTCGAGCTTTCTGAAAAAGCTGGGTTGGATGCTCCTTTCTCTTGCAGAGGTGGCGTTTGTTCTTCTTGCAGAGCAAAAGTTTTAAAGGGCAGTGCCAGTATGCGCATGAACCATTCTCTTACGGATGCCGAAGTGGCAGAGGGATACATCCTTACCTGCCAAGCCCATGCCACAAGTGAAGAATTAATCGTAAGTTTCGATGAGTAAAACAGTTGTCATTCTCGGTGCGAGCCAAGGCATAGGTGCGGCACTTGTGAGATATTTTGCGGCCTTACCAAACACCAATGTTGTTGCATTGTCAAGAAATCTTGCTCATATGCAAGACAGCTTTACCTACAACAATGTACAGTGCTTTGCCTTGGATATTGCCAAAGATGTACACCAGCAAATTCAGCAGCTCCCGCTGAATGCTCCAATCGATATTTTGATCAATAATGCAGGTCTTCTGATCAATAAACCATTTGCAGCATTAACGCATGATGATTTCACCGAAAGTTACCAAGTCAATGTCATTGGCATAATGGAAGCTACGCAAGCGCTGTTGCCTAAACTTGCAACGCAAGCACACATCGTCAACATTAGCTCAATTGGCGGTTTTCAGGGCAGTCTTAAATTTGCGGGCTTGGCAGCATATTCTACCTCAAAAGCTGCTTTGTGTGCTTTTACGGAGCTTTTTGCTGAAGAATATAAAGCAACCAACTGGCATATGAATTGTCTTTGTCTAGGAGCAGTTCAAACCGAAATGCTCGAGGCTGCTTTTCCAGGCTATATTGCCCCTACCCAACCAGCTCAAATGGCTCAGTTCATTGCAGACTTTGCTTTGCACTCAGGTGCTTTCTTGAATGGAAAAATCATTCCTGTTTCCAGCAGCAACCCGTAATTTCGTAACTTCGTTAGGTGAAGTTCCTAAGGAGTTTGCTTTTTTGGTGTTGCGTAAGCCCAGTGCTTGCACAAGATATCCATTGGACCCAATTCAACAACAATCCGATTTTTCAGAATCCTGCAGGTGCCGGAAACTTTAACGAAGACCTACGCCTCACAGCCAATTACCGCACCCAATGGCGCAGTGTCAGTATTCCTTTTCAGACCACCGCCATTGCTGCCGACACCAAATACAAACAATTTGGACTGGCAATAAATTATTTTCACGATCAAGTAGGCGACGGCAAATTCCAAACCAATGAAATGCAACTGAGTCTGTGCAGGCCTCTTCAAATCAATAAATCACATCAATTAAGAGGTGCCATTCAATTTGGATTTAACCAAAGACAACTCAATAGCAACGCTTTTTACTTTGACGCTCAATTCAACGGCTATATTTTTGATCCGAATGCCCCGACCAACGAAACTTTTCAGACAGCCTCTATGAGTAAACCCATGCTCGGGCTGGGGCTCATTCACCAATATCAAATCAACTCAAAGATTGATATTCAGACTGGCCTTGGCTTGTTCAACCTAACGCGCCCTAATCAGAGCTTTTTTGTGGACAATACCCAAAGAGATATACGCCTTAACCTATTTAGCTTGCTTCGCTATAGTTACACCAATGAACTCTCTTTTGAACCAAGTTTTCAATTGCAATTTCAAGGCCCGTATAGGGAACTTACAATCGGTGGCACTTCCACCTATCTCTTTTCGAAAAAAGACAAAATTTTCCTGAGTGGGGGCTTGTGGTGGCGCACCCAAGACGCTTTTTGTTTGCAATTTGGAATGGCAAGAGGTCCGCTGTATTGCGGCGTTTCTTATGACTTTAATTATTCTTCTTTAGTTCCTGCAAGTCGTGGCAGAGGTGCTTTTGAACTCAGTTTACGCTATGTTTTTAGCAAGTTTCGACCTGCCCCAATTCAATACAGATTATGTCCCGATTTTATCTAATTTGCTTTCTTTTAGTTGCTACGCAAACATGGGGACAAAAGCAACTCCTAAAATTAGTCGCACACGCCGATCAACAAGTTGTAGCGCTCGATTACATTGAAGCACTCAAGTACTATCAACAAGCACTTGAACTCGAACCAACTTCACTTGACCTACAATGGAAAATTGCACAAACCAATGCGCAATTCAAAGACTACAAAACTGCGGCAAGATTTTACTTAAAAGTCTACCAACAAGATTCTGACGGCCAACGCTATCCTACAGCACAACTTCAGTATGCGCTCATGCTCAAGCAACAAGCAATGTACAAGGAGGCACTTGGGCAATTTAAAGAGGTTAAAAAATTCTTTTCCGAAGACAAAACAAGTGCTGCTTACCTTAAAGCCAATCAAGAAATATTGGCTTGTACTTGGGTGCTCAAGCAACTAAAGTTTTTGAGTGCTGAAGAAAACACCCCTCTGATACCGCACCCGCTCAACACCATAGATGCCGAATTTGCACATGGTTTTTACAATGATACCCTGATTTATAGCGCGCTCAAAGCAGATTCTCTCGCCGAAGATCAAGAACAAGTCTACAGCACAAACTACAAGCTGAATTTGTACCAATTTCCTGCAATGGCACCCAAAAACACCGGTATGCTAGTAGGTCAAAAACCACAATTTGAATATGGTAATTTTAGCATTTCACCAGATTATTCATTCGGATTCTGTAGTGAGTGTGAGCGTATTGCTTTAGGTTTAAAATGTAAAATTGTTCGAATACTTCCTCAAGAAAACAGCTGGCTTTTAGATTCTACTTTCAAAATAGATGATTCAGAGGGCAACTACTACAGCATGCCGCATATTTTTGAACTTAATAAAAAAATGCAACTTGTCTATTGTTCGCAGAATGCAGAAGGACTTGGTGGTACTGATCTTTTTTTAGCAACTTTAAATGAACATGGAGCCATTTTAAATAGCCAAAATCTGCGTGCGCTCAATTCTGTAGAAAACGAAGTGTCACCATGGTTTGACCCACTCCTACAAAGACTTTATTTCTCTTCGACCTGGCATGCTGGCTTTGGTGGCTTGGATATATTCTACAGCAATCTTCAAGCCGATGGCAGTTTTGGCCCGCCAATCAATCTAGGCATGCCATACAATAGCGCCGCCAACGATTTGTACTTTTTTTGTGAGGACGATACAGCTTTCTTGAGTTCAAATCGATTGGGAAGTTTATATGCCTCGCACCCTACCTGTTGCAGTGATGTCTTTTTCACTTACCTCGACAGACCCCAACCCAAGCAAGAACAAACAAGTACCCAAGCTGTACAAATTGTTCAATTACCCATTCGTCTCTATTTTGAGAATGATCATCCTAATCCAAAAAGCACAGCCGAAACCACTGAATTTTCTTATGAAGAAACCTATGTGAAATACAAAAGCCAATACCCTTTGTATTTACAAAACGTGCAGGAAGGCCGGGATACCAGTGCCGCAAGGTATCAAGCGCAATCTTTATACACTTTCTTTGAAAACGATGTAGATAAAGGCATGAACGATCTCGCTTTTTTCAGAGAACAAGTTTGGCAAGCCTTACAATCAGGGCAACAAGTAAGTATTATTGTTCAAGGCTTTGCAAGTCCGTTGGCCAAATCGGATTATAACGTACATTTGACCAAACGTCGTATTGCTTCAATTATCAATTATTTCGAAGAAGTCGACGGCGGAAAATTTTCGGCCTACATGCAAACAACACCGAGTCGCTTACAATTTATTGAAGTACCCATGGGTGAATTTCAAGCGAAAAAAGAGGTCAGTGACAATTACTACGACCAACGCAACTCAGTCTATTCCAAAGATGCCTCCTTAGAAAGACGCATAGAAATCATTGAATTGCGTACCCAAACCATTTCGCCCAAATGATTCCAAAGCAACGTATCCATTTCCTTGATTTTAGTCGCAGCGTAGCCATACTCATGATGCTCCAAGGTCATTTCATTTCAATGACACTTGATAGCTACCCTACTTTTATGGCTGAAGTGCGTTTGAATGGATCTTCAGGCAATGTTTGGTTCAGCATTTGGGGATTTTTAAGAGGTCTCACTGCTCCTTTGTTTTTTACGATATCAGGATCTGTTTTTACCTACTTACTTCATAAGGAATGGCAAAAGGGTAAACTCCCTTTTTTTCAACTTCAACGGGTTCGGAAAGGGCTTAAACGCGCCACAAGTCTAATCATTATTGGCTACCTTTTACAATTCAATTTTAAGTACTTCAAGTACTATTTACTCGGACATTTCAACCCACATTTTCTGGGCTTCCATATTCTTCAGTGCATTGGTGTTGGCTTATTTTGCTTATTACTATATAGTTTTGTTATTTCGAAGTTCAAACAATATAGCTGGCTGCTTTACTTGAGCTTTGCCTTGCTCATATTTGCGTCTACTCCTTTGATACGCATGCAAGGTGGCTTTTTGCCAATTGCTGCCCCTGCTTTTATTCAAAACATGATACAGGGCCCGGAAACTGGTTTCTCTATCTTTCCATGGATTGGATATGTCTTTTTAGGAGCCGGTTTTGGTCACTATTTAACCATATTTGGAACTGGTAATGCTAATAAAAACGTTTATCGTTATTTTTTGGCCCTTGGAATCTTATTTTATATGTTGGGGTGGTTGTTTTCCTTTGTTTATGGCGAAGATACCATTTATACCCACTACAAATATTTATGGGCTTTTGACCGCACGCTATTTGTCTGTGTACTTTTAATTACTTTCACTTATTTGAGCGGAATAGAACGTCTTCGGCATCCTTATTTTATGGCCGTGGGCCAAGAAACCTTTACCATTTACATTGTTCATGCCATTCTTCTTTACGGGGCCATTACCGGTTATAGCCTCAGAAGTTTTTTAGAAAACAAATTAAGTGCACTTGAAGCAATTTTTGGCGCTTTCCTCTTTTTAAGTTTCTTTATTATACTTGTGCAATTTCTGGATCCGATTCGTCAATTCTTTCGTAACTTTTGCTCGTTTTTTAACATCAATGGAAAACCCAACTAGTCTCAATAAGCCGAAAACGCGACTGTATTTTATTGATATGGCCCGAACAATTGCTATTCTACTGATGCTAGAAGGTCATTTTGTTCACGATAGCTTAGCTCCAATCTACGCCAGCGATTCCTATCCTGCGTATGTCACCTGGAAATTTATACGTGGCTTTACCTCACCTACATTTTTAACTGTTACAGGTCTAATTTTTACGTATCTATTGTTAGGTAATGAACAGCTATCGTTTTGGCAAAACATGCGTGTCCGCAAAGGTTTCAAAAGAGTCGTTGAATTGCTTTTTTGGGGTTATTTACTTCAGTATTATGCCTTTCATGTTTTACAATGTATTGCGGTGGGTATATTAACCATTATTCTTCTCTATGGGCTATTCCGTTTGGTAAAAATTCTTCCACTTTGGGTATATTATTTTATGGCCGGAACTGCTTTGTTTTTCTCCCAGTTATTCTTTGGTTCGTTGGGTAGCCAGTATTGGCCTGCTGGCGCGCCCACTTTCGTTCAGAATATGTTTCACGGACCTCATTCTGAATTTCCGATTACACCCAGAATGGGTTACACGATGTATGGCGCCATGCTAGGTGTTTTGTTATATCACTATAAAAATCATGTCAAATCGTTGCCCGTCATTATAGGTACGCTCACCATTGGTGTCCTGCTTTTTTTCGGCATTAAGCCGTTTTTAATTTGGCTACAAAGTCTTCCGGGCCTTCATGAAATAGCCTTTTATAAAATGGATTGGCTTTTGGATAAATTTGGGATGGTATTGGTCATTTTGGCCTTACTTCTCGGTTTAGAAACGTATGTCTTGAAAATTCAAAAGGATAATTTATTTCTCAAAATTGGCCAGAACACACTTAGTATTTTCATTATTCACATGATGATACTATACGGAAGCGTGATTCGCATTGGCATCAATGACTTTCTACATGGAAAATTAAGCCCTTATGAGGCGATCCCCTACACCCTTGGGTTCTGGCTTATCTTTATTGTTTTTGTCTATTACATTGATGCAATTAGGGCAAAGTTGCGCTTTATTTTATGGCCCATGAAAAAATATAGCAGTCTGCTGTTTGGGATTAAAGTTTAGATACTCACTTTGCGTTTGAGTAAACGTTCTCCACAGGCATCCTGAATCTTTATTTTGATTTCGTAGCTACCAGGCTTGCTATATACATGTCGGGTTTTGAAAGCGGTCTCAGTCATGCCATCGCCAAAATCCCAAACCACGCTTTTTGCATCGGGGTAATTAGCGCTTAAATGCACCACTTTTTTATAGTCTGGATTAAGCCGAACATCTATCTCTACAGCATTCTGATTGATTCTATAACGTTGCTTATTCAACAAAACAAGGGTTCCTGCCACCTCTTGAATAATGGCAGCTTGCTTGGGGTCTAGGGTTGAAGTAAAACCCAAATTAGGCTCGGTTTTAAATAGAGCGGCATAAAAGCAGGCGGCAGAGAGATAGGAGCCGGCAATCGACGGATGCTGTTTATCTGGCTGATACAGTTGAATTTGCGGATAGTTTTCTTTGACTGTTTCCCAGACTTTGCCAACAGGAATAATCGTTAGGTTGAGTTGCTCACCGACGTATAAATAACCTTGGTGTACACGATCAGACATTTCTTGGTAGGTCCAGTCGATATTGAGTGAGTCGTCCTTATAACCGCCGTCGTAGCCCCAAGTTTGGTATAATAGGACATTTGTACATCGGTTATTGGTGTATATGGAATCCAGAAGTTGTTTGATATATGGAATACTATTAGAATCAATTATAGACTTGTCTTGGGCTAATTCTCTGCTAAACCCTTGAAGCACTACGTAATCCCATTTTTTCGAGCGAATATTGGCATAAAGCTCAGGCCTTTTGGAATGCATTTCAAGGGTATGGCTTGACTTGGCGTCCATAAGTACTTCCAAACGTACGCCTTTGCTATCAGCCATTTGCTCAAAAAGCTTCGGCATATTGTTGTAATGCGTATATGAATTACCCACAAATAGTACACGCATGGGTTGAGCAAAGTAATTTCCGCACTGTAAAACAAATACCAATAAAAGGATAAATGGCGATTTCATGACGTTTATTTTAATTTCCTTCAAACAAAAGTCTTGCCAAAGCAGCCAACTCGTTTGGATCAGCAGCGCTTTTTTCTTTACTGAAATTCATGTCTTGGACAGCTTGCAAAGGAACTAAATGAATATGAGCATGTGGCACCTCTAAACCGATAACGCTTACGCCGATGCGTTTACATGGAACATGTTGTTTAAGAAGAACAGCTACTTCTTTAGCAAAGAGCCAAAGACGCTGATAGGCCTCGTTATCGATATCAAATAAATAATCCGTTTCTCTTTTTGGTATGACCAGCGTATGGCCTTTTGCCAATGGCATGATGTCGAGAAAGGCCAAAAATTCGTCATTTTCGGCAACCTTATAACAGGGGATTTCGCTAGCAATTATGCGCGAAAAAATACTTGCCATTAGCGAGAGATGGAAATGATTTCAAAGTGCATGATGCCCCCTGGTGTTTGGATTTCGGCGATATCTCCAACTTTTTTACCCAAGAGTCCTTTTCCAATTGGTGATTCAATTGAGATTTTTCTGAGTTTGATATCTGCTTCATTTTCTGCAACAAGCGTATACTCAATCTCCATCCCATTGGTCTGATTTTTTATCAAAACCTTGGACAGAATATACACTTTGCTATTATCCATATGGGTCTCATCTATCAAGCGGGCATGAGAAATAATTTCCTCCATTTTGGCAATCTTCATTTCCAAAATACCTTGTGCTTCTTTTGCGGCATCGTACTCTGCATTTTCAGATAAATCTCCTTTGTCGCGGGCCTCTGCAATTTGTTCTGAAATTGCAGGTCTTTGCACTGTTTTTAGATGATGAAGTTCATCTTTTAATTTTTGAAGACCTTCAGCGGTATAATAATTAATTGTTGACATCTGTTCAAAATTATGGAAACAAACAAGAGAGCCCTAATAGAGCTCTCTTGACAATTATAAAGTTATAAAATTATTTTAAGCTAATCGTAGCACCTATGGTATGAATCATGCCAAAGACACCTGCAAAACGTGTTGCGTATTCGATTCCGAGTGCATTTTGGTTTTCACCAACAAGCGCATCTATTGAAAAACCAGCTGTTGGGCCACTAAATGCACTTGAACGTGTTTCTTCATTGAACATGCCTTCTTCGTATACAAAACCAGCTCGCATATTGAATGCCATGTTGTCTTTGGACAAACCATAATCAAAACCAATGCGGTATTGGTCTTTCATAAATGAATTAGCAGTAAAGCCCAAAGCAAGATTTAATTTATTGCTTTCGTTAAAAATGAAATCATAAGAAGCACCGATACCAAGTAAGGACGGTAATTCAAAAGTAGCAGAACGCTGCTCGAGAGAGGCAATATAACCAGTACTAACATAAGTGACTTGCTGTGCCAATCCATCGCCTTTGTAACGCATCACTGGACCTACATTTTTAAGGGTAATTCCAAACTTAAGTTGATCTTGTTCACCTGATACATAGCGAATACCTGCGTCTATAGCAATGCCGTTTGCTTTTAGGTTTGAAATGCTCTCAGATATTACTTTGAAATTGATACCACCATAAATAGATGAAGAGAATTCTTTGGCGTAGCCTACACTAAAAATATTAAAGCGCGGAGAAAAGAAACCGATATTTCCTTCAGGGTTCGCAACCGTGGTGATCGGAATATCACCATAGTTCATGGCTTGTACGCTCACAGAGAACACCTCAGAGTCTGAAATACGTTGAGCCAGGCCCGCACCATTCAGCGCGATACCGGCATTACCCATCCAGTTTGAATAGTTGTATTTCAATTGTGTTTTCTCAGTAAAGGCAAGCCCAGCGATATTCATGTAGCTCGCCTCTAAACCATTGCTATTGGCGTAACAAGCGTCGCCCATTGCAGAAGAGCGCGCCCATGGATTAATTAATAGCTGGGAGGCACCCGCAGAACCTACGCGGTCTTCATTACCTGCCTGAGCTTGCAGTGAGGCCATTATGCCCGCACAGCAAAGAATATGTTTAAATGTCATTTTCATAGCGATTGAACTATTCTTTCATTAAATACCTTGTAAATCTGCTTGACGCATACCGCCAAAGAACTTCAAAATGCGTTCTCCAACGTTTGGAACGTCTACATGGATGAGATAGATTCCACCAGCAACCGGAATTGCCTTGTGGTTAGTCAAATCCCAGTCGATGTACGTTTGCGGACTGTCTTTCTTGAAGGTACGCACCAATTTACCATTGGCCGTATAGATACGTACTGTACATACTTCAGGAAGATTCACAATTTTAACTTTAGTATCCAAACGCGTACGCTCGTATTCAGAGAATGCATAGTATGGATTTGGTACCACATTAATCATGGCCAAAGCCTCTTTAAGCATGTCTTGAGAACCTACTTGGGTCGCGATTTCTTCCATTGACCAGCCGTACATTGGCTTACCTGCGTTTTCGCCTGAACCAACGAAGTTTTTGTATTCTTTGTTGACACGTAAACGAATGGTAACATCTGTTGCTAGCAATTCTTGATCTTGCTCTAATAATGGATATGCAATCCAGGTTAGAGAACCATAAAGCTCACGCTTTGCTGAAGAACTGTTTGCCATCACTTCAAGGTATTTATTGTAGGCAAAGTTACCAGCGGCTGTTTCTGCAACTGCAGGGTTGTAAGCCGGGAAGTTAAACCCAGAACTGAAACCATTTGTACTTGATTGGTTATAGCTGAACACATAGACTGGATGCATACCACCCATGAGTGGTGTACCCACGTTGCTCACCAAACGGTCAGTTGGGTTCCAGATCATATCTGCGCCGTTTTCACCTCCTAAGAAAGAGTTTTCTCCGAAGGCCATGTAGAGGCGTGCGCCAGATTCGAGGTCAACAGCGTAACCTGGGAACCAGCCCATTCCTTCGCCTGTACCATCAGGGTTTCCGTTTTTGTCCACACTTGGGCTCTTGCGCAGAGCGCCTGGTTGGGCATTTCCTACGTTGAGTGCTTGGTTGCGGCCAAGTTCTACTATTGGGCAACGTGTCCAGAGACTGCTATCATTGGTTAAAACGATGTTGACACTTGGTAAGAAAGAAATGGATGCATTGAATTTACTTGAACCTGAGAATGTGCCAAAATAAGCCAAAGGCATGTAATCGGCTTGGTAACCCACCACACGGTGTGGTGCAATGATGCCATCCAAAACCCGCTCATAGACTTGAGGAGCATCGGCACCAACTTCATCAGGGTAGTTACACGGGTTTTGATAAGTTGGGCCATCAGGCAAGCACTCGTAACCAGAATCATTCGGATCTGTTTCTGGTGCGTAATCTCCAGAGCGAACCCAGTTTGTAGGGAAGAATGCATCGTTATCTTTTACACCAGTTAACCAACGCTTCGAAGAATCGGCAAACTCAATGCTTGCACCGATCATGTTGGTTGACTTAGATGCCAAGTTTCCAATACCGGTGTATTTGGTCTGATAAATTTGCACAGAAACTCCCCATTGCGGTATGATTTGCTCGTTGTCAGACTTAATTGTACGCTCCGAAGTAACAGAATCTAAGATGGTAAGATCATCTTTACTAACGTGACGATAAATGGTCCAGCTAGCAGTATCTGCAGCATTTCCTATTGTTGGAGCAGTATAGTCATTGAACTTACAAGTGAAGTAGCCATTTGCAAGATTCAATGGATCGACTACTTTGATATTGATTGGACCAGCGCCGTAATCATAGGTTGGGTTGGCCATGTAACCATCGTTTAAGATGGTGTTCAAGCTGGATGCTGTGAGTTCTAAGCTACGGTTACCGTTGCCATAGCCATCTAAGCGCGTAATTTGCGGCGATGACCCATAAGAAATCAATTGAGCTGTCCCTCCTGCTTCTGGCATTGGGTTATGCGGAATGGCAGAAACTGGTGAGATAGCTGTTCCGTCAAAATTGAGTCGGCTGGAAATGAAAGGGATTTTTTGGCCGTCTAAGAGAAGTGGGTCATTTGGATCGTACTCCTTGAATTGGTTGTATGCGTAAGCCACAGCCACATAGTAATACGTTTTGTGATTCACGAGTGCACGCGCCCCTTGAGCAAAAGCATCTTCTTTAATTGAGAAGGTGTGAAGAATCCCGTTGTTCTCGCCGTCAACTTTTTCAACAGGAACTGAGAAGCCAAGCGCTTCATCAAATTCGAAGTTAATGATGCGCGAAATATTGTTTTTGATGTCGCATTGAGCCACCAAACGCGCTTTATCTGGATCTGCGATATCTGCGATAGAAACATCTTGCGCCTTCAATTGAAAAATCTGGTAGCCTTCAAAGCGATAGAAGCGATCTACAGTTGGATCGGTTATGTTGATTTCATCAATTTCTTCGTAAGCTTCTTGGTAGTTATTAGAAGAAACAGGGTTATCAATCATAAGGATGAGCTCGTTCTCTAATTCCTGAATAGTCAAACGCGGTGCATCTGGTGGAGAAAGAATTTTAAAGCAAGCATCGAAGAGCGCTTGCGCTTTGGTATCTGCGCGTTTCATGGCTTCTACTGATGCCATTAAGCCTCCGTCTGTGCTGCGGCCGTAAACGATACCAACGGTTATGTTATTGATTGCACCTGGACGCAATGTAAACGGGCCTGCAGACTGTACAAAACGACGGTCACCAGAAGGGTTGTTGCTCGTGGATTCATCCCAACCATTCGGATATTCAGAAGACATATCTTCACCTTGGGTTGACCAATGTAATGGATCTGAGGTGCCCGGGAACATATAGTCTGAAAGGACTAGCGAACCACCTGTGCCATTACCCAAACCGCCATAGTACATTTCTGAACCATTAGCCCACTGACCTTCCATGAAGTTGTAATACTCAGCCGCTGGACCTGGATCGTTATATGGGTAAGCAGAAGTAGAAGTATAATAAGTGAAGCGACGCATACCAAAACGCTCATTGTCTATGATGCCGTCTGAGTAGCCGATACCAATTCCTTTGTAAACGATTCCGTTATTAGCCAAGGCGTCTACAACTGTAGGAACAACTTCGGTTTGAGTTACTTCGTCGTAGTAAGGGCCAGGGTTGTCAATGCCGTCTGCATCTTGATATGGGCCTTCGAAGAAGTCGCAGCCAATTGCTGGCGGATTTTCGCCATAACCTAGCTTACCACCATCGGACTCGTCGATGAGGTCACCATTGTACATGTAACCCAAACCACGGGATACATCACAACCGGTGTAGTCATCCGCGTAGTTTCCGACGTCAGCATCAAGATATTGAGAGAAATAAGTGTTATAAAGCGTTTGTGTACCGCGGTTAATCAATTCGTAATTATAGAAAGTCATGCGGTTGACTTCGTCGTTTGTTGCAAAAGAGAAAGCTTGGGCACGAATTTCCATACCAATAGGGTCACCGTTTGTTTCGGTATGGATATTTCCTTTGTCATTGAAAACCCACCAGTGTGTTTCATCCCCAAAAAGAGATATACGGCGGTCAATTCCACATTCGATATCGTCACGACCTAAGATATCGTCGTACCAAGGGTGATCACCATTGTCAGGGTTGTAGTTTCCGTCTTGATCGCGGTCGTAGAATGGCGCTAAAAAGTAATCTTGGCCACGAGATACGTCGCCGTGAGCCGGCCAACCGTAGATGCGGTTGAGCTCATCGTTGGTAGGAGCGGTAATTTCGTCACAGCCTTCAGTAGTAATCCCTGCACCACACTCCCACCAAATATTGAACTTGATGACTTCTGCCTTGCGAATGGTGTAGAATTTGTCATAGGCTATACACTGATCTGGATCGATGTTGGCCTCGCCAAAATCGCGAATAGCGTCGTCACCAACTGGATTGAGGGGGTTGTAGGTACCCGTGCCTGGTGTAACAGTTAAAGGACCAGGCCAGAAGTCGTTACCAGAGCGGAAGCGCAATGCAGCCAATTTGAGCTGACCGTTGACGTCGGTTCCGCCCATCCAAAGTGCACCTGCATAAATCGCAAAACGGTTACTTCCTTTTGGTACCTCGTAGGCAGCTACTCCGGCAGCACGGTTTTGGAACATACTACCACCTTGCTCAATGAGTGCAGCAACATCGTTGAACTTCATGGTCAACTTGGCAGTTGCTGGACTACAATTTGCTTTTGGCTTTGCAGTTGGTTTGTAATCTTTATCGTTAGGGCCTAGGTAAGCAAATGCTTGAGAGCAAGTTACTGTTAGACCTATAAACGCGGCAATGAATTGCTTTTTCATAATACTTCGTCGTTAATGCTTCTTAAAAATCAAATTTGACACCTAAACGGATGGTTCTAGGTATACTGATATTAAACGGATTCTGAATCTTCATGGAGTAGTAGTCACGGAAAGATTGTTCATCAATTTGGTTCTGGATAGCTGTTTGACTAGATGCAGCGGCAAGGTATCCATCGTCGTCCCAGTTACCTGTAGCACGGTACACATTCAACACATTGAATTGATTGAACAAGTTGGTGGCGCGAACATAGACTTGTAAGAAAGCTGTTTTCTTTTTGTTGTCTTTGTTGCCGTATTCAATATTCATGGTTTTATCAGCCTGCATATCCAAACGGTACTGCCAAGGCAAACGCGAACCGTTTAGTGTACCATTGATACCTGCGTTTAATGCGCCGATTCCTTCGTCAGTGATAAAGGTTTGAGCCGAATAAGGTGACCCTGAATTGATATTGGCAATCATGTTGATGCCTGTGTTTTCTAATAAGCGCAACTTGCCGATCATTGGACCGTTGTAGTCTTGACCTTCGCCATAACGATAGTCAAAGGTCACATTGAAGGCATGGCGTTGGTCGTAGCTATATGGGAAGATAACACGAAGATTCGGTAAACCAGCGTTAACAAGTGCAGACATTGAAGTTGCATCAGAACCTGTTCCATCAGCAAACTGTAGTGTATAGTTAGCAGTCATGCGAATGTTGCCTGTTTGGCGCATATCGTAGGCAATTGTTAATCCTTTAACTGTACCGAAATCCCGGTTACCAAAAGTTTTGTAAGTCACGGGGTAAGCTTCGAAAACGTTGATCAACTGTACGTTGTCGCGCTGCTCACGATAGAACGCAGATATTTTTACAGATGAAGTGCGTGTGACAACTTGTTGGAAACCCAATTCGTAATCTACAGTTTTTTCAGGAAGCAAATTAGCATTATTGATTACAGCATTACGCGACTGAATAAATTGGTACTCATAAGGGTTGAAGCGGAAACCAGATGTCGGACGCTTAGTGAGGATGTCGTAGTGTGCAAAGAAAGACGCTTCTTCTGAAATTGGGAAAGAGAAGGCAATACGTGGCATTATATTTACTTGTGCTTTGTAGTCTTCAAATGCATCGGCAGTTGGTGTTTCTAATGATGGATCTTGCAACCATGGGGCAATTCCAGCCGCGCCTCTAACTACTGAAGGGTCTTGAATTGGCGCACCAGTAGCGTCGTACCATTGGGCACCATTGCGGAAACCATTGATGCTTGATGGGTTATTGACATCATTGACATAAACCACGTAATCGTCGCCCATTCCTTCTGGTAGGTCTACCCACCCGTATTGGTTTGGATCGGATAAGGCAAGTGCACGGGCTTCTTGAACTGTTTTAGCGGTGTAGAATAAATATGGATCTTTCAATACTGGCTGGTTGGCATCGAATACATCTACACGCACACCGACATTAAAGACGATGTCTTTGAATGCGAATTTATCCATGATGTAACCGGCCATGTAAATTGGCTGGAAAGCACCAACAAAGCGACGGTAGTTGCCGTTTTCGTCAAATTCATTAAAGTACTTATTGATGTCTGTGTTACCACGAACCTTTTTACCCGTGTGATCGTAACCCCAATAAGAAACAAAAGATTGACCACTATTCAAAAGTTCGTCAGGTGAGAACATATCGAATTGGAAAATATTTGGGTCGTATTGATCGATATCGATAAAGTCTGTTCCAGCTGGATTGTAGCCAAGTTGTTCACGCAAGTTGTAGTCAAAAAATGATTGTTGGTCGTTGTTGAGCTGACCACCGTACTCTCCGGTACCTGTTTGGTATGCATTCCCGGCATTGAGACGATTATAGGTAATGGCTTTAAATGAACCGGAGTCAGTAACAACTCCAGAGTTGAGGTCGAGCTCTCTGATGTGGAAGTTTGCTAACTGACGGGCAATTGACCAAATACCGACAGGTCCGTTATCTCCGCTGGTCCAGCCGCGGTCAACGCGTTGTTCGTATTCAAAACCGAGTGAAATAGAGTGGTCACCGAGAACTACAGAACCAGCACCGGTTACACGGAACTGATCGTTTTCAGATTTGCCGAAACCATTTGAAGGAGAACCGATGTTTGACCAAATTCCATAAACACTTCCTGGAAGGTCACCGTTACGCAGTGCGTTTCCTTGCTGAATTTGGAAAAGGTTTTCATAACGGCCAATTGGATTGCCTTCGTAGATATTGTAGTATTGAGTTGTGATTGACGCGAGGGCAGCATTCGTTTCAGACGGCGTAAAGTCTACCTCGACATCGCGGAAACCATTGTGTACATACATTTGCGTTGCTGGATCAAACTCATAAGAAGGGACGCGGGTGGTAACGAATTTCCCCACATGTCCATAATTAAAGAGATTGTATTTATGGTTTGGATCGTAAGATTCACCCATAGACTTTGAGTAGTCTACCATGACGTTGTATAGTGCAGACTTGATTTTGGAACTTGATCCTTCGCGGTCGTTATTGAAACGCTGCGTAAGACGAGCGTAGACACGGTAATCAAGGTTTTTGCTTACACCGTAGTTAGCGAAATTCAAAAGTGAGCCTTCATAACCATATGAATTACCTTGGAAATAATTCAATGATCCACCAAGTTGAACGTTTACAGATGGCCCGGTATTGACGTCTATTTTACCGGATGCCGAGAAAACACTATTACGTGCGTTCATGCGCCAATCGGTTTTTTCGAAGTCGTCTGCCCTGAGAAACAACGCGTTGTGGAATGTTCCAAAACCAGTTGAGGTTGGACGCAATGGATTTGCAAGTAATTCATCGCGAACATCTTTTTTAATGCGGTATGAACCACCTGCGAGCGGACGAGAGTCCAGTTGGTCAGTATAGTTAGCAGAAATAAGGAAACCTAAACGCGGACGTGTTTTGTTCCCGAGTGAATCTCTTTGCATCCAAAGCGGGCCAGATAACATCCCTTCCACGAGATTGTAGCCGTATTTATCTAATCCTAAAACTTTTCCGTCATAACCATTCGGGTCAGCTCCGTTAAGATATAATCCTGAACTAACCGCTTCAAGGCTACCGAAATAGATAGAGGAAGGACCGCGTGTGGTGATAGAGATAATACCACCAGTGACATCTCCGTAGTTGGCAGGAACACCACCGGTAATTACAGAAACTTCTTCCAGTGCTGACTTCGGAAGGTTTGAAGAACCGCGTACTTTGATACCATCAATATAAAAGTATGTTGCATCTGAACGTGTACCGCGAACAGAAATTGCGCCTGAGCCTTCGTTGACATTGACACCACCTACAGTTCCAGCTACAGCTGTAGCAGAACGCGCTGGAAGGCGGGCGATATCTTCACGGGTAACGGTTGCACCGGAGGCACCACCGTCTTTATCGATGAGCGGAACTTTGTAACGGACCACCTTTACTTCTTTAGTTTCTTGGGTTTTGGTTGTTAAAGCCAGATTATCCAAGAAAGTAATGCGGTCTGGGGAAATAGAAACACCTTCCATGGTCAGGTTTTGATAACCGCCTTCGGCGTTACGAACTTCGACATCGTAGGAACCAGGTTGGATACCATTGATTTGGAATTTACCTTTTTCGTCGGTAAGTGCACTACCGCGAATGGCGCCTGCTTGCTTCAAGAGAACTTTACTAAACTCCAATGGAGCTTTTGTTGCCTCGTCTGTAACAGTACCACGCAGAGTCCCAAGACCCGATTGTGAAAATGCATAAGTACTTACAAACAAAGCACTTAAAAGCAATAATTTCAGTTTACCCACCATATGAATGCGTATAAATTTTACTATTTCTCGTTTTATTAAGAATGTAAATATAGAAAATTCCATAGTCTTAACATAAAATTCATCAAAAAACTATCGGATGTTTGCGCATATTTGTAAACGAATTGTGTGTTTAAATTTTAATGTCATTTTTCAATCAATTTCAATTAAAAGAATTCCAGATTTCAATTGTTGAGCAAACTTCATTTGATCCGGTTTCAATTGCTCTATTTCCAGAAGAGTTGCAGTATTATAATACACTGCATCATATTAAACGCAGAAATGAATTTTTAGGGGTGCGGCACTTACGTAATAGGCTCAAAATCAAGCACCCTATTCTTTATTTAAAGAGCGGAAAACCCTACCTTGAAGGATCTGATTCACATATTTCGATTTCGCATTGCCGCGGCTGGATCAGCTTGGCGGCTGCGCCCTACCCTATTGGCATCGATATTGAAGCAGAGGGCCGAAACGCGCTGAAAATCATCAACAGATTTGCTAATGAAGATGAAAAAAAATTATGCTTTGATGCATTGCAAAATTGGGCATTGGAATTGTGGTGCGCAAAAGAAGCTGTGTATAAGCTTTACGATTTTTATGGTTTGTCCTTTAAAGAAGAAATCCAAATTGAATCTAAAGAAAAATCACAGGAATTAATCGTGTTAAAAGGAAGCATCAAAAGAGCACATGAAAACCCAAAATTTGAAGTAAGGCTAAGCAAACAAAATGAAGTGCTTTTGGCTGTAGCTTTTTTTAGAGTTGAGCCTTGAGACTCATGTCAAGTGCTTTAACTGAATGGGTCAAGGCTCCGACAGAAATGAATTGTACGCCGGTCTGCGCATAAGCTAAAATGGTATCCGCAGTAATGCCTCCACTCGCTTCTGTCTCAATGCCAACAGGAATAAGTTTCAACGCCTCCGCTAATTGCGTGGGCGTAAAGTTATCAAGCATGATGCGGTCATAGGTCACCGGCAATTGAAGCAGCTCATTGAGTTCATCCATTGAACGAATTTCTACTTCTACTTTTAAATTGAGCCTTTTTTCACGTATGTATCGTTGTGTGCGCTCCAAGGCTGGAGCTAAACCTCCGGCATAATCGATGTGATTGTCCTTGAGCATAATCATGTCGTAAAGTCCAAAACGGTGATTGGCGCCACCGCCAATTTTAACAGCGTACTTATCGAGAAACCGCATGCCGGGTGTGGTTTTTCGGGTGTCTAGAAGCGTGCAGTTTGTGCCGTTAATGAGCGCAACATAAGCAGCTGTCTGTGTGGCAACGCCACTCATGTGTTGCATACAATTGAGGAGCAGGCGTTCTATTGCCAAAATTGACCGGGCAGAACCAGCTAACTTAAATGCGATTTGTCCGGGCTGTACTTTATCTCCATCTTGTAAAAGGGGAGAAAATTCGAGCGTGTTGTCATAAAGCGTGCAAATACGCTCGGCCACTTCCATTCCGGCTAAAATGCCACTTTCTTTAATCAAAAGTGCCGCGCCCGATTGGGCCTCTGCGGGAACACAAGCCAAAGACGAATGATCGCCGTCTTGAATGTCTTCGGCCAATGAAGCCCTGATAAATTGATCTAGCATAGAACAAAGATAATAAGAGCAACAGAATCCGCGATATGTTTCTAATTTTGAGCTTATGAAATTTGATCAGCGCTTGCTCGATAAAGTACAAACCCTTCCGCACCACCCAGGGGTATATCAGTATTTAGACCAAAGCGGGCAAATCATCTATGTCGGAAAAGCAATTGACCTGAAAAAGCGCGTAAGTTCTTATTTTCAGAAAGAACACCTCGACGGCAAAACCAGGACATTAGTCAAACTTATTACGGATATCCACTTTACGGTTGTTCAAAATGAATTGGAGGCTTTGCTGCTCGAAAACAACCTCATCAAAAGCTATCGGCCGCGCTATAACGTATTGCTTAAGGACGATAAAACCTACCCTTGGATAGTCATCAAAAATGAACCCTTTCCTCGCATTTTTCCTACGCGTAAAAAATTCAATGACGGGTCCACCTATTATGGTCCATATCCGAATGTCAAGCAAATGCATCAGCTTCTTGGCCTCACGCGCGAATTATTTCAAATAAGAACTTGTTCGTTGGACCTAAACGCGCAAAAAATCGATCAAAAAAAATACAAAGTGTGCTTGGAATATCATATTGGCAAATGCGCTGGTCCATGTGAAAAATTACAAACTGAAATTGCCTACAATGAAACGATTCACAAAGTAAGGCTACTATTGGAAGGGAAAAACTATTCTCTTATCCAACGACTTAAAAAAGAAATGCAACATTTTGCGGTGAATGAAGCTTTTGAAGCGGCACAAAATTGCAAAGAACTCATTGAAACCCTGGCTAAGTACCAAGCCAAGTCTATGGTTGTCTCTGATCACCGTCAATCCTACGATGTATGTTATGTAGAAAAAAATCAAGAAGAAACTTGGATGAGTTATTTAGTCGTGAGTGAAGGGAATATCGTACACGCCTATTCATCAAAAGTATCGGATCCATTAGATGTTGGGGTAGATGTTTTGTATGCACAGCTCATTCCGCAATTGCAAGGGCATTTTGACAGCAAAGCCAAAGAAATTATTGTCGGTACCCAAACACCCCTCTCGCTTGTCAACATAAAAAGCAGTTTTCCTAAAATAGGTGAAAAAAAACACTTGCTTGAAATGGCAATTAATAATGTGAAGCACGCCAGGCTTCAAGCACGTAAGGCAGACATGAATAAAAGTACTGCCGTTCAAAATACGCCCATGCAAGCTGTTCTTGAATTGCAAAGTGTGTTAGGCTTAGGTAAGCCACCATTGCATATCGAATGCTTCGATAACTCAAACCTACAAGGAACCAATCCTGTGTCAGCTTGTGTTGTATTTAAAAATGGCTTGCCAAGCAAAGCAGATTACCGACATTTTAATGTCAAGACAGTTGAGGGCCCAGATGATTTCAGTACCATGAAAGAAGCAGTAACAAGGCGCTACAAAAGACTCAGGGATGAAGGAGCTGCACTGCCCGATTTAGTCATCATTGATGGTGGCAAAGGGCAACTCGGAGCAGCACTTGAGGCCATTACTGAAATCGGACTGCAAAATCAGCTCAAACTCGTTGGCTTGGCCAAGCGCCTTGAGGAAATATATAAACCAGGCTTTTCGCGTTCATTGATTTTAAATCGGCGTTCATTAGCCCTGAAACTCATCCAACAACTTCGCGACGAAGCACATCGGTTTGGACTCAGTCATCACCGTCAGCGCAGAAGTAAAAATGCGCTTGGCTCTGCATTAGACCAAATCAAAGGCCTAGGCCCAAAAACGATTGAAAGCTTATATCAAGAGTTTAAAACTATTCCCAAAATGAAGGCTGCAGGTGCGGATTTGATTGCAAAAAAAATAGGAGCCGCAAAGACGCGACTCCTATTTGAATACTTTGAGCAAAACGACTAGTTATTCCACCACAAAAGAGCGCGTGGTCTGAACGCCATTTGCATCCAATATCATCAGGTAAGTACCGCTTGCTAGACCTGTGGTGTTGGTAATAATCAAATTACTTCCTACTTGGATATGCAAAGGGTAACTATTTACTTTTTTTCCTGTAATGTCTGTGATATGCAGTTGAGCATTACCGGCAACATTTGTATTGAAACTGATATGTAAATCACCGTCAGTTGGGTTAGGGAATAAGTTCAACTGTTCGAAAGAAGGTTGTTCAGAAATAGCAAGTACTAAATCATTTGAAGGCGCACCTGCATATAGATTGATGTCATCTAGAAATAAGTTATTTCCACCTTCTCCTTCAAATCGAAAACGCATTCGGAAATTATCCGTAAAGTAGTTTGCCGTCACGTTGGTCATGTGAACGGTCACCCAATCTGCTTGGCTTGTGGGTGCCCATGATGTTGAAACCACTTGGTTAGAAAGTTGATTTCCGCCAAGTGTTTTGCGTTGTGCCCAATTCTCACCGCAGTTACCAGTAACGAATACTTTCAGGTATTCGTAATTAGAGGAGGTTCGCTTGCGATAAGCATATCTGAACGAAAGGGTAACTGAACCAGAAGCGGTATCGATAACAGAAAGATCAATGTTCGTTGAAATCAATTCATCGATGTTAGAGGCCGCTTGACCAAAGTTGTTTAGGCGTGCACACTTAGTGCCCGAATGACCAAAATTAGATTCTAAAGAGAAGGCGTTGTTGTTGGGCGCGTTGTAGACTTCCCAATTTGGCAAATTGTTGAGCGATGAATAAGCCTCAAATCCTTCCCAATAAGGTAGCGTCTCTGGCGTGCCCAAAACGCGAATAAAACCCGTTTTAGTTTCCGAATCAGAGTTGGTGCCGTCGGTTGCTGTTAATTGAATATCGTACATACCGGGCGTATTGAAGACCACCACTGGGTTTTGAGAACTTGCCGAACTACCGCTTGCAAAAGTCCAACCCGCTGAAGGTGTGATCACCCAACTCCAGGTAGTTACAGCGTTATAAGAATCATCGGAAAATTGCACTTCGTTGCCAGCACAAATGGTGTTCTTGTCTGAAGAGAAATCTGCTTTGCAAAGATATGGATTACCAGATGCGCCGACGGCTGCGAGGTTAGCTGCCGATACCACGTTAGCTCGACCAGTACTTGTAACTTGAAGTGCATTGCGCATTCTGGTGCGCTGACCTTCGGTAAACATTTTGGAACAATAAGAATAATCCATGTAATTCTCCACGTTATCACGGATATTAAAGCCCCAATAGGCGTTGTCCGAAGTACATGTGTTTGAATTCAACAAACAGGCAGTGACACCGATACAATTTGGCGTGTCTTGTACGTTGTCGTCGGTACTACAACTAGAAGTATTTCCTGGATTATTGTTCCCGCCCCAGGTATGATCTAGGTTTAGCCAGTGACCAACTTCGTGGGTAAGTGCACGACTTGCGCTTGTTGAACCTGTGCCAATTGCACCAACGTAATCATGGAGAATCCAAATGCCATTTTGCATACTGGATGCCCCCCAGATACTTGGCTTGGTGGTATAGCCCGCTGCGCCACCGATATCGCCGCAAATAAAAATGTTAAGATATTTGTTGCCTGGCCATTGACCATTATACACATTGTTACCGGAAACGATAGCATCGACTTGATTGCCTCCGTCATCTCCTTGGTAACTCAAAGGAGAAAAAGTGCGCGTAATGCCACTAAAACAAGTACCATTAGGCGCTTTGGTGGCTAACTTAAATTCGACTTCGATATCTGCGGGCATTCCTTGAAAATCTGGATGCACATTCGCTGTGTCAGAATTAAGTTTGCGGAAATCTCTGTTTAAAATAAAAAGTGCATTGAGGATTTGTTCATCAGAAATATTTTCAACGCCGGCAAAATGCAATACGTGAAATACAACAGGAATGGTGTAGATTGTAGCTTTCTGGTTGCTGCCCTTTTTAACAATTTCATATGTTTCGGCTTCTACTATCGACTGGCCGGCTAAATAGGCTGAATTCTGCTCTAAAGCGGCTTGCTTTTTGTGTGTAGTACAATATTCAACGGTTTCACCTTGGCGCATGTTTTGAGGGTCGAGGACGCGTTGCTGCTTTTGAGCATAGTTGGTGTTGGCTGCAAAAATGGCCAAGCTGAAAAATGTCAGAAAGGAGAATTTTTTCATAGTTGTTTCGTATAGAGCGTGATAGTTTGTGGTAAAAATACAATAAGTCGCTTGATTATTCATATTCAATTCACAAATATTACCATTAACAAGGATTCATTAACTTTGTTTCATGAAAGCAAACAAAGCCATCGACACTTTAGCCATTACGACCAAAATCGTTTTGCCTAATGACACTAACACTTTAGGCAACCTATTTGGAGGACAACTACTTGCCTGGATGGATCTTATTGCGAGTGTTTCAGCACATCGCCATTCCAAGAGAGTTGTGGTCACGGCATCGGTCAACAACGTTTCTTTTCAGAAGCCAATCAACCATGCCTCAATAGTTACACTCGAGGCAAAAGTATCGCGGGCATTCAATTCATCAATGGAAGTATTTGTAGATGTATTTGTGGAAGATGCCGTAACAGGGCAACGAGAAAAATGCAATGAAGCCATCTACACTTTTGTAGCCGTTGACCAAAACGGAAATCCTATTCAAGTTCCAGCGCTTATACCAGAATCCGACGAAGAAAAATTGCGCTACGACGGTGCGTTACGCCGCAAACAATTGGCACTCATTTTGGCAGGAAAAATGAAAGCTGCTGACGCTACTGAACTTAAAAAACTCTTCTTAAACGATTAAGCACCAAGCGCATTAACACGCGCGGCGATGAGCGTGATGTCTTGCTTGCGCATGCAATTGAAATGTCCTTTCGGACAACTTTGGAACCCGATTTTAGAGCAAGGCTTACATGAGAGGTCAGCGACTTCAAAATGTACGACATTTTCTTGCTCAGGACGATATGGATACATACCAAAATCGGGGGTTGTATTGCCCCAAATTACAAATAATGGTAACTCAAAAGCGGCGCCAATGTGCATCAGGCCTGTATCGTTCGTAATGAGGCATTTCGCATTTTGAACCAACCATGCTGACTCATGAATTGCGCATTTACCAACAGCAGAATACAAATCCTTTTTAAGAGTTGAAGTCTGTATTATCTGCGCATCCTCGATATCTTCCTTGCCGCCCAATAAAAGTACAGGAAATGCAACTTTGTTTACCAATTCTACTAGTAAATCCGTTGGTAGTCTTTTGGTGGCAAATTGAGCTCCAATTGCAAGGGCAACATAGGTTTTAGGAATTAATTCAAATTCCGTTTGTACATCCATTTGAGCTTCAGACGGAATAACATATTTACTTGATACAAGTAAAGGAGTCCAAGAAGACGCAAAACGAGCTAAGGTACTCAAATAGCGTTCAACAACATGCTGCCGTTTTTGAGGTTTGATCTTGAAGGTAGTAAGCAACCACTTCTGAACATTATTCTTGGGAAAACGATAAACCTTTGAGAATTGAAAACGCAGTAATAAGCTCGTACGCAAATTATGATGCAGGTCAAGAATGGCATCGTACTGTTTAAAATTTAAATCCTTTCTAAGTTGCCTAATCGTGGCATTTAAGGTGTACACATTGTCTATTTCAGGACAAGCTTTGAGTAATGAGCTGAACTGTGGTTTGGTTACGTAATCTACTTGACAGTTCGGAAATAAGGATTTGATCGCGGCTGCAACAGGGAAGGTAAGCACGATATCTCCAATAGAGCTGAATCGGACTAATAGTATTCTTTTTGGGCTTGCAGCTTGCATTGTACGAATGTACAAATTCTACTTGGTGTGCTGAAAAAGGACTTTATTTCTGTCGATCTGTGCCTCAAGAGAATTAAAAAAAGACGCCTTGTGCGCCTGCTCTAGGCAATCTAATGGAAATGAAAGCTGCAAATCTTCTATGTAATCAAAATAGATAGTTTGTTGACTTACAGAAACTTTTCTCAGACCATTCAAATAAATGAGTATGACCTCGCGGTCAGCAACTAATATTGCTTTGGAACTGAGCCCAACCCGAAACGCATTTTTGTTTACGACAAAAAACAAGAGCGAATCTATAGCCAAAACGCTATATGAAAATGCGACAAAACTCGCTTTATGAGTCAAAAATAAGTGCGCAACAACAAGACTAATAAATACCAACGCCTCTAAGCTGTTGTATACCACAACACGTCTTTTACGCTCGGTACTAATTTCTTCATTCCATACAAATTTTTGCTGTTGCTTTACCATGCTGACGCCCATCCAGCGGCGGACAGAACGACGTAGACCGATGATGAGTATGAGTAGTCCTAAAACCAAATATATCTCTTGGGTAAAAGGCAAGCGTTTACCTGTGGTATGAAAGAAATCGATTGGTAAATCAAAGCCCACAAACACTGACAACAACAGTGTCGGTAGACTAATGATAAGCAGCAATAAGTTGATAAAACTATTCATTCGGTATCAGTTTGAGCTTGGCCTTTAAACCTTGGATTTTTTCCTGAGCAAGATTAATTTTCTTTTGTACATCTTGACGCAATTGATCGGCACCTTTGGAGCGTGCAAAGAACCCAAGATTATTTTCAAATGTATTAATCTCTTTTTGCAATGCATCGATTTGCTTTCGAATATCTTGCTTTTCAGCCTGAAGCAATTTCTGTTTGTCTGGTGAGGCCAATAAACTTTCTAGTTTGGCTTGAAAGAAAACGCGCTCTTTCTCTTGACCTTCTAGCTTGAGGGATTTGTAGAGCTCATCCATGCGCGTTTTAAACGCGTTGTATGTATTTTGGCGTTCCTTGTTGGTCACCGGCCCTATGGCATTGAACTGCTGTTGGAATTCACGCAATTTAACCAGCGCTTCTTGCTTATCGCTTGGTAATTCATACTGCCGTAAGGCTTCGATAAGCGCGTGTTTAGCACTAAGGTTCTCGGCATTTTCCGCATCTTGACCTGCAAAATGTGTTTGTCTTGCGTCAAAAAAGGCATTACAAGCTGCTCTAAAATCTTTCCAAAGCTTGTTCTCATAGCGTTGACCAGCCGAACCGCTATCTTGCCACTGTTTTTGGAGCTTCTTAAGCTGTTCAGCGGTATTTTTCCAATCAGTAGAAGTCGCTATGCTTTGGGCTTTTTCGATGAGTGCTTTTTTCTTGGCAACAACCTCTTGATTTGCCGCATCTATTTCTTTTGAAAAATTCTTTTTAGCCGCAAAGAAAGCGTCGCATAGTGAACGAAACGCTTGGTAAACAGCTTCGTTGTCTTTACGATTTCCCGCGCCTATTGTCTTCCATTTCGCTTGTAGTTCAAGTACAAAAGCTGTTTGGGTTTCCCAATGCCTATTGGTTGTAAAAGTAGCGACCTCTGCAAGGCGTGTTTCTAGTTCGGTAACTAACGCTTTTTTGGCATCAATATTTGCTTTAAGAATTTGTCTCTGGGCTTCGTAGTGCTCGTTAATTTTATCGTAGATAGCCCGGACAGCCTCCCAATAAGAGCCTTTCATGAGTTCCCACTCTTCATTTGGAACTGGGCCAATTTCTTCCCATTCGTCCTGAAGCGCATGTAACTGGGCCTCGAGATCGCGCTGTTCCAAAGAAGCTACTCGCAATTGCTTCAGCTTGAAAATAAGGTCCTCTTTGAGTTGTTTATTGCGACGATAGTCGTGGTCTTTGAGCTCTTTGTAAATTTTAATATTATAGAAGAATATCTCTAGTAATCTGGAGTATTCCTTTTGTATGGCTTCGCGTTGTTCTCTAGGAATGGCTCCTATTTTTTTCCAGGTTTCATGGATGTCTTTGTAAGCCTGAAATGCACTACCAATTTTTTCTTCGTTGTCAATAACCTCTTTGAGGCGTACAATTAGGTCTTTTTTAAGCTTGAGGTTTTGTGCTTCAAGCGTTTGCTGCAGCTGTTGCTGGGCTTTACGCTTGGCAACAAATTCGCTGTAAGCTTCGAAAAAAGCTTCTTTTAATGGCTTGTAGTCTACTTCTTCATAGTTTTCTCCTGCATCATTAGCATCAAGTCTTTTGACCTGTTCTTGGCGTTCAAGCTCGATGAGTTGATCTTCAAAATTCTGTTTGATTTCACTGGCAGTACGGCCAAAATGAAGAAGGTCTTCTTGTTGGCTAAGTGCTGTAATTTGATCGATGAGTTGTTGTAATTCCATTAGGCTTCCAGTTGAAAGGTAGAGAGAGTAACAAATTCCTGCATGCGTTGTTGCAAGTCGGTGTGTGAAATTTCTAATAGTCGTTCTGTACCGAACTTTTCGACACAAAATGAGGCCAAGGCTGAGCCCGCAATAATAGCGCGTTTCATGGTCTCGAAATCAAGCTGCGACGCTGCGGCTAGATAACCCATAAAACCGCCAGCAAAGGTGTCGCCGGCTCCGGTTGGGTCAAAAACTTCTTCTAGGGGTAATGCCGGTGCGTAAAAGACATTTTTTTCGTGGAAAAGCAGCGCACCGTGCTCTCCTTTTTTGATAATGAGGATTTGAGGGCCCATAGCACGAATGATATTTGCCGCCTTGCGCAAAGAATAAACACCAGAAAGTTGGCGTGCTTCCTCGTCATTGATAATGAGGACGTCGATGTGCTTTAAGGTTTCTTTGAGTTCGTCAAGTGCAATATCCATCCAAAAGTTCATGGTGTCCATGGCAATAAGCTTTGGACGGGTAGCCATTTGTTGAATGACAGAAAGTTGAACGGCCGGGCTTAGGTTGCCGAGCATTAAAAAACTTGCGTTTTGCGCTAAAGCAGGTACTTTTGGTTGAAAATCTCCGAGCACATTGAGCTCGGTAACGAGGGTGTCTCGGGAGTTGAGATCTGTGTGGTAACGACCCGACCAAAAAAATGTTTTTTCGGTTTCTTTGATTTCAACACCACTAACATTGACCCCTTTGTCTTGTAAAAGCGCTAAGAAATCTTTTGGAAAATCACCACCCACAACAGAAATGAGGCTTTGCTCTTTAACGAAAAAAGAGGACGCCAAAGAGATGTAGGTTCCGGCACCGCCTACTATTTTGTCTGTTTTGCCAAAAGGCGTTTCGATGGCATCAAATGCGACACTACCAACTGCTGCTAATTTCATAATTCCAAATTGTGCCGCAAAGATAGGTAATTTCAGCGCTTTAGCTATTTATTTAAGATGTTTTAACAGCGCGCGGATGTGCGCTTCCGTAAGCCTTTCTCAATTGCGCAAAAGAATTGTGGGTGTAGACTTGTGTGGCTGATAAGTTGGCATGGCCTAGTAAGTCTTTGAGCGTTTCCAAGCCAGCGCCGTTATTGAGCATATGGGTAGCAAAAGTATGCCTTAAAACATGCGGACTGCGCTTCTCAACACCGCTGAGCGTTCCAATAACCTCGCGCACCAGTCTATAAACAAATTGTGGATATAATGCTTCGCCATTCGTTCTAACCAAAAGGTTGGGATGGCTCAGCCCCAAAGCCTTTTTTGCATTTTTATACCGAAAAATCATTTCTGCAAGTTCTACCGAAATCGGAATCAAGCGCTCTTTGTTGCGTTTTCCCAACACTTTTAAATACTGATCGGTCAGTGCACCTTCTTTGAGGTCTATGAGTTCCGACAAACGCATACCGGTTTGATAAAATAACTCGATGATCAGGCGGTTGCGTAGGCCCTCGAAATCAGTGCCAAATAAAGGCTCAATCCGTTCAGGACTTAATTCGGTTTCTTTGACAAAAACAGGCAAACGCTTCTCAGCTTTCGGGCCCTGAATGCGCAACATTGGATTTTCGGTGAGCTTCCCTTCCTTGAGTAACCACCTAAAAAAAGTACGCAATGACGCTAATTTACGGTTCACTGTTCGGTTACTCAGACCGGATTCCAATAATTGAACCATCCAGCTTCTGATAATAGCGCTGTTTTGTTGCTGCCAATCGGAGAGTTGCTGGCACTCGGCAAAAATAGCATACTGCTCGAGGTCCTGAAGGTAAGCCAAACAGGTATGGGCAGAATAGCGTTTTTCTTGGCGTAAATAATTTTCGAAATGTTGCAACATAAAAAAAGGAGCCGAAGCTCCTTTACAAACGTATTTTGTAACAATTGGTTACAATTGCTGACTTTGCATTCTTTGCTTGTAAGCTGCGCGGATGATTTCCTGACGACGAGACACAGAAGGCTTCACGAATTCTTTACGACCGCGAAGTTGTTTCATCACATTGGTTTTTTCGTACTTCTTTTTGTACTTTTTCAATGCGCGTTCGATGTTTTCGCCTTCTTTAATTGGAATGATCAACATATGCTTTAATTTCTTTGTTTAAACTTAGGGTCGCAAAGATACGAGAGAAAATGAATTCTACAAAAATTATTTTAAAATTTCTCTAGAAATAACTAGTTTTTGAATCTCTGAGGTGCCTTCCCCAATGGTCATGAGTTTGGCATCGCGCAAAAACTTCTCGGCTGGGTATTCTTTGGTATAGCCATAGCCGCCCATAATTTGCACCGCTTCGTTGCCACATTTGACCGAGACTTCAGAGGCAAAATACTTCGCATAAGCGCCTTCTTTTGTGACGGGTAGCCTGGCGTCTTTTTTAGCTGCTGCTTGAAAAGTAAGCAGTTCGGCAGCTTCAATTTGAGTAGCCATATCGGCTAATTTGAAGGCAATTGCTTGAAAATGTGCGATAGGTTGTCCAAACTGTTCACGTTCTTTGGCGTATTTTACCGACGCTTCGAATGCGCCTCTGGCGATACCGCAACTCAACGAGGCAATTGAAATTCTACCGCCATCCAGAACCTGCATGGCTTGTAAAAAGCCTTGCCCTACTTCGCCAATGACATTTTCTTTGGGGATGCGTACGTTATCGAAAATAAGTTCAGCGGTTTCACTCGCACGGACACCAAGTTTATCTTTGATTTTTACGGCAGAGAAACCAGGCGTTCCTTTTTCTATAATAAAAGCTGAAATACCCTTGCTATTGAGGAGCTCGCCAGTGCGAATCAGTACAACAGCAACATCGCCAGAGAGCCCATGAGTGATCCAATTTTTGGACCCATTGAGCACCCAATGGTCGCCGTCGAGAACTGCGGTTGCTTTCATGCGCAAGGCATCAGAACCCGTATTGGCTTCTGTTAAGCCCCAGGCGCCAATCCACTCGCCACTAGCTAGTTTGGGTAAGTATTTTTGCTTTTGCGCTTCTGAACCATGGTAATAGATGTGGCCAGTGCAAAGTGAGTTGTGCGCGGCAACGCTCAGTCCTACACCACCACAAACTTTACCAATTTCCATAAGGACAGTGGCGTATTCGTTGTAGCCAAAGCCCGAACCACCGTATTGTTCAGGAATGAAAATACCGAGCAAACCGAGCTCGCCCATTTTTTTCATGATGTCTATTGGGAAGATTTCATGTTCATCCCAAAGTTTATGATGAGGGCGAATTTCGCGCTCCGCAAAATCTCGGACCATTTGGGCCAGCATTTGCTGTTGTTCTGTGAAATAAGTTGCCATGTTGTTGATTGTCGAAGGTAGTTGATGATGGAGATGGTATATTAAAGTTTAGTAAGTTACGATAGAGTGAATTTGATTGCTAAATCGGGTCAATGCCTTGTTGCCATCTAAAAAAGATAAGGCAACCAAGAAATCAAAACCCGCTACAACCCCTCCGCTCTTTTCGATAAGTGTTGCAGCTGCAGCTGCAGAACCGCCCGTTGCCAATAAATCGTCGTGGATGAGAACACGCTGCCCTTTCTCGACAGCATCAGTATGCATTTCAATAACTGCCTCGCCGTATTCTAAGGCATAGGCATGTTTGATTTTGTCGTAGGGTAATTTCCCTTCTTTTCTAATGAGAATAAAAGGCAAGCCCAGACGCATGGCCAACGGATAGCCGAATAAAAAACCACGGCTCTCGATGCCTGCAATTGCACCTAGTTGCGCATCTTGGTATTTGGCAACTAAATGATCTAATACCGCATTGGATACTGTCGGATTGAGCATGATGGTAGAAATATCCTTAAAAAGGATGCCTGGTTTAGGAAAATCCGGAACATCTCGTATTACGGCCTTAAGTTGTTCTTGTACTGTCATGCTACAAAGATACATAAGGCAAGAGTTTTTTGTACGTCTCTTCGTCAATTAATACGGATTCTTTTAATTCATCTATGGAGCTGAATTTTCCTTTTTGTGCGCGCATTTTAATTATAGAATTGGCCTGATTCCAAGTTAAATAAGGATGTAGTTTAAGCCGCTCAATGTTCACCTCGTTGAGCTTGATTTTTTGAACCGATGTATTGATTTCGAAATAAGGGCGGATTTTTTCGAGTGTCTCGCTATTTAAACCCCTTACCTCTTGCAGTTGATTCACATCTAAAAATCCGCCCAGTCGGTCTCTGTAAGCAATTATTTTTTGAGCTGTATAAGCACCAACCCCAGGCAAGGCCACAAGCATCGCTTCTGTTGCTGCATTCAAATCGAGTTGATGGATATGGTGATCAGATTTTGCGCTGTTGGGGCTTGTGATTCTTGAGTTCTCGATTTCAATGATGACTTTGCTTTCTTTGACTTCATCGAAAATCAAAGAATCACTGATGATTTCCAATAGGGCGCGAGGAAGCACACGTATACTTTGCATTTGTCGATAGGACTTTAAACCATATTTATCGCGGTAACGTATCATTGATGCTGCCTGTTTGGGACTCAAGCCGAGTTTTTTCCAATCGCTTATACGCAATGATTCAGGACGACATGCCTTCCACAATTTTTGATATTCCTTTTTTTTAGAAGGAATATGCTCCTCAGTGTCACCCTGTTGAAATTTGTATTTTTTCTCTTCAAAATAGGTCCATTCATAAGAAAACTCGGGGCTAAAAAAATACGCTTCTATTCTAGGAATAAAGATAACGATGGCACAAACTATTAGCCATAGCACTGTACCGCGTTCGAGTCGTTTAGAGAAGAAGACAAATGGTTTTTTCATGCCTGACTCAACGCCAGGATGTCAGGGTTATTGGCTAGTTTGGCTTTCTTTTCGCTTCGATTAAGTAAAAAATCGGAATGCCGAGCAATACAATAAACAAGCCCATGCCAGCATTGCGAAAATCGTAAATAAGCAAATCTATACAAATAGCGAGCGTAAGAATGATGTACAAAGCAGGAATAAAAGGATAACCCCAAGCCTTGTAAGGCCTTGGTGTATCCGGCTCTAGTTTGCGCAACCTAAAAATCCCATAAATAGTGATGATATAGAAAAGCAGGCTGGCAAAAGTACTGTAGGTTAGTAAATCGCCATATTTTCCAGACAAACAAAGTATACAGGCCCACAAACACTGAATCCAAAGTGCGCGTGCGGGCACTTCTTTCTGATTGAGCTGCGCGGCTCCTTTAAAAAACAATCCATCTTTGGACATCGCGTAAAACAAACGCGAGCCTGCCAACACGAGACCATTGTTACAACCAAAAGTAGAAACCATAATAAGCCCAGCCATTAGTAGAATGCCTGCATCGCCAAAAATGACATACGCAGCTGAGGCGCCTACCCGATCATTGCTGGCAAAAAGCATGCCTTGGTCAATCGGGCTTGAGCCACTAGGACTGCCATGGACGGGTAGTAGGGCAAGATATGCAACATTGGCCAAAACGTAAATGACAGTTACGATGAGCGTGCCAAAAAACAAGCTTTTGGGAATATTTTTACGAGGATCCTTGATTTCGCCAGCAATGAAAGTAACATTATTCCAAGCATCTGCAGAAAATAAAGAATTGATGATCGTGGCACCTAAGGCTCCAACTAAAGCCCAACCAGTTAGCGGAATTTGAAATATTTTGTCACCACCATTGGCTACCACTGTTTTGGAGGCTTTCCAAGCGTCTGCAAAATTGAGCCAAAAGACATCGGTCTGGAGCCCAATATAGATTCCTAAAAAAATTAAGGCACCTAGGGCAAAGAGTTTGGCAAAAGTGAATACAAATTGAACTGCTTTGCCGTTGCGCACTCCCCTAGCATTCGAATAAGTCAGAAAAATAATAGAGGCAATGGCAAGTAATTGAGCCCAAGAGATCGAAAGAAAGGAAACTTTTAAAACGAGCTCATTGAGTATTGGAAAAAAGATGGCTGTGTATTTGGCAAAAGCCACCGCTACAGCGGCAATAACACCCGTTTGGATCACCGTGAAGACGGTCCAGCCATAAAGAAACGAGGTCATTTTGCCATAGGCGCGCTGAATATATACGTATTGGCCACCTGCATTCGGCATCATGCCAGCTAATTCGCCGTAACTAAGTGCCGCAAAAATAGTAATGAGGCCTGTAAGTACCCACAAAACTAACAGCCAAGCTGGCGATCCGATGTCGCGCAACATGATGGTCGACACGATAAAAATCCCGGAACCGATCATGGAACCCGACACCAATAAAGTGGCATCGAGCAAGCCGAGCGAGCGCTTGTCTTCGCTAGCCATTAGTCTTCTTCAGAGGCATTTATAATTGCGTCGTGTCCTTTCAAGGATTCTTCGAATGCGTAGCCATTGAGGTGGCTATGTTTGCGAGAATACAAGAAATAAACAATGATGCCCAATGTAGACCAAATGATAAAAGCAACCCAGGTATCAGGACGCACAAAAGACATGAGGCCAAAGTTGAACGCTGCTCCGGCAATAGCTACAAACCAAACAGCAGGTGTTTTAAACGGACGCTCAAGCTCTGGCTGGCGAATGCGCATTACGAGCACTGCTATGGAAATCATCGCAAACGCGAGAAGTGTCCCCATGGAGCACATTTCTGAAACTTTATCTATTGGTGTAGTGGCGGCTACAAATGAAACGATGGCGCCAACTAAAATCGTACTTCTAAATGGGGTTTTGTAGGTTTCGTGAATTTTACCAAAAATTTTGAAAGGCAAAAGTCCGTCTTTGGCCATTCCAAGGAAAATACGCGTTTGGCCAAGCATCATAACGAGCATTACACTTGTAAGACCGGCAACGGCGGCAATGGTGATAAGTTTGGTTGCCCATGGCATACCTACACCCTCAAACGCAGAAGCAACTGGCGCTTTGATGTCGAGTTGCTTGTATGGAACCATTCCTGTTAAAACCAACGAAACTACAATATACAAGACGGTACAAATTACCAACGACATGATAATGGCGAATGGAACGTCTTTCTTTGGATTTATGGCTTCACCGGCTTGTGTTGAGACGGCATCAAAACCAATGTAGGCAAAGAATACGATGGTGGCTGCAGTGACCACACCAGACCAACCAAAATGACCAACACCATCAGTATCAACGATACGCTCAGGAATAAATGGCACGTAGTTGTTTGTATCGATAAAGAAAAAGCCAACAAAGATGACAAACAATACGACTGCAACTTTGAGAATTACAATTAGATTATTTGTTTTGGCGGCCTCTTTTATTCCTTTAACTAAAATAGCTGTTACCACCCATGTAATTAAAAATGCAGGTAAATTGAAGGCGAAATCTGGAGTTGGTATTCCTGCCTCGTGTGCTTTTTCGGCTGCTGTTACGGCGTCGTTCATAAGCCACATGGGTGGATAAATGTCAAACTGGTGTAAGAGCTTTTCGAAATAACCGCTCCACGCGACGGCTACTGTTGTAGCGCCCATCATGTATTCCAGAATGAGGTTCCATCCAATAATCCATGCGAAAAGCTCTCCCATGGTACCATAAGAATAGGCATAAGCCGATCCTTCAACAGGTAAAATGGAAGCAAATTCTGCATAGCACAAGGAGGCAAATAAGCAACCCACACCAGCAATCACGAAAGAAAGCGCAAGTGCCGGACCTGCGTGGTCGTGGGCGGCAATACCGGTGAGCGTAAAAATACCCCCTCCGATAATGGCTCCAATACCCAAAGAAGTAAGGCCCCAACGACTCAAGACTCGGTTGAGGTCATTTTTTTTCATGTCACGTTCAAAGTGACTTACCGGTTTTTTTCTCCAAACACTCATATTTCGTTTTTTAGGAAGGTAAAGATAAATTTTTTTCTGAATTAGAGCAGCTCAAAGGTTTGCTCGAGGGTGTGAGGTCGGAAACCCAATGCTTTTCTTGCCTTATCCAAGACAAAGCCCGTTCTTGGCGGACGTTTAGCCGGCTGTTTGAGCGTAGCACTACTCAATCTGCTTACATTGTCCATAGAAAGCCCGTAATAAGCAGCTACACGTCCTACTATTTCATAAATTGAAAGGATTTCGGGGCCAGCAATATGAAAAATGCCCTGCGCTGAAAGTTCACAAATGCGCACACAGGCCCAAGCGAGGTCTGCTGCCCAAGTTGGCGCCCTAAATTGGTCATCGACAATTTGTAAAGGATCTCCTTTTGTTAAGGCTTCTTTTGCCCAAAGAATAAGATTGGAACGCGATAAGTTTTCACCGCTACCATACACAATAATAGTGCGTACAATTGAGTAATTCAGGCCATGTGCATTTTGAACAATTTTTTCTGCTTCCACCTTAGAACGCGCATAAACACTCAGAGGATTGGGTTGGTCGGTTTCAGTATAAGGGCCCGCTTCGCCGTCAAAAACGAAGTCAGTCGAGAGTAACTGCAAATGGATTTGGTGCACCTGACAGTAATTAGCAAGCAACTGTACTGCTTGCCGATTGACGAGATCGCAAGCTTCTGGCTGAAGTTCACACTGATCCACGTTGGTCATTGCTGCTGTGTGTATGACGTGGGTCGGCTGATAAGCACCGAGCACTTCATGAAAATTTTGCTCATCGGTGATATCGAGCGTTTGATAATGCTCTTGTGGGCAGGTGGAATAGCGGTTTTCGCCACTAGACGTAGCCAAAAATTCAAGCTGTTTCTGCAAACAAAGGTCAGTAATTTTTTGGCCCAGCAAACCATTACTACCGGTTATTAAAATTCTCATAAATCCCAGATTGATTGCTTGCGCTCTGATTGCAGTTTGAAATAATGTTTGTGCTCGAGAATCCAAGCCATGATCAAATAAAGCAGCACCGGAGAGCCAAGGCCAATGAAACTAAAATAAATAAATCCGAGTCTTACTTTATTGGTACGAATGCCTAAACGACGCGCCCACCACTCGCAAACCCCAAAGGATTGGAGTTCAAAGAAAAAAACGATTTTTTGAAGTAGACGTCTCATATTTGCAAACAAAAAGGCGTCTTCCGACGCCTTTTACCTTATAATCTTGGAAGTTGTTTAAACTTGCTGTATTCTGGATCTGCAGGTGTTGCTGTATTTGGATCGAAGGTGGTGCTGGTAATCTTGGCCGTAGTACGGCGGTTGATGGTGTGTAGCATTTCGAATTTAGCTTTGTCGGTCGTTTTGAATTGGTTGATGTAGTCTTCGGTCAAGACGACAGTTTTTCCTGTTTCGTCAAGCCAAGTTGCTGGTTCAGCCTCACCGCGTCCGATTGGGCGAATACGGCGTGGATCGATGCTACAAGTTTCGACCAAGTGCTTGTAAACTGCTTTGGCGCGGTTTTCGGAAAGCACTTGATTGCGGGCATCGCCACCGCGGGCATCCGTGTGGGAGAATAAATCGATGGTAAGGTTTGGATACTCTTTGAGCATGCTGTCTAAGAATTTGAGTGAGTCAAGAGACATACAGGTAGCATCATTGATAAAAACCCACTGATCAAAAACATAACGAACTTCTGGTGTGCGAATGATGCCGATTGGCAACAAAGGCATTTCTATGAGGAAGCTTTGACTTTGCTCAAGACCCATAGTTGAGATTTTGGCGCCTCTTTTATCCTCGTAATATCCTTCTTTTTCTGCTTTGAGCGTGTATTCCTTTCCGGCTAAAATATAGCGGCCTTTTTTATCTGGGCGCTCTTTCCAAATGATTTTACCTTTGGCATCGGTTACACCTTCCCAGCTGGTGCCGTCAGATACGGTAACGTACACTTTTGCACCCGCCAATTTTTTAGACTTTTTACCCGACTCGTATACGGTAACGCGCAAGTCAAAGAGGTTTGGAGGTGTAGTGAAACTCCAAATTTCTGGCGCATACTCTTGATTACTGGTTGTTTTGCGCTCAGAGGTAAAGAAACCCGATTTACCGTCGAAATCAGCCATAGCGTAGTCATTACCTTGAGAATTGAATGGGTAACCCATGTTTTTAACGCCAGTCCATTTGTTTTCGCCATTTACTTGGTCTGCAACGAATATATCGAGTCCGCCAATTCCTGGAAGACCGTCAGAAGCAAAATATAGCTGACTATTTGGACCAATTGAAGGGAAGAGTTCATTGCCCGCAGTATTAAACATGGCGCCCATGTTGTGCGGCACTGAATCCCAAGTTTTGGTGCGTTTGTCGAACATAACGTACCATAGGTCACGGCCACCAAAAGATTTTTCTCCGTTAGGACTTTGTTCCATATCGGAAGCAAAGATGAGCATTTGGTCGTCTGGAGACAGACAAGGGTGACCCACAGAAATGGTATCAGAAATTGTCAAAGAGATTTTGCGGGGATCTTCGAAATCTTCTCCGCTCATGACAGCAGTCCAGATTTCACAGCCGAGGTCCATTTTTTCGGCATTGGGGCAACGTGTAAAGTAAATGTTTTTGCGTTTCGAATCAAAAACAGCCGATCCCTCGTTTTGGGTTGTGTTGACAACACCTTTTGTATCGAGAGACTTGACATTTGTTGGATTGCCATTTACATCGTATTCAGCAATGTAAAGATCCATGTATTTTTCACCGGAGATAGGGTCTCTTTTTGCACCCGTGCTTTCGTCTCTTGATGAACTGAAAACAATTACCTTGCCTTTTTTATCCATAAAAGAAGGCGCCATATCCATTTGCTTGGTGTTGATTTTGGCTTCTGGTTTCACTACCAAACGGGAGGTCTCGAATTCATCAAAATCTTTGTATTTCTCGCAAGCCATAATGGCGTCGTCTACTTCTTTGGTTCGCGACTTTGGTGCGATGCGCTTGTATTCGCGGTAGCTCTTAATTGCATTGTCAAAGTCTTTCATCATGCGCTGCATATCACCTTTAAAGTAATATACTTCAGGAACTACGTCGAAGTACTTCAGCTCAATACAGGTGCCATACCAATCGTTGGCTTTGTCATAAATTTCTATTGCCCGATAAGACTCAGCAACTTTGAAAGCCATATCTCCTTTTTGACGTAATGAACCACGTGCACCTAATTTTTTGTAGGCGGCTTGACACACATTGATGGCTTCAAAATAATTGCCGGAAATAAAGACCTCGTTGGCTTGACGGACAAATTTTGGTTCGGGAAGGTTTTGTGCAAAACTTACCGACGTGGTCATCAACGTTAAAATAGCGGCAATGAATAGTTGTTTCATAAAGCGTAGTTTTAGCTTAGTAAAGTACCAAGGAAAGCAAAAATAGAGAAATTTTATTTAAAATCCGAACAATAGGTTCGCCAGCGTTCTAATAAGCGCTTAAAACCACTTGGTAATGCAGAATCAAACTCCAAATATTGTTTGGAGCTAGGCTGAATAAAACCAAGTGTTTTGGCGTGGAGCGCCTGCCCCGGAAGTAGCTCAAAATTATTCGCCATAAATTTTTCATAGGCTGCTGATTTGGTTCCTTTGAGAATGCGATTTCCACCGTATTCAAGATCATTAAAAAGCGGATGGCCAATCGATTGCATATGGGCTCGAATTTGGTGCGTTCGGCCGGTTTCTAGTTTACATTCAATGAGGGTTACGTAGCCAAAGCGCTCCAAAACTTTGTAGTGCGTGATTGCTGGTTTACCGTAGTCTCCATTTGGAAAAACGGTCATGACCTTCCTGTTTTTCAGAGAGCGGCCAATATGTCCTTCAATGGTGCCGTCTTGCGGAACATCACCCCAAACGAGGGCATGATACCTTCTTTTAGTGCTACGGTCAAAAAATTGCTTAGCGAGGTCGTTCAGTGCGATTTCTGTTTTAGCAATGACCAACAAACCAGTAGTATGTTTATCAATACGATGCACCAAACCCGGACGCCCAAAATAATCTTTGGGTCTAGCGGGTAATTGATCAAAATGATAAACGAGGGCGTTTACCAACGTACCTGAATAATTGCCGTAACCGGGATGCACTACCATATTAGCTGGCTTGTTGACCACGAGTAAATCGTTGTCTTCGTAAATGACATCGATTGGAATATCTTGCGCAATGAGTTCGATTTCCCTGACGGGGTAAGGCAAAACAATTGCGATTTCGTCACCTGGCTTGACCCTGTAATTTTGCTTGACAGCCTGCCCATTCACATGGATATTGCCATTTTTGGCTGCAACTTGAATTTTGTTTCGAGAGGTGTCGGACATACGATCGAGCAAAAACTTGTCGATGCGTACCACCTCTTGACCCGGATCGGCTTTGAATCGGTGGTGCTCAAATAAATCGGCCTCCTCTACTTCTAATTCAATATCGAGTTGTTCGCTCATTAGTGATTGACCATCAATTTAATGACCTCTAAGTTAGTCTGAGGGCAATGTAAAAAGTATACGCCGTTTGGCAAAATACTGAGGTCTATCAATGGCTCTTGCTGAGAAATTTGTAACTGCCCCAAAGAATTGTAAAGATGAATCATGGATCCCTTCAGTATTTGCGGTAATTGCACGTCAATTTGATCGGCAGCAGGATTTGGGAATACCGACCAAGTGAGCGAGGGGGCATTTTCTGTTGAAAGTCCCAAGCTGGCATCTAGTGCTGTTGAGAAAATAGGATGCAGCATAGCAGAGCCAGCAAAAGGACTTGTAAGCCAGGTGAAGCCGCCATCGACACTGTACTGCACTTTATCCGCGTGATCGATATTGCGATCTAGACCTAAATTCAGCCGCTCGTTGTCCAGTTGTCTCCATCCGATGAAAAAAGAAGTCGGTACACTTACTTTTTGCGTATCTGTAAAGTAGTACGGAATAAAGATGCCGCGTTCATCAGCATATAATGGCGTTCTTGGAAAAAAGACGTCGTCTTCGTAGAGCAAACTATCTGGATGGCCATTTTCGTTTGTCCAAACACTTATCAAAAACAATTTACTAGATACATCGACAACCGAGGGCACAAAATGGAACGAAACACCAACGAGGGAATCGGCTTCATAGGCATTGAACTCAACGGCAAGCCTTGATTGCGCACCAGTCGGACCGAATGCAGCTTCGGCGCTGCCGTCGTCGTAGCTATAAAAATTGAAGAATGGTTGGTAAAAACTGGTGGTGTCGTTGCGTGTCAGATTAGGGAACTGAACGCTGATATCACCTTTCACTCGAAAAGCTTGCTGATCGCCTCCTACATTTGTAGGAAAGGCACCAAAACCACTGATATTATGATTGGAAAAGTAAGTGGTATTAGGTTCATAATTTAAGTCACCGTTAGAAAGTTGGCTGCCAGGGATACTAAACTGATTGAGTAGTGTCCCGGCTTGGTCAATGGTAAACTGACCGGCAATTTGATTGTTTTCAGGGTTGGGGCTACCGTTGTGCACAGCAATAGGAAAGTCGTTTCGAAAAGGCTTTGGCGTGTTTTTGTAGTGATCCCAAGGAACAGAAGTGTAATCTTGAAGCAAGGAATTCATAGGGTAAACCCATGCAAAGTCTTTGAAGAGGGTGTCGGCAATGTTTGATAATGTCCGCAGGTGCACGTAGTCAATGTGGAAGTGATCTAGAGCACCGGAAAGCGCGCTGTAATTACTGAAGCGGAATTGAAATCCTCGCTTGAAATACTTTGCATCCTTGACGGATATGTGTACAGCTTTGAATGGCGTGGTGGTATCTCCGCCAATAGACCAAACTTGAAACCATTGGTCGAGATCCTTGGCGTAAAATTCCAGGCGCAAAGAATCATTGGCTTCTGGCGTATCACCCCATCCTTCAGTTTGCACTAAAAAAGAAAAATAAAGTGAATCCGCAGCGGTGTAGGGGCTTAAATCTAGTGGCTTGGAATGCAGGTAATCTGCGGTGTTGGATAGGGTTGTGCCAATAGCATACGGGTATCCTGTTGGATCCAAACCGTCAAATGTTACCACACCTATTGATCGGGGAGCGACGCCAAAACGCTTATTGAGGTAGGCGTTATCATCGAGCCAAAGCGCATTTGGATCACTGAGCGTGGCAAAAAAGATGCGCACAGAATCTTGAAAATAACTTGGGTTTTGAACCCAAATGGTATCGGGAGTGTCGGGAATACCAATAGTATCGTAGATATAATAAGGCGGATACAAACTAAGCGTTTGATAACTCAGCGGATAAGCCGAGAAATCGGCCACTTTTACGGAAATAGTCGCAAAAATAGAGTCTGTGAATGAGCTCGTAGCGATATCAAAGGTGCGACGAAAAGTAGCTTGGTCGGTAAAAGTCTGAGAGGCATTAAGCGCCTGTAAGGTGGCTGGATCTAGTAATTGATAATAAAGGCTAGAACTAACTCCTGGGTCATTGAATTGCGCTGTATATTTTTGAAATTTATCGGTAGAAAACTCATCAAAAAAAGGAAGATTAAGGGTGTCCGGGGTGTAATAAAAAGTACTGTCAATAGTGGCCACTGTACTTTTATAGGTGCTGTTTTTGGAGCGCTTTATATCGAAATTTCTGGTAATTGGCCCCATTTCTATGCCTTGCGACCACAATGACGTCGAAAAGCAAACAAAAATAGTTAGTAAAGTATTGCGCATCATTGCTTACGGATTTTGTCCTCCACCCCCTTTTTCCATCGAGAGTATAAATTGGGTTGACTTGAAAACGGTGGTTCCTTCAATATATTCTGGAGACTGAGAAAAAATTCTGGCATTGGCAGAGTCTTGGCCGTTGAGACAATCCGGACAAACAAAGGAATAGCTACTGACGCCTAAGGTATCAAAAATAAGCTGCGCCTCAGACATCGTAAGACCTAATAAATTGGGTAGTGCAATTGGCTCGCCTTCGTCGTTTTGGCCCACTATTAACGTAACCACGGCACCAATAGGCAGGCGCTCGCCCTCTTTGATTCGGCGACCTTTATAACGTTGATCTAGTACAGACCCATTGGCTTCTACAGTCGGTTGGTATTGAATAATGTAACGAAGACCGCGTTGCTCTAAAATACTTTGTGCAAACTGGATTTGTTTGTGAAGTAAGCTAGGCATTTCTACAAGTTGGCTCTTTTTAGAAAGTCGCAAGCCAATAATTCGTCCTGACTTTACATAGACTTGTGATAAAGAGGTGGGCTCGACAAGCTGCTCAACAACGGTGCCCTCAGGAAGTTTCGGATCGTAGATGCTGTCGAGAATTTGATAAGTGAGATCGAGGTCTTCGATGCGCTGTTTTGCTTTTGAGGAAGGCATGCCCACAAAATTAGGGACGGCAATTTTTTCACCGTGATTAGTGGCAAAATCAAGGTATAAAATGGTAGCAAATACCATGACAAGGTAAAATAAAAAAACCAACCCTAAATGCTTCCAGAAGTGCTTGGTCTTGATGAACGGGATCACTAACCGGAGTGTACTTTTGATTTTGTCCAACATAAATTGTACTTAAGTTATTTACAAAGATGCTTAGAAATTCGGAGAAAGCGCATGAGAACTAAAGAAGTCCTCTATGAACTGTAGGGCTTCGTCTGTGGAATCAGTGATCTTGTACAAAGAAAGGTCTGCCCCGGAGATATATCCTTCTTTGAGTTGGGTGTTTTCAACCCATTCAAAAAGACCCTGCCAATAAGCGGTTCCAAGCAAAACAACTGGTCGTTTGGCAATTTTCTTGGTCTGAACAAGCGTCATGGCTTCAAAAAGCTCATCTAAAGTGCCGAACCCACCGGGTAAAATCACGAACGCTTGAGAGTACTTTACAAAAATAACTTTTCGCACGAAGAAGTAATCAAACTCGAGGTAATTGTCTCGGTCAATGTATTGGTTGTGAAACTGCTCAAAGGGCAAGTCGATATTTAAGCCCACTGAAACGCCACCGCCCTGTTTGGCGCCTTTGTTTCCAGCCTCCATGATGCCTGGGCCGCCGCCTGTTATGACACCATAACCTGCACGCGCCAATTTATCACCAATTTCAACAGCTTGCAAATAGTGTGGGTGATCTTGTTTGGTTCGGGCCGAACCAAAAATAGCAACACATGGACCTGCTTTAGCCATTTTGTCGTAGGCTTCAACGAATTCAGCCATGATTTTAAAAATCGACCAACTGTCGTTGCTCTTAATTTCTGACCAGTCTTTACGCTGATTTTCCATTTTTCCTTATTTGATGAAACTAACCTCGACCAATTTTGGCCAATATTTACCCGTCATGTAGGTCTTTTTGGTTGCTGGGTTATAGGCAATTCCATTAAGCACCTCGCCGTTTCCTTTTGCCGCATTGACCACATTGCTGGCGTCAATTAATGCGATTACGCTTCCAAGTACAGGGTCAATTACAGCTACAAAATTGGTGGTGTAAATATTGGCATAAATGAGGCCGTCGATGTATTCGAGTTCATTGAGTTGCGGCAAAGGGCCTTGATCGGTGTAAACCTCAATGGTGCGAATTGTTTGAAAATTCTTTGGGTCTCTGAATGTGATGCGTTCGGTACCATCGGACATAATGAGTTGTTTGCCGTCGGTGCAAAGCCCCCACCCTTCACCACTGTAGGCAAATTCTTTTTTAAGTTCAAAAGAATTGAGGTCGTAGACAAAACACTGTTGATTTTTCCAGGTGAGTTGAAAGATTTCATTATTGATAACGGCCATTCCTTCACCAAATTTACTCGCGTCAAGCTGTTTTTTAAAAACTGTTGCCCCTTTTTGAACGGGTTTTCCGGTTTGTAAATCAATTTTGGCAACCATGGAGCTCCCGGTCTGATTAGGGTCACCTGTAGATTCGAAAAGTTCGCCATTCCAAAAAGTGAGGCCTTGAGTGTAATTCTGGGGGTCATGGGAATAGCTCGCGCCAAGTTTAACCGACCAGCGCTCGGGCTTGATGGCCGATAAAATGCGTAGATTTCGCTGTTCTGAAAAACGATTCTTTTGGGCATCTGTTACCTTTAGTTCTAATAAATATGCGCCGAGTTTCATTTTTTTGGTATCGAGTAAAAACACCTCTTTTTTCTTTGGTTTTGCAATTTTAAGGACAACAGAGTCAGAAATAGAAAGCGTTAAAGCCGTACTACCATCTACAATTCGAATTGGAATGGCCACTATTTGACCAGCCACCACAGCTAAATTTTCTTCGAAGCCAAAAGTGGCTGCTTTGCTTTCAGAATTAGAATTAGAAGAGGTGATTAATGGGGCAAGAAATCCGGCAAGTAGACCAATAACAAGCACCCAAATAAGTACTTTTTTCATAAGTTTTGTAACGTTAATAAAATCATTTTAGCGTCGATAGAACCATGACTTTCTGCGTAGTGCACGCGCCCGTTTTTGAGTACTATACATTGCGGCGATTCGTGTTGAACACCTGTTTGTTGCGCAATTAAATTAGATAAGTCGCGATAGGCAATCAAATCCAAATACCAACATGGTAGTTCATTGTTTTGAAATAAAGCGCTGGATTCAAAGCGATTCAGTACCATTGAAGAAATGGAACAACGCGTGCTGTGTTTGAACAATACTTGGGGTTGTTCTTCGGAGGCCGCAAGCAATTCTGACCAATGATTTGGGGAGTTAAACACTTGCCAACTCATGCCATACCCGGTTTAAACTGTTTCAAGAAACGAACGTCATTTTCTGAGTACAGGCGCAAATCGGTAACGCGGTATTTGAGCTGTGCAATACGCTCCAAACCCATACCGAAAGCAAAACCCGTAAATTGATTGGCATCTATGCCGCAAGCTTCAAGCACATTTGGATCTACCATACCACAACCCATGATTTCCAACCAACCCGTATATTTACAAACATTGCAACCTTTCGAAGCACAAAGTGTACAGGAAATATCGACCTCAGCACTAGGCTCGGTAAAAGGAAAATAGGATGGCCTTAGACGGATTTGTGTTTGTGAACCGAATAACTCTTGGGCAAAATATAATAAGGTTTGTTTGAGATCTGCAAAAGACACGCCTCTGTCAATGTATAACCCTTCGACTTGGTGGAAAAAACAATGCGCACGAGCAGAAATGGCCTCGTTTCGGTATACTCTTCCGGGGGAAATGGTTCTAATAGGCGGTTGTTGTTGTTCCATGACACGCACTTGAACACTACTGGTGTGCGTACGCAACGCAAACTCTTGCGCGCCTTTTTCAATGAAGAATGTGTCTTGCATGTCGCGGGCAGGATGCTCTGGAGGGAAATTCAGGGCACTGAAATTATGCCAGTCGTCCTCGATTTCTGGACCTTCAGAAACCTCAAAACCGATGCGCTTGAATGTGCTAATTATTTCTTTTCTAATTAATGAAAGCGGATGATGCGCGCCAACCTTTGGATCTTCTGAGGGTTTACTCCAATCGTCTTGATTGACCGATTTTTGCGTTTGACCCAGATCAGTTTTGGCCTCCAAATAAATTTGTTCGGCGCGCTCTTTGAGCCCATTCACTTGCTGACCGTATACGCGCTTCTCTTCGTTGGGAATATCTTTAATGGCGGCGTATAAATCTTTGAGCACATTTTTAGACCCTAAAAATCGGATACGAAATTGTTCAAGCGTTTGTGCATCATGTATGCTAACTTGCTCTAATTCTGCTGCTAATTCTTGTATGTTCATTGTATTAAAAAGCGAACTGTTGTAACCTTTTCTGCTAGAATGTTGTTTAACAACAAAAATAGCTTGGTATTCATGCAAATGTACAAGAAAAAAAAGCTGTATCGTACAGCGCCTTTTGCTTTTCTATTGTTCTGTTTTGTTGCAGTTGTCATAGCAGCATGCAAGGAGACGCCACCGACAACTTTAGAAGTAACTGTGGTAAATGCTAACGGCACTACCCTCTCCGATGTAAAGGTTTGGTTAGTAGCCGAGCCTACTGACACCGCCCACAATCCAATTGCAGTGCAAGATAGCAGCCTTTCAGATCTGAGTGGGAAAGCCTATTTTGATTTGACTCCATTCTACAAACCAGGACAGATTGGTGTCATGCAAATCAAGGTCAAAGGTTTTTATTTTGGTCTAACTGGAGAAGCAATTGCTGAAATTACGGAACAAGAACGAAATCAAGTACTATTGCAAATACAATAAACGAAAGATTAAAGAGTTTTAAAATTCGAAAATTTAAATGTAAATTTGAAACATTCTTTACCTATGAAAACTATTTTAACAAGCCTATTATCGTTGTCCTTGCTCATTTTATTGGGCGGATGCGAACCCAAAGACCCTGCTATTATAAAGGTTTTTGTGCGTTCTTCTTCGAATCAACTCATCGACGGTGCCAAAGTCATTATTGTTGGAGACCAACAATCAGAGCCTGCCACATTAGCATACGTAGACACAACTTACACCAATTCCTCAGGTTTTACCACCTTTGACATGGATCCTTATTTTTCGCTTGCTGGCGAAAGCAATAAGACCGGTTATTTCGATATCATAGTAAAATACAATAACAAAACTTCCTATGGCTACACCCGTGCCAAAGTGCATACCACTGCCGTAGAAACTATCTACCTACCAAACTAAACACCATGAAAAAAATTCTTTTGTTTGCAGTTGCTGCCACCACACTCGTTTCTTTAAGCGCATGTCGTAAAAAGATGGATACCGTTGCGCACATCTACGTCAAAGACGAAACCAATGCAAGTGTATCCAACGCAATGGTTGTTTTATATGGTACCAACACCCAAAGTACACCTCAACAGGTAGCTGTATATGATACAGCCTATACCAACTTAAATGGTTTGGCTACTTTCAATTACAACGAATTATACCAACTAGGACAAGCTGGTGTAGCCGTACTCGATATCAAAGCACAAAAAGGCAACAAAACCGGCCAAGGCATCATTAAAATTGAAGCCGAAAAAATCAACGAAGAAACCGTTTTTATCCAGCCTTAAGCAACAATACGCTTGATCATTTGCTGATCATGCCCAATGATCGTTTCCAAGTCGAGTTCAACCTGCACTGCTTGTGGAAAACTGATTTCGTATTCTGTTATGAACCCGAGCTCGAAGCGGCACATATACTCACTCACCTCGATACCAGTCTGCTTTTGAATTTCAGAAATTACGGCATTTAGTTTCGCCATTTGAATGACTAACTTAGACTCATAAGCAAGCACATCTTCTTTCATTAGGCCTGCTAAAGTGACTGCGGCATCTTGGTTGTTGAACCAAATGTGCTGAATTACAAATTGCTTTTTCATAGTGTATCGGTTTTGATGATACAAAGTTCAGCCATAACATCGTAAACGATTTACGAACTTCTTTTTAAAATTCCTTTTCTGATATTTTGCTTAATTTTGCAGCATGTCTGAAGACCAGCCAATGTCATTTTTAGATCACCTCGAAGAGCTGCGTTGGCGTTTGCTCCGTTCGGCAATTGCAGTTGTTATTTTTGCGGTCGTCATCTGGACTTACCAACGAGAAATCATGGAGCACATTTTCTTGAACATGGTTGATGCCGACTTCATCACTTTCAAACTTATGTGTCAGTATTTAGGAGTATGTGTGGATCCAATCAATGTCGATTTCCAAAGTACCACCCTGGCCGGTCAATTTTCTTATGCCCTCATGATGTGCATCATGGGTGGTGTTGTACTTGCATTTCCGTATATCTTTTATCAACTGTGGGCATTTGTTAAACCAGGCTTAAAGAGTAATGAAAAAAAGATGGCTAAAGGAATTGTATTTTATGTCAGTTTACTTTTTTTCCTTGGGATTTTATTCGGCTATTATGTAGTAGCGCCGCTTAGTGTACAATTTTTTGGTGCGTTTCAGATAACACCAGAAATTAAAACTGATGTTACCATTGCTTCTTACATGAGCACCATATTATCTACAGTATTTTACACCGGATTATTTTTTTTATTTCCGATCGTCACCTTTCTGCTCGTCAAAATAGGTCTGTTTACACCTGCATTTTTGGTAAAATATAGAAAACATGCCATCGTCGTCATCCTCATCTTAGCAGCAGTAATAACGCCACCTGACATCATATCACAAATCATCGTTACCATCCCAATTTATATACTCTTTGAATTGAGCATCATTGTCTCTAAAAGAGCAGCGTCAAAAGTAGAAGATTGATGAAACCAATTTTCCTTGGCTTATTTTGTTTTTTGATTTCACCAGCATTTGGCCAACAAACCATAGTAAGCGGACGCGTCACCGATAAAAAAGGTGAGCCCTTGTCCGATGTCAATATCCAATTTCTTGACAGTAAAATAAGTACGCGGTCAGATTCTTTAGGGAACTTTTACCTAAGTACTTACTACCCTACCGATACACTGCTTTTTCGCTTGCTTGGCTATCAGACGCAACGCATTAAAATCAATAAGGACAAAAATCAAGAATTAGTCATTAAAATGCCTACTCAGGATAAAGACATTGCTGAAATTATTCTCAAAGCCCCGACAGAAACCAGAGGGTCCCAATTGCACAGGCGGATCATCACTTACAAAGACGTTAACAATAAAGAAAAACTGAGTGCTTATCAATGTCACCTTTATAACAAAATTGAACTCGATGCCAGTAACCTAGATTCGGGCTTGCTCAACAACCCAATTGTCAATCGCCTTGACCTAGTAAAGAGCTATTTGCAGACAGACTCCAACAACACTTCGCTTCTTCCAGTAATATTATCTGAAAGCGTCTCGGATTACTATTACAGAAAAGATCCTAAACTCAAGAAAGAAGTGGTGGGAGCCACAAAAATTACAGGTGTTGAGAATATGCAAATGACCCCATTTTTGGGCGACATGTACCTCGAACTCAATATCTACGACAACATCTACGACCTTTTCAATAAATCGTTCATTAGCCCCCTTGCACCCTATGCTCGGTCGTATTACCAATTTTACCTCGACGACTCCACGTTTATAGGATCCGATTGGTGCTACAAACTTCGATTTGTCCCTAAACGCAGCGGAGATCTTGTTTTTGAAGGACATATGTGGATCCACGATACCACCTATGCCGTCAAACGCATTGAAGCAAATATTGCCCCGGGTGCCAACCTCAATTACATTCAAGAATTCTATTTTGAACAAAGCTTTGAACAAGTTCAAAAAGAGGTCTGGATGCTCACCGAAGAAAACATGGTCCTTTCTTTTAAAGTCACAGAAAAATCCAAATTTTTGGGACTCATTGGTAGAAAATACAGCAGGCGGAGTACTTTTATGATCAATCAGCCTCACGAAGAAGCATTTTATCGAAGTGAAAATGCAGTTGAGGTTGTTTCAAATGCCAAAACCCTGAGCAATGAAGAATGGGAAAAAATGAGGCCTATTGCGTTGAGCACCCAAGAAACACAAATTCAAGCAATGGTTGATTCATTGGAAGCGCAACCATTTTATCAAAACATGCGCAAGCTCACTTACTTTGCCACAACTGGATATTGGCCAATTCAAAAAATAGAATTGGGATCTGCCGCGTCTTTGGTAAGTGTGAACCCTGTAGAAAAATTCCGAATGTCATTGGCACTTCGCACATCCAATGATTTTTCCAAAAGGCTTGAATTAGGAGGGCGAATCGCTTATGGTTTTGGTGATGAACGCTTCAAATACAACGTCAGAGTTCGATACAATATCACACCTCAGAAAAGAGGAATGCTCAATGCCTATTACAACTATGACATCGAACAAATAGGGCAATCGCCAACAGCAGCCTCAATGGGCACCTCGTTTGTTACCTTTCTGAGTACAGCGCCTTTTGACAAACTTACTTTTGTCCAAAAAGCAGGGTTAAGCCTTGAAAAAGACATTAAAAAAGACCTCATCGTTTATACGGCAGCCGAATGGAAAAATTATACGCCGCTTGGCTTGGCAACGTACCAGCGTTTAATTGGACAAGATACCATACAACTTTCAAATCTTACGGCTGCAGAATTTACAACAAGAATTCGCTGGACCAAAGATGAAGAATTCTTATCCGGTTCTTTCGACCGCACCGCATTGCGCTCGCCATATCCAATTCTTTCGTTTCAAGGGGTCTTCGGCATCAAAGGTATATTAGGTAGTGAATACAACTACCAAAAATTTGAATTTCAATATGAGCACAACACCCAGCTTGGTGTTTTGGGACGCATGCGCTATGGCTTCACACTCGGATACATTAATGGGAGCACCGCATATCCGCTTCTAAAAGTCCACGAGGGGAATCAGTCTGTTTGGTTGCTCACCAGTACTTTTAACATGGTCAATTTTATCGAATTTGTCAGTGATCGTTATGTGATTGGCTTTGCTGAAAACCGCTGGGAAGGTCTTATTTTTGACCGTATTCCGCTTGTAAAAGCATCCAAAATAAGACTCATCACTACGGAGCGCTTCATGCTCGGTGGTTTATCATCTAAACATGCCGATCAAATGCTGATTCCAGAATTTGTGCGGCCATTTAATGGCATCCCATACATCGAAGTAGGAGTCGGTATTGAGAACATTCTTAAAGTGATTCGCATAGATGTCGTTTACCGTGCCACACATCAAATTCCTGGTGTAAGCCCTATTGGTATTAAAGCGCGCTACTCCCTAAATTTTTAGTATTTTCGATTTGTGAAATTACATACTCAAGATATCTGTAAAGCGTACCGCGGGCGTGCTGTCGTAAACGGGGTCAATGTTGATGTTCAACGAGGTGAAATCGTTGGCCTACTTGGGCCAAACGGCGCCGGAAAAACAACATCCTTTTACATGATGGTGGGTTTAGTCAAACCAGATTCGGGAAGTGTTTTTCTAGACGGGAAGGATATCACCAAATTACCGATGTACAAACGTGCACAACTCGGCATCGGATACCTACCACAAGAAGTTTCCGTATTTAGAAAACTAAGCGTTGAAGACAACATCATGGCCATTCTCGAAATGGGCCCCTTGCCAAAAGCTGAGCGCGAAGCCAAACTCGAAAAATTACTCGAAGAATTCAGTTTAGGTCATGTGCGCAAAAACCTTGGGGACCGCTTATCTGGGGGTGAAAAACGACGCACCGAAATTGCCAGAGCCCTGGCAACAGACCCTAAATTTATTCTACTCGACGAACCTTTTGCCGGGGTAGACCCAATCGCTGTCGAGGACATTCAGGCAATCGTTTGGGAGCTTAAAAAACGCAATATTGGCATCCTCATCACGGATCACAACGTACAAGAAACCCTTTCGATTACAGACAGAGCCTATTTGCTTTTTGAAGGTCAAATTTTAAAATCGGGAACAGCAGAAGAACTCGCAGCCGATGAACAAGTTCGAAAAGTTTATTTGGGTCAGAACTTTGAATTGCGTAGAAAACTTTGAAATCAGCGCAGTAAATTCACCATGCCTTCTCTTTGTCTTCTGATATAGGGTTCGTGGCAAGGCCTGAACTTCAGTACATAGTTGTACAAACCATCTTGGCATGGAATCCCATTAAAGGTGCCGTCCCAACCCTCCTCCGGATTTTGACTTACAAAAACGCGTTCTCCCCACCGATTGAATACCTCTAAAGACCAATCTGTAACTCCAAAATCGGTGACAAGTTTAAAAATTTCATTCCGACCGTTTGCATCTGGAATGAAAGTATTAGGTGCGTAAATACTAAAAGGTTCAACTTCAATGCTCGCATATGCTGTATCTGTACATCCAAAAGCGTTGGAAACAACTTGCATTGGATAATCGGTGCCACCGCGACCATACGCATGGACAAAATTGGCGCTGGTATATTGGATTGTGCGGTCTTCGACAAAATATTGATAGGTCACAGCATCAATAGATTGATCTGTAAAAACTGCTTCATTTTGACAAACATCCACTTTGTCTGGGCTTATCGAAAAGCCCGCTTGTGGGGAAGGATGTACGGTAACTAAATCCTGCTGAGCCATAAATAAAGTATCTAGACAGCCAAATTGCTCAATGAGTGTGAGTGTAACGGTATAATTTCCTGGATTAAAGTAAGTATGGGTTACGCTGTTGGCTTGAACTTGAGTGCCATCGCCAAGATCCCATATATAAATAGTTGGAACTTCACTTTGACTTAAATTCACAAATTGTGCTTGTGATGGTGCACATTGCAAAGCATTGAGAAACATAAAGTTGATACTCGGATGCCCGAACACACGGACTGTTTCAAGAAGTGTGTCAGCACAAAGCGGGTTTTGACCAATAAGCATTATTTGCTGCGTGCCACTTTGATTAAAGAGGACATTATTGCCCGTGAGTTGATTACTGGTCATTGGAGTGGCATTTGCCCCAAAATCCCAGAAATAATTGGTGCCTATTGGACCGCTTACCTGGGCATCGAAACTAAAAAAATCATCGATACATAAAGAGTCAGAATGGATTGTACTTAGAACAATTGGCTCTAGAATAGTGACATTCACTTGGGTGGTGTCTAGACATATCGTAGACGAGCCCGCAATCAGCGTAACAGGATAAACGCCTGGTCCGGGGAAAGTAATGGTCGGGGTTGTTGCAGCACTTGTTAGACCGTTGCCAAAATCCCAAGCATAGCTTATTGCATTTTGTGAATTATTACCAAAAGGAATGGTATAACCCAAGCATTCAACTTGGGGTGGCACTACAATAGCCGCAATAGCCTCTCCAAATACAAATACAGAATCGGTGTAACTCTGTTGGCAATAGGTTGTATTTGCGTCGATGGTAACCAAATGAAAACCTGCGGAATTGAAACTAACGCCCGAAACTATATTTCCGCTCGCTTGTAAAGTGGATGCCGTTGGAGGAAAATTCCAACTGAGCGTAGCACTAGGGTCGGATACCTGCGCTATAAAATCATGGCTATTGCTAGACAAACAAAGTGAATCAATGGTTGACCACGAAACACTCAACTCTTCATTGATGATGATTTCAATGTAAGCAGTATCTGTACAGTTCTGGCCCGGATTCACAATGAGCTGAGCCGTGTAAGTTCCAGAACTCGGATAAGTATACGTTGGTTCAAATAAAGGACTGCTATCAGCGGTTGTTCCCGGGACTCCGAAATCCCATAAATAAGTGGTGCCGCCGTATGACTGGTTGTCAAATTGAACGGTGAGTCCATCGCAGTACCCATTGAAATTGGGTAATTGCGGTTGTTGCGGAAGAATAGCAGCAAGCTGAATATTGCAATCAAAAACCCTGAACAAGAAATCGCGGACGGTTTCGCCTATTAACTGGCCGTTGCGGTATTCCTGAACGCGAACGCCAACTACAAAAAGGCCAATGAGGTTTGGGCTTACTGTCAACATACCTGTATTAGGGTGGATCATAGTTGACGATCCGGGGCCAAGCGGTACGGCTGCATTGAAATTATTTTGCCACGTCACCGGAAAATAGGGTGGCGGTGGCATTTGCAGCGGTTGTGGGTTGCCGGAGTTGGCGCCGGCATTAGGGGTGACTAATGAATAGACGAGTTGGTCTCCGTCAGGATCTGTTGCCGAATGGTCAAAAACAAGTTGGTCGTTGTTGCAAAGCAATACCGGAGGATAGTTGGTAAAACGAGGACTGCTGTTATTGGTGGCATTGGTATTGGATCCGGGAATAGTTGCCACTATAGTGAGGCCGGTGTCGTCGGGAAATTGAAGATTGGTAATATTCGGCCCGCGACAACAGCGTTGATACGAAACGAGGTATCCGCCAGGAATTGGAGGTAAAGTCAGTACAACCTGATAAATGGCGCGCTCCACACAAATTCCGGTTGGTTGCGTAGCACAGGGATTATTGAAATTGATGGGCAAAATAACCGAGCCAGGAAAAGGAACTTGAACCGTTTGGTAATGAACATTGCCTTGGGTAAATATGGAAAGGTATAATGGGTCGTCGAATTGTGCACCTGTCGATGCGCAATCACGGTAAAGGGTAATGAAAAAACGATATTGATTGTTCCCTAAATAATTATAGTAGATATCACCTCCGATAATATGAGAAGCAGACAACTGCCCGAAAATCAGGAGGTAAAGGTATAGAATAAAGATTTTTAACTTGTACACGATCTTACAACGCAAATTTAAGGCTTTGGTTGTTCGTAGACAAACAGTAAATTTGTAAAAAATTGTAAGGATGGAAACTTTTGATGTGGTAGTAATTGGTTCAGGACCGGGCGGATACGTTTCAGCGTTGCGTTGTGCTCAGCTCGGACTCAAAACAGCTCTAATTGAAAAATACAACACACTTGGCGGAACTTGCCTTAATGTGGGTTGTATTCCATCAAAAGCCCTCCTCGATTCATCCGAGCATTTCCATAACGCACAACATAATTTTGCGACGCACGGAATTGAAATCAAGGGCCTTAAGGCAAATCTATCTCAAATGATTACCCGCAAAAACGAAGTCGTCTCACAGACCTGCGCGGGTGTCAAGTTCCTCATGGACAAAAATAAAATCGCGGTTTTTCATGGAATTGGTCGTTTTATAGATGCCCATACGATCGAGGTAAGCGGCGAGCAAAGCACCCAATTGAGTGCCAAGAATATCATTATCGCAACAGGAAGTAAACCCAATTATTTTTCGGGCATGGAACCCGATAAAAAACGCATCATTACCTCTACCGAAGCACTCAATATGCCAGAAATTCCTAAAAAAATGCTCGTCATTGGCGGCGGAGTGATCGGCTTAGAACTCGGATCTGTTTACGCGCGTTTGGGCACAGCAGTCGAAGTCGTTGAATCTGCACCAAGTATCTTACCTACAATGGATGCTGGAATTGGTAAAGAATTTACCAAAATTTTGAAAAAAGAAGGCTTTAAATTCCATATGGAACACAAAGTACTAGGGGTAGTCAATAATGGCAAAAGTGTTACGCTAACAGCGCAAAATAAAAAAGGCGAGCAAATTACAATAGATGCTGATTATTGCTTGGTTGCTGTCGGACGCAAAGCTTTCACTGAGGGACTTCAATTAGAAAAAGCCGGACTTCAGACCAACCAACGCGGTCAGATCGAGGTCAATGACCATTTACAAACCGCTCAACAACACATATTTGCAATTGGTGATGTTGTTCGCGGTGCTATGCTTGCGCACAAAGCCGAAGAAGAGGGTGTTTTTGTAGCAGAGTATATTGCTGGTCAACAACCGCATATCAATTACAACCTCATCCCTGGTGTTGTGTACACTTGGCCTGAAATTGCCGCCGTTGGGCAAACCGAAGAAGAACTCAAAGCACAAGGACACGCATACAAAGCGGGGTCATTCCCAATTAAAGCTTTGGGAAGAGCGCGTGCAAGTATGGATACCAGCGGCTTCATCAAGATTTTAGCTGATGCCAACACCGACGAAGTTCTTGGTGTGCATATGATTGCGCCGCGTGCTGCCGACCTTATTATGGAGGCAGTGACCGCAATGGAATACCGCGCTTCTGCCGAAGACATTGCCCGCATTTGCCACGGACACCCGACCTACTCTGAGGCCGTCAAAGAAGCAGCGTTAGCAGCCACTGCAGACAGAGCGCTACACGTCTAAATTCAAGGACCAGGGCTAAATGCATCCTTGATGTGCGTGAGGTCAGTGTGGTTACTGTTATGCACAATTGACACAACATCAAAGCGCACTTCATTTGGCCATTGGATGGTCTTTGTGTAATAATTAGCCACTCTAATAATTTGCTTTTGTTTAGCGAGATTTACGGACCGCCATGGTTCTCCGAGTTCGGCACTATGCCTGGTTTTTACCTCAACCACAACCATTGTTTGATGGTCAATGAGCACTAAATCGATTTCCATGCGGTTGAACTTATAATTTCTAGCTTGGAGGGCATAACCAAGCTCGAGTAAATAATTCAATGCATAGGCCTCGCCCCACTTACCCAATAGATCGTGAGACATGCTTGCATTTCTTTCTTTCATCTCTGCGAAAATAAGCCGAAATTGACCGTATCTTTACAGTGAAAATACGTATGCGCAAACAATTTATTAAAAATATCAAAGGCCTGGTTCAAGCTGGCGAAGATCTACCTGAGGTAGTCCGCGCTGCTCAAATGCAAGTGCTACCAGTGATCGAAAATGCCTACTTGGCATTAGAGGACAACGAAGTCATTGCTTATGGACCTATGAGTGAATGGCCTGGCATAACCGATTGGCGCGATGTAGAGGTTATAGATGCAAGTAATTGCTATGTGCTTCCTGCATTTATTGATTCTCACACCCACACCGTTTTTGCAGCTAGCCGCGAAGAAGAATTTATAGACCGGATCAATGGTCTCAGTTATGAAGCTATTGCGGCCAAAGGCGGCGGCATTCTCAATTCAGCACGCAAACTAGCAGAAATGTCCGAACAAGAACTTTTCGACGCTGCTTATATTCGCATTCAAAAAATGATTGCCGCCGGCACTGGTGCTATAGAAATCAAATCCGGTTACGGCCTTAGTACAGAAGCAGAGCTTAAAATGCTCCGGGTTATTCAACAATTAAAGTCATCTTGTAAAGTACAAATCAAAGCAACGTTTCTTGGTGCACACGCCATTCCACTTGCCTATAAAGACCAGCGGAGCGCCTATATTGACCTCATCATCAACGAAATGCTGCCTCAAATTGCTGCAGAAAATCTAGCCGACTACATCGATATTTTTTGCGAACGCAACTATTTCAGTACAGACGAAATGTGCCAAATACTCGAAGCGGGGCAATGCTTTGGACTTAAAGGAAAAGTTCATGTCAACCAGTTTTCTGTTTTAGGTGGCATCCCTGCCGCAATTTCAAAAGGTGCAGTTTCAGTAGACCACCTCGAAGAACTCGATGCTTCGGATATTGCTGCACTTGCAAAAAGCAATTGCATAGCTACGCTTCTGCCTGGTTGTTCACATTTTCTTTCGATACCTTACGGTGCAGCAAATGAACTCATTAACGCAGGTGCAATTGTGGCACTAGCCAGTGACTTTAACCCAGGATCTGCTCCTAGTTATGACCTCATGCATGTGCTTTCTTTAGCCTGTATAAAAATGAAAATGACACCAGAAGCGGCCATCAACGCCCTCACCATCAATGCAGCAGCTGCTCTCGAATTACAAAGCACCCATGGTAAAATTGCACTTGGCAGAAGATCGCCAATTTTACTCACCAATGAAATCCCGTCATTGGCTTATTTGGCTTATGCTTACACAGAAAAACACATCCAGCGTGTATTTATTTAATTAACTTTGGATTGATGCATTTTTTCCTGCTCTTTTTATTGACTCCCATTCATATAAATCTTAGTGCACAAATCATTGAGCCCGATAAAGAACTATTGTGGGAAATATCGCAGCCAAAATCAGCAGCCAAATCATACCTTTTCGGCACACTTCATGCCAATGACCGAGCGCTTTTCGATCTCTCGGATAGTACCTATATTGTCTTTGAGCAAGCACCAAATATAGTCCTTGAGACAGATATTTATCAGCTTTTTTCCGCAATGGATACCCGTAAAACGCTGCCCGAAACGCGCATAGACAACCAAGGAAAGTCATACACAACCTTTGCACTAAATTCCAAAACGCTTTATGGCTCTGAAGATGGCATGCCCCAATTTCTAGATGCTTATTTCCAAGTACTTGCTCTACAACTTGGTAAAAAAACAATAGCACTAGAAAAACTAGAAGACCAATACGCGTTGTCCAATGAATTCAAACTGAGCGAACGAAAGATCATCGATAACCAAATCAATTCGTTCACCCAAGAAAAACTTCTTGAATTATACCTCAGAGGTGACCTCGATGCATTACAACGTTTTATGAAATCCTATTTGTCCGTTCAAGATAGCCTTTACCAAGAGGTAATCGTCAAGCGCAATTACCAAATGCGGGACACACTTCTTTCTTTGCTTAAAAAACAGCAGCCCTTCTTTTGTGCTGTGGGTGCAGGGCATTTAGGTGGCGAAGAAGGTATATTACAGCTCTTGCGCGCCAAAGGATACAAAGTGAGACCCGTACAATGGACTATCAGCGCTACACCGCCTCCAAGCAAACGCTTACTTAAAAAACCAACAGAATATATTCAGACTGACCCCGCTTCTGGTTTAGTTGCAAAGTTTCCAGGTAAACCTCTTGTCGAAACGCTCCAAGACAACACAGTTCGTTTAGTCTACCGCGAACTTGGCCAAGGAAATACCTATGAAGTCGTTATTCATCCCTTGGATCAACTCCTGAATCCAGAAGAAATCGCAAGTATTTATATCAATCCACCTACTGCAGGTCGCATTACCAAAAAAACCTTAGACGACGGTTCTACCGTATTCGAAGGCCTTTCTGACACCTACCCAGAAGGGCTCAATTGTGTGCAAATTCAGTTTGGAGCCAATCATTTTGCCATCATCAAATGCTACGGGGGGCACAAATTTATTCACTCCAATAGGCCGCAATCTTTCTTTGAAAAAGTTTGGTTCGATTAACCAATCGTTTGCCATGATGAAATTCTTAGACCGACTTGCGCATCAAATCTTGGCTAAAAAGATAGCTGCAAAAGATCTTTTCATCATACTTCCTTCTGAAAGAGCCAAACGCTATTTACAAAATGCGTTGTTCCAAATGAATCATGGGCCGCTCGTTTCGCCTCAAATCCTCACCATCGATCAATGGATAAGCGACCTTACAAAGAAAACCATACAGCATCCCACACGCACCCTGCTTTCACTTTACAATATTTACAAAAGTCTTTTTCAAGAGCAGGCACTTAGCTTTGAAGATTACCTCACTTGGGGTCCAATCCTACTATCCGATTTTGATGATGTAGACAGGTATCTAGTTGATCACCAACAACTCTATCAAAATTTAGCCTCAATTAAAGCCCTAGAAAGCTGGCAAATTGACGAAGAAGCCTATTCTGCTTCGCAGAAAAAATTTATGCTATTTTGGGAGCTTATTCCCAAACTACACGGGGGTTTATTAAAACATTTAAAAGAGACTAATTCTTGCACAAAAGCCCAAGCCTACCGAGAACTTGCTACAAATCCTAGCCACTACTTTAAACCTGCTCAGTACTTTATTTTTGCAGGTTTTAATGCGCTTTCATTGGCAGAACAACAACTCATCAAATATTTAATAAACGCCAAACAAGCGGAATATATCCAGGATTCGGATCGTTATTATTTTGATAACCCTTTTCACGAAGCAGGTAATTTTCAACGTAAAAACAGTACTTTTTTTGGGTTGGGTGCCCCCGATGATCTTCCTGACGCCTTACGCACAGCTACTTATCATGTAAAGGAAATTGAATGTGCGCAACACATCGGACAAGTGAAAGTGCTCGCAACCGAACTATACCAAAATACGCATACAGACTGGAGTGAGGTACTGGTATTACTTGCCGACGAATCATTGGTGCACGCCGCCATTCGCAATATTCCCAAAACAGTTGGTCAAGCAAACATTACGCTCGGTCTTCCACTTGAACAAACACCAATAAGAACTTGGATAGACCTTTGTTTTCAACTCCAAGAGAACCATCAAAAGTTTCGGACCAAAGCACTGTACTACAAAGATTTTCAGCGCTTTTGCCATCATGCGTTTATTACAATTGCTTTTAATCAAAAGGAACTCCATGCATTGGCAAAAGTTGAAAAACATACGGTACAATTTAACCGCGTTTTTCAGCGAGTTGATCAACTCCAACTTCCCAATAAACTGCAGGAGCTCCTAGAATTGCTTAACGCAGACTGGCAAGCAGACTGGCAACAAGGTTTGACTCAATTGAGAAAAATCAATTCATTCTTGCTACTACACATTCCAGAAGAAAACGATTTTGAACGCACCGCACTGCTATCTTTTGAAACCTGCTGCAGGCAATTCGAATTGTTATTTGACGACGCTTTTCCCGAAATGGCACTTAGTAGCTTTAAAAAGCTATTTTACCAACATTGGACGCGTGCGCACCTCGCTTATATTGGTAGTCCAACAGAAGGCTTGCAAATCACCGGACTTCTTGAAACACGCCTACTTGACTTCGAACATATTTATGTGCTCGGCATGAATGAAGGGAAGCTTCCGCCTACCAATCCCATTCAGAGTATTATCCCTATGGATTTGCGTAGTGCCTTTGGCTTGCCAAGCAACCGCGATAAACAAGGACTTTTTGCACAGCACTTTTACAGACTACTCCATCATGCACGACACCTTACTTTTACATACACAACAACCAGTGAAGTCCTTGGAAGCCATGAAAAAAGTCGCTATTTACTGCAATTAGAAATGGAGTGGCGCGCCGCTAATCCAAATGTGAATTGGCAAACCTTTTATTACCAGATACCAACTGATGAACAAAACCAAGAAGTTTCGGCGATTCCCAAAAATACCGCTATTCAAGAACGATTACTTGCCTACCTTAAAAATGGCGTTTCAGCTTCTGCATTGCGTAAATTCGCCAATTGTCCTTTAGACTTTTATTACCGTTATGTAGTTGAATTTGGAGAAGAGGAGGAAGTTGAGGAAGACCTTGCTGCAAGTACATTCGGCTCACTTATTCACGCTTGTTTGGAAGAACTTTTTACACCTTTTGCGCAAAAAGACAAAAACGGCAAACGTATTGAGCCAGCTCCTGGGCCAGTTACCGCTAAGGACATTTCTCAAATGCTCAATACCTACCCAGCTATTTTAAGAAAACACTTTCTTAAGTACTTCGACCAAAATGCAACGTTATTTGAACGCGGCAAGAATTTACTGAGCTTTGAAATGGCGCTTGATTTGACCAATCAACACCTCAGAAAAGAACTTGATTTTGTTCAACAACTTCATGAACCACTCTTTATTGAACAACTTGAGGCTAGATTTGAACTAACGCAAATGGTTCAAATCGAACAGTCACAAATTCCTATTCTCTTTGTCGGCTTTATTGATCGAATTGACCGAATTGGCCAAAATGGCTACAGAGTCATAGATTACAAGTCAGGAAAGGTCAAGGACGAAGATGTTAAAATGAGTGCTAAACACGATGCATTTACCAATCTCACCAAACCTAAACACGTGATGCAGCTTTGTTTATATACACTTTTCTTTGAGGCACAATACGGACAACTTCCTGCAGAAGCACGCATCGAATCATTGATCAATGTATCTGAAGACTTTGCATTGAGCTACGATAAAAACACAGATTTAAGCATGATTCCAAAACTTTTTGAAGACGGGATGCAAGCGCTTGTTGCGCAGTTAATGGACACTGAAATACCATTTTCACACAACCCAGAGGCAAAATATTGCCAATTCTGCACATAAAAAAACCTGGAAGGACTTTCCAGGTTTTTTCTGCAAGATAATTAAAACCAAAATGAACAAATGACTTGCTCTTTAGCAGCAAGACGATCAGATTGGTGAAGGGTTGCTTAATAAAGTTCTAATTTAAGCGCAGCGCGGTAATCTTTGATTTCTTCACGGTTAATCTTGTGGTCTGCATTCTTAAGTAGATTTAAGAAATATAACAAGTTTTCGTTGTCGTCAATTTCAATCGGATACTCATTGCCTTCCTCGTCTTCTTCGTATTGCGCTTCGACATCAAAACATTCATTTTCTTGAATAAACTCGTAGGTAAGACGTAGAACCTTGACAACCAGTGGATCTTGTTCGAGTAACGCCATTTCTCTGAGTTCTTTGAGGTCTTCGATGAGGCGAGGTGCTTCTAAGCCTTTTTTCTCGACGTTGGCAATTATTTGTTCCAGTTTTTGGTTGGCGCGCAAAGTTTTCATAATGTTAGAATTGAGCCACAAATTTAGTGCATTTCCTGAAATAAACATCGCGCTGTAAGTAACATTAGCAATCCATTCTCATTTCATGGGTTTAATCGGTTAAATTTGTTACATGGATATGTTTTTCCACGCCTTTACCATTGGCCTAATTCTTTCAATAATGCCAGGTCCTGTATTTTTTGTTCTACTCGAGAAGAGCATCACAAAAGGTATCCGCAGCGCTTTAGCCATTGATCTGGGGGTCATACTTAGCGATGTGGTATATATTTTACTCGCTGTCTTATTTGTAGAACAAATCAATACTTTGCTTTCAGGAGAAAACAAAGAGCTTTTTGATCGTTTAGGTGGGCTTATATTTATCGTTTATGGCATAGTGAATCTCATCAAGAAAACAAAAATACACGACGGAGACCGAGAGCTAGAAGACGTAACCGAAAAATACCATCTCAAAGAAAGTGCCGACCCTAAAAAGAATTTTGGACTCCTCATTGCAAAAGGTTTCCTACTGAACTTTGCCAATCCGCTCGTCGTATTTTATTGGTTAAGTGTTGCGTCAGTGGCCAAACGCGAAAGTCCAAACGATACGAATTTATTTTTATTTTTCTATCTCGGTTTCGTCTTACTCACCTACTTTGCTTTTGACATTATCAAAATTTCTGCGGCCAAAAAAATCAGAAATTTGGTCACCGAAAAATTACTTAATGTGATCAACAAGATCATCGGAATGCTATTTATCAGCTTTGGTCTCTTCTTTATTTTCCGCAGTTTTATTTAAGCCTATGCGCCTCTTATCGCTATTCATTTTATTGATATTTGCCGCTGATTTTTTGGCACAAGAACTAAAGGTCTTGAAAGAAAACCTCAGCCCTAAAGTTCGTACTTATTGGGATGCCCAAAACAAACATTTGCAAGGTTATGGCGCCTATTTTACCAGTTCTGCTTCACCCCAAACAACAGAAAAGCATGGAAAATGGCTGTTCTACGACTACGATGGTCAGCTAGAAGAAGAGGCGAATTACTACAGAAACCGTCTCCATGGTAAGCGCACTTTTTTTTACCCAAATAAACAGGTCAAGCAAGAAGCATTCTTTCAATTCAATGTCCCAGACTCCACATACAAAGAATTTGGAAGCGACGGAAAGCTGCTTGTGAGTGGTCAATTTGAACTCGGAAGTCCGGTAGGGTTATGGAACTATTACTACGCTGACGGGCATCCTAAATCCATCGAAAAAGTTCAAAACGATACCGTTTATTTAAAAGCGTTTTGGCAGGCCGACAGCACACACCTACAAACCGTCAAAGACGGAAATGGTCAAATTATCAGCTACTACATCGACGGTGTAGTGAAGGAATTTTATACTTTCCAAAACGGCCTGAAGACGGGGCCATTCGAAGAACGCACGGCCAATGGTGTGCTTTCCATCGGAGGCGCATTTAAAAACGGTAAAAAAGATGGTCTATGGGAGTTTTATCGTTTCGATGGCGTACTTGAAAAAAAGGTTGGTTATGAAACTGATTCCCTAAATGGTATCTATATGGTCATGGCTAACGAAAAAGACACCCTCACATACGGCAACTATTTAATGGGCAAAAAACAAGGTTACTGGAAATGGTTTACCCCAGAGGGGACCCTCGATATGGATGGCTTTTTTGAGAAAGGTCTTCAGGATAGTGTGTGGCATTATTATTTTACAAACGGTCAACTTTCGTATCGTGCACAATACAATGCAGATTTGCGAACAGGAGATTGGACATATTTCTACCCCAACAATGCGCTTTACAGAACAGGGAGCTACCGCAATGATCTTAGAACAGGTTTATGGCAAACCTGGTACGAAGATTCTACACTGCTCATGAAAGGATCCTACGTCGCAGGAAAAGAAGAAGGTGAATGGTTTAATTACTGGGAAAACGGAAGACTCAAAGACAAAACAACTTTTGTAGACGGAAAATTAAACGGCAATTGGGAATCATACTCTCCGGAAGGTGTTTTGCTCACGCAAGGGGTTTATAAAAATGGATATAAAACCAGCGAATGGCTCAGTTATTACAGTAACGGCAGGCTCAAAGAAAAACAACATTATAAAATTTTTACGCAACAAAATATGGCCGACGGCATGGCCATTATGGGGCTTAAAGAAACTGTTTCAGACCTTCATGGCTCCTATGAATCCTTTTCTCAAGTAGATTTTCAAGTCAAAGAAACAGGTAAATATTACCATGGACTCAAGCATGGAACCTGGACCAATTACTACCCGGGTGGTGTAGTGCCCACAATTGTGGCCCAATACCGCTACGGTAGACTACACGGTGTTTTCAAGCAATATGATCGCTATGGCAGATTGGTTTATGAAATAAATTACAAGAATGGGCTCAAAGACGGCTTGTTTTTAGCCTATAATGAAAATGGCCAGTTGGTCAGTAAAAAAATCTTTAAAAAGGGGCAACAGATTAGCGGTGAACGCCAAGATGGTTTTCAGCCTTAATTGGCAAGTTGTTCAATAAAACAAGTGAGTTCGATAAAGTCTTCGACACTAAGTCTTTCGGGTCGTTGTTGTTCAAATTTTTCGGGTAACGGCGCATCTTTAAGCAATACACGCAGCGAGTTACGGAGGGTTTTACGCCGCTGATTAAAAGCTGCTTTCACTACTTGAAAATACAATTTTTCATCGCAAGGCAAAGCGCTTCTTTGGTTGCGCACACATCTGATAACACCACTCTTAACTTTTGGAGGCGGTATAAATACATGTTCATCTACCGTAAAACAGTAATGTATGTCATAGAAGGTTTGCAATAAAACACTAATAATGCCATATTCTTTGGAGCCTGGTTTTTGAGCCACCCTAACCGCTACCTCCTTTTGGAACATTCCCATTATTTGAGGTATTTGGTTGCGGTATTCAAGGCACTTAAATAAAATTTGAGAAGAAATATTGTAAGGAAAATTTCCAACCACGATAAACGGATCTTGATCAAAGAGTTCAGCAGGGTTCAATCGCAAAAAATCACCAAATAAAATGCGCTCAGCTTGTGTTGGGTAATAGGCCCTGAGATAATCGATGGATTCGATGTCTACATCGAGCAACCACAAATCAATTTCAGGAAGTGCCCACAAGTACTTGCTCAAGGCGCCCATCCCAGGGCCAATTTCTAGAACCTTTCGTGTTGCATCGGTCCAGATAACTTGATTGGCAATTTTTTGACATGTTCCGGCATCCTTTAAAAAGTGCTGACCAAGTTGTTTTTTTGGTTTGACACTCATGGTTTAAAAGCGTCAATAAGATCAAGGGTAGTTCGGAAAGCTGCAAATTTACCTTGATAAAGCAACGAATGTTCTTGTTGTAAGTCGGGGGCAAATTCCGATTGGTATCTATCTAAAGTAGCTTGATCTTTGGCCAAATACATCACTGAATAAGTAAGCCCGCCCTCTTCTTCACCTTTTACTCTTGAGAGCCTGCACTCCAAAAAACAGCCTGTTTTTAGGATATCTGGGATGTGTTTTGAACGCATCCAGCTCAGCCATTCTTTTGCTACAGCCAGATCTATACTGACCGTTACATTGTATATTACCATAGCGCAAAGGTAGCCAAAGCATTGAAATGCAGCGAAAATTGAAAGAAGTCTGAAAATTTACTTTGTCATTTCAATTAAAATAATTGTACTTTTACTTTAAACATTAATCATTCGCCATGAAAAAACTATTACTTTCTTTATTATTTACAATGACTTACCTCATCTCTTGGGGTCAATCATGTATCCCTGGTGCAAACTTTGTGGATTCTACCTACGGCATCTGGCCAGATACCACACAAAATTTGCCTCCGGCCCTGCCTAACGTTGCTTACTCAACAGATATCAACTTTAAGGTTCCGTCAACTGTAACCGCAGAAATCGATCCAAGCGGTCAGTTTGTAGGTTCAGTAATCCAACAATTTACTATTGATGCACTTCAGGGTTTACCTCCGGGATATGACTTTGCTTGTAATATCAGTAATTGTACTTATTTAGGTGGTGAAAATGGCTGTGCTAATATCTTTGGTACCACAGACTCTGTCGCTGTTTTTCCCGTAACAGTTGACGTAACAGCAACTGTTTTAGTGGTGCTCTTCCCTGGTTTACCACCAACACCTGTTACCCAGACAGTATCCTTTGATGGCTACAAAATTGTTGTAGGTTCTGGCGGTACTATTGAACAAATTATCAATCCAATCAGCCTACAGCCAAATCCAGCTCAATCGAGTATTGAAGTCAGTGGTTTGGTAGGTGGCAGTAACTCCCAGCTCGTTTTACGTGACCTCAACGGTAAAAACATCCAAACGATTCAAACCACGGCCTCAACAGCAACCTTTGATCTGGAGAAACTAGCCGAAGGCACCTATATTATTGAACTTTCTGATACTTTCGGAATCCAACAACAAAAATTCGTGAAGCTTTAATATCGTTTCACAACACTTTGAAAATGGGGGGCTAAGCTCCCCTTTTTTTATGCCCCACATTGATGTGAATTAGTTACGATATAGACTGCCCTTTAAGATATATTCCAGGACTGGTTCTGTCAGTAAAAAAGAACAATCTAGACCAACTGCTAATCTGGCTCGAATATGACTTGCACTTATACCTAAAATGGGGACGTCAGTGAGCATAGAAATATTTGGATGCTTTTGTAGTTGTCCTATTTGCTCTGGGTTTTCAGGTGCTTGACTACTCCTCGGATAGACAAAAATCTGATGTTTCTCCAAAATTTGCTCCCAATTATACCATTTATGAAAAGACTTGAGGTTGTCGGCTCCCATTAACAAACAAAATTCGTGCGCTGGAAACTGTTCTTGAAGGTGAGTTAAAGTAGAAATTGTGTAATTGGGCTTGGGAAGATGGAATTCTACATTACAAGCTTTGAGATTTGGGTGCTCATAAATTGCCTCGCGTACCATATCAAGCCTGAGCTGATCCGACAACAAGGTTGCTTTATCCTTGTGCGGATTATGTGGCGTAACGACTAACCAAACTTGGTCAATTTGTGGTTGTTGGGCCATATGATTTGCGATGATCAAATGACCAACATGAATCGGATTAAAGGTTCCAAAGTACAATACTACTCTCATGATCCTATGAATTCCAAAATCAGTCGCTCGACCACTTCTAATGCCTGATCAAGGTTATCATTGATGACAACGTGATCAAAATGATGGGCATGGCTCATTTCATTGGAAGCCTTAGACAATCGCATTTCAATCTTTTCCACTGAATCTGTTTGTCTAGTGCGCAATCTTTTTTCTAACTCACTTATACTTGGAGGCTGAATAAAAATAGCTAAGGCGTGTTGAGCAAGCTTAGATTTGATTTTTAATCCGCCAACTACATCGACATCGAAAACAACAACCTTGCCTGCAGACCAAAGACGTTCTAATTCTGTATTTAAAGTGCCATAATACATTCCTGGATAGACTTCTTCCCATTCAAAAAATGCGCCGGCAGCGATGCGCTGCTGAAATATTTCTGGAGCCAAGAAATAATAATGTACACCATCTTGTTCTTGTCCTCGGGGTGGTCTTGAACAGGCAGAAATCGAAAATGCAAGCCGAGGAAATTTGGCTAATAGCGCACCAACTATTGTTGATTTGCCCGCACCAGAAGGCGCAGAAATGACGATACTTTGATGGTTGGAAGTCATTAGAGTGCGTTAAGTACTTGTTCTTTTATTTTTTCGAGGTGGTCTTTCATGATCACGACGCGGCGTTGAATTTCTGAGTGATTGCACTTGCTACCAAGTGTGTTGATCTCGCGCCCCATTTCTTGGGCAATAAAACCAAGTTTTTTGCCGGAAGCTTCTTGTTGAAGGGTCTCAGTAAAATAATTGAGATGCTGTTGGAGGCGTTGTTTCTCCTCTGAAATATCGAGTTTTTCGACGTAATAAATCATTTCTTGTTCCAAACGGTTGGCATCAAGACGACTCTCGTCTATGGAAGTCAAGCCTTTCTGAATTCGGTCTTTGACTTGTTGTACGCGTTCTTGCTCAAAGGGTGCAATTGCACTGAGTTCATGCTGAATTTGAGCCAAATTGGAAAATAAATCTTTGGCAAGTGATGCCCCTTCTTGTTTGCGAAATTTTTGAAGTTGTTCGCAAGCCTGAGCCACTAAATTGAGAATAAACTGACTTTCAGTATCTTCGAGTTCTTCTTGTTGGCTATTCAAGACATCGGGCATTCGTAAAATAAGCGCCAAATAATCTTGGGTATTGGTTTGCCATTTGTCATTTAAAGCCTTAAATTTTTCGAAATAGGCGGTAGCAACTTGTTCGTTTATTTGACCAGAAAGTTGCTGATTTTGACTTTCGATATAGATAACCAAATCCATTTTTCCACGGAGTAAATGATCCGTAATCAATTTCCGAATCGGAGCCTCGAGATCGCGGTACAGCGTTGGGATCTTCAAATTGAGATCAAGGCCCTTGGAATTAAGGGAACGAACTTCTATTGATACTTTTTTATCTTGAAAATGACCATTGGCTTTGCCAAAACCGGTCATAGATTGCAGTGCGTTTGAACTCATTGCTTAGTCGTTGTCGATTAATAAGTCAGCGTCTATTCCTTCGTTTTGTTCTTTTACAAACCAAGCAATTTCGCTCATGATTTGAGCTTTTTGATCGCTTTGTGGCGCGCGCTCTTCAATATATTCCTTGAGTAATAGTTGGGCCTCGAGTAATTGGGCCTCTTCAAACGGACCCGCCATATTTTCTATAATTGTTAGGCAATCCAGTGCCTCTAAATAGTCTCCTTGGGTGGCAAGCATCACGAAAAAAGGCAAGTGCGCATCAAAAGGCAATTTTGAATTCCAAATTGCTGATAAAATAAGTTTACGCGCGTCCGCCACTAACTCGTCTTGAAGGTAGTTTACAAAAACTTCTGCTGCATCGGAATCGTTTACATCGGCCAAAAAACCCAAAATAAGTTGCTGCTGTGTACGCTCGCGACCTTGTAATGCATTAAAAAGCGTAGGTAATATGCTTAGATTACCGTATTCTTTGTATATAACCAAGGCAGCGCTTAAAGAAGCCTGGTCTTTACGCTCGAGAAGTTCAAATGCCTCTTGCAGTTTTTTTTGATTGGTCTTGGCAGCACTCATGTCACAAAGGTAAGCAATTCAAGCGCTACGGCCCATAAATTGATCAAATGTGTTACTTTATACAATATTTAGTGTTTATAAAATCAAGAGAAATACCAAAAGTCTACACATAAATACCTCAACTTTGTAAAAAAGCTGCACTTATGAAAAAATTGCTCTTCCTCTCTATCTTGCTTACGGGCCTTTTTACTGCCTGCGTGCCCTCTAAGAAATACAATGAATTACTCGAACGCGAAAAAGCGTGTAGTGAAGAACTGGCAAAGTATAAAAAAAGCAGCAGTGAGTACGAAGTGCTCTCCAAAGACCTTCAAACAAAATATGATTTAGCAGCCAAAGAAGTGAGCCGTCTAAGAGGAGACACCAATAATCTTGGCAATCAGATTCGCTTACTCAAGCGCGAACAAGAAACCATTGAAGCCCAATATGAAGCCCTCGAAAGTTCTTTTGATAAACTCAAAAATTTGAGTGCCAAAGAAACAGCGACGCTCCAAACTGAACTTGAACAAAAAACCAAAGAACTTCAGCGTAAAGAAGATGCCCTACTGAAACTAGACCAAGAGTTACAGGCCAAACAAGCCTTGTTGTTGGAGCGCGAAAAACGTGTCAATGAGCTCGAAGAAGCCATCCGTAAAAAAGATGCGAAAATTCAATTACTTAAAGCGCGCGTTGCAAATGCATTGCGAAACTTCGAAAACCAAGGTCTCACTGTAGTCCAAAAAAATGGTAAGATTTATGTCAGCCTTGAAGCTAAATTACTTTTCCAATCCGGATCAACGAAAGTAGAAGAAGAAGGGAAAAAGGCTTTAGTAGAATTAGCTCGGGTACTCGAAACAGAGCGCGATTTAGAAATTGTTGTTGAAGGCCATACCGATACCGATAAACTCAATAGCAGCGTATCTCCCAAGAACAATTGGGAATTATCTGTACTGCGCGCAACATCTGTAGTTGAACTCATGCTCGCCAATTCAAATATGGCACCAACACAAATCATGGCTGCTGGAAGAAGTGAATATCATCCGGTGGATCCAGCTGATAAAGCCAAAAACAGACGCATCGAGATCATTATTTCGCCAAACCTCAACGAGTTGTTCGAAATTATTTCCAACGAATAAACTTTCTTGATTTTAACGGATCACGTTGACGTGACCTGACAGGTCTTCGTAGATGCCTTTCTCTATCTCGTAAATGAGATACCAAGTGTAGGTGCCGTCTTGTACTGGTGTGCCTTCGTAAGTTGCATCCCAAACAAAATTGAGTTCATCTGAAAAGAAGACTTGCTCACCCCAACGATTGAAAATATAGAAGCGCGCACTCATCAGGCCAATAAAGCGTCCGTAAAAATATTCATTGAGGCCATCGCCATCTGGGGTAAATGAATTTGGGAGGTAAATATAGCGTTCAGGGGCAATGTTAATCCATTTGGAAATGCTGTCCAAGCAACCTTTTTGATCGGTGGCTATCAAAGTAATTTCGTAGGGGCCTGGATTGGTAAACGTATGGCTTGGATTTACTAAAAACGAACCATTGCCATCACCAAAATACCACGTATAGGACCACGCATTGGCCGAAGCATTTTCAAATTGGACAGGTAAGCCCTGCATCGGATTTTGACTCAAAATATAAAAATTGGCGAGCGGCTTCACTACTTGTACCTGAGCAACACCAATTACTGTAAAGGTTTGGCATTCATCGCTCACTTGGACAAAATAGGAAGATGATACTTGTGGTGCAACCCAAATTTGGTCAGTAGTTTGTTGATTTGACCATAAATGATAATAGTTTCCATAGCCGCCACTCGCAGTTACGGTTAGTAAAACGCTATCGCCAGGACAAATTTCAAACGGGCCGTTTGTCTGAACAACCAACGGCGGACTCAGGATAGTATAAATTATTGAATCTTGAATGGTGTTGCCACAGTTATCGGAGACATTGATGTAGTAGGTGGTACTCGAACCCGGATTAACCAAAAGCGAATCCGTTAGGCCGCTTACCGCACCATTTGTAGTCCAGAGGTAGTTATATTGCCCAGATCCCCCTGAAGCACTAACACCAATCATGGATTCAATATAGGGGCAGATTTCCGTAATATCCGCACTCGTTTGTAATTGCAATGGTGCAAAAACAGGTACGCTTACGATGATAGTGTCGTATGCAGGAATACCAGAACAAGCATCTATAACTGAAAGCCAGATGGCTTGTGTGGCTGTTGGCGTGTATGTAATACTAGCGGTATTTTGACCCGTACTCCATTGATATGTATATGGTTGTAAACCGCCGATTATCTGGGAAACGATTGTAACAGGATCTCCTGGGCAACTAATAGCCGAAGTGCTCAAATTCAATTCCATAGGCTGGTTGTCTTGGATATATAGGTCGAGTACTAATGGTGTTATATTTCCGCATGGATCGGTAATTGGGAATGTCAAAATAAGGGTTTCTAGGCCTTCAGTGAGGGCATCTGTTAATGAGTTAATTGTAAAACTAACCATCGATTGGCCTGGACCAAATGTAATGCTAGAGGGAACACCGCTGTAGTCAATGCCGTTTGTTGCCGTTCCACTTAGCTGAATTGGAATAGTTAATGCTTGGTTAAGGTTGGCCTGCCTTTCAAGTGTTACAGTAGCGCTTACACAACCTTCGGCCATCCAGTCTGGATTAGGAAATACTTGCTGAGAAAGCGTGTGGCTGATATCTACTGGGGTCAAGGTCGATAAACTAGCAGCTTCTAAGAAAATACCTGAGTCCCATTGGCCGTCACCAACATCGGCAATGGCAATAATTAAATGATAGGACTGGCCACACTGCACCTGAGAAACCGCTTCTAATACTTTGGTGAGGCCGTCGTATTGAATATACTGCGGGCTCTGGTTGTATGGGGCCGTATTGCCATCGCCATTATTGACAAAATAAAAGGGATTGGTAATACTGTTTACATTATTGATCGAAACGACCGCGCCATTTGGTAGCTTGGCAATATTCTGAAAACCAGTTATTCCAGGACCCGATATGAAGAATCCAAAGACGTCGTTGTAGGTGGTATTGTTTGGTGGTGCAAATTCAGGGTATTCATCCGAACCAAAAACATATTTGAAACGGACGGTGTCAGCATAAGGAATAAAGTCGAACTCCAAAATAGCTGCATTGTAGGTTTGGGTACCGTTAATGGCTTGTGAAAGTAAATTGAAGCCACCCATGTTGTTGTCCACACCCGCTCCAGAAGCATCATTGGGCCCTTGCGGACCATCGCCATTGGGTAAAGTAGTACCGGTCGTAAGTACAATACCGCTGTTGATACCAAGTGTAGTGTTAGCAGCGGTGAATTGAGCAATAGCGACAGGACTGCCATTATAAGTCACATTTGATACAGTAACGCCATTGCCAAGTAAGACATTTTGCACCAATCCTTGTGGATTTAATGCGTTATTGGTAATGAGTTGCGCACGCAAAACTACCGGGATAGCTATCCCAAGATAAAGAAGTAAAATATAAAAGCGTCGCAACATCTTGTTATTAACGTAAATCAAAGCATTTCGTTGTCTTTTTTGACTGTTTTTTTCAAAAAAAAAGGATGCCGAAGCATCCTTTTCAAGATTTATGCCAAAACGTTCTATTTTTTCAAAAAAAGCAAAGGTTGAAAAGACAATAAAATCAGTGGTAAGACAAATAAACATGGGATGGCCACAATCGGTAGAAATGTAGTGTCAATTTCTGTATTGGTATACTTCAACGGAACACCCATTGCTGCAACTGAGATGAAACTCACTGTTGAATTGAGTGCAAATAGCCCTTTGTTTTGCCATTTCATTTCTATCCAATAAGAGGCAATAGTAAGGGTAAGTGAAATAATAAAGTAAAATAAAACAACCTTCCAAATCGGAAGTATTTTAATTGTTTCATCAAACTCAAAAGAATAGAAGTAATTCAGGAAAAATCCGATGACTACCGAAGAAAGCGTTGCGCTTATTAATCCAAATACAAATGCACGAATCATAGTCTATTTTTAAATAACGGGAATTGTAGCTGTAATTTTAATAGTTTCTGCAACGCCACTATTTTTTTTACCGATCTGGTAATCACAGCGGTCTACACTAAATTTAGCAATAAAAGTGCCTTTATTGTCTTTTTTAGAAAAAGTGAATGGAATAGTAACCTCTTTGCTTACACCATGCATTTGTAATTTACCTATTGCTTTGTACCCCTCAGATGTTTTTTCAATTTTTGACGAATTGAATTCAATGTAAGGGTATTTGTCGGCATTGAACCATTCTTCTCCGCGGGCATGTTTGTTTTGAAGGCCATTTCCGGTATTGATTGACGCCACTTCAATTTTAAAACTCAATTTAGAATTTGCTAATTTGGCTTGGTCGAAAATCAAGGTTGATGAACTCAATTTATCAAAAGTTCCGCTAACATCTGGGTTTGAAAAAGCGATTTTATAGCCCTCTGCTACTTTATATTGCTGCGCAAAAACGGAAAATAAACTGCACATCAAGCACAAAAACAATGCGTTTTTCATAGTTTTTTAGTTTTTAACGATTTCTATATCGGCCTGGAGTTTTACTTCGTCAGCAAGACCTGGGCTCACTTCACCCATACCGAATTCTGAACGCTTAACGACACCTGAGATTTGCAAACCAGCTACCTCTGTTCCTTTGTAGTTTTTACCGTTACCCGTGTGCACACCATTGAAAATTACCTTTTTAGTAACTCCGTGCATTGTGAGGTCACCTTCTACAGTATAAGTTCCTTCTACTTTAGTTGCTATTACAGCAGTACTTTTAAATGTAATGTTTGGATACTTTTCTACTTCGAAACAATCTGCAGTGCGCAAGTGGTTGTCACGTGCTTCGATACCGGTGTTAACAGATGCTGCGTCTGCATTGAGTGTGATTGTTGCACCGTTGAAATCTTCGTTAGGGGTAGTGACTTCCATGGTAAACTTACCAAAGTTGCCGTGAACGTTTGTAATACCGTTATGTAGAATGGTAAACCCTAAACGAGAGTGTGCACCATCTACCGACCACATCCCGGCCTGTGAAGCTACAAACGAAAACAAGGCGAAAGCGCCAACTAATCCAATTGCTAAATTTTTCATGTTTTAAAATTTTAAGTTTGATGATTAAACAATTATTTGCTTGCAAAGTTGCAATAGTTCTTACTAAAATTACTTAACGTAGGTCAAGGAATCAAATTCAAGCTTGTTGGAGTACTTTTAATTTTTGAAAAGCATCTTTAATATGACGAATTGGTTCGATGACAAGGCGTAATTTATCGTCTTTTTGAACCAAGCGGTAACCTGTTGACTGAGCCAATATTTGATTGAGTAAGCGTTGGAATTGCTCCGTTTCGTAAAAAGGTGACTGCGGATTGGCAATAAAATGCCCCACCAGTTTTTCAGATTTCAAGACCAAACGCTCCAAACCTAAAGATTCAGCAAGCCAACGAAGCTCGAAAGAAAACAACAGTTCCTGGACTTCTATTGGAAGTGGTCCAAAACGATCTTTGAGTTGTTCGCTAAAAGCATCGAGTTCTTGTTTGTTTTTAAGGTTATCCATGGCCTGATACAAACTGAGGCGTTCGGCAACTTGGTTGACATATTGGTCTGGAATTCTGACTTCCATATCGGTTTCAAAGATACAATCTTGAACAAAGCCTGTAAACTGATCAGTAACGCGCTCATCGAACAGTTCTTTGTACTCGCTTTCGCGCAATTCTTGCATGGCTTCATTAAGGATTTTTTGATACATCTCAAAACCTATTTCGGCGATGAAACCGCTTTGCTCGCCACCCAACATATTGCCTGCACCTCTGATATCGAGGTCTTTCATGGCAATATTGAATCCTGAGCCCAAATCAGAAAATTGAACCAATGCCTCTAAGCGCTTGCGAGACTCTGAAGTCATAATGCTAAACTTAGGTGCAATGAGGTAGCAAAAACCTTTTTTATTGCTACGGCCTACCCTGCCGCGTAATTGATGTAAATCACTGAGGCCGAACTGGTGGGCGTCATTAATGATGATTGTGTTGGCATTTGAGATATCAATACCCGATTCAATAATTGTAGTGGCAATGAGGATATCGTAAGCGCCTTCAATGAAATCTAGCATTACTTTCTCGAGTTGCTTGCCATCCATTTGGCCATGCCCAATGCCTACCCGAACACCCGGACATAAGCGCTGGATCATGCCAGAAAGTTCGCGGATATTTGACAACCTGTTGTTGACGAAAAAAACCTGACCCCCGCGCCCTACTTCATAAGCAATAGCGTCGCGCAGGACTTCTTCGTTGAAAGAAATGATTTCCGTGAGTACCGGCTGTCTATTAGGCGGTGGGGTATTGATAATACTTAAGTCTCGGGCTCCCATTAAAGAAAACTGCAGCGTCCGCGGTATAGGAGTCGCGGTAAGCGTTAGCGTATCGACTGAGGTGCGCAAGGTCTTGAGCTTATCTTTGACCGCAACGCCGAATTTTTGTTCTTCATCGATGATCATAAGACCCAAATCTTTGAACTTGACGCGTTCAGCTACTAAAGCGTGGGTACCAATGAGTATGTCTATCTGACCGGCGGCCAATTTTTTGAGCGTTTCGGTAATTTCTTTGGCCGACTTGAAACGATTGATGTAGTCAATCGTAACCGGAAAACTTGCCAACCTATTTTTGAAGCTACGATAATGTTGTAAAGAAAGTATGGTTGTTGGCACTAAAACAGCGACCTGTTTGGAGTCTGTGACGGCTTTAAAGGCAGCTCTTATGGCCACCTCTGTTTTGCCAAACCCGACATCACCACAAACCAACCGATCCATAGGTTGCGGAGCCTCCATGTCGCACTTGATGTCTTGAGTTGCTTTGTATTGGTCTGGTGTATCTTCGAACATAAACGAAGCCTCGAGCTCGTTCTGGAGGTAGCTATCTGGGGCAAAAGAAAAACCGGGTTTGCTGCGGCGTTGGGCATAGAGCTTGATGAGGTCAAAAGCCAGCTCTTTGATTTTCTTTTTGGTCTTGTTTTTTAAATTAGACCACGCCTGTGTGCCGAGTTTATTAAGCGATGGCGCACTTCCTTCTTTGCCCGTAAACTTGGAGATGCGGTGCAAAGAGTGAATCCCGACATAGAGGACGTCTCCATCTTTATAAACCAGGCGAATCGCTTCTTGGGGTTTGCCATTGACGTCAATCGTTTCCAGCCCAGAAAACTGTCCAACGCCGTGATCGATATGGGTCACGTAGTCACCTTTTTGGAGCTGATAAATTTCTTTGATAGTTAAGGCTTGTTTGGCCTGTTTGAATCCTTCCTTGAGCCTGAAACGATGATAGCGTTCAAATAATTGATGATCGGTATAGCAAACTAATTTGAGGCTCGGAAAAATAAAGCCTTCGTGCAAGGCAATAGGCAAAGCGCTAAACTCTCCATCTTCACCGATATCGCTAAAGATTTGATAGAGCCGTTCAATTTGCCTTGGCTGATTTGAAAAAATTAAATTCTGAAATCCATCGGCTTTTCTCGCTTTTAGATCGGTGTTTAGACGCTCAAAGTCTTTGTTGAAACTGGGCTGCGGCACACAATCAAAGGTTTCAGTATGGCTGGATTTATAATGAAATACCGGTCCATACTCCACAACCCGATGCGCTTTGAGTTGTTGATCAAAATCGAGGTGTGATGCATATTTATCTTGTGGTAAGGCATATGATACAGGACCTTCATGTTTGCTATGTATTTCAACGGCGCGCTCGTATTCGCGTTTGAGCACCTCAAAAGTGCGGTCAACATCGGCAACCCAACAAACGGTATCCGACCCTATAAAACCCAAGAATGTTTCTTGAATTTCGAGACTTTGACCAGACTGTATATTAGGCAACACATTAAAAAACTGATGAGTTGCAATCGATAATTGGCTTGCTGCATCGAAGGTGCGTATGCTTTCGACCTCATCGCCAAAAAACTCGATACGAAAAGGATGCTCATTTGCAAATGAAAATACGTCTAGTATGCCACCTCTAATTGAGAACTGGCCTGGCTCGTAGACAAAATCTACGCGCTCAAATTGGTACTCCAATAGCAGTTCATTCAAAAAGTCAGTACTATACGTTTTTGCGACCTCCAACCGCATGGTGTGCTTAACCAAGTTTTTCTTAGTGGGTATTTTTTCAAAAAGCGCCTCAGGATAAGTGACTATCCAAGCATTTTGTTTGGCACTGAGTTGTTCTAGAACTTCTGCCCTTGCAACTACATTGGCATTATCGGTTTGCTCTTGCTGATACGGGACTCTGTAAGATGCAGGATAAAAAAGAATGCGCTTGTCTTCGGGAAAAACACCTTCAAAATCATTTAAAAAATAAGCTGCCTCCTCTTTGTCCGAAAGAATAAAAAGATGCGTCCCGGGTACTTGCTGTGCAACCATTAAGGAAAGTAAGGATTTTGCAGACCCAACCATTCCTTTCCAATGCAAACGCGCATTGGCCATTTGCAGCGCTGCAGCACTGCGATCAACAGCCGAATGTTTGGCAAGAGATTTGATAAATTGGGTCAGTTCCATGTGGGGCTGCAAAATTAAGCAAAGTATCCGCCGAGCGAAAATAAATGTGACCTTTTCATTATGCTGCGTTACAAATAACAATTCAGTGTGAATATCTCAAAATCATATAGTCAAGTTGCCTTCAGTCAATTCGTAATTTTAGCGTACCAAATTAGAACACACTTATGAAGTTTTCAGTTAAACACATTTTAGTTGCAGCGTTTACAGTAAGCGCAGGCATATTGAACGCCCAAGTTGCACAGACCAACACCGAAGAATCTTTTAAAACAGTTGAGGAAATTTCAGTTATTGACTTCCTCATGAAAGGTGGTGTCTTCTTGATTCCGATTGCATTACTTTTATTTTACACCACTTATATTGCTGTTGAGCGTTATCTGTATATCCGCCGCATGACCAAGCAAGACATGTTGTTACTCAACGACCTGCAAACACAGCTCAATGCTGGCAATATGCAGGGTGCGCTTGATGTAACCAACCGCGATCAAACTGCATTTGGTTCAGTCGTTAAGGAAGGTGTTCAGTCAATTGGTAGGCCTGTTCCGCAAATTGAAGCGAATATGGAAAAAGTAGCCAATATTGAAATTGGGAAAATGGAGAAAAACGTTAATCACCTGGGGCTTATTGCTGGGATTGCACCAACTTTAGGTTTCATTGGAACCATTTCAGGGGTAATTAAAATTTTCTACAATATTTCAATCTCTGAGAATGTTTCCATAGGTAATATTTCAGGCGGACTCTATGAAAAAATGATTTCATCGGGCTCCGGTTTGGTGGTTGGTATTTTAGCATTTACAGCTTACCACATTTTAAATGGCATCATCGATAACTATGCACTAGCCATTCAAAAAATCAACCTAGAATTCGTCAAATTAATCAGACCTAAAGATGGCAATAAAGCGTAATAGAAGGTTCCATGCAGAAGTAGCTACCTCTGCGTTGAGCGATATCATGTTTTTCTTATTGTTGTTCTTTTTGATCATCTCTACTTTAGCGAATCCAAATGTGATTAAAGTTCCCCTGCCAAAGTCAGATGCCAATGAAAAGACGCAACAACAGCACGTCACTCTAACTGTTAAGTTTGACGAAAACCAACAGCGCCATTTTTACATCAACAACGATGAATTTGCGCTGGACCAATTAGAAGGTGTCCTGATTAGCGAAACTAAAAAACTCGGCGACAACACTGTTATTTTGCGTTTGCCATTTGATGCACAAGTTCAAGAATTAGTAGACCTGCTCAAAATAGGCATGCTAAACGACCTCAAAATGATCATCGCAACCAAAGAAGGTTAAACCCATTCAGACAAAATTTATGGACCAACTTCAATTAGACTTCCAACAAGCCAAAGAAGATGCTAAAAAGTCGCTGATTTACAGCAGCATTTGGTTATTATGCTTGTTGCTTTTGACTTTTATCATCAAGTTCGATGCTCGGCCTGACCAATTGGTAGATACACCACCTTTGCGTTCTGATGAAGTCATTGAAGAATTCCAAATTGATAATGTCACAATAGAAAATAACGCTGGTGGTTCTAGGGGTGGCGGCACACCAGGCTCAGGCCGAATTGCACCTTCTGCAGAGCAAACCGAGCGTGTCGCTACGGCAAGTCGCAGTGACTTTTCACACAGCAGTGGCAATTCCAATAATCATAATTCGAATAACGGCACCAACGGCACCTCTACCACTACACAAAGTACCAACTTTTTTGGTAGCGGTGGTAGCGGTAACGGCAGTGGTTCCGGCAACGGACCCTTTGGCGGTCCCGGCAATGGCAACGGCGACGGGGATGGCCAGGGAAATGGACGTGGCTCGGGAAAAGGTCGGGTGCGCCTCAACAATGTTACCTTGCCAAGTTATGAGAGTGATTTCGACTGCAGAATTGGATTTAAAGTCCAGGTCAATGCCGAAGGTGAGGTTGTTGGCGTGAGAAAAATCAAGTCACTTACTACTTGTACAGATGATCGCACCATAAACAATATCATGGAACGCATCAAAAAAGAGGTCAGATACAACAAGGCCCCTGGTGCAGGAATAGTTGAGATGAATTATACGTTTGACTTAAAAGCGCGCAATTAAAGCCCCATGGCTTTTTCCACCATTTTTTTGGAGCCAATATACAAGCCAACACGCTGATGTAATTCAGTAGGTTGAATTTCTAAAATGCGTTTTTTGCCGTCAGTGGCAAGCCCACCGGCTTGTTCAGCAATAAAAGCCAACGGATTGCATTCGTACAAAAGACGTAGGCGTCCCTGTGGCGCAGAAGGTACAGCGGGGTAAATATAAATCCCACCTTTGATCAGGTTTCGATGAAAATCGGCGACCAATGAACCGATATAACGACCAGAGTATGGCTTACCGGTTTGATTGGCTGTGGTTTGGCAATATGCCAAATAGGAACGTAGTTGTGGATCGAAATCGTTGAGATTTCCTTCGTTTACCGAATAAAGCCTGCCATTTTCTGGTATTTGCATATCGGGGTGAGACAAAAAGAACTCACCGATTGCTGGATCGAGGGTAAAACCATTTACACCGTTACCTGTAGTGTAAACTAAAATTGTTGACGATCCGTAAAGTACATAACCAGCGGCAACCTGAGCTGTGCCTTGCTGTAACATGTCTTGGCGTTCTGCTTTTGTTCCGCAGGTAGACAACCTACGGTAAATAGAGAAGATGGTCCCGATGGAGACATTGACATCAATATTAGACGAACCGTCAAGTGGATCAAAAAGGACCACGTAATTGGCATTTTGTGCGCTTTGGGATTCAAAAGCAAGAAAATCGTCGTTTTCTTCAGAGGCAATACCGCAGACTTCACCGCCATTTTGAAAGGCATTGATAAAAGCTTGGTCGGCTACTACATCTAACTTTTGTTGGTCCTCACCTTGGACATTTTGGCCACCTTGAGCGCCAAGAATATGGTCAACGAGACCTGCTTTTCTGACGTCGTTGCTGACTATTTTAGCTGCAAGCGCGATATCGTTTAATAAACGCGATAACTCACCACTAGCAAAAGGAAAATCTCTTTGTTTGCGGACTATAAATTCGTGAAGCGTTACGAGTTGAGACATGCTTACATGGAGAACATGTTGCTGTAGTCCGAACCAAGGTGAATTGGATTCACAATAAGCGTCGGAATCAAAGCGTCGTTGGTGATGATGTATTGTTCGTGGTTACTTGTTAATGCCGGAAAGAGGTTGTTGCGCTGAAGGTTCATGATGGCAATGAGGTCGGCATCTACACTCACGGCATATTTGACGACTTCTTTGTCAAAACCAGCGCTCGGGACAACCGCACTCGTCATTTCGATACCGCGGTCTTTGAAGAAGCCCTCAGAGAAGGTAATATTTGAAATAACTTGATGGCGCAAGAATTCGTCTGTTTCGTCTGGCGTAACAACGTGTACTTTTGAGTTAAAATACTGGGCAAGATTTGCTACAATTGATAATTTTTGTTTGGTTTCTTTGTGGAGGTCCATTGGCACGACAATAGAGTCATAGCCGCTTGCCTTCACTGCTTTTTCTTGAACAATAATAAAAGGAACCCGAGAGCTAGTAACCACCTTCAGGGCATGACTACCGGTAATGTGTTGCCAGCCGTGTGCGCCGTGGGTACCCATCACGATGAGTTCTGCCTGGTGTTCGGCAGCAAAAGCGCCAATATCTTCGAAAATACTTCCAATTCTCACATTTGGCAAAAGCTGAACACCTTCACTTTCAAAACTTCCTATGATATTCTCTAACTGAGCCAAAGCTTCTGGAATTTGAGTGTCTTTGGAGACCACATGCAGCACTTGTATGCGAGCACCAAGTGGCTTAGCGGTTGCAATGGCATGTTGAAGGGCGATATCGGCCACTGCGGTAAAGTCGTGAGGTACAATGAAGGTTTTAGTTTGCATAGTCGAGTTTTTTACAAATTTAAAATAAAGTGCTGTAAGAACGCACTAGTTTTCTCTTTATTTTTGCGTGAAGCCTACACGTAAAAGCTTCTGAAAAAATGCCAATTATAGGTAAGCTCATTCAACGCAGTACAGCAATTAGCTTTAAGCGCATATCGCGTGCACGCGCCGACTACAAACAACAGCTAGAAGTCTTGCGTCAAAACATTGATGTTTCAAAAAAAACAACTTTCGGCCAGAAGCATCAATTTACTTCACTTTTAAACAAAAGTGATTTTGTCTCGCGCTTTCAACAACGTGTTCCAATCACAGACTACGATGAATTCTACACAAATTGGTTGCACGAAACGCTGAAAGGCAAAAAAGACCATACATGGCCTGGTCGCATTAAATATTTTGCGCTGTCTTCAGGCACAACCGGGGCGCCAAGCAAACGCATACCTGTAAGCACAGAAATGATTCGGTCATTTCAGCGGGTCTCACTAAGGCAATTTTCCGTTCTACATGAACTCAATCTATCTGATTCTTTTTACAGTGCCAAAGTTCTTGCGGTTGGTGGTTCAACCAAACTTAAAAAAATTGGCCAGCACTTCGAAGGCGACTTAAGCGGAATTCTCAAAAAGCATACATCGTTAATTGCAACGCCGTTCACCAAACCAAATAAGAAAATCACCAACCTCAAGGAATGGAAAGCGAAACTTCCATTAATGGTCCAGCAAGCACCCAAATGGGATATTGGTATAATGGCTGGTATTCCAAGTTGGTGTATTCTCTTACTTGAAGAAATCGTGACTCATTACCAGCTTAAAAGCATCCACGATATTTGGCCTAACTTTCAAGTCTATGTGCATGGCGGTGTTTATATGGATCCTTTTGTAGAAAGACTCAAAAAAAATTCTGGTAAACCCGTCATATTGCTGGACACCTACCTGGCAAGTGAAGGCTATTTTGCATATCAAACAAGTCCTCGGAAAAAAGGTATGACGCTGCTCATGAACAATAGTATCTTTTTTGAGTTTGTGCCTTTTAATTTAGAATACTTTAATGAATCGGGCGAGCTCAAAAATAAGTACAAAGCCTATACAATTTCGGAAGTAAAGCCACATATCGACTACGCAATGGTCATTTCTACAAACGCTGGTTTGTGGCGCTATATGCTGGGGGACCTCATTAGGTTTGTCGACACAACCACTCATGAACTCATTATTGCCGGTAGAATAAAGCAGTTTTTGAGTATTTGTGGCGAACATCTTTCATTGGATAATATCAATCAAGCACTCGTTCGGGTGAGCAACGAGCACCAATTGTCTATCTCGGAATATACCATTCATGCTGACGAAGAAAATTTAAAGCATTGCTGGTACATTGGTTGCAACGATACTTTGATCAACAATGATTTAATGCTGGAAATAGATGCTGCGCTTCAGCGAATCAACGATGATTATGCCTATGTTAGAAAGCATAGTATGCCTGTTCCGAAACTTAAAGTTCTTCCTACCGCAGTCTTTTATCAATATTTGGAAAGCATCGGAAAATTGGGGGCACAAAATAAAATGCCGAGGGTTATGAACAAGCAGCAAGCGGAACGCTGGATAGCTTATCTTAGCGCAAACGGCTACCTTTAAAGGCGGACTTTTTCAAAAAGGTGTAAGCTAAATTTAACTCTACAGAGTGGCGGTAAACAGCTGCTGCTGCACCTAAATCTGCGTCATATGAAACCCCAAAATCAAATGCGCCAAAATCGATAGACACATAAGGTGCTATTGCCGCTGAAGATCTAAAATAAAGACCTGTTGTGAGCAAACGCGTACTGACTTCGTTAGTGATTTGTGAGCTTCCTCTGAGCTGAATACGATACAAAGTGCCAAGCATAGTTTCTGTATGACCACCTTGTCTGAGATGTGTCAAGGAAAATTGCAACGTAGAAACCTCATTGAGTCCCAATGAAAAGCAAGTATAAGCGACCAACTTTTGATTTAATCGGTCAGCAGAAAGGGTGTTGTATTGCAAACGCGGTTTATTGACATGTTGCATAGATAAACCCGTTAGTAAGGACCACTGACCGTCGCGGAGTTCTCCACGTTGATTTGGTTCATAGCGATAAGCTACACCAAGCCCTGCATCGACAAACGCAAAATTCACAAAATCATTCTCTTCGCCAGAATAAACGCTAGGATCTAGGGTAGTGCCGTTCCACTGTGAATAATAAAGTAATTTACTGAAATCTGCAGAACGTTGTTGAATAGCAGTTTGTAAACCAGCGTCAAGCCAGTGACCTTTTGCCAAAGGGATGTGCCCACTGGCAGTTAGCCCAAAAGATTTTTGAGACATGCGGGAATCGCCACCGACATCGTTGCCGTAAGACGCAGCCACACCTGCATAGGCGCGGTCGTTTTGACGCGAGCGACCTGCTGTGAATTCAGCCATGCCATAGCTGGTAAGAAATTGAGTGCCCGAACCGATCCATTGGTTGCGGTTGAGCATTGTGAATTTCTCATAGCCCTTGTATGCACCGACAAACGCCGGATTTAAGAATGGCATACTGCGGTCGGCTTGCGTCAAATGAAAATCTTGTGCGCACACAAGTTGAGACATTCCGATGTACAACACCAAATAAAATAATCGCATATTGAGCTGCATCAATTATCTGATTAATGTAATGTTTCCGGTAAATTTCTTAGTGCTTCCGTTTTCGTAGGTGACGTCACACACATAAGCATATACCCCTGAATTACACGGTTTTCCTTTATAAGAGCCATCCCATTTGAAAGTCTTGTTAGTCGATGAGAATACCAAATTACCCCAACGATCAACAATTTTAAAGTTTAAGGAGGCCACATCTTTGCCAGCAATGATTTGATAAACCTCGTTGAGACCATTGCCTACACCATTCGGTGAAAATGCTGTTGGAAAGAAAATGCCTGTGGCACATTCAGGGCTACTGCCGTCAGGATCACAAGGATCCAATGGATTGGAACCATTGGTTACCTCAGTGCCGTCGTTGATGCCATCGCCGTCGGTATCAGGGTTGTTTGGGTTGGTTCCAAGAACGCCTTCTTGCGCATCAGTAAGTCCGTCGAAGTCGGTATCAATTTGGCAACCTGGCAAGGTGTCGTCTGGGTCACATGGGTTGAGCGGATCTGAACCGTTAGTTACCTCGGCTCCATCAGAAAGACCATCTCCATCTGTGTCTGGGTTGGTAGGGCTTGTACCGGCAGCATTTTCTTGGCTGTTGGTGAGGCCGTCACCATCTTGGTCACAAGGGCCAGCATTTGGATTCGGAATACATGGATTGGTGTTGTCAGGATCTAGTTCATCCATGACGCCATCGCCGTCGGTATCGACGATAGACGACTCGAGTGCATCAATGATGCCATCGCCGTCTGTATCCGTAGGGTTGGCAACATTTCCAATTTCGGCGCAGTCGTTTTCACCGTCACCGTCGGTATCAACAAGGTTAGGATTGGTACCTACTGCGATTTCATCGACGTTCAGACAGCCATCGCCATCGAGGTCTGGAATGTCCGGAACAAAAACAGCTACTATTGTTTCTGGACCGTTGATATTGATAAAGTTATTGGCGGTTGTCGAAGGCAAGCCAAGTGGGCCAGTGGTTACGGTCCAATGACTAAACATAAAGCCTGGATTTGCATTTGGCTCGATTAAAGTTTGTATACCGCCAAAATAACTAGTGGTCCAAGGATATGTTGGTGGATTGATTGAATTTACTTGAATAGTGCCGGCGCCAGCAGGGCTTACGTCAAAAGTTGTGGCAAATGGGCCTGACAGTTGATAACAATCAATAAGCCCTTGTTCGAGGGCCAAACAGCGTTGATTTACAAAGTTGCGCAGTTGTGTAACACGCGATTGCCAACCATTGTAGCTGCCTCCCCATTTGGCACAGTGCGCCGTCATTTCTGGCTCAATTTCATTGACCATACTATCTAGCAAAGCAATCATGCTGGCACAACTAAACGAAGTATTGATTAAATCGATGTATCTGGTGATGTAGTATTGTTCTACGGCAGGATTTTCATTGATTAATTTCTCGAGTATGTCTGTGTGACCTTGACCGCCTGGATTTGGTAGGTTTTCGGCATTACACGGATCAGCATTGGCACTCGGATCTGGAATTCCGGTATAATTGATATAATGACCGAATGTGGCGTCCATGTCCCAGAGGGCATAACCCCATTTTTTATGATTTCCATTGGTGTCTAATCCTCGCCACCAAGCAGTGTTCCAATTAAGCCAGTCTTGGTTCACCGTGTAGGAGTTGATCATGAAGTAATCTGCTAACGACTTCCAGCTTAGGAGCGAATCAACATAATTGAAGTTCGCAGGATTCGACATGTTGTTCGTTAGGATATAGTTGCGCAACGAATTCCAGCTCGGTTGTGCATTTGGCGCGCCATATTCTTGCCAAGTGCCGCCCCAAGTTTTAAGATAATAGAGGTCGTATTTACCTTGGTCATAGTAATAATCGGTGTAGTCGTGGTCGTCGGCTTTTTCGCGGATTTCGTAGACACCCCAGTAATTTCCGTTCAAATAGACAACAGCCGGACGCCAGGTGCGTTCATCGAGTTTCATATCGGCACGGATAGAAAGGGTATGAATAAATGCATCACGAATATGAGCACCTTGTTCAAAAGGATAGTTGTCGCTGGCTCCTGGTTTCATGATGAGACGCTGAAAGCGATCGCGGTCTTTTTCTGGAAAGATGAGGTGTTCGATGTCTCCGTTGTGGCCGTATTGATCGCGGCAGATGAAATCAAAGCCGCGTTGCGCATAGGCCCAAGAGTCATTGCCATGCTTATTGAAATCGCCTTCGGCCTCGTCTTTGAAAGAACCATCTTGCTCAAAAAGCTCAAAAGAACCAATGCGATTGGCTGGATTTTGGCTGCCATTGGCAACTAAAGAATAGACACCTTGACTACAAACAGAAACCACCGGTACGGTATGGTTTACATTGATAAAATAAGTGTTGGTTTCAGTAAAAGAGGATAAGGTTGTGCCAAATGCAGTGGACCGAAGAACTTTAGTGCTAGGAATGTTGATGGGGCCGCTGTAAACCGTTGATGTGGCAGTAGGATCACTACCGTCGAGGGTGTAGCGAATAGTGGCGGTTGGATCAGCACAGGTAATACTCACTGTTTGAGCACCAGTATAAAAACCTGGTGCCAAACTGAACACAGGTTTAGGTGGGTAAAAGTTGACAGCTCCAGTATTATTTGCGTTGGGGGTTGGGGTTGTAAATAATTTGAAATCAATGGCGCCGTTTGTGGAGCGGCCCACCGAATGGTTGGCTTTGGTAAGATGAACAATTTTAAATGAATCCACCACCACAGCAGATGGATTCGATAAAATGATCCAGTCGCCTTCTGTCTGCGATAAATTAAAATTAGGGTGATATTGGTTTCCATTCACCGTATTGCGCTTAGAGCAGAATACCATTTTAAAACCATTGGCCGTAATGTTGCCACTTGGGATTTGCCATTTGGTCAAGTTGGTAGCTTTGTCCGAGAGATACCAGCCGGTAAGATCTACAGCAGCACCAGTGGTGTTGTAAAGCTCAATCCAGTCTTCTCTTTCGCCATAGGCGTCGGCTGGGCCAGTGACGTTGGAACAAGAATATTCATTTATCACAACTTGAGAAAAACCAAGAAAGGGCAGTAGGAAAATGAAGGAGAGTAGTAAGTGTTTCATTCAACTGGGTTTAGCGGTATCAATATTACAGAAATATCAGTTTTTATCCAAATAAACAGACGCAATAACTTGGAAAAAGTTGTTTTTTTCTTAACATTGCCAAAAAAAAGAAAATGAAACGTATCTCTGTCCTCTTGACGCTTGTATTTGTAGCATTAAATTTCATGAGCTGTAAAAAATATGAAGGCGAAGGCGGCCGAAGTAAAATAACCGGTAAACTCACCATCAATGAAAAGCTCTACATCAATGGTGCCCTTTCTCAGACCGTAAGTTACCCTGGTGCTACTGAAGATGTTTATATCGTATATGGAACCCAAGATAGCATCTTTGACGATAAGATCGAATGTAATTACGATGGGTCGTTTAGCTTTAATTATTTATTCCCAGGAACTTACACCGTTTTTGCTTACAACGAAGTATTCAATACAGGCAACTCTATAACCAACAATGACGACGACTATTACACGAAAGTACCAGTGAAATTTACCGTAGAAGTTGGCAAAAATGAGACGGTTGATTTAGGTGAAATCACTGTTGTTCGTTAAAATGCGCATTGTATCATTGCTTTTATTTTGCTTGCCAATTCTTGCTTTTGGCCAAAACAGCACGGTGTTCCAAGTTTGGAATGAAGCCGGAGTTTCTTACAAGCTAGATAAAAAACAAAGTATTGCTTTTGAGCTTACAACGCGACATGGTGCGGGTGGAGTCCAAACTTTTTTTCCTCAGCTTTCCTATAGGTTTAAATTAAATAAAACCATTAGGCCGTCTATTGACTACCGCTACATTGGCAGTCGGACCAATGAAGGTAATTTCACTTACCAACATCGGCTCAACGCCAACCTCCAATTGGCGCATGAAATAAACAGATTACAATTAGGTCTTCGTTTGCGTTACCAACATACGGCAAATCGATTGGCGGATAATTTTGAACCTGAATTTGGGCAGGCATTTCGAATCAAACCAAGTCTTTCTTACGATATCAAGAATACAGATCTGGAGCCGCAAGTATCTGCAGAGTTTTTCAATGGCCCAATGGATGGCCAAAACGGGTACCACCTTAACCGGATTCGCTGGAGTGTGGGATTCGGGTATGCCATCAATTCAACGCATGCAATCGAAATTGCCTATTTGTACGATCAACGCATCAACAGTCCAGGCGCATTAAATAGAGCGATTTTAAATTTTTCGTATGGGTATAGCCTCGGAAATGAAAAAGTCAAAAAAAAGGAGGCTAATCGTCGCAACGCTAGATTTTTATAATTCCACCTCGTAGGTATTAGCTTCCAAACGATCTATAACCAATTGTAGATTTTCTTGTTTTTTCTGCTGACGAGAACCCAATGCAGTAGCGGTAAAGTACTGATGCTGATTCAAAAATTTAACCTGAATTTCGTCCCATTCTTTTCTGGACTTTATTTTCCCCATTTCGGTTAATTCTTTGCGTAAGTTATCGGCAATTTCCTCGAAATCATAACGACCCAAATAATCGAGGTCGGCGTCACAAATTATTTCTTGTAATTTATTGATCGGTTTGTGCGGAATTTCTGTGGCATGGATGAGTTCTACGATAGTTTTAACGTGCTGCTCGGTGTAGCCGTATTTTGGTAAAATCTCTTGAGCCATGCGTGCCCCAATCGCTTCGTTGTGGTCATATTGTTCAATGAAACCGGCATCATGAAAAATTGCAGCCGTTTTCAATAAAAACAAACCTTCGTCAGTGACGCCTTCCAAAAGCGCAATGCGCTCCACTGATTTGACTACGTCTTTGGTGTGCTTGATGGAGTGGTAATAAAGACTTTGAGAGAGACTTTTTTGAAGAATCCCCATCACATGATGTTCCGTTTTATAATATTTAATCGAGCTATAGTGGTGGAGCTTTTTGATTTCTTCAAAACGCGAATTTGGGACCAGTCCTTCGCCATTTAAAGAAAGTTCGGGCTTGATACGCTGCACCACATACATATCTACTTTGGTGCGCGATTTTGTAAGCGCCTTGCCTTTGTAATCACATTCAAAGTAGGGTTCGATGTGTTGAAAGGTATTGCCAGTAATGGTCACTTTCCCCGGTTCACCGAGCATTTCCATTCGTTGTGCGAGATTAACAGAAGAACCCCAAACGTCGTAGGCTAATCGTATGTTGCCGATGATGCCTGCAATTACTGGGCCGGTGTTGATCCCCAAACGGATTTCCCAGTAGTCTTCGTGGTCGGCTATTGCTTCGTACTTGAGCTTTTCCATAAAAGCCTGGATTTGCAATGCCGCACAACAAGCATCGATTGGATTGGTGGAGTTCTCTGCCGGAACACCCCCAGCACACATATAAGCGTCACCAATGGTTTTGATCTTCTCCAAATTATTGGCCTGAATAATTTCATCGAACTTTTGAAAGAGGACGTCAAGTTTAGACACAATGCGGCTCGGCACCATGGATTCTGAAATACGTGTAAAACCCACGACATCAGTAAACATAATGGAAACTTGTTTAAATGCCTGCGCTTTTACCTTTCCATTGCGTTTGAGCTCTATAACCACCTGTGATGGTAGTGTTTTGAGTAGCCATTGTTCAGTTCTATCTTTTTCCTTTTGCAACAAGGCTTGTTGTTCATCCACCTTATGTTTTTCCTCTTCGAGGAGACGTTTTTGCTCTTCAATTTTAGTCTTTTGCAAACGGATTTCTTTTGTTCGCTCGGCAATTTTAATCTCCAAGCGCACTTGATTTCTCCTTGAAGTTTCTATCCGCCGCCTAATGAAAACGAGAACAGCAAGCAAAAAAAGGGTGGCTACTACAATAGTAAGCCACCATGACTGAAAAATCAATAAGCCGAGCAAAAGGCTCATTACACTTGTGGTGCTGGATTGTTTTGGGCTGTCATTTGCTCGAGGTCCCGATCAAATAAATACAATCCTCCGCTTTCGTTACCTATCAATTTGAGCTTGTCGAGAATACTTCTTGCCAAGGCCTCTTCTTCAAGTTGCTCGGCAACATACCATTGAACGAAGTTGTGAGTGGTGTAATCCTTTTCTTGTAAACAGATGTCTACTAAATTATTGATTGACGCCGTTACCGTAAGTTCATGTTCCAGTAATAATTCAAAAACCGAGCGTAAATTATCGAAACTAAGTGGTGGCTGCTCTACTGAAGGCACAATTGCTGTTCCACCGCGTTCATTCACAAATTTGATGAGCTTTAACATATGAAATCGCTCTTCATCGGTATGTAAGTACATGAATTTTGAAGTACCGTTGAGGCCGTTGTTTTCAGCCCATGAAGCCATTGCCAAATAATATTGAGAAGAACTAGCTTCTTTTTTAATTTGCTCATTGAGCGCGGCCTCTACCCTAGGATTCATCATAAAATAAATTTTTCTTAGTTAATAAACGTTCGTTCGAAAGATTTTGTTTCTAAAATCTGTAAAACCAACTCGCCATTGGAAAAGGGAAAGACATGTTTTTGGTAATGACACCTGCCAAGCTGATCTGGAAGGCTTTGCTATCTGAACGCTGGAAGCGCATGCCTGGCATGACAATCAATAAATTTTGGCTATTTGTGAAGCCTGGGTTCCATGGTCCAACAACAACTTGTTGTAACTGCCAACTTGTGTTGTCATAAATATAATCGACGGATTGTTCGTTCGTTCTCGTACGACCCATAATGTACATACAGTCATAAATAAAGCTCGCTTTCTTGCCAACTTTGGTTTGACCGGCAAGGCCAATTATTGGAGCTCTACCAATAAATCCTCCGTTCACATTTTCAATACTTGCAATCGGCAAAAAAGGTGTCGATCCGTCATGTGAAACATAAGTTCCAGGCTCATAAATTGTTTGGCTATATGTATCTCCATCATTGAAGTGCCCAAATCCTAACGACAGCGTAGCATTAGAACGACGGTCTCCGTATGTAATCATACCCCAATATAAACCACCAAAACCACGGCCTGAATTCAAATATCCGGATGTGCCGAGTAAAGTACCTACGCCATAATTGATTTTCGGATTCGCGGTGCCGCGGGTATATTTGAGCGCCAAAGCAATCGGTGAACCTATCCAAGTGGACATGACGCCGATTGAAAAGTCTTTGTGGACTGCAAAATGAACCTCTGGACCATATAAATTAACCATGGCATAGTTCTCGCCTTTTTTAATCGGAAAACAATTCGTTGTAAACTGATAGCGGGTTGTAAAAACGCCCGCAGTATTAATTTCTCCGCCTTTTTGAACTTCTTCTGTGTAATCTAATTTTCGAATGGATTTGATGTCACTTTTAGGGATGTATACTTTCCCTAACATTTGTGTTTCAATCAAGACTTCACGCCCGTCATCAGACAAAATTCGGCCGACATACTCGTTGCCATCGTTTTTGGTGACAACAAATTTGGTTGTATCGGTTGCGGGTGAGGTTGTGCTTGGTGCCTGAGCAAAAGCCTGTTGGCTACTGAGAAGGCAAAAAAACGACAATAGGAAAATTAAACTGGTTTTCATTGGTTGTGATTTTAGTGACATACTACAAAAATAAGGATAATTCAATCTTGCGCCAAAACGCCCTGACTTCAGAAGAAGCAGAGCGTTAAGCTGAGATAAGATTTGATGATAATCTGAAATCTCGTTATTGATATAATTCCTGAATATTAATAATAGCGCTGTGGGTTTTGCTTATTGATCGGCTGCTTGCTTTTCTGAACATTGAAGCCCATATTGACACCCACAAAACCACCGCCTTTTTGAGAACTGTAAAAAAGATTTACAGGGATATTTAAGGAGCCTGCTTGAAAAGTGCGGCCAAATGCAACCAAGAATGTAGTCGCTAGCCTTTTGGTTCCATCTTTATCAAACTCTCGCTCAAATCCGGGGTTAGTGACAATATCACCACCAGCAGTAGGTGCCAAGCCATCACCTGGATTTATTTCCCATTCGTATTGCGTATAAAATGCATTTGAAGGTCCGTAAACGCCATCTTCATCAAGATAACCAATACTCGTTGATGAGATTCCAAAACGAGGACCAAATGCAAATTCCCAGTTTGCTTTTCCAAAACGAAAACCATTCAACAAAGAGAAAGATGGAATAAACTGACTTTGCTCTAAACCCGAGATATTAATAATACCTTCAACGAGTGCGGAGAAATTTTCAGTACCAACGTACTGCCCTTCGATTTGATAACCAATCATTGAGGTGAATGGCTGAATACCAAGACCGCCATACTTTGTCTCTCGGGTAGCAAAATCTGCTACATCGCCAGTCATGACTGCAAAACCAATGCGCGGACCTGAATTATTCACCTTGCCAATATTGTTGGAAGTAATCAATTCGTTTTTGAAGGCCAAGCGATCGGCAATAACTTTTTCAACTGCTAGGCCGTGCATATCTGCCAATACAATTTCTACCATACGTTGTATTTCTTGTTCTTGGTTATCGAATTCGCGCACCGAAGATTTGTATAGTGCTTGACCTTTGACATCGATGATTTTAATGGTCACAACGATTTTATTACCCAAGCCATCGATAGACCCTGACATCACGTAATCTACTTTAAGTTCTTCGCCTAACCTTGACAAGCAACTTTGACCATAG